>ENA-UOOE01000003-UOOE01000003.1-fermentation-metagenome-genome-assembly--contig:-NODE-3-length-362255-cov-28.278506_pt1 | contig 362255 bp, 365 predicted proteins | sample MGYA00245776_ERZ724021 | MGnify/ENA primary metagenome ERZ724021 (study PRJEB28704, sample SAMN03018321) | fermentation metagenome | biome: anthropogenic terrestrial biome; feature: soil... | reverse complement strand
AAGGAATTACACAACGACAAGCCGCTAGAATTCTTGGCATATCCCCTAACCTTATCTTTAAATCATAGGAAGCAAAAGAACCGTCCCCTTGCTTCTCCCCTTGCTTCTAGGCGGGGCCATTATAATGGCCCCCGCCTAACAATGCACATGCTCGAACATGGATGACAGCAGGGCGGTTAAAGTCCATTACGGGGTGCACGATCCGGTAGCTAGGTTATCATATTGGTGAAGACGAAGGCAAGATTCCAAGGAGATACTTTATTGGAGGTGTCAGGATGCATATACCAGACGGGTATTTGAGTCCGCAAACGGCAGTTGCCATGACAGCAGTAATGGTACCTATTTGGGGAATAGTGGTAAAAAAAGTCCGGGAAAAACTTAAAAAAAGGGATGTTCCGATTTTGGCTATTGGTGCGGCTTTCAGCTTTATAATAATGATGTTCAATCTGCCAATTCCGGGGGGAAGTTCAGCTCATGCCGTGGGGGCGGTCTTGCTGGCTATATTGCTGGGGCCATGGGCGGCTACTATAGGTGTATCCGTGGCCTTGATCATACAGGCGCTTGTTTTTGGCGATGGGGGGATCATGGCGATCGGAGCTAATTGTTTCAATATGGCTTTTGTTATGCCTTTTATCGGTTATTATGTCTACAGGGCTATTTGCGGCCAAGCTGCCCCATCATCTAAACGGGCGCTTATCGCCGCCGCGGTGGCAGGGTATGTTGGATTAAATTGTGCGGCGTTTATTACGGCAGTTGAATTCGGATCTCAGTACCATTTGTTCAGAACGGCGGAAGGTATGCCACTGTATTTCATGTATCCTATAAAAGTAGCAGTAGCGACTATGATGAGCGAACATCTTATTATTGCTGGGCCGGTTGAGGCCATAGCCACCGCGATCGGTCTGCATTTTATTGCCAACAATTATCCGGATCTGCTTCGACAGCCTCGCGCGGCTTAGTAATTGAGAGTTAAGGAGATTGGTGGTATGTTTCAAAAGTATAAAAAGCTATGGCTGGGTATTCTGGCCATGATCATTCTAAGCCCTTTGGGACTTCTAGCCACGGGGACTGCTTTCGGTGAATGGGGTGTTGACCAGCTAATGGATGAAGTCGGTTTTATTCCGCCGGGTCTGGAAAGACTAGCCGACTTCTGGAAACAGGCGCCCATGCCGGATTATGGTGTGCCTGGGTTATCAGCAAATTTCATTCAGTCGGCGGCGGGTTATGTCCTTTCAGCGGTCGTGGGCGTTGCACTGGTGGTGCTCGTTATTGCATGTTTATACCGATTAGTGAAAGAATAAAGTTGTGATATTTTGGAAAGAAACAAATTAAACAGGCCTGAACTGCCGAACTGGATGAAAATTCAGCCGGCACAGACCGTAACTACTAAAAAAAGTAAGCAGTTAAGCTTTATAAGAAAGACCATTAATAATATACGGTTGGCACTGGTGGAAGACCGAACCAGCGAATATTTCGCCCAACAGCATGGACTTTTGCAGTCAATTGATCCCAGGGTCAAAGTGATTACGATCATGGGGCTCATTATCACTGCCGGTCTGACCCGAAGCCTGGCTATGCTGGTGGTACTGGCATTGATAGGGGGGGTGCTGATGAGGTTTTCCCGGTTGCCAGTCATTAAAATGCAGCTAAAAATATGGGGCTTTATCCCCCTGATTACTTTATTGGCTGCTATTCCGGGCATGTTCAATGTTATTAATGACGGTTCGCCGCTTTTAATGCTATATGATAACTATCATGTAGCATTTATGGGAGTTAAGCTTCCGCAGCAATTATTTATCAGCGCACAGGGATTTAAATCAGCCATATTTTTATTCCTGCGCGTGGGGATATCTCTATCTTTGGGCTTTACCTTAATTATGACTACCCACCTTAATCAACTTTTAAAATCTCTGCGTGTATTGGGGATACCAGCTCTGTTTGTAATGATTATTGAAATGACCTATCGGTATATTATATTGCTTTTGGGTCTATCACTGGACTTGTTTGAAGCTCGTAAGGTGCGAACAGTAGGAAACTTGTCGGTCAGTTCAAGAAGACTTTTAGTCGGTTCTTCGATAGCTGTACTTTTTTCCAAAAGCATGATGCTGTCAGAGGAGATTTATCAGGCGATGACTGCGCGGGGCTATACTGGAGAACAAGTTAGTTCCGAGTACTTATTATTACAATGGAAAGATTGGGTATTTGCTGCAAGTGCTATTTTTTTAACGGTTGGTATTATTATTGGGGGAAGTTTCATTGGCTGAAAATATCTTTAATTTACAAAATGCAGGTTTTTCCTATCGAGCTGAAAGTTTGCTATTTACCGATTTAAACCTTAGTATCGAAGCGGGAGAGAGTATTTGCTTACTGGGAGCTAATGGGTCTGGTAAGTCTAGCCTGCTTAAAATATTATGTGCTTTAAATTATATCGAGATAGGTTCTTTTAAAGCTTTTGGCTACGAAATATCAGAAAAACAAATGGAAAATGATAATTTTTGTAAAGATTACTACCGTAGAGTGGGATTTGTGTTTCAGAATTCAGATGCCCAGCTTTTTACTACGCGGGTATGGGATGAAATTGCCTTTGGGCCACTACAGATGGATTTTCCCAGAAAAGAGATCCAGAATAGAGTAAACGATATAATTAAGGTGCTACAGATTGAACATCTTGCTAATCGCCCTCCTTTCAGGCTTAGTGGTGGGGAAAAAAAGAAAGTAGCCCTTGCATCGATCTTAGTGCTTAATCCTGAAGTAATAATACTGGACGAACCGACTGCTGGATTAGATCCCAGAAGCCAAAATTGGTTAGTTGACCTATTATTGCAGCTCAACTCAGTCGGGCGTACCATCATTGTCGCCACCCATGATTTGAATCTTGCACATACCCTAACCAAACGGACACTGCTTTTATCTGAAGAACATAAAGTAGTTTATGATGGAGATACTCAGGAGTCTCTTCGGAATACCGATCTCTTAATGAAAGTTAATTTAATTGATCAATTCACCCATATTCATGAGCAATTCAAACATTTGCATATATATGTACATTGCTAACATATTTTAAAAGACCCGAAAAAATTTGTATAAAAAGTTTAACTGACACCCTTTTAGGCGAGAATTTTAAAGGAGGAAGGAAAACAGGTAATTTGATATTTTAGCATAATTATGATAAAATTATGCTAACTCAATTAAGGGGTGATAGTATGCCACAAATTAGACCTGTATCTGATTTGAGAAATAATTTTGCTGATATTTCAAGAATTGTCCATGAAACCTCCGAACCGGTATTCCTAACTAAAAATGGTTATGGTGATATGGTTGTTATGAGTATGGAAGCTTATGAAAGTTATCAATTTAAAAGTGAAGTATATTTCAAATTGAAGGAAGCTGAATTAGAGGCTAAAACAACTGATAAGCGATATTCCCATAAAGAAGTATTTGATGAATTAAGAGCAGAACTTTCTGACCAAATGGAGTCTGGTGATGTATGAAATTAGATATTTACCCATGGCCAGGAAAGATTTAGCCGATATCATAAACTATATTGCCGGCCATTTACAAGCACCAAAAGCCGCGCTGGATTTATTGAATTCTTTGGATGAAGCTATATCCAGACTTGAACAATTCCCTTATTCCTGTGAAGTGTACCAGCCAATCAGGCCATTGACTTATGAATACAGGCTACTGCCAGTCAGAAATTATGCTGTCTTTTATGTAGTGAAAGCACAGGTGGTTGAAATTCATAGAATTGTTTACTCCAGAATGGACTTGAATAAAATAATAAAGTAAAGGCAAAGCCGGAAATATATGTGTACTTTCCGGCTTTGCTGTTCTTACCCTTTTTTGGGGTAACAAAATAGCCTTACGAACAAATGTTTGCAAAATATGAATTCTATTGCTATACTGAATTCACCAATAAATAAAATTTACTTGAGGTGAGTCGGTTGGATACCATGACCAAGCTTGAAGTTTTGGCGGGGGCGGCCAAATACGATGTTTCTTGTTCTTCCAGCGGGGTTTCGAGAGGCAATCAAGGCGGGATTGGGAATGCTAAGTCTTTTGGCATTTGTCATGCCTGGTCGTCGGATGGCCGGTGTATTTCGCTTTTAAAAACACTTTTGAGCAATGATTGCGTTTATAATTGTCGTTATTGTATCAACCGACGCTCCAACGATATTCGCCGAGCCAGTTTTTCAGCACGGGAATTGGCTGATCTGACGATTCAATTTTACCGCCGCAATTACATCGAAGGCTTGTTTCTGAGCGCCGCGGTGGAGGTTTCTCCGGATTACACCATGGAAAAAATCATTCAGGTGCTGACCTTGCTGCGGAAAAAATACAGCTTTCAAGGCTATATCCATGTCAAAGCAATTCCAGGCGCCGATCCGGCCTTGATTCAGCAGGCCGGTTTGCTGGCCGACCGGATGAGCGTCAATATTGAGCAGCCTACGGAACAAAGCTTACGTCGGCTGGCTCCCCAGAAGAAACTAACCGTATTGCATTCATCCATGCAGCAGCTCAAGGAGCAGATCCGGGCCCACGCGGAAGAGAGCCGGCGCTTCCGTTACGCGCCCCGCTTTGTTCCTGCCGGGCAATCGACCCAGATGATTGTGGGCGCCACCTCGGACAGCGATCTAATCATTCTGCAGGCCACCCAGTCTTTATACCAGCGTTTCAATATGAAAAGGGTGTATTTTTCCGCCTATGTGCCGGTAAACGAAGACTCCGACCTGCCGGCGCCGGCTACGGCGCCGCCGCTGCTGCGGGAACACCGTCTGTATCAATCCGACTGGCTGCTGCGCTTCTATCATTATAAAGCGGAGGAGATTCTTGATCCGGTCCATGCTTACCTGGATGCGGAGCTGGATCCGAAAACCGCCTGGGCCATTCGTCACTTGGATTTGTTCCCGGTGGAGATCAACCGGGCTTCCTATGAAGAGCTGCTGCGGATCCCTGGGATTGGGCCCAAATCGGCTCTGCGGATCATTAGCCAGCGCCGTCTGGCCGCCGTTTCGGTGGAGGAAGTAAAGAAGCTGGGGGTAGTTTTCAAACGGGCCCAGTATTTCATGACCTGCAAGGGAGTATATGCGGGCCGGCGGCCTTTGGATCCGGCCACGATCCGCCGGATCATGGCGCCGGGGCCTGCCGCGGTACAACCGACTTTGTTTTAGCCAATCGATGGGGGAAAAGGATGCACTATTTATACGACGGCAGTTTTGAGGGGCTTTTGACCTGTATTTATTATAATTATTACGGGGAAAAGGCCAGCGGTATTTACCGGCAGGATTCCTACCAGCCGGTTCTGATGATCGACAGCACCGAGGTGATTACTGAGCCGGCGCTGGCCGCGCGGGTATACCAGGCTATAGAGAAAATATCCGGGGATGCGCTGGAGAATGTTTACCATGCCTTTGTTTCGTCGGCGCCGGATAAGGAAATCCTGATTCTCAATTATCTTCGTTTGGGCTTTCGGTTGGGGAGCAAAGTTGATGCTTACCATTCCCATCCGGATGTTTACCCTTTGCATAAGGTGGCCCGGAAAGTTACCACCGAAGCCCATCGCTTTTTGGGATTGCTGCGCTTTGCCGATACCGGCAATTTCCTCTACGCGGTTTTGGCTCCCGATCATTATATTTTGCCCCTGATCGCCGATCATTTTGCCGATCGTCTGGCCGGGGAACGCTGGATCATCCACGACCGCAAGCGGGGATTGGCGGTTGTTTATGACGGACATGACCGGGAAACAGAACGGAGCTCCCGGCGCAGGTGGTACATAACTGATTTTCCCCGGGACGGGCAGGTGCCCTTAAACGAAAAAGAGCAATATTACCAGAAACTGTGGCAGCAATACTTTGATACGATCGCCATCGAGTCCCGGTGCAATCCGCGGCTGCAGGCGCGTTTTGTACCTTATCGGTACCGCCATGATCTGGTGGAGTTTAAAAACCACGCGACACCGACAGAAAAATAAAGGGATCAACGACTTTTGAATAGTCTGTTCCGCACCCCAAATGTTGGACACATTTACTGGGCGGCTACCAAGGACTGAGTTCTGTATTGAACAGGGCTCAGTCCTTTAAGTTTGCATTTAATCCGGTAGTTGTTCTAGTATACGTACCTGGTATTTTGGATTTTTTTTGTTTCTGGTAGTATTTGCTCTGCCAGGTTGACAATTTAATATTTTGCTTGCATTTTTGAAATATTATCGTATAATATATTTAATTATTAAACATATCGGATTACTTGGTAAAGAGGTGATAAAATTGCTGGTATCAACAAAAGGTCATTATGATTTGAAATGCAATGGTTGACTTGGCCATAAACTCGACTAGCGAACATGTAGTTTGAATAGCCGAAAAGCAAAATATTTCTTCTAATTATTTTTTTCACATCTAACTCTATTAATATTATAGGGATAATAATAAATCTGATAGGGATAAGCACAAACCATGACCCGGTAAATCGCTCAAGATTATAATTAAGATTCTAAAATGGATGTGCTTCATATTTATAAAAATATACCGAAACATATATGATTAAGCCCACTGAAAAAATTTAAAGGAGAGGTTAATTAATATGGAAAGATTGAAAAAAAGAAAATTGATATTAAAAAGTTTAATAGGGTTACTGGTAATTTCGATTCTGGTTTCAATTGCCGGCTGCGGCAAAACCGCTCCAAAGACAACAAAATCTGAAGATACTAAACCGGTCAGCCTGCTTAATGTCTCCTATGATCCTACCCGGGAGCTTTACCAGGAATACAACACTGCCTTTGCAGCCTATTGGAAAGAAAAAACCGGGCAGGAGGTTACCATTGACCAATCACACGGCGGATCAGGCAAGCAGGCCCGGGCGGTATTGGATGGTTTGCAGGCAGATGTTGTAACCCTGGCTTTGGCATATGATATTGATTCTATCAACACGAATAAAGAAATTATAAATAAAGATTGGCAGAAACGTTTAGCCAGCAATTCCACCCCTTATACATCGACTATAGTCTTCCTGGTGAGAAAGGGAAATCCCAAGAACATAAAGGACTGGAACGACCTAACGAGGGCTGGAGTATCAGTAATTACTCCTAATCCGAAAACTTCCGGCGGGGCTCGCTGGAATTACCTGGCTGCCTGGGGCTATGCGCTTAAGAATAATGGCAACGATGCCGCCCAAGCCCAGAAATTTGTTAAAGCTTTATATAAAAACGTACCGGTACTTGATTCAGGAGCCCGCGATTCAACTATAACCTTTACTGAGCGAGGCATTGGCGATGTGCTTATCGCGTGGGAAAATGAAGCATTTCTTTCTACCAAGGACCCTAAAAATGCGGATAAATATGAAATTGTGGTTCCTTCCATAAGTATATTAGCTGAGCCCCCGGTTGCGGTTGTCGATTCAGTTGTAGACAAAAAGGGAACCCGTAAAGTTGCAGAAGCTTATCTACAGTATCTGTATAGTGAAAAAAGTCAGGAAATAGCGGCCAAAAACTTCTACAGACCCCGGAATGAAACGGTTGCCAAGAAATATGCGTCACAGTTCCCTCAGATTAACCTTTTTACTATTGACGATGTTTTCGGCGGTTGGAACAAGGCTCAAGAGGAACATTTTGCTGATGGCGGTATATTCGACCAAATTTACACCAAGAAATAAGCCGAATAAGCAGTAATAAAATGGGACGGTTCTAATGCGTTTACCGATATAGATCCGAGAATCGTTCCATTATTTTTTTGAGGTGGAGTTATGAACTTAACAATTAAACCCAAACAGCCAAGTGTTATACCAGGATTTGGTATTACCATGGGTTTTTCCTTGCTATACCTTAGCTTGCTGGTTTTAATTCCTGTTTCAATGGTTTTTATCAATAGCTCAAGTATGGGTTGGAAAGCATTTTGGGAAACAGTTTCTTCGGAAAGAGTGCTGGCTTCTCTAAAAGTATCTTTTAGTACCTCTTTTCTGGCCGCTGCTGTAAATTCAATTTTTGGACTTCTTATGGCGTGGGTTCTGGAAAGATATTCATTCCCGGGGCGAAAAATCATAGACGGCTTGATTGATTTGCCTTTTGCCCTGCCCACCGCTGTTGCAGGTATCACCCTTACCACCCTGTATGCTCAAACCGGGTGGATAGGAAAGCTGTTTGCTCCATTGGGGATAAAGATATCATATACTCCCTTGGGAATAACCTTGGCTTTGATTTTTATAAGCTTTCCATTTGTAGTAAGAACAGTCCAGCCGGTTTTACAAAGCTTTGACCATGAGGCGGAAGAAGCCGCTGCATGTCTGGGGGCAACCAGGTTGCAAACCTTTTACAAAATTATTATACCTGCGCTGCTCCCAGCGATTATAACTGGTTTTGCTCTGGCTTTTGCCAGGGCTTTGGGTGAATATGGATCGGTTGTTTTTATTTCCGGCAATATGCCCATGCAAACCGAAATAACACCTTTGTTAATCAGGACCAAGCTGGAACAATATGATTACGCAGGTGCTACCGCTATTGCAGCGATAATGCTGATTATGTCCTTTATCATGCTGTTATTTATTAATATTACCCAGTGGTGGGTCGGCAACCGAGAAAAGGCAGTTTAGGGGTGGTAAAATGGCTGGAAAAAAATACAACAATGCGGGGAACGGCTCGAAAGCTGTGCCCATTATTCTTATTAGTGTAGCCTTAATATTTTTTACCGTAATACTGTTGGTGCCGCTGATTTCAGTGTTTGTAAAAGCTTTTGAACAGGGGGCAGAGCTATATTTTGCATCGATTAGTGATCCTATGGCTCTGCAAGCTATAAAGCTTACTCTCCTTACTATAGGGATTGCTGTTCCGATAAATACGGCGTTTGGTCTGACCGTTGCCTGGGCGGTGGCCAAATTCAGCTTTAAGGGTAAGAATTTATTAATTACTTTTATTGATTTGCCGTTTTCAATTTCACCGGTTGTGGCAGGACTTATATTTGTTTTGCTTTTTAGCACCACCCATGGTCTTTTCGCGCCGCAATTAAACGCCTGGGATTTACAGATAATTTTTGCGCCGCCCGGGATCATACTGGCAACCTTATTTGTAACCCTTCCTTTTGTGGCCAGAGAACTGATACCTTTGATGGAGGCTCAGGGAACTGCCGAAGAGGAAGCGGCACTTACCCTGGGAGCAAGTGGCTTGAAAACTTTCCTGTTCATAACACTGCCCAATGTGAAATGGGCACTATTATATGGGGTTATGCTTACTACGGCGAGGGCTGCCGGAGAGTTTGGCGCAGTTTCGGTTGTGTCGGGGCACATAAGAGGCCTCACCAACACGATACCCCTCCATGTTGAGATATTGTACAACGAATACAAATTTACCGCGGCTTTTGCAGTCGCATCACTTTTAACCATAATTGCAATCATCAATCTGATTATTAAAAATGTGGTGGATTGGAAAATAAAGCAGCAAGATAAAATGTCGGCTAGGTATTAAGTTGGAGGTAGGTTATGAGTATTGAATTTTCCAATATTACTAAGAGCTTTGATTCATTTACGGCGCTTAACGATATCAGTTTAAAGATAAATACCGGCGAACTTGTTGCTCTGCTGGGACCTTCGGGTTCAGGCAAGACGACCCTTTTAAGAATTATCGCCGGACTTGAAACAGCAGATACCGGAAGCATTATTTTTGATGGTGAAGATAATACGGACAAAAGTACCCAGGACAGAAAGGTAGGATTCGTATTCCAGCATTATGCCCTTTTTAAGCATATGACTGTTTTCGAAAATATAGCCTTCGGGTTAAAAGTCAGACCTTCCAGGCAAAGGCCCAGCAAAGAGGCAATTAATCAAAAAGTGCATGAACTCCTGTCTCTGGTTAAGCTGGAGGGATTGGCCAAACGGTATCCTGCCCAGCTCTCAGGCGGCCAACGCCAAAGAATAGCCTTGGCCAGGGCTTTAGCCGTAGAACCCAAGGTTTTATTACTTGACGAACCATTTGGAGCTTTGGATGCCAAAGTCAGAAAAGAATTACGCAGATGGCTCAGAAAGTTACATGACGAATACCCTATAACCAGTGTTTTCGTCACCCATGATCAGGAGGAAGCGCTTGATGTGGCGGACAGAATTATAATTCTGCATGAAGGTAATATAGAACAGATGGGTACCCCGGAGGAGGTATATGATAATCCGGCCAACCCGTTTGTTTATAACTTTCTGGGCAATGTTAATCTTTTTCATGGCAGAATGCATGACGGAAAGATCGAGCTGGGTTCAATAAAAGTTGATGCACCCGAGCATATGGATACCAAGGATAAGGATGTAGTAAGTTATATACGCCCTCACGATATTGAGATCAGGCTTAAACCAGATGGAACCAAATTCATTGAAGCGGAGGTATTTTTTATTAGGGCGGTCGGTCCGACGGTATATCTTGAATTGAAGAGACTGGACAATGGAGATTATATTGAGGCCGAAATCAGCCGAGAGGTGTACCGGGAACTTGAACTGAAGGAAAAACAAAGGGTTTATGTAAGACCTCGAAATTTTAAGGTCTTTGTACCTGAAGATTATGTAATTTAAGGACTTCATTTGTCATTGCTATGAATAACGGTTTTTTGTCATCCTGAACGTAGTGAAGGATCTTTCCATCTCGGAGAGTGAAAGATTCTTCACTAACGTTCAGAATGACATTCGCAAAGTTACTGCTTAACCATAGGAAAAAGTTAATTATCTATAATAGGCTAGTCTTGTTGAAAGAAGGGGGAACGGTTTGAATTTAAATCTCAAAGTTCTGGAAACAGATATTCTTATCATCGGAGGCGGTACCGCCGGTTGTTTTGCGGCTATTACCATAGCGGAGAATTCAGATGCCAGGGTGATCATTGCCGAAAAGGCCAATATTAAGCGGAGCGGCTGTCTGGCTGCCGGAGTTAATGCTTTGAACGCTTATATCGTAAAAGGCCAAACCCCTGAGGACTACTTAAATTACGTTATAAACGACTCCGAAGGTTTGGTGAGAGAAGACCTGGTATACAGCCTGGCCCAAAGATTAAATAAGGTTACTCATAAAATGGAAAGCCTGGGGTTAGTTATTCAAAAGGACGAAAATGGCGAGTATGTGGCCAGAGGAAACCGAAATATAAAAATCAATGGTGAGAATATTAAGCCATTACTGGCCCAGGCCGTTGAAGATAAACCAAAGGTCACGATTCTCAACCGGGTAAATATTATCGATTATATCCTGAAAAATGGGAAAGCAGTCGGTGCTTACGGATTCTCGATTGATGAAAATATATTTTACGTAATTAAGTCCAAGGCGGTTATTTGTACTACCGGGGGAGCGGCAGGTCTCTACAAACCTAACAACCCCGGGTTCTCCAGGCACAAAATGTGGTACTGTCCTTTCAATACCGGGGCCGGTTATGCCATGGGCATCAGAGCAGGTGCTGAAATGACTACCTTGGAAATGAGGTTTATTGCCCTGAGGTGTAAGGACACCATCGCTCCTACCGGAACAATTGCCCAGGGAGTTGGAGCAGCACAGATAAACAGCCGGGGAGAAGAGTATGACCGAAAGTATGGCATGCCTAAAACCCATATACGGGTATATTCGACCGTAGCCGAAAACCAGAATGGAAACGGACCTTGTTTTCTCAAAACAACAGGTATCAGTGAGAAGCAGGAAGACGAATTATTTAAAGCTTACCTGAACATGGCTCCCGCACAAACCTTGAAGTGGATGGAAAACGGCCGGGGGCCGGCCCGGGAGAATGCGGAAATCGAGGGTACTGAGCCTTATATAGTAGGGGGCCATACCGCCAGCGGGTACTGGGTGGATACAGCCCGGGCCACTACTATAGAAGGATTATATGCGGCCGGAGACGTGGCCGGGGGCAGCCCGCAGAAATATGTTACCGGGTGTCTGGCAGAGGGCGAAATAGCTGCCCGGTCAGCACTGGAATACATTATAGACGGTAAATGTACCGATATTGACGAAGAGGAACTTAATTTAAAACTGCAGGAAGTAAACCGGTTTTTAGATGCCGGCCCGAGCCTTTATAGCACAGAAAATATTGAAGAGGCCATGCAAAAGGTTATGGATGAGTACGCCGGCGGAATATCCTCCGGTTATGCGGTTAATTCCCATAAGCTGGAACTGGCCGCCAGGTATATTAACGAATTGCTGATCAACAGCGGAGAATTAAGGGCGGGCGATACTCACGAGCTCATGCATATTTACGAATTAGTGGATCGTCTTTACGTATGCCAAAGTTTGATTAAGCACCTGCAAGCCCGTAAGGAAACCAGGTGGCATAGTTTCCAGGAGAATACTGATTATCCCCGCAAGGATGATGAACACTGGCTCAAATATGTTAATTCCCGGGTAGAAGGAGGGGAGGTAAAGATAGTGTTAAGAGATTTGGTAAAGAAGGATGAAGTTTATGAGCATAAAAATTGATCAGGAAAAATGCACGGGCTGCGGTAAATGCCGCAGTGTATGTCCGGGAAGCCTTCTCTATAAGGATGAAGCAGGCAAGACGGTTAACCGTTTTCCCCGGGATTGCTGGGGATGTACCGCCTGTCTGAAGGAATGCCGCTTCGGTGCGATAAGCTACTTTTTGGGGGCTGACCTGGGGGGAAGAGGCACTATACTTCACACCCGGGATGAAGGTGAAAAGCTGAATTGGATTTTTATTAAACCATCCGGGCAGGAAAAAGTAATAACTGTTTGCAGGAATAAAGCAAACCAGTACTAGGAGGAGAAAATGGACCATTTAGATCGACTGGAAGCGCAAAGTATTTATATTTTACGAGAAGCATACAAAAATTTCGGTAAATTAGGAATGCTGTGGTCAATTGGCAAGGATTCCACGGTATTATTGTGGCTGACCAAAAAGGCATTCTTTGGTTATTCCCCCTTTCCCTTAATTCATGTGGACACAACCTATAAGATTCCGAAAATGATTGAATACCGGGATAGGATGGCTAAAGAATATAACCTCGATTTAATTGTGCACATCAACCAGGAAGCTATAGAGGCAGGTATGGGACCGGATAAGGGCAGATTGGAATGCTGCCGGGCTTTGAAAACGGAAGGTCTGCAACAGGTGGTCACTCAATATGAGTTTGAAGGTCTTATTTTGGGTATCAGAAGAGATGAAGAAGGTTCCCGGTCTAAAGAGAGGGTCTTCAGCGAAAGAAACAAAGATTCAGAATGGGATTATACTCATCAGCCGCCTGAGCTGTGGGATCAATTTAAAACTGATTTTCCCCGGGGTAATCATATTAGGGTTCATCCTCTCCTGCATTGGAACGAAATTGATATCTGGTCCTACATTGGCCGGGAGAAAATTCCTCTGATTGATCTGTATTTTGCTAAAAACGGCAAAAGGTATAGAAGTCTGGGCTGTGCGCCGTGCACCGGGATGATAGATTCCCATGCCACAACTGTTGAAGAAATAATCGAAGAGCTCAAGAATACCCAGATAGCGGAAAGAGCAGGCAGAGCCCAGGATCAGGAAGATGCCTATGCTATGCAAAAGCTGCGCAAAGATGGATATATGTAATCAGTTATAAAAGCAACTGAAATTCGTCCGGAGGTTGAAAAATGGCAGATAATAGAGAAACTTTGCAAATAGTAGTAGTGGGGCATGTGGACCACGGAAAATCTACGCTTATAGGCAGACTCTTATACGACACCAAATCAATTGCGCAGGGCAAGATCGACCGGGTGCAAAAGGTCTGCCAGGAGAAAGGCAAGCCTTTTGAATATGCCTATTTGCTGGATGCATTTGAAGAAGAACAGAAGCAGGGAATAACTATTGATACAACGCAAATCCAGTTTTTTACCGAAAAACGGGATTACGTAATCATTGATGCACCCGGGCATAAAGAATTCCTTAAAAATATGATTTCCGGTGCAGCCAATGCCGAAGCAGCACTGCTTATAATCGACGCTCAGGAAGGTGTTCAGGAGCAGTCCAAGAGACATGGCTATATACTCTCCCTGCTGGGAATTCAAAAGGTTTATGTAATAGTTAACAAAATGGACCTAATAGACTATGACGAGGACAAATTTAATGATATCCGGCAGGAAATGAATAAGTTTCTGAACAACCTGCATGTTTATCCCTTGAAGTATATTCCCATTTCGGCCTTCAATGGTGAGAATATAACGGATAACTCAAACAAGATGGTCTGGTATAAGGGCGAACCGGTTCTAAAAGCTATAGACCGCTTCGAGCAGGACAAAGGGTTGGAGGATAAACCGCTGCGATTCCCGATCCAGGATGTTTATAAGTTTGACCAGCGCAGAATTATTGCCGGTCGTATAGAATCCGGCACCTTAAAGGTGGGAGATGAGATCCTTATATCACCCAGCAATAAGTTGACCCGGGTTAAGTCCGTTGAATACTGGGCAGACCGTGATAACCGGAAGGCTGTCAATGCTGGTATGTCAGTAGGGATTACGGTAGAAGATGAGTTCTTTAACCAGAGAGGAGAAGTGATCACCCCTAAGCAGGAACCGCCTCTGGTTGCTGATACCTTCCGGGCCAACCTGTTTTGGATGGGTAAGATTCCTCTTGCCAAAGGCAAAAAGTACAAGCTTAAGCTGGCTACCCAGGAACAGGAGTGTGAGGTTATTTCCATCAGTAAAGTAATCGAAGCGTCCACTCTGGATAGCATTGAAAATGCCAGTCAGGTTAGAACCAACGGTGTAGCTGAAGTTACCATAAGAACCAAAGAAAAGATCTGCTTTGATGAGTTTAAAAACAATCCGCATACCGGTCGCTTTGTTCTTATAGACGGATACGATGTCAGCGGCGGCGGAATAGTATCCGGCCGTGAGCAGGGTGTGCAAACGGCCAGCAAGTTGGCCGGTAATCATAGTGAAATAACCATAAACTGCTTCGATGAATACTATTTTATTCTGTCAGCGGGAAGTCTCTCCCGAGCAGCCGGTAAACCACACACCTTTGAGAATGGCAATGTGGTTCCGGTAACCGGAAATACCTATCAGTACCCAGAGAACTTCGATATAGTTGATTTTAAATCACGTTTAGCCGCCAGGATAAGAAAGTCCCGGTTAGATGCAATAGTGGGATTTGACACCTATATTTTTGACTCCGTCCCACTTATAGATACTAATGGAGCCTATATTAAAGTTGATAATCAGGAAGCATTCACAATCCTGATCAATGAATATGCAAAGATTGGTTATAACGCCGGTAACCGACTGGCGGCATTTGCCAACAAGTGGATGGATTTTATGCGGTACAGGCAGATTAAATTCAGCAATACCCAGGGAATATCTGAGGAAGATTATGTTATCTAGTTTTTCGCACTGCGGATTTAGAAAGAAATCCAACACAGATTGACACAGATTTATTTGAGAGTTTTGCATGGTCCCAAGAACCCCATTTGTCATTGCTATGAATAACGTTTTTTTGTCATCCTGAACGTAGTGAAGGATCTTTCCAGCTCGGAGACTGCAAGATCCTTCACTACGCTCAGGATGACATTCGCAGAGTGATTTTCATAACTGGCTTTGCCATATGGACATGGGATTGGCAAGAAGTGTAGCAATTAAACTTTGGAGGTTTGAACTATGAAGGTAAAAATTAACGGAGAAGAAGTGGTACTGGAGAAAACGGTTACGGTGGAAGAGTTATTAATTTTGCAAAAGGTGGAAATGCCTGATTACGTTACCGTACAAATCAATGAGGAAATCATAGAACGTGACCAATTCGCCGTCAGACCAATCAACGCCGGCGATGAAATTGAGTTCCTTTATTATATGGGTGGTGGAAGCAATTGAACTTATCAAATCAACAACTGGAGAGATATTCGCGGCATATTATTCTAAAAGATGTGGGAGCTAAAGGTCAGAGTAAACTTTTAAATTCCAAAGTACTCATCATCGGCGCCGGTGGTCTGGGGGCTCCGGCAGCCATGTACCTGGCCGCCGCCGGAATAGGCACTATCGGGTTGGTGGATTTCGATAAGGTGGATTTATCCAACCTGCAAAGACAGATTATTCACTTAACCAGGGATGTAGGCAAGCCCAAAGTGCTTTCCGGGCAGGAAACAATTAATGAAATGAATAGTGATGTGAAGGTAGTTACCTATAGGGAGTGGGTGAGCTCCAACAACATTATCGATATCATTAAAGACCAGGATTATGATTTTATAATCGATGGAACCGATAACTTTCCGGCTAAATTCTTGATCAACGACGCTTGTGTATTAGCATCCAAGCCTTTTTCCCATGGCGGGATAATCAGATTTGAAGGCCAAACCATTACTTATCTTCCGGGAGCCGGACCCTGTTACCGCTGTATTTTCGAAGATCCGCCCCCAGCGGGTGCGGTTCCTACCTGCAGTCAGGCTGGCGTTCTGGGGGTTATGGGTGGAATTATCGGGACTATTCAGGCAACTGAGGCTATAAAATACATCCTGGGTATTGGAGAATTGCTGAATGGATATCTACTTACCTATAATGCTTTGAATATGGAATTTAGGAAAATTAAAATCCAGCGGCGGAAAAGCTGTCAGGTTTGCGGTGAGAATCCTACCATCGACCATCTGCTGGACTATGAACAAGCCGTATGTGACCTTAAAAAAAATTGATAACGGGTGATATAAATTGATTACTTTAAGTAAATGCGATTACGAAATGATTTTAAATCACTGTCTTGGCCAACTGCCCAATGAGGCCTGCGGCTTATTGGCCGGGAGAGTGGCAGGCAATAAAAAGACGGTCGAAAAGATATATTTGCTCAGCAATATCGATCAAAGCCCGAAGCACTTTTCCATGGAGCCCCAAGAGCAATTCGGGGCTATTAAGGATATGAGGGCCAAGGATCTGATTCTACTGGGGAATTTTCATAGTCATCCCGGCTCTCCCGCCCGGCCTTCGGAAGAAGACATACGGCTGGCCTTTGAGCCGGACAAAAGCTATTTAATCCTTTCCCTGGCGGAAGAAAATCCTATTCTTAAGAGTTTCATGATTATTAACCGCCAGGTAACTAACGAAGAATTAATTATTAAAGGAGAATAATGATGGAGCAAGTAGACTACAAGGAACTGAAAAAAGGCGGCTTCATGCGTCAGGTGCAGCCAGACCATTTTTCTATGCGCTTAAGAGTTGTAGGGGGACAAATAAAATCGGAACAACTGCGGGCGGTTAGTGAAATATCCCAAAAGTATGGTCAGGGTTATGTACACATGACCTCCCGGCAGGGGATTGAGATTCCCTATATAAAGCTGCAGGATATAGAGACAGCTAAGCAAGAACTGGCCCAAGCCGGTCTGCAGACCGGGGCTTGCGGCGCCAGAGTAAGGACGATTACCGCTTGTCAGGGCAGCGCTGTATGCCCCAGCGGTTTAATTGACACTACCGCTTTAGCCGGGATTTTAGATGAAAAATACTTTGCCCGGGACCTGCCCCATAAATTCAAGTTTGGCATTACCGGTTGCCGTAATAATTGTCTTAAAGCCGAAGAAAACGACCTGGGCATTAAGGGCGGACTGAAACCAAATTGGGATGCCGGTAAATGCATTTACTGCGGTTTATGTGAAGCGGTTTGTCCTACCCAAGTTATAAATGTTAACCAGGATGAGCAGCAGCTAAAGTTTGAAGAAAGTGGCTGCAACTACTGCGGACGCTGCGTTAAATCATGCCCCACCGACGCCTGGGAAGGAAAAAGCGGATTCATTGTTTCATTTGGCGGTTTGTTCGGCAACCAGATTTCGGTAGGCAGGCAGATATTGCCTATTATTTTTCCGGAACAAGAGTTACTGCGGGTTGTAGATACCACCCTGGGCTTTTTCGAAAAACATGGTAAAGCCGGGGAGCGGTTTGGCAAAACCCTGGAACGGGTAGGTTGGGATTTGCTTGAAAAAGAATTACAGGAGGTCTTGCAATGAGTGATAAAAAGGTTGATGCTTTTGTAGACATATGTGATGTAGTATGTCCGATTACTTTTGTCAAAGCCAAGGTAGCTATTGAAGAATTGGAGAACGGACAGGTTCTGGAGGTGCGGATGAATGAGGGTGAGCCGATTCAGAATGTGCCCAGAAGCCTAAAAGATGAAGGACATAAAGTAACCCAAGTAATTAATAACAATGATGGGACCTTTACTATCATTGTTGAAAAAGGTGGATTGGCATGAGGTTTAATACTGCTCTAATCCATGGTAAATATTCTGCCGAAGAAAAGACCGGGGCCACCAATATACCTATATACCAATCGTCTTCTTTTGAATACCGGACGGCGGAAGAATTAGAAAGCGTCTTTAAAGGTAATAAGCCGGGATTCGTTTATACCCGAGTTAATAACCCTACGGTGCAAGCTTTTGAACAACGCCTGGCCTATCTGGAAGGGGGGATTGGCGCCGTGGCCTGTTCATCAGGTATGGCCGCCGTCACCCTGGCAGTGATGAATATACTCAAAAGCGGGGAAGAAATTATATCCGGAAGCGGGATCTTCGGCGGGACTTATTCTTTATTCAAGGATTTGGAGAATTTCGGAGTTGCTACCCATTATGTCAATGACAATCAAATTAGCAGTTTTGCAGCCGGCCTTAATGAAAAAACCCGATTAATATATGTTGAAACTATTGGCAATCCCAAATTGGATGTACCGGATATAGAAGGGTTAGCCGCACTGGCGCATCAGCATGGTATTCCGCTGGTGGTGGACAATACCGCCACTACTCCCTATATTATTAAGCCTATCGAGCTGGGGGCCGATATAGTAATTCATTCTACCTCCAAATATATTAATGGCAGCGGTAATTCTATCAGTGGGATAATCATAGACAGCGGCAAATTTAAATGGGATTACGGACGTTTCACTTCTCTGCAAGACTATAAAAAATTTGGCTCGTTTGCTTACCTGGCCAAGCTCAGAAACGGCCTATTTAGGGACTTTGGGGCGTGCCTGTCTCCATTTAATGCTTTTCTAAATAGTATAGGACTGGAGACCCTGGGGGTAAGAATGGAACGCTTATGCCAGAACGCTCTCCTGTTGGCCCAGGAGCTGCAAAAGAATTCCCAAGTTCTTAAGGTCAATTACCCTGGTTTACAGGAGCACGAGCATTATTCCCTGGCCGTTCGCCAATTTGGCGGAAAATCAGGGGCAATTCTAACCATTCGGGTAGGAACGAAAGAAAATGCCTTTAAAGTGATCAATAATCTTAAATATGCTGCCAACTTAGCCAATATTGGTGATGTTCGCACCCTGGTGATACATCCCGCCTCTACCATTTACGCTACCAACAGCCTTGAGGATAGGGAAAATATGGGGGTTTATGAAGATCTCATCCGGATCAGTGTAGGCTTAGAGGATATCGAGGACTTAATTGAGGATTTTGAACAGGCCTTGAATATGATAACGTAATGAACCGCCATTTCAGATCATTCCTTTCTAACCGGCCTTTTCCAGGCCGGTTGTTTGCTTCTAAATGGTATAGACAAATTTGGCCTCGACCTGATCAAAGAATTTATAATAAGTCTTTCTTTTCTCACTGACAAAATCGTTGCTCACACGGTTACGCGGCCTTGAAAGCTTTACCTCTTGTATTTCTTTGACTTGCCCGGGCCGGCTCGATAAGATCACGACACGGTCACCAAGATACACGGCTTCTTCAATGTCGTGCGTGACCAATATGACAGTAATCTTTTCTTTATCCCAAATTTTTAGAATCTCCTCTTGCATGCTTATCCTAGTCATTGCGTCCAAGGCTCCGAATGGTTCATCTAAAAGCAGTACCTTGGGCTTATTGGCCAACGCTCTGGCAATGGCCGCTCTTTGCGCCATGCCTCCCGATAGTTGTTTAGGTAATGTATCTTCAAATCCTTCCAGTCCTACCAATCCGATCAAATCCCGAATCAGATCATTTTTGTTTTTTTGCGTGTCCGGCACGCCATAGCCGATATTTTCTGCAACAGTAAGCCATGGAAACAGCCTGTGATCCTGAAAAACCAATCCTTTTTCCAGAGAAGGTTTTTTAACTATCTGGCTGTCCAGCCATACTCCCCCTCTATAATCCGTATCCAATCCAGATATAATGCGCAGCAATGTACTTTTCCCGCAGCCGCTTTTGCCTAATATAGATATGAACTCTCCGGGTTTGATTTTCAGATTAATACCTTTTAAGGCCTGGACTTCCTGATGATTGTGGTCCGAAAATGTTTTGTCCAGATTTTTAATTATAATTTCCCCCGGCATTTCTTTCACCTCCTCCATAATGCTTACCAATAGAGGACTTTGTTCTCGATCTTGCCCAAAATATCATCCATGAGCTTGCCGATAACACCGACCAGCAGCATAGCCAGAATCACCTTGTCCGGCTGTGCCAATTGCCTGCCATCCATCAACATATAGCCAATTCCCTGGGTCGCGGCGATCATCTCCGCCGCGACCACGCAAATCCACGCATTTCCAAGCCCCACCCGGAGGCCGGTCATGATCTGAGGCAGTGCGCCGGGAATCACGACTTTTTTAATAAATTTGCCGCGCGGAACCTCAAAATTCCTTGATACTTCCACATATCTGTCGTCAATCTGGCGGATGCCGCCCACCGTATTAAGCAGAATGGGGAAAAACGCGCCCATGAAAATAACGAATACTTTCGACGGCTCACCGATGCCCAGCCAAAGAATCGCGATGGGAATCCAGGCAATGGGCGGAATCGGCTTTAGCAGCTGCAAGATCAACCGCGTTATTATCTCAAAATTTCGGGAAAGCGAAATCAATACACCGATGACGATGGCCGCCAGCGCCGCCAGTGCGAACCCCGAAAACACCCGGACAATACTCACCCAGATATTTTGAAACAGGACATAGCTCGCGGCTGTCTGCACCAATGTATTCAAGATCTTATGCGGCGCCGGCAACATATACGGTGCTATATATCCATGTTGAGATGAATATTCCCATACCACAATGATCAAAACGACTAAGCCGAAATATTTAGCTATAAAAGATATTTTTTCAGTGTTGTTCATTTCGCATCTCCTAAAATCTCTTGCAGTCTATTTACCGACACCGGAATTTTTTAAAAATGTCTTGTCGATAAAAGCATCTACGTCAACCGTCTCCGTAGAAAAGCCCTGGGCACGGTTGAATTCTTCCACCTGCTTCAATTCCGTAATGTCGGAATCCTGAATGAGCGGCGAATAATTGTATTGTGAAAACAAAGCGGCCAGATCTTCTACCGGCAGCGCCAGCTCTTTTTGCAGCAATTCCGCTGCCTTTTGCGGATTCTGGGCTATAAATTTATTCGCCTGGTCAACGGCCCGGATAAATGCCTCCAAAATTTCGGGATTGCCTTTAGCGAAGCTCTCGGTGGCAAAATAGAATACGTTGTTGCTCTTGATCCCGGTCCCGTCAATAAGTTTGTTTACACTGCCGTTTTTAACACTGCTGGTTAATGAAGGCTCCCAGATTATACCCGCGTCTACTTGATGTGAAGTAACCGCATTGGCCACATCGGCATTGGGCAGATTCACCTGTTGAATATCATTGAGGGTCAAACCTCCCTTGGTCAGAATCAATGACAAGAAATGATGCCCGTAAGATCCTTTTACAAACGCCACCTTTTTACCTTTCAAATCCGCTGGATTTTTGATGGCAGATCCCGGCGGCACGGTTAAAGCCACCGTTTTTTCACCGGATGATGTTTTGGCAAATGCAACGGTTTTTTGGCCTGACGCCTTGGCAATCAGCAGAGGAACATCGCCAATAAGTCCGATGTCTTCTTCTCCTGCCGCAAAAGCTTCGTTCATCGGCGGACCTGATGGGAATGAAGTCCATACCACTTGCACCTGTTTGTCTTTCAACTCTTCTTCCAAATAACCGTTTACCTTGGCCAGCAAGACCGGAGCAGAATAAACGCCTGGTTGGGTAGCCACCCTGACTTTGGTAGCCGCAGTCTGCTGAGCGGTTTCAGTTCTGGAACTGCATCCGACGAGCCCGATAATCAATAAGGAAATTATAGAAACAATCATTATAAATTTCTTTTTCATAGCAAACGACACTCCTTTTAAATAAATTGTTCTTGCTCAGTTTTTATATCTCGAAACCGGCAGTGGCCAAAATCTCTACCTCGCATCAATAAAATGCGATCTTATAGCTACGCCTGCTTGGCGATGCGGTCCAAATGTTTATAAAAGAAATGGGTTTCTTCTTGTTCGGCAAATTTTTTCCTCGGATTTAAATCTTCTACTGATTCCGGGACAATTTTAATCACTGCCGCAATGTCAAAACCTTTTTCCGCTTCGATCTTTTTATAGGCCTCCTCAAATTTCCTGCCGGCCACCAAGATCGTTTTTATACTGCCGCTCACCTCATAAGCGGCCCCGTTTTCCCCGATGATTAAAATCGCCGCTTTTTTATTAAACCAAAGGCTGGCCGTAATATTACGATAACTTTGGGATGACTCGAATAATTCCGCATATTCTATATTACCTGCTTCATCCGTATGGATGGTTCCCTTCGGCACCGCATGCACAATCCCGTCAGCACTCACAGTCACAAGAATTTTGATGCTTTGGGGATCATTGACCAGGGATTCAATCTCTTTAAATGACGCCATTTATCCTACCTCCCGAAGATATTCTCAGCAAATCCGAATTGGGATGATTCCCGCAGCGACGATAGTCGTCAAAGTCCATAGTCAAACCGTATTTTTCTGTCAGCGCATTTAAACCCAATGTCAGGTTTACATAATACTCAAGCGAAGCATTTTTCTGATCCCTAAAATAAGATAACGGCCGTGGCACCCATACAATGTAAACAATCGCCACCCCTGCGCTTATTAAAGTTTCCGCCTCAGCCAACGTATGTTGCAAGGCTTCTGCTTCGGTTTTGAATCCATTAGGACGTGCGAGTTCCACCCCGCCGACGATGCCGGAATTCACACGGCCTTTGCCGAAAATATCCACCGCGTCTATCAGTCGTTTTTTCCACTCCCGGTAACCGACCCATTCCGCCTTGCCGGGACATATCCAGTTGAACAGTTCTTCGTTTAAGACTTCGATATCCGCCGTGTAGCTGGAAATACCCGTTTCATTGTACAAGCGACTTAACTGATCGTAATTCAGGGCCGTTGTGATCACCTGGCTGGGGAACCTTCCTTCAAAGTTCCTGCCGATGGCCTGCAATATTTCTATATAATATTCCAATTCCCGGTCGAAAGGCGTTGCACCGTTTACATCAGACCCCATTGTCATACAAAGAGTGGTAAAACGCCCTCTTTGTTTAATCGCTTCGCGAACGATTTCATAGGCATCTTCCGGCGTCAGCTTATTCTTGATCACGCCCTCTTCTTTTAAATGGGGGACCAAATCGCAATATTTGCATCCGTTTCCATTCCGCCAGAAGGAACAGTAGGATGTCGGCGTAATGTTGAGTCTCTGCGGCCGGGCAAAAATCACGGAATCCATCTGGGTGCCTGCGCTGGTGAATTTGCCGTAATAATCAGGTTTTTCCCAAAAATCGACTTCTTCGATTTCTTCATCATTATCCGTGATGACGAAACGGCCATCGCGATAATCGATGATATAGGGATTTTGTTCCAGTGGTGTCGCATCTATAATAATGGTGGTCCCATCCCTTAAAATTAATGCTTCCGGAACCGATTTGCAGTTCAGATCTCGTGCGCCCAGCGTAGAGAAAAAAACATTCGCACCGGTCACTTGATATTGATTGGAATCAACATGATTCAAAGTTTCCTGCGTAAAAAAAACCCCACGCCGCTGCACATCCGTTTTTAAAATATTCAGTCGCGGCAGTTGTGGATATTTGGCGACAACATCTTTAAATGACAACTCCCTGATACCGCCCTGTATATTTACCATAATTAATCATACCTCCCATTATCAGGCTTAATGCTCTTATCATCGTTTCCCCTGCTTTTTCTAACCGACCTTTTCCAGGCCGGTTGCTTGCCTTAACTGAATTACCTTATCACTTCTCTCCCAGGGAAGTTCTATATCTGTTCGGCCAAAATGCCCGTACGAAGCTGTTTGTTGATAAATTGGATGCTGCAAATCGAGTTCCTTGATTATCCCGGCGGGGCGAAGATCAAAATACCGGTTGATCAATGCAATTAGTTCTTTATTGCCGATTTTGCCGGTTCCAAAAGTATCAACATAGATAGATACCGGACGAGCTACCCCGATGGCATAAGCAATTTGTATTTCCACCCGGTCGGCCAGACCGGCGGCCACAATATTTTTAGCAACATATCTGGCCGCATAAGCTCCGGAACGGTCAACCTTGGTAGCATCTTTACCGGATAATGCACCGCCCCCATGACGGGTAAAACCTCCGTAAGTATCCACAATGATTTTCCGTCCTGTCAAACCGGCATCGCCCTGCGGACCACCGACTACAAATCTGCCGGTGGGGTTTATAAAATATCGGGTTTTACTATCCAAAAGAGTATTGGGGATAACCGGTTTAATTATTTGTTCAATGACATCTTTATTGATGGTTGCCAGATCAACCTCGGGATCATGCTGGGTAGAAATGACAATAGTATCAACTCTAACCGGTTGGCCGTTTTCGTATTCCACTGTGACCTGACTCTTTCCGTCAGGTCTTAGATAAGAGAGCAAGTTATTTTTTCTGGCATCAGCCAACCGCCTGGTTAAGCGATGTGCCAGCACAATAGGTAAGGGTAAATATTCCGGTGTTTCATTGGTGGCATAACCAAAAACCACCCCCTGATCTCCTGCTCCGATCAGATCAAGTTCGTCATCCTGGGACTGACCCGTTCTGATTTCTATTGATTTATCAACCCCTTGGGCAATGTCTGGCGACTGTTCGTCAATAGTCGTTATAACTGCGCAGGTATCTCCATCAAAGCCATATTTCGCATGTGTGTATCCAATCTTTTTAATGGTTTCTCTTACGATTTTGGGAATATCGATGTACGCATTAGTGCTTATTTCCCCGGCAACAACGACTAAACCCGTCGTTACCAATGCTTCCACCGCAACGCGGCCCTCCGGATCTTTAGTTAAAATAGCATCCAATATGCTGTCGGAAATCTGATCAGCCAGTTTATCAGGGTGACCTTCGGTGACTGATTCCGACGTAAACAAATACCTTTCCTGACTCATTTCTTTTTCCTCCCTTTGAATTTTAAAAATAAAGGTAACATTCTAAAACAACCAGCTACTGGTAAAAAAGAAGACCAAGTTGCATTTTTCACAACGCAACTTGGTCTCCAGTATGTCTGGTCAACCGGTTATGTAATTCCTACTTAACCAATATAATTACTAGGTTATCTGTAAGTATAATACATCATAATTGTTTGTCAACACTTTTATTAATAATTATTTCAACAACCAAAAAGGCGTCTATTACCGGTTATATAAAAATACGGTAATAGACGCCGGGAAAATTATTTAACAGCTTGCTATGATACCGGATTATGGGGTGGAACATTAGAAATCAGATCTTTTACTACCTCACCTGCTATTATTAAACCTGCCACTGAAGGTACAAATGATATACTGCCGGGAATTTGGCGGCGGATGGTACAAGATCTGGTCGTACCTTTAGGACAAATACAATGTAATCTACAACTGGTCGCTTCGGTTTCCAGTGGTCTTAACGGTTCCTCTTTGGAATAAACCACTTTCAACTCACTAATCCCCCTATTCCTTAGTTCCTTTCTCATAACCTTGGCCAGGGGACAAACAGATGTCTCATAAATATCTGCTACCTCAAATTTTGTCGGATCCAGTTTGTTGCCAGCCCCCATACAGCTTATTATGGGAATTCCCATTAGCTTTGCATTTATAACCAGGTCTATCTTGGCGGAAACCGTATCAATTGCATCTATAATATAGTCATAATCGGGTCTAATTAATTCGGCGGCCTTGTCCGGCATATAGAAGGTCTGGTGGGTGACTACTTCTGTCCGGGGATTAATATCCAAAATCCTGTCCCGCATAACCTCAACTTTTGGTTTACCCACGGTTTTTCGGGTAGCATGAAGCTGCCTGTTTATATTGGTTAAGCAAATGCAGTCATCATCAATCAGCACTAGCTTACCAACTCCAGCCCTTACCAGTCCTTCCACAGCGAAAGCTCCTACTCCCCCGATGCCGAAAACCGCAACTTTACTACGGGCCAGCTTTTGGAGTGCTTCATTTCCTATAAGTAATTCGGTCCTTGAAAATTCGTTCATTTTTCCTCCTCGAACTTGCATTAGTAATTCTTTAATAAAATATAAAGCTTTGAACTGCTATTTACAACTTGCTGAGAATAACTAAAACTTTAGCGCTATTTAACAATCTTCATAAAATCCACATATATTACAGCTATTATTCAGGGAAGTCAACAGGAGTTACCAAAAGTTATTACCAAGGGGTCGATTAAATGGAAAGGGTACTTTTCCAGCTGGGACCAGTGTCAATTTATACTTTCGGCGTCAGTATCGCGGTTGGGGCATTGGCAGCTTATTGGTTGACTCATAAAGAAACCCAGAGGATTAAAATGGATGATAACTCCATTGACAATCTTTTTATAATCTTATTAATAGCCGGCATTTTGGGAGTACGTATTTTCTATATTTTGTTTTATAATCCAGCCTTTTATTGGCAGCATCCTTTCGAGGTTATCAAAATAAATGAGGGAGGCCTTTCTATACATGGGGGTATCCTGGGTGCAGTTGCTGCAGGCCTTTGGTATACCAGGCGGCTTAAGATTCCTTTCTGGCCGGTTGCCGACCTGCTGGCTCCGGCTGTCATATTAGCCCAGGGGATAGCCCGGGTGGGATGTGATGTTTATGGCCGGGTTATGTCTCAGGCATGGCCATGGGGAATTAATTTACAGGGCCAATTAGTTCATCCGGTTCAGATATATGAAACCATATTGGATCTGACCTTGTTTATATTCCTGTGGGGAAAGCGGGATAGGCAAAAATATTCCGGGCAGATTTTTGTATTTTACCTGGCTGGTTATGCCGGCATTAGATTGGTTCTGGAGTTTTTTAGAACCAACCCCGTAATCATCTGGAATATTACCCCGGCTCATCTGACCGGCATACTATTTATATTGCTGGCTATAGGACTGGACCTATGGCTTTCCCGAGTTAAGCCGGTGCCGAAAACGGAAACGCAAATGGAGAGATTCTGGGTCAGCGCCAAAGTCTGGAAGGCAGTGATAGCCCTGACAGCTGTATGTATAACAGTTTTCTATATTATCAGATAACCGCGCTGCAGTCCTGGAACTGAGTCTGTTTCTTCATAAAATCTTCACAAATTAATGACACCATAAGCTTATAAGATAAGGGAGTGAGTTAATTCTTGAAAGAAAGACTTGCATGTAAAACACTTATGATTAGCAATATGACCTGCAGCAGCTGTGAAATGCGAATCGAAAACAAACTTGGCAAGATGGATGGTATTGTTAACATAAGAGCTCAATTCAGCACATCCCGGGTGGATGTTACTTATGATGCCAATATCGTTGGGCTTGATGCCATTATTCAAGCCATAGAAAAGCTAGGCTATTCGGTTATGAATAAACCGGCCGCCAGCCAAGCTGGCAATAAGTCCAATGATAAGTTTACTATTAACCAGCTATTGGGAATAGGGATAATTGTGTTGGCGTTCTACGTGATAATCAATAATACTGTGGGGTTTAACTTCATACCCGACATCAATCAAAACATGGGTTATGGGATACTGTTTATTATTGGTTTGATTACTTCGCTGCATTGTATGGCTATGTGTGGCGGAATAAACCTTCCCCAATGTATATCCTATAAAATTGATCCGGACAACTTAACCAGAGTGGCAAAACTCAAACCAAGTCTTATGTATAATTCCGGCAGGGTAATATCTTACACGCTGATTGGTGGTATGGCAGGTGCTTTAGGCTCGGCAGTAAGTTTTTCCGGTACGGCCAAAGGAACGGTAGCTATTATTTCTGGTATATTCATGGTAATAATGGGACTGAACATGTTAAACATGTTTCCCTGGCTGCGCAGATTTAATCCCAAAATGCCCAGGATATTTGGCAATAGAATATTAAATAATAATGGTAGGCATGGTCCCTTTTATATTGGCCTGTTAAACGGTTTAATGCCCTGCGGACCCTTACAGGCTATGCAGTTATATGCTTTAGGAACCGGCAGCTTTTTCGCAGGTGCCTTATCCATGTTTGTGTTTAGCGTGGGCACGGTGCCTTTAATGTTTGGTTTCGGAGCTATCAGTTCATTTTTAAGCAGCAAGTTTACTCACCGGATGATGAAAGCCAGTGCTGTCCTGGTTATGGTATTAGGGGTCATCATGGTAAGCAGAGGCTTAAGCTTATCTGGTATTGCCTATGCGAAACCATCTATTGCAGACTCTGCTGCTTCCGGCAGTGTAGCCAAAATTGCAGGTAATGTGCAGGTGGTCAGCACCAGCTTGGACGGAGGCAGGTATAAACCAATAATTGTACAAAAGGGTATTCCTGTGCAATGGACCATAAAAGCGCAAGACCAGGATATAAACGGATGCAATGAAACCATGGTGATTCCTATGTATAATGTAGAGAAACAACTAGTCAGTGGTGACAATGTAATAGAATTTACTCCCGACCGGGAAGGAAGCATTCCCTACACTTGTTGGATGGGAATGATCAGTAGTAATATTCAGGTAGTTGACGATATCAGCCAGGTTTCGCAAAGTGATATCAGCAAATTTTCCCAAGGTTCAGCCGGAGCCGGTCCCTCATGTTGCCAATGATAGCAACCCATCTTAAATTAGGAGGTAATCACCATGATGCGCAAGGAATCAATAAAAATATCAGGTATGAGCTGTGCAGCCTGCGCTAACAGGATAGAAAAGGGATTAAACAAGCTTGAGGGAGTTAACCAGGCCAATGTAAATCTGGCGGTGGAAAAAGCCACCGTTGACTTTGATGATAGGCTTACTAATCCGGATAAATTTGAAGAAATTATAAAAAAGCTGGGTTATGGGGTCATTAAAGAGACTCCGGCCGGGGAAAACCAGGTGGAACTTAAGATTACCGGTATGTCCTGTGCAGCCTGTTCCGCCAAAATTGAGAAGAGCCTTAACAAAATGGACGGGGTTGACCAGGCCGCAGTTAACCTGACCACCGAACGGGCCCGTGTAAAATACGACGTTTCCCGGGTTAAGGTATCCGAAATGATCAGGACTATCCAGGCTTTAGGTTATGAGGCGGAAAAGGCCGAGGATATTAGCCGCGATCAGGAGCAGGAACAGAGGCAGAAGGAAATTAGGCAACTCAGAATGACGCTGATTATCTCCGCCGTATTGAGTGCACCTTTGCTGCTGGCTATGATTTTAAGCGTATTCCACGTTGAAAAATCGTGGATAGCCGTGCTGCACAATCCGTATTTCCAGTTGGCCATTGCTACCCCCATACAGTTTGGAATTGGTTATCGATTCTATAAACATGCTTATTTTGCCCTGAGGTCCAAAAGCGCCAACATGGATGTTTTGATTGCCATGGGAACCTCAGCCGCGTATTTCTTTAGTGTATACAACTTGTTCTTTGAGCAGGTTCCGGCCGGTATGATGAAAGACCTTTATTTTGAGGCCGCCGCCATTATCATAACGCTCATACTGTTGGGTAAATATCTGGAAGCAGTAGCCAAGGGAAGAACTTCCGAGGCTATTAAAAAGCTCATGAGTTTGCAGGCTAAAACCGCCCGGGTAATTAGGAAGGGAGTAGAGGAGGACATTCCTATTGAGGAAGTTGAACTGGGAGATATAGTTGTGGTAAGGCCGGGTGAGAAAGTGCCGGTCGACGGCAGAATCACGGAAGGGAACTCCGCCCTGGATGAAGCCATGCTTACCGGAGAGAGCCTGCCGGTTGATAAAAAGTCGGGTGACTCAGTATTTGGTGCTACTATAAATAAGTTTGGTACTTTTAAATTCGAGGTTACCAAAGTGGGCAGGGATACTGCCCTGTCGCAAATCATCAGAATGGTGGAAGAAGCCCAGGGCTCTAAAGCACCCATACAGAAAATTGCCGATCAGGTGGCAGGAGTATTTGTACCGGCGGTACTGGTAATTGCTTTGGTAACATTTTTAGCCTGGTTCCTGACCGGTGCGGGCATAAACAAAGCATTGATCAGCGCGGTGGCCGTTCTGGTTATAGCCTGTCCGTGTGCACTGGGATTAGCTACACCGACGGCTATTATGGTGGGAACGGGAAAAGGTGCTGAAAGTGGCATTCTTATCAAAGGCGGGGAGCACCTGGAGATGGCATATAAGTTAAACGCGGTAGTGCTTGATAAGACCGGAACCATTACCAGAGGGGAACCGGAGGTAACTGATGTATTGTCGTTAAATAGCTTGACCGAGGACGAGATTCTTAAGACAGCAGCCATAAGTGAGAAAAGTTCTGAACATCCTCTGGGAGTTGCCATATATGAAAGAGGTAAAAAGAAATGGGAAAGTTTGCCGGACCCCGATAAATTTGAGGCTATTCCCGGCAGAGGAATAATGGCCGTAGTTGATGACAGAGAAATTTATATCGGCACCAGAAAATTAATGAATGAAAAATCTATTGCTACGGGCAATATAGAAGCAACTATTGCCCGGCTGGAAGATGAAGGTAAAACCGCCATGCTCATGGCGACAGACAATAACCTGGAAGCGGTACTGGCGGTTGCCGATACCTTAAAAGAAAATTCCCGGGAAGCCATAGCGGACTTGCAGCAAATGGGTATTGAGGTTTATATGATAACCGGCGACAATCAAAGGACTGCGAATGCTATTGCCAAACAGGTGGGTATCACCAATGTCCTGGCCGAAGTCCTGCCGGAAAACAAGGCCGAAGAGGTAGAAAAACTTAAGGCGCAGGGTAAAATTGTGGCTATGGTGGGAGATGGAATTAACGATGCTCCCGCCCTGGCGACGGCAGATATCGGTATGGCTATAGGAACCGGAACCGATATTGCCATGGAAGCTGCGGATATTACCTTAATGCGGGGTGATTTAAGGACTATTGCTGCTGCCATAAGGCTTTCCCGCAAGACTATAAATAAAATTAAGCAAAATTTGTTTTGGGCTTTTATTTACAATATTATAGGTATTCCATTTGCAGCTTTAGGCTACTTAAGCCCGATAATAGCCGGTGCTGCTATGGCATTTAGTTCTGTTTCCGTTGTTACCAATTCTTTAAGTTTGAAGCGCTATAATCCGAGTAAGAGCGATTTTAGGTTTAATGGTGCCAGAGAATGGGAAAACCAGAAATGGATTTCTAATAAATCTGAAGTAGTGTGTGAAAAACCATATTCGCAAAAAGGAGATGTAATGATGAGCAGTGAAACCAAGGTATTAAATGTAGAAGGAATGTCTTGCAGCCATTGTGTCCATTCAGTAAAAACCGCGCTAGGTTCTCTAAACGGAGTAAGCAAGGTGGATGTGGATCTGGCCGGTAAAAAGGTAACTGTGGTCTATGATAAAGACCAGGTTCAGTTAAAAGCTATAACGGACTCCATTGAAAACGCCGGCTATGATGTAGTTTAATTCCAATTACCCCCATGCCCGGAGGACACAACCATGTATGGAAATTAAGAATTATGAATTAATATAGAGAAGCTGACGCTTCTCATTATTCCAAGAAAGGATTAAGGGTGAGCTTTACCGGCTCACCCTAATATCCCAAGCTTATATTTCCTGGGGAGATTATTTTATGAATAAACATATTAAATCGATTCTGGTAGTTGATGATGAGGCCAAAATTGTTGAAGTAATCAAGTCATATCTGGAAGCCGGCGGTTATCAAGTTTATACAGCATCAGACGGCCAAGGTGCTCTGGACATATTTGATAATATTCAGCCTTCCCTGATTATATTAGATTTAATGCTGCCTGATATAAGCGGGGAAGAGATTTGCCGCCGTTTGCGTACCAAGTCGCGGGTACCGATCATCATGCTCACAGCCAAAATTGAAGAAGAGGATATACTTACCGGCCTTGATATAGGTGCTGATGACTATGTAACCAAACCCTTCAGTCCTCGTCAATTGGTAGCCCGCGTTGCGGCTTTATTGAGAAGAGCCGAGGAAGGCGCGATCCCCCTGGTCCGGGTAATATCTTTTTTTAACAGCGATTTGGTAATAGACTTTCAAAGCTATGAAGTTAAAAAAAACGGAAAAATAGTAAACCTGACCCCCAACGAATTCAAAATGCTGGGTGCCTTGCTAAAATATCCGCAAAAGGTATTTACCCGGGAGGAATTAATTAATATTGTTATAGGTGAAGATTTCGAAGGGTATGATCGAATTATTGATACCCATATTAAAAATTTGCGGCAAAAAATTGAAACCGATTCGAAAAATCCTATCTATATTTTAACTGTGCACGGCATCGGTTACAAATTTGGCGGTGAGTGACCTGAAAAAATATAAATTGCGAACCAGACTATCCCTAGCCTATATTTTTCTAGCGTTATTTTTGGTAGCTCTTATCAGTATTCTTTCCAATGTGTTTTTGGAAAAACACTTCCAGGATTATATTATTAAACAACAAGCAACCAAAAATATGGATATTGCCAGCTTGATAAGTCAGCAATACAACGATGCGGATAATAGCTGGAGAAAAACGGTAGTGGAAAATATTGGCATTAATGCTCTGGAGCAGGGTTTGATCGTGAAAGTCAAAGACAAGCCAGGGAATATAATTTGGGATGCTACAGTTCACAACAGCGGACTTTGCAACCAGATGATTACTCATATGTCACAAAATATGGCCAGCCGATACCCCCGTTTTGCCGGCGGATATAAAGTTAACAGCTACCCGCTGAAACATGGTGCAAAATTGGTAGGTAATGTGGAAATTGGATATTACGGGCCTTTTTATTACAATGACAATGATCTGGCGTTTATTAATGCCCTCAATAAAATACTGGGCATGGCGGCAACCTTTTCCTTATTATTGGCATTGCTATTGGGGGCATTGACCGCTAAACGATTCAGTGCACCAATATCTAGTGCAGTTGAAGCAGCCCGTGATATTAGCCGAGGTCATTATAACCACCGGATTACGGATATATCCAACACTACCGAGATAGATGAGCTTACCTCCACAGTTAATGACCTGGCCGAAGGCCTGGGCAAGCAGGAAAAACTGAGACGGCGCCTGACTGCTAACGTAGCCCATGAGCTGAGGACTCCGCTGGCTACCCTGCAGAGTCATATGGAAGCTATGATTGATGGTATATGGGAGCCTGACAGCTCCAGACTAAAAAGCTGTCATGAAGAGATCATGAGACTTAACAGACTGGTGGGAGATTTAGAGAACCTGGCCCGCTATGAAAGCGAAGATCCGGTTATTAGAAGAGAAAACTTTGATCTTTCTGAATTAACCCGGCACATTATAAAAAATTATGAGGCGGAATTTGCCAATAAGGATATTGTCCTTGATTTTCAGGGAGGAGTTAGTCCGGTACATGCGGATCGTGACAAGATAAGTCAGGTGATCGTCAATTTGCTGTCTAATGCCTTGAAGTATACAGCGGCGGGGGGAAGTGTGATAATAACCGTGGCTCATGATCAGGCCCAGGCAATTCTAAAAATAAGGGATACAGGTATAGGTATATCATCTGAAGATCTGGAACATATCTTTGAACGCCTTTACCGGGTTGATAAATCACGTTCCCGCGAAAGCGGTGGTTCCGGAATTGGGCTGGCTATTGTCAAAGCCATCATTGATGCCCATGGAGGAAGGATAAGTGTCAGCAGCATTATTAATAAAGGGACAGAATTTACCATAACCTTGCCGGATTCGCATCAACTACCGGCAAGTATTTCGGAGAATTAAATAATCCCAAGGCTCCCGGTAACTTTGGATAATATTTAGGAGTTAAAAAATGTCTAAAGGCTGCATCCAACAGAGGGCAGCCTTTTGGTTTGACCAACATATTTTGCCTGGCAATAGGCCGAAAGCCGGTCAGTTCATCCCCTATGCCCCTTTTTACTATATACCCCACCCATAACCTCGTGTAAATCACTGATGGTAACAAAGGCTTTTTCATCGATTTCATCTATTATTGATTTTAACTCGGCAATCTCAAATCTCGATATGAGAGAATACAACACAGGCTTTGATTCACCTGAGTAGCCACCTTTTCCTTTGAGAAAGGTTACTCCTAATCCTAAACGCTCCATTAAAACGTCTGCAATTTCTTCAGATTTATCAGAAATAATCTTAACTTCTTTAGTATCATTCAGACCCTGGACAATCAGGTCTATAGTTTTGAAGGCTATAAAATATGCGATTAAAAGCCAGTTTTCTTCCTGCAATAAGTAACAAAGCAAAGAAACATATATGGCAGGAAATCAAAGGTTGGAGGCTGCTATGGATGACAAATAAGGAATTAACGGAAATAGCAGAGAAATACAATCCTGTGATAGGGGGCTGGCTTAATTATTATGGAAAATACGGAAGAGCAGAATTATCCAAAGTATTAGACAGCGTCAATCGACATCTATGCCATTGGATAAGAAGGAAATACAAAAGATACAAACATAAACCGTACCAAGCCAGATGCCTCTTGAAAAAGATCAGTTTGGGAAACCGAGATCTATTTGCACATTGGAAAGTAGGAATATTACCATCGGCTGGATAATAGGAGCCGTATGACATGAGAGTGTCACGTACGGTTCTGTGAGAGGCCGAGGGTGAAACTCCCTCGGTCTACTCGACTTCGCAACAAGCAACCGGAAGTAAGCTATGAATTTATCAAGGAACACAGCTCCGTGTTTCCGGTTGAGAAGATGTGCCAAGTTCTAGAAGTATCGCGGAGCGGCTATTATGATTGGAAAGACAGACTCCCAAGCAAACGGGAGCTTGAGAACCAAAAAATACTTAAAATTGCCCGAAAAAGTTACGATGAATGTCTTGGTATGTGTGGTCTGGACAAAATTCTTGCTGATGTAAGGGAAAAGTTTCCCAACTGTAGCCGTAAGAGGCTTTATGAAATTCAGAAGAAGAACCAGCTATATGCTAAACGCAAAAGGAAATTCAAAGCCACAACGAATTCGAATCATAAGCTTCCAGTAGCAGAAAACATTTTAAAGCAGAACTTTACGACTGATAGACCGGCTGCCGTATGGGTAACGGATATCAGCTACGTATACACCTATGAAGGCTGGCTGTACCTGGCTACCGTAAAGGATATATTCACCAAGGAAATAGTGGGCTGGGCAACAGACAACAACATGAGAACTGAGCTTTGTATCAAAGCCCTAGAAAATGCTGTAAGAAGGCATAACCCGCCCAGGGGAGCCATTCACCATTCCGATAGAGGCGTGCAATACTGCAGTAAAGAATACCAGGCGACTCTAAAGAAATATGGTATGATTTGCAGCATGAGCCGGAAGGGCAACTGCTATGATAATGCCTGTGCGGAGACATTTTTCAGCACGATTAAATGTGAGATGCTTTACCATAAACGCTATATAACAAGGGAGCAGGCTCGCCAGGACATATTCTGGTATATAGAAGTATTCTACAATCGTAAAAGGCGGCACCAAGCCCTGGGATACATATCTCCAGCTGCTTTTAAACAAAGATACTTGGCGCAAAAAGCGGCTTAATAAAATTGGAAATATAAGATTTTGAGCAATACTGTGAATTAGTGAGAAAACCTAACTCTAGACTGGCTGTTTTATCGGGAAAACCTCATATTGTTGCAATTAATTTTTCAGAAGCAAGATGTTCTCTGGTTGTTATATTTAATTTTACCAAAACAGATTTACTACTTTAAATTGAGTAATATTTTCTGGGGAACGGCAATCCTTGGGGGCAAGGCTTTTACGCTTAACAATAATGACGAATGGCTTTTAAAAATGTAGTAATAGTTTATACTATGGGATATATGGTTGCCCGGGCAGAAGCCGGGAACAATTTATCTTTTTTATAAGTGAGGCAAAATTATGAGCAAACTTGCGGGATCCGGTTGCAAAACAATGGTATCAGCTGAGGAGAGAGCACTGCTGCCAGATATTGAACGAAGTATTATTAAAAAATATAGAAAACCAATATGGTCAAAATTCATTAAAGCCATCAAGGATTTTAACCTGATTTCCGATGGGGACAAAATCGCGGTGGCTATTTCCGGCGGTAAAGACAGTACCTTGATGGCTAAATTGTTTCAAGAACTGCAGCGCCATGGTAATAACAATTTCGAATTGCAATTTATTGTGATGGATCCAGGATATCATGAAGATATAAAAAAATTGCTGATTAGTAATTGCGAATACTTAAAAATACCTATTCATCTCTTTGAATCCAATATTTTTAAAATCGTAGACGATATTGCCCAGGATTATCCCTGCTATATGTGCGCTAAGATGCGCCGGGGTGCTTTATATTCCCAAGCCCGGGAATTAGGATGCAATAAATTGGCCTTGGGACATCATTTTAATGATGTTGTTGAAACCACTCTTTTAAATATGTTTTATGCCGGCTGCTTTAAAACCATGCTGCCCAAGTTAAAATCAAGCCATTTTCAGGGCTTGGAGCTGATTCGACCGCTTTATTATGTGGAGGAGAAATATATTGAGAATTTCACGCAGGAAAGCGGAATTTGGCCTTTAAATTGTGCCTGTATGGTGGCAGCCGAAAAGACCGGTAATAAGCGCTACGAGATTAAAGACTTAATTCAGGAGTTAAAGAAAAAGTATAAAAATATTGATAAACTGATTATGAAAGCAACGCAAAACGTGAATATGGATTGTATTTTAGGCTGGCAAAAGGAAGGGAAAAAATATTCCTACCTGGATTATTATGATGAAGAATAACCCGGTGCAATCCGCGGCTGCAGGCGTATTTTATCCCTTACCGCTACCGCCATGATCTGGTGGAGTTTAAAAGCCCCGCGATACTGACAGAAAAAATAAAGGGATCGACGACTTTTGAGTAAGTCATCGATCCCTTTTTGCCTGGTAGTCCGTGGGTTTGGTTTAACCGGGGGAGCAGAGGATAGACTTTATCCTCGTAGCATGATTAATTTATAAATAACGGTTGCTGCTTCCGCCCGGGTTGCATTACCCTGCGGTTTGTAATCGCCTTCCGGATATCCGCCCATGATACCGGAGGATACGATCTTGTTAACAGCGTCTACAGCCCAGGGACTGATCAGCTTACTGTCTGTAAAGGACACCCCCGCGTTCATTCCCGGAAGAGCTAAGCTGGTGTTGGTGCTGAAATTATCCAGCATGATCGCCATCTGCTCTCTGGTTATCTTTTCATTCGGAGCAAAAGTGGTTTCGTCCATGCCTTTTACAATTCCTGTTTCAAAACCCCAGTTGACGTAGTTATAATACCATTCCGCAGCGGGGACGTCAGCAAAACCAGCCGGCGTCGCCTGAGTTACGTCCAAGCCAGAGAGGGTCTTGGCCAGCATGGTCAGGAATTGGGCTCGGGTGAGAGAATCATCCGGTAAATAGTAATTATTGCCCATCCCGTTTACAATTCCTCTTGCCGCCAGTTTCCCGATATAGTCTCTGGCCCAATGTGTCGCCGTATCCGCAAAGTCAATGCTGGCGGCGCCGACCTGAACGGGTATGGTCTGTTGTACGCCATTATATTCTACATAGATATTGCCGGATATTCCGGATTGATTCGTCGCTTGAAAAAGCCCGTTGGCATCGATCGTACCGATGGCAGGATCGCAGGTCCAGGTAAACAGGCTGTCCTTGCTGGCAATCGGAGCATATCCGAAATTCGCCGTTACATTGATATCGAAGGATTTCCCCGGATCAATCGTCATATTCTGCACATTGGCCGTAAAGGTTATATTGTTTTGAATATCGACCTGGGCCGTTGTATGAAGATCTCCGCTGGCCGCTTCAATCACAGCCGTTCCGGTGACGTTTCCGGCGGTAAAGAGACCGTTCTGGGTTACGGAATTGCCCGTATTGGTATCAACCCGGTATGCTACTCCATTTCTCAGCGCAACCGGCTCATATTTGCCGTTGGACGCGTAGGTTGTCAGTTGAATATCTGCCCCCGGCATGGCCAGAGGCTGACTGGGATAAGTATGTAAATGCTCCGCGCTGGAATTTCCGCTCTGATTATATACCAGCAGCAGACCATTGCTGGTTTTTCTCTGGTTTTTACCGGAAGGAGAATTCTTGGCAACTGCCGTGAAATCGATTCCTCCTTTTCGCACGGCCATGACCGAAGAGCCGCCTCCATCCATATTCACCACCGTGCTGCAGCCCAGAGCAACCAGGTGCTTAGCTGTATCCGTCAGTCCCAGGCCGGCTGAAAAACCAGGCTGTCTGCCGTCAAGCACATACAGCATGAGGGAGCCGTCCGGTTTTATACCGATAATGGTTCGAGGATTTAAGTTTGTTCCGCCGGTAATAAATTGACCTTGATCATAAAGCACGTAGTATACGCCTAGTGCTTCCCGGCTTTGGGCCAAATTTCCGCCGCCCCAATCATTTACGGAAATCTCTACCGTACTTCCGGGAATCAACTGAGCCAGTGGAACCGCATAAGCTGAATCCCCGGCGGCTGAAAGCACCAGCTGATTGTCACCGATGGGCGTATTGTAATTACCGTTTCTGACTTCGGCCACGGTTGCCGTTATTGTACCCCCTACTGTCAGTTCCGTATTTTCCGGTGAGCCCGCATCCAATATTACTTCCACAGAATTTTCGGAGGTTTGGGTGGTGTAGGAGTATTGGCGGTTATACAGGTGCAAAGCCTTGGCTGAGCCGTGGGGAACGTTGAAATAGCCAATATCCGCAGTATATGGCGTCGGTACGTAAATCGTCTGTTGCTCAGTAGCAGGTTCTTCCGACTGAACCGAATCTTCCGCCTGGATCTCATCTGTGGTTTGGGTTTCATTTGTTTGGACTGAATCTTCCGGCTGAGTCGGATCTGTTGGTTGGACCGGATCTGTAACCGGAGTTGTAATAATGGTGGGAACGTTGATAGTTCCCTTCAGGCTATAGCCCAGATTTACCTTTTCCAAAGAAGCGGTGCCGTTTTCGTTGAAGGATATCACATATTCCGGAGCATATCCGGAGGTTTTGATCTTACCGTTATGAATGGTCAGCCCCTTTGGTGTTCCGGAGGCAGTGTCATAAAGATCTCCATTGATACCCGCTACGACCTTGTAACCCTGGTTTTCCAGGGTGTTGATCATGGTATTCATCGTATAGGTTCCGGTCACTTCACCTTCAAATACATAAGGCTTTAAATCCGTGCCCTGGGTATCCGCGTTGACAAAATACGCCCTTTCAATACCGTTGACACTATGTCCCCCCAGTTGTTCGTGATAACTGGCGTTATCATAAATTTCCGATTGGGTCTCAGAATAGACATATTCTATACCTTGCTGATATGTAAATCCGGTTAAAAATGTCCCCGCCAGCATGGTAAATGCCAGGATAACTGCTTTGAATTTTCTACGGTTCATAATACGACATCCTCCATAATTTTCATACTATTTTAGTACTTTGGTCTAATTTCCATTCTATCACCGGCATTCCAAGCTTTTCAAGCTGCAATTACGCTTACTTGAGGACAGCAGATTGGCCTGGGCGGATTCTGCATCGTACCGCTGGATTTGCTGGTCATTTTGGCAGCAAAAAGGTTCGGAACCAGCAAATGGCAGTAAAGCGCTTTTTTCCTTTACTTGACAAGGGTAGTAAAACCGGCATAGTTACATTAGAAATAGAATTGCTATGGTTAATTATATCAATTGGAGTGATGTTTAAATGACGATACCAGAATAGGGAGCAAAGAAAGGCCAAAAGAGGATAAACCTATATTCCTTTCCATTGGTTATTCCTGACCTTTTGGGGTCATATATTTTGTGAAAGTATAGGTGCTATTTATTTACATGCCACTCCGATTTTTGAAACTCTCGCAATTCCACATCGAGTATGTCTTGAGTGTCTTAACAAAAGCTACTGCAATAGTGTCTTTGTGTACATTCCCACATATGGTATATTACATAATAGGCTAATTCTTCCTTTAGCTTGTAGCTCTGTACGGCTTAGTATAACCTACATTTCACCATTTGAGTGGCTGCCCCTTCCATTATGTCTTGTTAGCGAAAGGATTGCTATTGCCATGTGCCACAACCATCTAAAGGCAAAATTATAGATTCACCAGTCAGCTCTTTTGATTCAGTGATATTGCCCGCTTTGTAGGCTGATATCTTGTGCTGTTTTTTATCCAGACGGATTTCACCTATGCACTGGTCATCCTTAAGTGCCCAGACTCTCTCCTCATCACGGTTAGTAAATGAAACTAAAAGAAGCCCTTGATATGATCTATAGCGAGGTGATACATTATCTGGATTATCACTCTTAACATCTTTCGGAAATGAATTGTACAAATCATTAATCGGTTTATAGTCTGCTAGTTTGACATATTGGGAATCAAGATCCACTACCATGGCTATATTACAGCCAGAATTTATAAACACTTTATTTCCTGTTTTAACTTCTCTTGCACCAGCCCCCGCGATGAAGCTGCAGCTACTTCCGTAAACTTCTTTCCAGTCCACCTTATCACCCTGAACCGTGGCTAGAAGCAATTTGCCGATTGCTTCCTGTGAGGAAAGATTCTGCTGATCATATGCGACTAATAGGGTATAGTTACTTGGAGTTCCAAATATCATTATTGGTAAAAAACCACCGATATTAATAATATTCGCGGGAACATTGATGGATTTTCTACTGGCAGTATTACCATCGCGAGTTTCCACTACGATATTGCTATTACCCTGCGAAGGTTCTTCAATATAACTAATCATTATGGTATCGCTTCCAGGGACCTTATACACAACCTGCTGGCAAAATGTTTCTGGGGGAGTTGTAAGATTTATGACATTATACCCGTTGAATCCTGTTGCAAGGTTGTCAGGGTGCGCCATCGATACCAGAACCGTTTTGTTCCCATCCCAAATCAAATGCAAATTTAACGAATCTAATTCGTCCGTACCTAAGTTCGCAATAGCGTTAGTGCCGACCACAACGGATCCTTTTTTTATATCCCAGGAAAGGCTATATAGATTCAAAGATCCCTGGTCATTAACACTGCAATACAATAAAGGAATACCGGTGACTGCACTTTTACTAATGTCGTCCGTGGGTAAGTCCTTTCTACAAGCAGTTATTAAAAATGACAAAAGAATAAAAACCATCAAAATGGCAATAGAAAAACGTCTAACCAACATGATAATCCTCCCTTAAAAACAAAAGATACTCAAACAGCCTAAATAGCTTGATACTTGATTGTTCCAAAGACAAATAAACTGCGGGTAAGTTTCTTGGGCATTAACCGATAAAGCATCTAGCTTTGTTTTACTTAGTTTTAATCCCGAACAAATGGTTAGAAGAAATACACCCTGTTTATGGTAGGAAAACCATGAAAAAGAACTGACCTAGCAAGCTTTTTGTAGCCTGCTAGGTTTTTGATTTTATACAATTATGCTACCTGGGGCACTTGGTAGTAATCCATAGTGTCATAATAAGGGACCCAATATTTATCGTTGGTATGGGCATTAGCAAGCCGACTTTGTCCATCGTTATATACCATCAATTCTACATGTTGTTGTCCGCGCACCTTCATTGGATAACCAGCAACGCAAGTATTAGCTGTAGCCGAATAAATATATCCCTTATTTAACATATAACTAATTAGGGTATTAGCTTGGATCCATGAAGCACTTCCAGGGCTCCAAGTACTATCCTTAGGAATTCCGCCCTTGTAAAGGCATTGGGATACATAATTAGCGCAATCATTACAATTATAATAAGTGTATTGAGAGTTATAGTGTGAAGCATCTTGTGTTGTTGAACTGCCTGATTTACAAACTTTAGTTGTATTAGAAGAATAACCATAGTCACGAGCCTCTAGTCTATCGTAAATGAAAGGTACGACAGCAGTTGGGGCGATATTATCATTCTGACTCTTGGTTTGCAGCTCCTGAACCTGGGCCTTTAAACCATCATAGCCATTCTTCTCGGCTTCGTCCGGTGTGGTTATATTTGATAGTGTATAGGGTATCCATTCTCTCGCTTCATTCATAACATAAAATGCCACCGACTCTTTGCTTAGTTTCCCGTTACTGTCTATAGATCCTTCTGCTTTTATGAGGTTATTATAAGGCAATGGAGTTGTAATGTATGTTTGGAGGTCTGATTTCCACATGGCTATATCTTTGTTAATTGAATTCAAGGATTGCCCCGATATCTTATTATCTGCCACATACTGTAACTTTCCTTTCATTATGGGAACGTCTTCCGGGGATGAGTAATCTAATAGATGAGTCGCATGAATGTCAAATATAGCTGATACTTTAGAATCGGAGTTTTCTATCGACTGTAAAGTGATTGTGGAATCTACCAGTTTCCAATGTCTTGCTACCATTTCTTGTTTTAATAAATCATTTACCTGACTCTGCATTTGGTCGCTTAAATCCGAGTTAGATATACTGGCATCGCTTTTGGTAAACCCAGCTAAAAAAGATAATGTCAAAACCATCATTAGTGCCACGAAACCTGCAAAAGGTTTGTGCTTTCTTACTGACTTACTCATTTTTTTCTCCTTTCTTTCCAATAAAGGTCAAGCTTCTTCACCAAATATCCTACCCGCATAAGAAATCATTTTTTATACTTAATTCGGAAAAGAATGATACATAATACTAACCATGTTATGGTGAAGATTACAGCCGCTGCCAAGCAATAGTAACAGAACGAAGGTGCAAAGAGATATTGAACGATTTGTAAACAAATAGAAACCCCTGCACAAATGCTGGTGATTAAGAAAGAAAGTATATATCTTTCCCGAGCTATGAATACAGCTAAAATACCGGACGTAAATGCACCACTTATTGCTATGAATACTCCTGCGTACGGGATTCCTATCCAAGCATCATTACTGCACGGAAAGCACTGTGCAGACGATTCATATTTGACCCATGCAGTAAATATTAGTAATACGACATTTCCCAATGGAAGAAGTGAAGCATTAGGATACAATTACCTCACCTCGTTAAAAAGTTCTCACTGAAAACAGTTCCCTGTAAAGTCCTGTTTATTAAAGGTATCTTTTATTTTTGAAATTTAATCACCTTTTCGGAATAATTGCTATTTCTTACTCTTCCCCCTCCCTTTTAAAAATCTTAAAATGACATGTTTAGCATAATGGGTACATATATGGAGTTTCGAACTAAATGTCCGGTACTCTAGCGTGTAGCATATCATTCACCTCCTTTACAGAGATATCTCAATAAAGTGATAATTATATAAGAATTACCATTCATTAGTATAAAATTGCGGTATTTATTAATGACCATCTTGGCCACCGCATCTATATTCAATATTAACCATGAAAATTTTTCCTCTGCTTATTACATTCCATTTCTCTGCTGAAATCACACCTTTTATTTAAAAAATTTTTAGATGTTCTTGTAAAACAATGGTAGAGAAGGCCTATATACATCATTCTTTTATTTAAGAAACGGTATTTCAAAAAGGATGATACGACCAGCTAATAAGCAGGCTTTCGATTGCAGCAGGAATAATCATGAGCAATTTTTTCAACTTCGCCTATTGATACTGGTGAATTTAGCATTCAATTTTGTACCAGAAGATCCGGATGTACGATAAGCATCTCCGTCACTGGTAATTTACGATATAATTAATCTGAAGATCATTACTTTCTTGGTAATTATTTGCTCGTTTTTATAGAAATTGTCGTTGGAAAGAGGAGGGAGGAACGATGGCAAAGGATTATAAACATGAAGGAGACTTTTACGAAAATCTATGCAATCAATACTTTGAGCGGATTTATTCTTATTGCAAAAGGCTGGTCAAGGGTCAGGAGCAATTTATGGATTTTGTAGAGGATTGCACGCAAAATACATTTTTAGAGGCCCGTAAACAGATCTCCCGTTTAAGGGACCATCCCAACGTAGAAGGCTGGTTGTATACTACAGCGCGGAATTTGATCAACCGTTCTTATCGGAGCATGTATATAAAAAAAAAGCATGAGGTAATGATGGATGAGAATATCACCGGCAATTTAATGGAATTCGATCATGATTCGGAAGAACTTTTTAATAGCAGCGTGGATGGGGACAGGCTGTGCGCTGACATATTGGGTCAACTCAACGCCCATGAATCTGATTTATATAAAGATTACTATAAAGACAACATGTCGATCTCAGAGCTCGCTAGAAAATACGATGTCTCAGCCACCGCCATAACTACAAGGATTTACCGGTTAAAAAAAAAGATCAAAAATCTCGTCTACGATCATTTTAAAGAAAACTGAAAAGATTTTTAAAAAATATGTGATTTTCTATGGTTTGTGGAATGTCATAAGTAGAAGGGAGAAAATTATGGACAAAAGATCAACGGAACCCATCCCTCCCAACACCAATAGCGATAAGGAGATTTTTAAAAAGATCCTTTCCGAAAAGGAGCGTGATGCAGATGTAAGAGACAGAATGTATGCCATTTTATATGAAGCATCATCAGCCGATGAGGCAACCATGGATACCGATTTAATCGATGAGTGCGTAGGAACCCTCGATCTGATTGAAGGTCATGAAGAGCACCTGGACCCAGAGAAAATAAAGGCCATGCGGCATAAGGTTGACCAAAAATATGAAGACTGGCTGAAAGTTCAACGCAAACGCAGATTAAAGAAACTGTTGGCCCAAAGCGCCGCCGGTTTCATTCTGGTTTTCTTTATGTCCTCTGCGGTGGCCGGCGCAATGGGGTACAATCTGATACAGATCGTAGCCGATTGGGGAAAAGAAACGTTTCATTTATCGGCGCAAAATCAGCCCAATGTACAGGATAATGATCGCAATATTGCCGACAAAAAAAATTATGGCAATATCGAAGAGGTTTTACAAGACATTGCTGCAAAACCGTTATTGCCAGGGTGGGTTCCTGACGGGTTTGCCTTTAAGTATGCCGAAAAATTTGTCCGTTTGGACAACACCAATGTCGTGTTATATTACGAAAATAGTGCTCATAAAACCATTGTTTTTGATTTTGAGATCTATACTGATCAAGCGTCAGCAGATGCGTCTTTTGAAAAAGATGATAACATAGTTGAGGTTTACGAGAAAAACAACATACCGCATTACATCTTTCAAAACATTGACCGGGTACAAGCGGTATGGATCAGTTCAAACGTTATATACAATGTAAGCGGCGATGTTTCGGCAGACGAAATGAAAAAGATTATAGATTCCATGAATGGAGGTTCTTGACATGTTGAAAAAGAAAATGATTGTGATGGTTTTGGCCGGTATACTATGTATACTGGCTTCTCCCCTGGCCGTTTATGCCAGTGAGGATGATGCTCAACCTCCCAGAGCCAGTGAATACATCCGTTCTACAAGTGTTGAAATAGTTCCGCAAGGAAACGGAACTCTTTTGTTGAAAAACAAGCTGGGCGCGACAACTATCGTTGATAAACTGGGCATCATAACCTTGGAAATTCAAAAAAAGGTAGGCGGTTACTGGCAGTCCATCGATACCCTGGTAACCGACGACTATGACTACAATACCGGTACATATATTTATGACTGCTATTATTATGGAACACCGGGGACGGAATACCGAAGCTATGTTGAATTTTATGTGAAAAATGACGGAGGTTCAGAAACCAAAATTGTTACTTCTACTCCTAAAGTTGCAAACTAAGGTGTGGAATGGACAGTAAATAGCATTAACCATGATGGCGGTGCTGCTTGTCACCTTAGGCAGCACCGCTTGCCTTTTTCAGCATATTTGAAAGTAATGTTAAGGGCTTGCCGCCGTGAGCGGTACTTCGCACCCTTAACATTCTCTTTCTAAGATATGCTATCTCCAAAGCAGGTGACAGAGAATTGATAATCCTCTAAACTTTGGGGTTCATAAGGGGAAAATCCCCTTATAAATCCATAGACGGCCTTTTATCTTTTTCCGGCTCCCGGCCCCGCCCTGTCACGTCCAATATTTTGTCTACGTTGGCCTTAATAACATCGTATTGCTTCACCTGTTTTTTCAGCTTGCCGTATTCTCCGTACAGCGTTTCTTCCTCTTTGGCAAGCCGTTCATATTCCACTTGCAGCGCCGCCACATTCGGGAGTTTGCTATTTCCGGACTGTATTTTCTTTAATGCGTTGGTAGAGGCTTCATGCAGTATCAGGCTGCTTTCATGCATCCGTTTGAAGTGCTCCTTATTTCGCGCCCTGCGGTATCTGTCATAGACGGGTTTTGTCTGCTGATAGGTGGTAATATTTTTGATAAGCAGCGCCATGTCGGACAGCCGTTTTTCCACGCCTTTTAACGTGGCGGTGTTCACTTCTGCTATTTTTACCTGTAGCTGCCCATATTGCAGGATATTGTTTTCAGTCAAGAAATTCAGCGTTTTTGCCGTCTGTTTCAGATTGTGGATTTTCGCCCACTGTTCGTAGCCCCTGCTCTCCTGTACCTTGATGCTGTTCTGAATGTCGATGATAAGGTTAATGTCTTTGCATTCAGCTTTGGCGGTACGGATACGCTTTCCCTGTATGCGCTCTGTTATGGCTTCCTCTGTGTAATCCTCGCCGAGGGTTTTTAGTCGGGTAAAACGTTCCTGCCCTGGCGCACGACAGGAAATGTATTTGCTGCGCTTTATCTCATAGCCTGCAGGTTGAAGTCGCTGCAAAAAATCCTCAAAATCTGCCGCTTGCGGAATAATAGCATCCACGGCGGTTCTCAATTTGCTTTTCCAACTGCCCCCGGCTCTGTAGGCGGCGTACTCGGCATAGCTCCGGCCATGCTCTTTGGCCGGACGTGTGCGCCGCTGCCCGCTTTCAGCGTCGGTATATTTGATAAATCCCTTACCCTTTTCCCGGACTGGCCTGACAAGGGACAGGCCGTTTTCTCTGCATATCCTGTCGCTTGCGTTGCGTATCTGATAATAGCTTTTCTTGAGCGCCATGACAACCTAACTAGTTATTTCCTATAAAAGGCCTGCCCTTACTAAAAGAAAAAGGGGTAGGTCTTTCTATCTCTAAGGGAGACGAAAAAATTGAATAATAGGCCAAAATAGGGCTGTCTCAGGATACCCTCTGAGACAGCCCTTATTTTTTTGGAGTTACCCTGGATGTAATTTTGTGGTGAAAGTCAATTATAGGGAAACTGCTTTCAAGATAAGTTCAAAAACTCATTTAAATGAACGGACAGACCGGGACCTACTAAATTACTCAAATCATAAGCGATCATCAAATGATATTTTATCAGCTTTAAATTCCCCGTCTCGGAAAGAATAATCCCAGTAGTAAAGCCAATTAGCGGTATCCTTATCCAAGGCCAAATTCTAACAAGAGAAGGAAACAGTTTAAATTTTATGAAATCATTCATGGGAACCTTTAAGCTCTACTTTCTTTCAATTGAATCGAAGGCCCATTTCCTCCCATTTGGCCCCTCTTCAGAAATTATTACAATTTTCACTGCATATCCCTGGGCATCCTGATAAAGAATAACTGTTTTGAGATAGCCTTCATCGAAATATATCACAGGCATTTTAGACCCAAGGATGCTTTTTTGGCTAATATTGAGGAAGAAGATAATAGCATTCAAGCATTGCAAATATCAAAATCAGAAATGGAAGCCCTATTATCAAAACAAAAAAAGGCATTGGAACTTATAAATGATGCGTATGAAATGGGTGATTACAGTCGTGAGGAATGGCTGGAGAGAAAAAGAAAGAGAGAACTTGAGATTAACAAAATAACTGACGATATTTATGAGTGAATAAACGCATACATTCTAATCAGCAACTATCAAACACTGAACGGCTAAAAGCATTGTCCAACTTTTTTGACAATATTACCATTACGACGGAAAATGCAGGCCGGAATGACTTGTACCGTACCATCTTAGAGAGCATAATATGGTATAGAAATGGAGAAAATATTAGAATCAAAATCAATTTCAAGTAAGCATAAACTGGACGTATTTGCGATTGTAGATACGTCCTATTTTGAAAGGGGGTGATCCTGTGGACAATCAAAAGAAAATACCCAATAGGTTAATCAATGAAAAATCTCCCTATCTGCTGCAACACGCTAATAATCCAGTGGACTGGTGTCCCTGGGGAGAAGAAGCATTTGAGAAAGCAAGGCTGGAAGACAAGCCTGTTTTCCTATCTATTGGGTATAGCTGACCTGTCTACTATGATGAACTTGCCATTGGTGCCATGTCATGGCACACGAAAGCTTTGAGGATGAAGAGGTTGCCAAACTGTTAAATGATGATTACCTCTGTATAAAAGTTGACCGGGAAGAGCGTCCTGATATCGACCATATCTACATGTCGGTTTGCCAGGCCATGACCGGACAGGGGGGCTGGCCGCTTACCATCATTATGACTCCGGACCAGAAACCGTTTTTTGCCGCCACCTATTTGCCCAAAAAGAGTGGCCGCATGGTGGGATTGATGGAACTTCTGCCCCGGGTAGCACAGATGTGGCGGGAACAACGGGATCTAATTCTGAATTCCGGTGACAAGATCTATAACTGGATGAAGGATGCACAGCAAACTGTCCAAGCCGGCGCTGTAACCGAAGAGTTGCTGCACCTGGCTTTCGAGTCTTTAGCAACGAACTTTGATCAGGACTATGGCGGCTTTGGAAGTGCTCCCAAATTCCCCTCGCCCCATAATCTCATGTTCCTGCTTCGGTATAATTTATTAACTGAAGATGGAGAGGCCCTGACCATGGTGCGGAAAACCCTGGAAAGTATGTATCGTGGCGGGATTTATGACCACATTGGTTTTGGCTTTGCCCGTTATTCTACCGATAAATGCTGGCTGGTTCCTCATTTTGAAAAGATGCTGTATGATAATGCCTTGCTGGCTATGGCTTATCTGGAGGCATTTCAAATAAGCGGGGAAGATTTATATAAGCAGGTGGCAGGGGAAATATTTACTTACGTGCTTAGGGACATGACTTCTCCTGAAGGCGGATTTTATTCGGCCGAAGATGCAGATTCGGAGGGTGAGGAGGGCAAGTTCTACCTCTGGCAGCTTGACGAAGTGAAAGAAATTCTGGGTGAGGAAGACGGCACCCGGTTTAGCCAGGCATATGATATAACTCCCGGGGGTAATTTCGAAGGGAAGAATATTCCCAACCTTATAGACCAGAGAACCTTCCATAATAAAGCTTCGTTTGAAAAGCTGCGGGAAAAACTTTTGGCTTACCGGGAAAAGAGAGTTCATCCCCATAAAGATGATAAAATTCTGACTTCCTGGAATGGTTTGATGATAGCCGCACTGGCTCTGGGAGCACGTATACTGCAAGATAACGATTACCTGCGAGCAGCCGAAAAAGCAGTTGCCTTTATCCTAAAACATCTCCGCAGAGATGATGGACGGCTCTTGGCCAGTTACAGAGATGGCGAAGCCCGCTATCCGGCTTATGCGGGTGACTATGCCAATCTGATCTGGGGATTGCTGGAACTCTATCAAACTACCTTTAAAGCCGCCTATCTGAAGCTGGCTTTAGAGCTTAACGATGACCTCTTAAAATACTTCTGGGATACGGAGCAGGGTGGGGTGTTCCTGTATGGGGAGGATGCCGAACAGCTTGCGGCCAGACCCAAAGAATGGTTTGATGGTGCCATGCCTTCAGCCAACTCGGTAACGGCCTTAAACTTATTGCAACTGTCACGTTTAACCGGGGACCAGAAACTTGTCTCCCGGGCCCGGGCCCAAATTGAAATCCAGGCCGGGGCAGCCCAGGAGATACCGTCAGGCCATACTTTTTATCTTATGGCGGTTGCCCTGTACCTGTCCCGACCCCAGGAAATAGTAATCGCAGGTAAAGACGGTGACGCAGATACTCTGAAAATGCTGAAGATATTGCATTCGGTTATGAATCCTTTTACTTTGGCGGCCTTCAAGGATATAGGGGATGATAAACTGGATGCACTTATTCCGCATACGGTTGGAATGAAGATGGTGGACGGCAAGGCAAGTGCTTATATTTGTGAAGATTTTTCCTGCCGGCAGCCTATAAATAATGTGGCGGAATTTCAAAAGGCCTTGAAAATATAGCCGCAGCATTTATACCTGCCGGTCTTGACCAGTTGATTAAAGTGCCGCAAAATTATAGAAAAAGTTGTGGAGGGCAATGTGGCCCTGGATCGAAAAAGGCGAATTTATGAGATCTTTAGTCCGACAGTTAACAGGAGGAGGGGATAAAGGGTGGCAGCAGGAATCTTTGATATAATCGGTCCGGTGATGGTGGGACCATCCAGTTCGCATACAGCGGGAGCCGTTCGTTTGGGCAATATTGCCCGCCAGATCGGGCGGCAAAGTTTTGTGCAGGTGGATTTTTTCCTGCATGGCTCTTTTGCTCAGACCTATAAAGGGCATGGAACTGACCGGGCCCTTTTGGGAGGTATCCTGGGCTTTGCTCCGGATGATGAACGCATAAGGGATGTATTTAACTATGCCGCCAGGCAGAAGCTGGATTATCATTTTTATACCAGGGATCTGGGTGATGTGCATCCCAATACGGTTAAGATAGTCCTTACGTATAAAATGGGAGAAAAGTGCAGTATCGTAGGCTCTTCCACCGGAGGCGGCAATATTCTGGTGACCATGATTGACGATATGGAAGTTGAGTTTACGGGCCAATATCCCACTATCATTACCCGCCACCTGGACCAGCCGGGCGTAGTGGCACGGGCCGCTACCAAGTTATCCGAGCATAACATCAATATTGCCTTTTTGAAAGTTTTCCGGCAGGCGCGTGGCTCCGAAGCCTGTATGGTGATCGAGACGGACCAGGATATTAATAATTATGTAATAAACGAACTGGAAGAAGTACCGGGAATCAACCGGGTAATCTTCCTGACTGCGCTAAGTTAAACCGGAAAGGAGCTGGAAACGATGTACCAGTTCAAACATGGCAGTGATTTATTGACGATATGTTCTGAACATGGCATAAATTTTGGTGAGGTAGTTCTGCGGGCCGAAGTTGAGGAAAATGATACTGATCAGCTTACGGTTCGGGCCAGAATGGAAAAGATGCTTTCCGACATGACTGAAGCAGTTGAGAAAGGGCTTAAGCCAGATGTTAAATCAATGGGCGGGCTTATCGGAGGAAACGCTCATCGGCTGTTTACCGGCAGCAATAAGAAAAATGTCTGCGGTTCTACTCTGTTAAAAGCGGTGAGCTATGCTCTGGCCGTTACCGAGATAAATGCTTCCATGGGGCGTATTGTAGCCGCCCCCACTGCCGGCGCCAGCGGGATTTTACCGGGGTGTGTGCTGGCGGTGGAGGAAGAACTGGGGCTAACTGCTCAAGAGGCGGTAGAAGGTTTGTTGGTCGCAGCCGGTATCGGTCAAATAATTGCTGCCAATGCCACCTTGTCAGGAGCCGAAGGCGGGTGCCAGGCTGAATGTGGTTCCGCTTCGGCTATGGCCGCGGCGGCAGTAATCCACATGATGGGTGGTTCTCCGCAGATGTGTTTGGATGGTGCGGCTATGGCTCTTAAAGGCAGCCTGGGCCTGGTATGCGATCCTGTGGCAGGTCTGGTGGAAGTACCCTGTTCCAAACGTAATGCCACGGGGACTGCTATAGCCCTGGTATGCGCGGATATGGCTCTGGCCGGAATAACCAGCTTCATACCTTTCGATGAGATGGTGGAAGCTTTAAAACGGGTAGGCCATATGATGTCGGCGGACCTGCGTGAAACCGCCCGCGGCGGTTGTGCCATTACCCCGACGGCTTTGGCCTATACAGAATCAATTAAACGTTAAAAAATTAAAATAACAACCTTGATGCTAATCGTATCAGGTTGGACAATTTTTATATTTTCAGTTGCTTCTTATGCCCTTAGGTAGGACCTTGGGGCATTTATTTGTATTGGAAACTTTTTCAGTTAATTAATGCGGCACAGACTGGGCAATATATCTATTGGTAAACAAATTTTGCAGGAGGTTGGAATGTGCCGTACAAAAAATATTTGATCTGTCTTATAGTTATAAGTTTTATATGTACGACGTGCCCCCGGGTCCAGGCGGCTGAAAAAAGTGTAAACGATATTATTACGATTGATCGTACCGATTATCCTGTACTGTGGCTGAATGAACCCTTTTTGCGTGGAGAAGCAGTTTGGATGCTGCAGGCTCGTCTCAAGGAAATAGGCTATGATATTAATCCCACCGGAGTATTTGCGGATGATACTTATGAATTGGTCAAACTTTACCAGGTAGCCAACGAACTGCCTGTTACCGGCGCAGTATCACAACCGGTCTGGGAAGAACTTATGTATGGTGAACAGGGAGAGGCCTGTCTGACCAGCAGCGGTCCGGCTGGAAATGTTATGATTGAAATTGATATAATCAAACATACGCTCACTTTATTCCAGGATGGGAAAGTGGTCAAGCAATATCCGGTGGGAGTAGGGAAGGGCAGTACTCCTTCACCACTGGGGGAATGGAAAGTAATACAAAAATCTTTGAATTGGGGTAATGGCTTCGGTACACGTTGGATGGGATTGAATGTTCCCTGGGGAATTTATGGCATCCACGGAACTAATAAACCATATTCAATAGGAGGCTCGATGTCCCACGGCTGTATTCGTATGCTGAATAGACATGTGGAAGATTTGTACCCCCGGGTGCCCTGGGGTACACGGGTGCGAATAGTGGAAAATGGCAAAATGTACCCTCGCACTTTTAGGCCCCGTAAATTGAAAATCAAGTCCTACGGTCAGGATGTGGTTTATGTGCAGAGCCAGCTCAAGGAATTAGGAATCGTTTTTGACAATGCAGATGGCCGTTTCGGTGCCATGACCGAGCTGGCGGTAAAATATTATCAAGCCTGGCATGATCTCCCGGTTACAGGTGAGGTCGACAACGACACCTATCGTTCGATGGGAATGATTAAATGATGGAGCTTTCGTTTGAACCTTAAAAGTTCTTGATATCCAAGTCTACTTCTATTCCGGCCTCAATATTATTAATATGTTCAAGCATGTGCTGCCGTGCTTCCTGCGGTTTTCGCTCCAGGATGGAATGGTATATGGCGGTATGTTCCTCAATTATCTTGATCCCGTTTTGGGGCATGGCATAAAGGCGTTCACGATTAGTTCTGAACGTGTGGTGCATCAAGTCGGCAACGGTATTCATCATTCTTAGTAAAATGGTATTTTGAGTAGCTTCGGCGATGGCAAAATGGAAACCCAGATCATATTCCACCGCTTGGGACACACTGTCCGCCTGCTTCATTTTCTCCAGGCTCTCCCGAATATTTTTTAAATTATCTTCCGTAGCACGGACAGCCGCCAGCGCAGCCGATTCGGTTTCCAGAACTCTTCTAACTTCCATCAGCTGTTTACCGGGGTTGCGTTCCACCGCCAGGACCAGTGCCAGCGGCGGGAAAGTTTCGGAATTGCTGGTTTGCCTTACGAAAGTTCCATCTCCCGGGCGCACATCCAATATGCCAAGTGCTTCGAGAGCGGTAAGGGCTTCGCGTACGGAGGCACGGCTAACTCCCAGTGATTCAGCCATTTCTCTTTCGGCCGGCAATTTTTCACCTGGTTTTAATTCTCCCCGTGCAATCATATCTTTTAACTGTTCAACTATTTCCTCATAGATTTTTTTAGTTTTAATCGGCTGAAAAACCACTCGACCATCACCTCGCCTGCTGATTCTATATTAACCCGCATGATTTGATATCACAATCATTTATGAAAATAGATATATCTCAAATCTGTAGCCTGCCCTACGGCCCCGACGTTAGGAGCGGGCCTCAGGGCTGGGTTTTCTCCATGTTATTTTCTACACCGGCCTGAAGGGCTATCGCCCTGTAGGCCACAACCACCAACGAAAATGCGTCATCCTGAGTGTTAACGAAGGATCCTTCCCTTGTTAATCATCAATATCGGCAAGATTCTTCACTGCGTTCAGAATGACAAGAACAGTATTTTCGTACTCTAAATCGTAATTTTCGCCCGCTCCCGCATAAAGGCGATCTCGCGGTCGATATCGCCTTGAATTTCCTCAATGCGCCGGGTAGCGTCGGGGCCTTGGAGCAGGCGGTTGAAGCGGCCCTGCTGCATTAAGTAGTCATCCACCGGGGCGGCGTCTTTTTTGCCGTTCATGATAAGCGAGCTGGGGCTATTGAAGCTGATCTTGCCCCTTTCCGCTTCCCATAAGAGCCAGGCGCCGCTGCGCACGGCCATACGGCTCATCTGCACGGTGTCGGGCATATCGAACTGCCAGCCTAAATAGCAGGGGGCCAGGATTTCGATATATTTCATACCCGGGGTGTTTTTAGCTTTTACTACCTTGTCGTACAGGTCGCCGGGGTAAGCCACGGTGGCGGTAGCCACGTAAGGAATATTGTGCTCCAGCATTAGCAAGGCCATGTTTTTCTTGGGCTGGCGCTTGCCGGTGGGGGTGGTGGTGGTGAAACTGCCGCGCGGGGTGGCACCACTGCGCTGTACGCCGGTGTTGCTATAGGCTTCGTTGTTATAGCAAAAGTGAATTATATTATCATTGCGCTCGGCTGCGGCGGAAAGCGCCTGAAAGCCGATGTCATAGGTGCCGCCATCGCCTACCCAACTGAATACGGTGGGCAGCTCGCCTTGCAGGCGGCCTTTTTCCTTCATTATTTCAATCGCGTGGGTAATACCGGAGGCCGAAGAGCCGGCGGTGGCAAAGCAAACATTTATGCAGGGCCAGTTATAGCCCAGCTTAGGGGTCATACCCATGCTGGCTACCGAGCAGGAGGGGGTCAGCAGCATGATGGCGTTGGGGCCCAAAGCTTTGCCCACGATACGCAAGGCCATGGTGGCGGGGCATCCGCCGCAGGCTCCGTTGCCGCTTAAAACCTGCTCAATATCCGGTAATTGTTTTATACTGGTAGTCATTATTATCCATTCCTTTCCTGGCCTATGCTTTTTATTCATCCATCATGGCACGAATCTCGGCGGCCATGAAACGGCGGGTCAAATCGATGCCGCCAATGCCCATTACCCGGTTTTTAACCGTGATGTCATTGCGTCGGCCAAAGAGCACGCTTTTCAGCTCTGAAGCCAAAATACCGCCGGGGTGCCCGAAGTTATAATTGCGGTCTAGTACCATCACCTGCGCATTTTGCGGCAGTGCCTTGATGATATCCCCGGCGGGGAAAGGAAGATACAGGCGCGGTCTGAGCAGGCCGGCTTTGATGCCCTGTTCGCGCAGGATATCGACGGAAAGTCTTAATTCGGCCGCCATACTGTTGACCGCAAAAGCTACCACTTCGGCGTCTTCCAGCCGGTAAGTGTCGATGGTGTCGCCGTCCCACATACCGGTGATATCCTTATATTCCTGGGCCGCCTGCTTTACCAGCGGGATGGATGCCATGATATCGCTGGACAGCATCTGACGGAAAGGTGCGTATTCGGGTGCATTGGTCACATTGCTGAAGGATGAAGGATGAGCCGGGTCGAGCCGCCATTCCGGTTCATGCGGGGGCAGAAAACGGTCGATATCGTCCTGGGGCGGCAGGGTAAGCGGCATCAGACAATGGGAAATAGCAAAGCCGTCAAAGTTGACCATCACAGGGATATTGATCTGTTCGGCCACGCGGAAGGCCTGCAAAATGGTGTTGAACACTTCCTGATTGGAGGAACAGTGATATTGTATCCAGCCCGTGTCGCGCTGAGAAAATGAGTCCTGATGATCGGCCCACAGGGTCCAGGGGGCAAAAATGCCGCGGTTGACGTTGCAGATTACAACCGGTAAACGTCCACCGGCAGTCATATGTAGGACTTCGTGCATATACAGCAAGCCATTGGCCGAGGTAGCAGTGAAAACGCGGGCACCGGCAGCGGCAGCGGCTACGGCAGCGGCCATGGCGCTATGTTCACCTTCCACCGGAATGAAGCGGGCGTTCAGCTCGCCATCTTCGACCATGGCGGCCACCGCTTCCATAATACTGGTCTGAGGGGTAATGGGGTAGCCGGGTATTACGTCCACCCGGGCGCTTTTCACGGCCAGCGCGGCGGCATGGGCACCGGTATCCATTATAACCTGTGCTGCTTTCATACGGCTACTCCTCCTTTTCCATGCTGATCGCGCCGGTGGGGCATTCGGTGGCGCACACACCGCAGCCTTTGCAGTAGCGGTAATCAATTGTAATTTCCCTGCGGTCAATGACCGCTTCCGGACAATATACCCAGCAAAGCTGGCATTTGCTGCATATCTGAGTATCAATGACCGGACGGTGTGCCCGCCAGGAACCGGTGTCACCGCCGGCTCCCTTCGTGGGCCAGGAAATGGGCCGGTAGGGTTTTGTAACTGATTTCATTTATTTACATTCCTTTCGCTGATCTGCCAGATCGTATAAAAAGGTGAAGATCAAGGCGTTGAAATACGGACTGAAGCGTGCTATACGCTAATTTGGGCCACACTGTTATAAGCCTTGCCGGCGGCGCCCAGATTGCGCTCGCTCTTTCCCGGCCATTTATTTAAGATAGTTTGTTCCATAACATTTTGCGGGATATTTAGCACCCGGCACACCGCACCGAATAGTGGAATATTGATAAAGGGCCCGTCGGCGGAAAATAATCCGGCTTCGCGGGCGATGGCGTCGGCGTCCACCTGCCAGGTAGGGTGCTTCTCTACGGGTACGGCGTGGGGAGCATTGATTATCACGGTGCCGATCTCGTTAATGCCTTCATTGACCGCCGCTTCGGTGAGCTTTTCGCTCATCACTACCACATAATCCGGCAGTTCACATTGACTGTGCACGTGGATAGTAGAGGGAGACATGCGCACTGCTGCCCGCACCGGCGCTCCGCGGCGTTCAACCCCGAAGAAAGGCAAGGCCTGTCCCTGCTCCCCATTTTCCAGTGCAGCCTGGGCTAACAGATGAGCCAGAGTAACGGAGCCCTGCCCGCCAAATCCGTTGATTCGTAGTTCTAACATAATGTTCCTCCATTCTTCCATGGTACTGCCAAAGGTGTATTTTATCAGCTATGGCTAAAAGCGCCTGTTACTGCAACCAATCGCTGCAGAAAACGCTCTCCTGTTAACCTGATGTCCTGATGGTCAGACCAATTTTTAATTAACATTATATTCTTAACTAAAGATAGAATTCCTTCCAAACCCAGAGAAAAATTTTAAATTTTGTCAATTAATTGGAAAATACTGTTGTTGTCATTCTGAACGCAGTGAAGGATCTTGCCGGTATTGACGATTAACAAGGGAAGGATCCTTCGTTAACACTCAGGATGACGCATTCTCATTGCTGGTTAATATGAAAATTCAACACAGAAGGACACAGATTAACTATGATTAACACAGATCCTAATAATGACAAACTACGCAGAGCATAATAGGGGAACAAATGCAGGGGTGGGGTGTTAAAGTTAGCGCAGCACCGGTAAAGACAGTTCTAGTTGGTTCGCACATAACTTACCTCTTATACTCATTTCATAAATGATTGTGATTTCAATTTTGGGGCACCCAGAAATCGATAAAATAGTATAGTATTTAACATAGCATTTAAGTTGGGAAAAGAATAGGGAATGAGGAGTATTATGCAAGTACATATACTGGCCAGCGGTAGTACGGGCAATTCAGTTTTGCTGCAGCTGGGAGGCAAAAACATACTAATTGATGCCGGCATTAGTGCCCGCCGCATAGAACAGGGCCTGGCCGGGGTGGGAGTTAAAGCGGGTGAGTTGGATGGTGTTTTAATTACCCATGAACATATCGACCATATTAAAGGATTGGATGTATTCATCCGGCGGCATAAAATACCGGTTTATACCCGGCCGGGAACATGGGAAGGGATTCCCTGCCGGTCTAAACTGCCTCCCCAATGCTGCTGTGATATTTACGAGAATATTGACATAGGTCCGGTTCGAATTGAAACCTTTCCCATATCGCATGATGCCAGTGACCCGGTAGGCTTTTGTTTCTACTGGAGTAAAATCAAATGGACTCTGGCTACCGACCTGGGCGTTATTACCCCGGAAGTTAAGCAGGCCCTGGCTCATGCCAGCCTGGCAATCTTGGAATCCAACCATGATATGGAGATGCTGCAGACCGGTCCTTACCCCTCTTTCTTAAAACAGCGCATTAAAGGGATCAAGGGCCATCTATCCAATCTGGATGCGGCCCGCCTGCTGGCTTATGCCGGTCAACAGGGGCCTATGCAGGTATTCCTGGCCCATCTGAGCAAGCAAAATAACACACCGTCATTAGCCGAAAGGACGGTTTCCGGGTTTCTAACTGAACAGGGTTATGAAGTGGGAAGGGATATAGTACTTAATCGCACCCATGCCGACCGAACCGCCAGTTGTATTTTCTAAATCGGGATTAGATAAAAAGTATGACAGAGGACGGTCCCTTTTTCATATCCGAGATATGACCAAAGGACCGTCCTCGTCTTATTTATCGGTTATTCGCGCCCAAAATCCGGTCAAATACACAAAATAGCAGGAAACAGGAAAATGTTACAGAAATAGGTAAAGAAAATTATTTGGTGGAGCTGATCAAATGTATCCCATACCCTGGTATGTGGCGTTATTAGTATCTGTACCCCAAACTTTTCTGATATTGCTGATAGGTTTTAAATTATATGATATTGACATGCCACTTCAGACTGGCCTCATGGTCTCGGTATTTATGGGTTTTCTCGCTTATATAGTACGGCTTTTTCCCATGCCGTTCGGACTTCATACCCTTATTCAAATTACTATGCTGGTTGTATTAATAAGCCTGATGACCAATATTAAGTGGTGGCAAGCGCTGATAGCAAATTTAACCGGCGTGATGATAACGGGAATATTTGAAAGCACCTTAATGCCCTTTTTCCTGATGTTGACCGGTAAAACCATTTCAGATTTTGAAGTTCAGCCCTGGCTTAATGTTTTATCTTTTCTGCCTCTGGCGCTACTCCTTATATTTTTTTACCTGGGTATGGCCAGGTATGACCTGGTGGTTTATCAATTCAAAGAGGATAAGTATGGTTTATGAATAAGAGCAGTTTGTTTGTGATTTTAACTATATTGATGGAAACCCTTTTCATTGCCGTTTTTAACCAGAAATTATTGATATCGAATGATTTACAAAGTTTAAAAAGCTACCTGCCTTTTGCCAATGTGGTGGCTGTAGTACTGGCGGTACTGGCTCTTTTTTCTATCAAGGAAATGGAAGGAAAAACCCGCCGTGAAACCGAGATGCAGGTTTTGAAGTCCAATCTTGCACAGGTGGAGGATCTGTTAAATTCTTTGCAGTTGCAAAAACATGAACATACCAGGCATATTCAGACTTTGCAGGCTATGCTCTATCTGGGAGAAATAGAGAAGGCTACTGAATATATCGAAGGGATAAGTGAGAGCTATTGGCACGAAGTTGATATAGTACAGGTAGGGCACCCTGCCGTAACCGCCTTACTTAATAGTAAGAAACAGGTAGCGCAGAGCAGGGGAGTGGAGTTTGATTTTAGTGTAAAATGCAATCTGGCCGGTATGCGCATAAGTGCCTGGGACTTTTGCAGCATTCTGGGGAACCTGGTCGATAATGCTCTGGAAGCCGTAATAACCGAGCCGGATAGTAAGGTGGTAACGGTTGAAATAAAAGCAGAAGAGGAATTTTTTGCTATTTACGTTTATAATACCGGACCCCGGATAACCAGATTACAGCAAAACAATCTGTTCAAACCCGGCTACACCACTAAAAAGTCGGATGGAAGAGGTTATGGATTATATGTGGTTAAAAAGCTGGTAGACAGCTATGGTGGTACAATTGAGGTTATTTCTGATCGGCGTACCACGTTTATTATATATTTGCCTAAATCGGGGGGGATGAAAATTGATAAAAAGTCTGTCCCAGCATGCAGCTGATATTCTAACCGATGTATCGGAAACGGAATGGGAAAATGAGATACTAGCCTATGGTCTGGAAATAATTATCGGCTGTCTGCTCAATTTGGTATTTATAATAATTGCGGCTGTTTGGCTGGATACGTTGTGGAGCACGATGTTATGTTTGATTTCCTATATTTCTTTTCGGCATCTGGGTGGTGGCGTACATCTGGAAACCTGGACGCGCTGTTTATGCACCGGTGTGATTTTAATGGTTGGATTAGGATGGATCGCAGACCAGGCTCTACCTTCATTAATAATAAAAGGGGTATTTCTTCTGGCGTTCAGCCTGGGAGGTTGGGCAACCTGCAAATGGGTGCCGGCAACCTGCAAAAAGGAGATAAAAGATGAGAAGGTAAGAAAACAACAAAAAATAAGAACATTACAGGTATTGGGTTTATGGTTGGTGGCTTGCGTAGCGCTATTTTATTTGGGTTATAACAAATTTGCCCTTGCTCTTAGTTTCGGAGTACTGGCAAGCTCATTTCTTATTACACCTGGGGGGTATTGGGTCATGCAGACCCTTGATAATATCCTTAATTTAATTTTTAAAAGGAGGGTGTCACATGTTTAAGAGGTTCAGAGGTAGGGTAATGTCAGGTATGGTGTCGTTGGTTGCGCTGGTGGCGGTATCCGGCGGAGTGAGTCCATGTTGTTTTTTCATCATTCATGAACCCGAAATACCGGAAGCACTCAAAAACATGGCTAGGAGCTAATGGCAAAAATATTATTACTTGAAGATGAAGATTATACTCGTAAATTTCTGAAGAAACTAATCGAGCAAAGTGAACTGGTTGAGTGGGTATTTGACGCCGCCAGCGGCAGGGAAGCCCTTGACCTATTTGCATTACATAAGCCTGATATTGCGATAATGGATATAGAACTTGGGGCAGATCAAGAGTTGAACGGGATTGAGGTGGCCAGGCAAATATACAGCCTGGCCCCCCAGACCTACTTTGTGTTTTTAACGGGATATTCCCGTTATGCTATCGATTCTTTTTGCGTCCATCCTTATGATTACATTTTAAAACCCGTAAAACAGAATAGAGTACGGGAAGTTATTGATATCCTGGCCGCTAAAGTCCAAATGCGTTTAAACGATGAAAAAATAGTAATTAAGCTTAAAAAAGAAACTCTGTTGTTACAGCCAGGAGACATTATTTTCGTTGAGAAGCGGGAACGTAATATTATATTACACACCAAATTCGGGGTTTATGAATTAAACCATACCCTGGGGGAAATGAGTTCCATACTGGGTAACCGGTTTATTCGAGTTCATAAATCATTTATTGTGAATCCTGACAAAATCGCTTCTATTCAGGAAGTGAGTGAACGTTCCTACGAAATTACATTTGATGATTATGCTGCAACCGCTCAGATGAGCCGTTATCGGTTCAACGAGTTATATGCCTATTTGACTATGCGTAAAAAGAAAAAAACAGAAAACTAAAAAAGGGAAAAACAGGAAACTAAAGAATAGTTTAAATAATAAAATAGTCCGGAATTTGTTTCTCACTGAGGGGGGCCAATATGAGTCAGGATAATAATCTGGATTTAAACAGATTGCAGAATACTGACCTGAAGCCCGCAGTGCAGGTTTGGCTGGAGAGTCCTGGAGGTGAACAGCAATATTTCTTTGATAATTCCATCACCTGCACGGCGATAATTCAGGAGAAAATAGTGGTTTATTGTTATCCCGAATTAATAACCAATTTAAGCGGGATGGCAAAAAACTATATAAATAAAAATTACGAAGAGTTTGTTTATCCGGAAGACATTAAAAAAGTAGATCAATTCTTATATTTCATATATCAAAACAATAGTCCGAAAGATTTACTGCGTTTCCGGATCTGCGACTGGGAGGGTAACCCTGCATGGGTAGAAATAACCGGACAGCCGATTATCTACCATGGAAAGCCCTCTGCCCTGATAGTGGCAACCTCAATTACGAACAATATGCGGAAAATTCAGTTTCTGAAAGATTTGACCGAAATATATAGAAACTTTGCCGAACAATCGCCTGATGGCATTGTGGTGCGCCAGGGAAACCGAATCCTGTATGCTAACTCCAGAGCTGCCGAGCGAAGCGGATTTTCACGGGAAGAGATCAGACAAGTAGATGCATTTGCAGGAGTCGCGGAGGATGATGTGAATACTGCCCGGGAAATTGCGGCCAAATGGGATACAGGTCAGGCTACACCCTCCTTGGTGGAATTAAGGATGGTGGATGCTGACGGGGAAGTATTTACCTGCGAGGTGGCTTCTTCCTTTATTAACTATCATGGAGAACCTGCTGTACAGCATACCTTAAGGGATATTAGCTACCGCAAAAAAATACAAAAGGAATTGCAGTTGCAGGCCAACCTGTTGTCTAATGTCAATGATTGTATAGTTGTTACCGATTCGGATTATCAGATTATCTTCTGGAATCAGGGGGCCGAAAGGTTATTGGGCCGGAAAGAGGATGAGGTAATAGGACAGAAGCTGGGAACTGTTCTAAATGAAGACTCTTTCGTTGACCAGATTAAGAATGATTTACTTATGAACGGGCATTGGGAGGGACAGCGAGAAATAAAGATGACGCCGGAAGGATGCAAAACACTGCAGCTATCGGTAACCACAATCAATGATGATTGTGATAATACCAGTTTAGTGCTCATAGCCCGGGATATAACGGAATTGCTGGAATCCCAGCGCAGAGAACGTGAGGCCAATCAGGCCAAGAGCGAATTTTTGGCTCGCTTGAGCCACGAAATGCGTACCCCTTTGGTCGGAATAGTTGGTTATTGTGAATTATTAAGATCGGTAAGTGAAGGCCCTCCTAATCAGGAAGGTCTGGCTACCATGGAATACTGTGCCAGACAGTTATTGGATCTGGCCAATAATATGCTGGATTTATCCAAAATTGAAGCACGCCAGGTGGAAATAAAACTGGAATCAGTCGATCTGTATAATTTAATCAATTATACCGTGAATTCTTTCTATCCCAATATTAGTGCCAATGTCGAGCTTTCCGTTCATATTTCTTCTTCTGTACCGAGAAATGTGATCGGTGACAATGCTAAAATCAAGCAAATTATTGCCAATCTACTGAGCAATGCTTTCAAATTCACCCGCCGGGGTTACGTAAAGGTCAAGGTGGACCTGGCTAATAGTTTTAAAGTGTCGGAGGGGATGTACCCGATAAGAATAGCGATTATCGATACTGGAATCGGAATTAAAGAGACGGATAGAATCAAAATATTTGAACCATTTGTGCATGATGTGATTGCTGCGGATGGTGAAGATGGTACAGGTCTGGGGCTAGCCATTTGCAGGCAACTGGTCGAATTGATGGGGGGAAGTATATGGTGCAAAGCCAACCCTGAGGGGGGTTCGGAATTTGGCTTTGTTTTACCTCTTAAAGCGTCGGCGGCGCCACCGGCGCCGGTTGAATCCGGTCAAGCTATTACTAATATGCCTGTTCCGGACGGTTTGGAAGTTTTGCTGGCAGAAGATATTAGTGTCAACCGCAAGCTGATCACTCTTATGCTGGAAAAGCTCGGGTGTGAAGTAGTGGCAGTAAGTAATGGTGAACAATGTGTTAATATGCTGGACGAATATAAACCTGATATTATTCTGATGGATATGCAAATGCCGGTGATGGACGGATACAGTGCTACCCGAATTATAAAAGGAAGATCATCCCTGGCAGCTATCCCGGTAATTGCACTGACGGCCTACGCCATGACCGAGGATGTTGATAAATGCCAGGAAGCAGGCTGCGACTATTACCTGAGTAAGCCGTTTACCAATGAACAACTGGCCAGCGCTTTAAAGCAATGCTCGAATGTTTGACAAACAGAGCAGGATTGCATATTCTTAAGATGAACATATGTTCATAAATTTTGAGAGTAGGATGCAACATGCCCAGAAAACCGCGCTGCCGAAAAGTAGAATCAGAACCGGAAGTAAGATATTTTAAACCACAGGGAATACCTGTGGCCGATCTGGAAGAAGTTGTATTGAAAGTTGAAGAGTTGGAAGCGGTCAGGTTAAAAGACCTGATGAACCTGGAACAGGAGGATTGCGCCCGGATGATGCGCGTATCCCGACCAACTTTTCAGCGTATCCTTGCCTCAGCCCATGCCGGTATTGCCGATGCCTTGATAAATGGCAAGGCCCTGCGTATAGAGGGGGGCAATTACTGCCTGGGTGCAGGTTTCTGCCGTAAACAGGGCCGTCGCCTGAAACAAAACGAAACCTGCGAGGTAATGTCTGAGAAAACAGAATAATAAAACAGAGGCCAGGCATGGGGACGGTTCTTATGCCTGGCTTTTGCCTACGGAGACCGGCGGTAAGGCATAGCCTACCGGTGAGTTTTACCATGGGGACATTTCCGGTTAGGGGTGTGGCCCCTTACCTTTGGCCTATTTTTATTTATTTTTATTATCTAACAGGAAAATACCATCATTTAATGGAATATATAAGCACTATGACAAAATTGGAAGATCTAATGGTTAAGGCATAATTATCGTATAGAGGAGGGTATAATATGGCTGATGAGATTCAACTGGTGGTATTTAGGCTTAAAGGTGCCAACACCGTATGCGAATATGGTGTACCCATCACCAAGGTGCAGGAGATAATCCCCATGACTGCGCCGACCAGACTTCCGCAGGCCCCGGCTTTTGTAGAGGGAATTATAAACCTGCGCGGGAAAATAATACCAATAATCGATTTGAAGAAAAGATTTGAAATGGGTTCGTCGGAGGTTACTAATGAAACCCGAAGTGTGGTAGTAGAAGTCGAAGGTCATACAGTGGGTATTATAGTTGATGAAGTGAGTGAAGTTTTGCGCTTGTCGTTGGACAGCATTGAACCTGCCCCTACCATTATCGGTGGTATTACGGCTGAATACCTGACCGGGGTAGGTAAAGTCGATGATCGGCTCTTGATTTTACTTGATATGGATAAGATACTGAACGAAGGAGAAAAAGCTGAACTGGTAGCGGCGGCACAGGAGGAAATTTAAGAACGGGAATCGGCCCTGGAATCTGGTCAGGTTTCAGGGCTTTTCTTGTTTATGAGGAAGGCGATTTTATTGATAGGTATCGATATGGTTGATATTGAAAGATTAAAATTGGTTGTTACCCGGACTCCGCGCTTTTTGGAGCGGGTCTTTACTGCGAACGAATTGCAGTATTGTTACGGCAAATCCAATCCTTATCCCTCCCTGGCCGCCCGTTTTGCCGCCAAAGAAGCCTTCCGCAAATTGCATACCGATTTTATAAAAGGGGTACGTTTTCACGATGTTGAAGTTATAAATCAGGCGATGGGAAAACCTGAATTGCTGGTCCATGGACAGGCGTTAAAACAATGCCGGGCCCATCAGATTAAGGAGTTGAGTATGAGCATTTCTCATACTCATCATCAGGCGATAGCGGTAGTCATCGCCACGGAAAGGATGGTTCCATGAAACTGCTTAAAGCTGAAGAAATGAAGAGGATTGACAAAAAGGCCAGTACCGATTATGAGATACCGAGTCTCATCTTGATGGAGAATGCCGGCCTGCGCACAGTGGAAGTAATCGATGAGATGCTGGCCCCAACCGCCGGTAAAACGGTGGTGATAATAGCAGGAAAAGGTAACAACGGCGGTGACGGCCTGGTGGTAGCCCGGCATCTCATAAATGCGGGAGCGACGGTAGATGTTTTTATGCTGGGAGAAGCAGACCGGATGACCCCCGATGCCGGCACCAATTATCGGATTCTGGCCAAAATGACGGACCGGATTTATCCCCTATTTACGGAAGAACACTTGGACCGGCTGATGCTGTCATTGCTGGTCTGCGATATTATTGTGGATGCCATGTATGGTATTGGTTTTAAAGGGGTCCTGGGTGATTTCGATGCCCGGGTGGTGAAAATGATGAACTGGTGCAAAGCTCCGGTAGTGGCGGTAGATATCCCTTCCGGAGTGGAAGCCGATACCGGTAAAGTACACGGCGAGGCAGTTAAAGCCAGGCAGACGGTAACCTTTGCCCTGCCCAAAATAGGAATGGTGGTGGAACCGGGTAAAGATTATGCCGGCACTTTGACCGTTGCCGATATATCCATTCCCCGGTCTTTACTGGAAAGCCCGGAACTTACGACCAATTTAATTACTGAGGCCATGATTAAGCCTTATCTATATACCCGGGCTCCGGAAACGCACAAAGGTACTTATGGGCATGCTCTCATTATAGGCGGCTCACTGGGGATGACCGGGGCAGTCAGAATGTCTTCCTTTGCCGCACTGCGCATTGGTGCGGGGCTGGTTACCGCTGCCGTACCGCTTTCGGCTTTGCCCATTGCTGCGGCCGATATGGAAGTAATGACTACTCCTTTAGCCGAAACAGAGAACTCTGCCATTGCCCTGGAGGCTTTACCGGTTATTGAGAATTTGCTGACTGCCGCCTCAGTTTGTACCATAGGACCGGGCATGTCCAGATATCCTGAAGCCGGCGCGGTGCTCCGTTTTGTGCTGGAGAAAGCAGGCAGTCCGGTAGTTATTGATGCCGACGGCCTTAATGCACTGGGAGGGGAGGCCCATATTTTAAAAAATCGCCAGGTGCCGATAGTATTAACCCCTCATCCCGGCGAAATGGCCCGTTTGATCAATCGGACCATAGAAGAGATTCAAGCCGATCGCATGCAAATAGCCCGTCAATTTGCGGTAGAATATGGTGTGTGTCTGGTGTTGAAGGGCAACAAGACGATTGTGGCCACACCCTCAGGCGAGGTCTTTGTAAATATTACGGGTAATCCTGGTATGGCCACAGCCGGCAGCGGAGATGTTTTAAGCGGTATGATTGCCGGACTTATCGCTCAAGGCCTAAAGACCCGGGATGCAGCCATAACTGCCGTTTATTTGCATGGATTGGCGGGAGATTATGCCGCCGGGGAAAAAGGACAAAGAGGTATTGTAGCAGGTGATATACTAAATACTATCCCGTATATTTTAAAACAATTGGAGAATAATTAACTGCAGACTGAACAGTACAAATTTGAACAGGAAGAGAGGTTATGGAAATGCTGGCCAAAGATATTATGACCCGAGAGGTTATTACGGTTGGTCCGGAAGAAAAGGTAGAAAAAGTCGCCCAAATACTGGTGGAGCACAAAATCAGCGGTATACCCGTGGTTGATGCCGATAAGCATGTTTTAGGCATAGTCACGGAAAAGGATTTGATGATAAAAGCCAGCGAACTGAAGGTGCCATTCTATATTACTTTATTTGACAGTATTATTTTTCTGGATAACCCCATACGTTTTAATAATAACGTCAAGAAATATACTGCTTCCGAAGTCAGGGATGCCATGACCAAAAGGGTGGTAGTAGCGGATGAAAATACTCCGGTCCCGGAAGTAGTTGAGTTAATGCAAAAAAAACGGATAAACCGTATTCCGATAGTGCGGCATGACAAACTGGTAGGGATTATTACTCGTAACGACGTATTGAAATCGCTGGTGCAAGAGAATGGATAATACAGCTAGAACTTGGGCAGAAATAGATTTAGCAGCCATAAAACATAACCTAACCAGCATCAAAGCATTGATCGGATCGCATACCAAGTTGATGGCAGTAGTAAAAGCCAATGCCTATGGGCATGGCATGGAAGAAGTGGCGCGGGCCGCACTGGAGGCCGGAACAGAGTTTTTCGGGGTAGCGTCGCTGGAAGAAGCAATGGCATTGCGCCATTGCGGTATAAATACTCCGGTACTGGTGTTGGGATATATACCCACCCGGTATGCTTCCCTGGTAATAGATAATAATATTAGTGCCGCCGTTTATGATCTAGAAACAGCCTTGGCATACTCTAAGGCAGCAGGTCCGAAAAAGGCCAAATTGCATATCAAACTTGACACCGGCATGGGCCGTATTGGGTTTATACCAGGAGAAGAAGCTGTTAGTGACATTGTAACCATCAGCCGTTTGCCGGGCATTGAACTGGAGGGCATTTTTACCCATTTTGCCGTAGCGGACAGGAAAGATAAGAGCTATACGCACCGGCAATTGGGTTTGTTCCAGGAGATGCTGGAGGAACTGGAAAATCGCGGGGTAAAGCCGGAACTAAAACACGTCGCCAACAGCGCGGCTATCATGGATATGCCGGAAACCAGATTCGATATGGTTCGCAGTGGTATTATAACTTACGGTCTTTATCCTTCCAATGAGGTTAAACGCCAGAATCTTGATCTTATACCGGCTATGCGCATGAAAAGCCGGGTTACTATGGTTAAGACTCTGAAAAAGGGCGAAGCGGTCAGCTATGGCTGTACCTTTGTCAGTTCTTCCGATATGAAAATTGCCACGGTGGCAGCAGGCTATGCGGACGGCTACAGCCGTTCATTATCTAACCGGGCCTGGGCTGCTATCAAAGGACAGCGGGTACCATTAATCGGAACCGTCTGTATGGATCAATGTATGTTTGACGTCAGCGAGGTCGACAATGTTAAAACAGGTGATGAGATAATTCTTTTCGGACGGCCTCAAGATGGTATTACAGTTGATGATTTAGCCGGTATCGCCCAAACTATTAATTATGAATTGGTCTGTTTAATAACCCCACGAGTACCGAGAATCTACACCTCGTAAGGTCTTTTGTAATTATTGGATTTGCGAGTGCAACTGCAAGTTATTATAATTAGTTATGGAGTCTTATCTGTTGTTGCGGAGGTGCTCGTTTTTGCCAAATTCGAAACGAATTATAATTACTGTCCCTGAGAATTTACTTTCTGAGATGGATACCTTAACTACAGTGGAAAGTAAAAACCGCAGTGAAATAGTCAGAGAGGCTATCAGATTTTATCTTAGGGAGCGAAAAAAGAATTTGACCAGAGAACAAATGAAAAAAGGCTATTTGGAAATGGCTGAATTGAATTTAAATCTTGCCAGTGAACATTATGGGATAGAAGAAGAAGCCATCATTAACGGTATAGATAAATTGTTGGAGTGATAAGATAGATGATAAAAAGGGGCGAAATCTATTTTGCACAGCTTAATCCGGTGGTAGGGTCTGAACAGGGCGGAATTAGACCGGTACTTGTAGTGCAAAATGATATCGGCAATCAGTACAGTCCCACCACGATAGTACTGGCCATAACCTCTCAGATTAATAAAGCCAAACTCCCTACCCATGTTGAACTTAAGGCAAAGACCTACGGTATGGAACGCGACTCGGTAGTACTGGCGGAACAGATCCGGACTATTGACAAGGCCAGATTAAAACAGAGACTGGCGGCCCTCGATGAAGAGACCATGCAGAAGGTGGATAAGGCCATAACGGTAAGCCTGGGATTATATGACATACCCTGAAAATACATAATAACTAAACATTACATCACAAATACACCTGGGATTGGATATAATATTCCGATCCTTTTTTATTTGGGGACAATCATAATTTATAATTCAAGCCGTAACTATGCAAATGTCATCCTGAGGAAAACCGAAGGATCTTAAGATTCTTCGCTAAGGCTCAGAATGACAAATGGGGTCTGGGGAATTATGCAAACTCTCAAATATGCGCTTTTTAATGGAGGCATAGTCGTTCAGACCCGGACCGGGCAAACGGGGACTTAAACCATTAGGAGGGGGTTGAGTTTTTTGAAAGTGTTGATTGGTATCACCGGCAGCCGTGACGATGACACGGGTTCAGTCTTCCTTAAAGATTATTATCTCAACGCGATCGGTGCAGCCGGGGGAATGCCTGTAATATTGCCTCCCACGCGTGATGATGAACTTATTGAAAGCTATTTAACCCTTTGCGGGGGGGTACTTTTGTCGGGCGGTGGGGATATAGACCCGGCCTGGTGGGGGGGGGAACCACTTAAGGGATTGGGCAGGGTCAGCCTTTTACGTGATTATTTCGAGATCCGGCTTACCCGGCTGGCTTTAAGGCAAAATATCCCGGTACTGGGGATTTGCCGCGGCTGCCAGGTTATGAATGTAGCGGTAGGGGGGAGCCTTATCCAGGATCTGCCGGGTGGGTTTGAACATAATCAAAATGCCCCCCGGGACGTACCTATTCATGGTATATTAATTGATAACGGTTCCAGATTAGCGTCTATTATCGGAAAAGATAGAATAAGAGTAAATAGTTTTCACCACCAGGCGGTAAAACAGCTGGCTGATGGCTTGAAAATTACGGCCTGTGCTTCCGACGGTACGGTGGAGGCTCTGGAAGATCCCGGACAGGCTTTTTTTATCGGTGTACAGTGGCATCCCGAATGTTTAAATGATGAAGCCTCCGGTCAGTTGTTCAAATCCTTTGTCAGTGCGGCTAAGGGCATTTAATACGAAAATACTGTTCTTGTCATTCTGAACGCAGTGAAGAATCTTGCCGATATTAATGATTAACAAGGGAAGGATCCTTCGTTAACACTCAGGATGACGCATTTTCATAGGCGGTTGTGGCATGCGGCTATGGACGGTTAATTGGGTCTAAAGAGACAGCTGCGTCTCTCTGGGATATTATTTAATTGGGAAGCCGCTAACCGACCCCAAATAAAGCGACATAACATATAGTGTATCAGGAGAGGAGATTTCGAAAGTGCTGGCGATAAAAGGCGGAAAAGTATTTACTATGGGCAGTCAAGGTATAATAGACCATGCTGTCATCCTGGTCGATAAAAAAATAATCAAGGCGGTAGGAAGTGATATTGCCATACCGGCTGATGCAACAGTCATAGATGCAACCGGCAAGTATGTTACTCCCGGCTTTATAGATGCCCATACCCATATAGGCCTGGAGGAGGAGATCTATGGTACAGTAGGCGATGACGTCAACGAAGCCAGTGATCCTTTGACACCTCAATTACAGGCGGTTGATGGTATAAATTTTGCCGACCTGGCTTTTACCGATGCTTTAAAAGGGGGAGTTACCAGATCAATGTGTATGCCCGGGAGTGCTAACGTAATCGGCGGGCAGGCAGTTTTCTTAAAACATCTGGCTCCCACTTTAAGTGAAATGATTTACCACAATCCCTGGGGACTTAAGGCGGCCCTGGGGGAAAATCCGAAACGGGTCTATACCAGGCAGAAGAAAACACCCCAGACCCGCATGGCCAATGCCAGTTTGATGCGGGAAGCATTGTACCGGGCTTCCCGGCTGGTCGATAAGGATGATGACCAGGATACCTTAAAACAGCTTCCACTGATCATGGTACTCAAAGGGCAAATGCCCCTATTAGTGCATGTTCACCGGGCTGATGATATTCTTACCGCCCTGCGCATTAAGGATGAGTTCCATATTGATATGATAATTCAGCATGGGACCGAGGCCTTTCTGGTAGCAGATGAATTGGAGAAGAGAGATGTTCCGGTATTTTTAGGTCCCTTGCTGGTAAATCGGGCTAAGGTGGAAATGAAAGAAGTTTCTTTTAAAAATGCCCTGCGGTTGGAGCAAAGTGGAGTCCGGTTCAGTATAATTACCGACCATCCGGTGGTACCAATTGAACATTTACGTGTATGTGCCGCGCTTACGGTACGGGAAGGATTAGATGAATACGCGGCTCTGCAGGCTCTGACCTGCAGGCCGGCTGAGATGCTCCGGGTTGATCATGAAATTGGCTCGCTAAAACCGGGTCAAAGGGCCGATATAGTAATTTTTGACGGCCACCCCCTGGAATTTCGCTCAAAAGTGGATTGGGTGTTAGTGGATGGAGAAGTGTGGGGGGATGACAGTGAAAAAAGGTGATATGTTTACCGTATATTTGGACGGAAACATGATGACCATATGCGTTTTAGGCTTTTATAACGAGGAATACACCGGTGAGGAAATGGTCATCCTGGCCGTAGTGAGCCAGGACAATATGGTTCACGTTCCTCTGGATGACCTGAACGGTCTCTTCCGTCCTCAAAAATATATTAACTAAGTCCCATTCCAGTATTTACATCAAGGAATTTCCGCCGCTTTAAACGAATTAGTTATAGGTTTAAAAAAATGGTAAGGAGTTCCTTGATGTGAGAAAAAAATGTATTTTACTAATTTTTACTTTAATGATCATGTTTTTACCACCCGGTTCCGCTTTGGCTTATGAGAATGTAAATATAAGCATAAATGGCGAATCCCGTTCTTTCAGTCCTTCCGCACAGCTTGTCGGTGGACGCACCATGGTGCCTATTCGTTTTATTGTAGAGGACAAGGCTTTACAGGGGCAGGTTAGCTGGGAACCCACCGGCAGTAAAGTGATCATAGAATGCCAGGGCAAGACTTTTGAGTTTGCTATCGGCAGCCGCCGGGTGGTGGTTAACGGAGTGACATCTTCCATGGATGTGGCGCCATACATATACAATAACCGCACTTTTGTGCCCCTGCGCTTTATAGCAGAGAATTTGGGGGCAGTGGTAGGTTGGAGGGCTTCGTCCCGTCAGGTGACTATAAATTTTGACCAGCATGAAAGGGTATTTGCCTATTATTATCGTAATTTTGACGAGCTGAAGAACAATGCCGGTTTATTCGATGATGTGGCTTTCAGATGGTTTGAGACCAACGGCAATGGTGACCTGTTTTATGAATATGATGACGATTATGCCGGAAGGCTGGCGTTTGCACACAGCCACGGTATTAAGTGCCATGCCAGTGTGGTGTTCATGGACAAGGCGGGGCTGCATCAACTGCTGTCCAACCCCGCTAACCGTACCCGGCTGGTCAACAACCTGGTGACCCGGGTAAATAAGGACGGCTATGATGGGGTGAACATCGATTTTGAGTTTATCCCGGCTGACGATGCCGGACTGTTTACCACATTTTTAGCGGAACTTAAGAGTGCACTGGGCGACAAAACCTTGTCGGCGGCGGTATTCGCCCGTACCAGTCAGGATAAATGGGCTACCGGTTATGATTACGATGGTATTGGCAAGGTGGCAGACCTGGTAGTAGTTATGGCTTATGACTACAGCTACACAACCAGTGCGGCGGGACCGGTTGCACCGCTATGGTGGGTCAGGGAGGTGACAGCCTATATGACTGCTCATATGCCGGCTGCTAAAATACTGCTTGGTATACCTACTTATGGTTATGACTGGTCACCTGGTTTATCCACCAGCACGGTTACGCTGAGCAAGTTAAACAGTATTAAAGCCAAATATCAGGTAAATGAACGATTTGATACTGCCAGCATGAGCCCCTGTTATACTTATACTGACAGCAACGGTAACAGCCACCAGATATGGCTGGAAAACCAGCGGAGTCTGCAGGAAAAATGGAATGTGGCGGTAGAAAATGATCTGGCCGGAATATCTTTCTGGAGGATAGGGAACGGATTTACCGATTTGTATAATGTGATAGAAACTAATAATTAGCAAGCCATGATTTGATATCACAGACATTTATAAAAACAACGTAGCAGGCCCTACAGCCCGACGTTAGGAGCGGGCTTCTTTTTGCAAGAGGCCCGCTTTTTGTATGGGGGTTTCAATCCAAAGCTGTAATGTTAATATATAATAATAACAAACTAAATGATGGTTTGGGCAAATTATATTAGCATGATTAACCCGGCCAGGGCATGCTATTATGGAGTTTTTTGTACAGAAAGATTAGAATTAGGCGGGAGGGGAGAGAATGTTTACTGAACAGCCCGGTTTATTTGGTGAGGTTAGACCGAAACCGGTGGATAAATTTCCGGAATGGCAGAAAACTGCTGAGCCGGCTGCGGTGTTTTTGCCGGGAGTAAAAGCAGAAGATGCATTTCCGGCTATTAATGATTATGCAGATTTACAGAAGGAAGCCCTTAAATGCAACCGCTGCCGGCTGCGCAGTTCCTGTCAGCAGGTGGTTTTTGGCGATGGCCAACCGGATGCCAGATTAATGTTGATCGGTGAAGGGCCCGGAAAGGACGAGGATGCCGCCGGGATTCCGTTCGTAGGACGGGCAGGCCAGCTTTTGGATAAGATCCTGCAGGCGGCTGAAATCAAGCGCCAGGAGGTCTACATCGGTAATGTGGTGAAATGCAGGCCGCCTGGCAACAGGCTTCCCAATCCGGACGAAGTAAAAGAGTGCCGGAACTATCTGGAGGCACAGATAAGGATCATTAAACCGCAGATGATAGTATGCCTGGGGGCTCTGGCCAGCCAGACGGTTATTGATCCCAAAGCGCGGATCGGGCAGGTCAGGGGCAAATGGTTTGCCCGCAATGATATAAAAATTATGGCAACCTATCACCCGGCGGCACTTTTGAGAAATGAAAGTTACAAGAGGCCGGTGTGGGAAGATTTTAAGCAGATACGGGATGCTTTGAAACTTTTATAGGGCCTGAACCAGGCATGGTTTTGCCGGTAAACCTTATTTTAAAAGTCTGTGTCATTGCTATGAATAACGTTTTTTTGTCATCCTGAACGGAGTGAAGGATCTTACCATTTCGGAGACTGCAAGATCCTTCACTACGTTCAGGATGACATACTATTCGTTTATCGTGGTGCGGACATCGCGTGATAATTCTGAATGAGGTGAACTTTTTGCAAATAATAATACCAGATGAACAAGCCATGGAGGATTTCGGTGGCCGGCTGGCGTCGGTACTGCGGCCCGGGGATGTGGTGTATCTGAGCGGAGAGCTGGGTGCGGGCAAGACTACTTTGGTACGGGGTGCGGCCCGAAGGCTGGGATACCAGGGGCGAGTCACCAGTCCTACTTTTACCATAATGAATATTTACCAGACTAATCCCCCCATCTATCATTTTGATTTTTACCGTTTGGAGAATAATGATCTGGAAGACCTGGGGCTGGGGGATTATCTCGAAAAGGACGGTATTGCTTTTATCGAATGGCCCTGCTTGACCGGTGAACTTCCCGACCAGGCTTTGCATATCCAGATTGAGCTGGTAGATGATGATTATGAACGGGAAAGAAGGGTTCTGGTGTCTGCCTCCGGGATGGAATATGATGCCAGGCTTAAGGAGTTGAAGAAAGTTGTTGATACTGGCGATAGATAGTGCTACTCCGGTGGCCGGGGTGGCTCTTTTAAATGAAAATGGACTTATGCGGGAGGAATTTGTTAACTATAAAAAAACTCATTCCGAGACTCTTATGCCTATGGTGGATGAAGTTTTGTTAAAATGTGAGTGCCGCCTGGCTGATGTATCGGCCATAGCAGTCACGGTAGGACCGGGATCGTTTACCGGTTTGCGGATCGGTCTGGCCACGGTGAAAGGTTTAAGTATGGCTTCCGGCAAACCGGTAGTGAGTGTGTCTACTCTGGATGTGCTGGCCCATAATATTTGCGGCAGTGATGCACTGGTTTGCCCCTTGCTGGATGCCCGCAAACAGGAGGTCTATACTGCCTTTTATGATGTGACGGGTTGTTATCCGGTAAGGCTGAGCAATGATTTGGCCTGCTCACCGGGCGAATTTGTACAGCGGGCACGTGAGGCGGCCGAAGCTGCACATAAGAATAGCTTTATTTTGGTGGGGGATGGTTACCGGCCCTATGAGGAGTTTTTCCGGAAAGAACTGGGCGATCAATTAAGGCCGGTGCCGGCTCATTTGATGCTGCCCCGGGCGGCGGCTCTGGCCAGCCTGGCTGCAGTCAAGCTGGAGAAGGGCGAGAGGGAGAATGTGTTTACTTTGCGGCCTCATTATGTAAGGCTGTCAGAGGCGGAATACAGGCTGAACAGGGGAGAATTATAAGTGTTGAATCAGGATTATTTAGTCCGGAAGATGACGGACGAGGACCTGGACCGGGTTATGGTTATTGAACAAGAGGCTTTTGCCCTGCCCTGGTCACGTGAATCGTATCTTTCCGAACTTAAAAACAACTTTGCCGCTTATCTGGTCTGCGATGTAGAGGGAGAAGTGGCAGGTTATGGCGGCATATGGGTGGTTTTTGAGCAGGCGCATATAACCAATGTAGCCATTAGCCAGGATTACCGCCTGCGAGGTCTGGGGCACTCTCTGATGCTGGAACTCGAAAAGGTAGCACGTCAGAAAAAGGCCAATCACATTTTACTGGAAGTAAGACCTTCCAATCTGGCAGCCCGGACCATGTATAAAAAACTGGGCTTTGTGGATATGAGCATACGTAAAGCTTATTATTCCGACAATAATGAAGATGCTATAGTAATGATCAAGTATTTATTCTGATCTTCCCCTGCTTAAAGAAGTAATAGGGCTGATCAGTGTAGCCGTCTGATTCTCTAACTAAATCTATAGTAAAGTCAGGTGTAATTAATGCAAGATGTTTTAATTCTGGGTATAGAAAGTTCCTGTGACGAAACGGCAGCGGCTATTGTCAAAAACGGCCGGCAGATACTGTCTAATGTAATAAATTCACAGATTAAAATACACCAGCAGTTTGGCGGCGTAGTTCCCGAAATAGCTTCACGCAAACATATTGAGAATATTGCCGGGGTGGTTGACGGTGCTTTTCAGGAGGCGGGACTTACCTATCGGCAGATAAATGGAGTAGCTGTTACCAATAAACCGGGCCTAATCGGGGCTTTGCTGGTGGGGGTATCTTTTGCTAAGGCCTTTGCCTATGCTTTGAATAAACCACTGATAGCGGTAAACCATCTCCATGGCCATATATATGCCAACTTCCTGGAACATGAGATTGAATTTCCCTGCATCTGCCTGGTGGTCTCCGGAGGACATACCAGCCTTTTGTATATGAAGGATATGATCTCTTACGAAATAATAGGTGAGACGCGGGACGATGCGGCTGGGGAGGCTTTTGACAAGGTCTCCCGCTTTATGGGACTGGGGTACCCGGGCGGTCCTGCTATACAGAAGGCCGCCCTGACCGGTAGTCCGGGTAAAGTTAAACTCCCGCGGGTCTTTTTGGACCGGGATGATTATGAATTCAGTTTCAGTGGTCTCAAGACAGCTACTATGAACGAGTGGAAAAAGCTTGAGCGCAGAGGACTGCAAAACGTAAATGACATGGCGGCCGAATTTGAGGCAGCCCTGGTGGAAGTCCTGGTGGAAAAGACTATTCGGGCAGCCTTAAAATATGGTGTAAAAACAGTCTTGCTGGCTGGAGGAGTGGCGGCCAATGAACATTTGCGAAATATGATGAATAAAGGCTGTGAGGAAAAGAATTTGCAACTTTTTTATCCATCATTGCGGTTATGCACCGATAATGCGGCAATGATTGCGGGCAATGCCCATCATTACTATGTTCATAGTCAATTTGCACCTTTATCTTTAAATGCTTATGCCGGGCTATCGTCCCTGTGAAAAATGCCTGTGGATAATGTGCATAAGTCTGTTGATAATTAATTTTTCAGGGTTTTCCCAACCCTGTTTAGAGTTAATAAAACCCGGGACCTGATTGGAATGCCTGAAAATGGTCCAAGCTGTCTTGTGGATAAACTTAGAAGAGAGGAGTGATAAGCGTGCATCCCATTCTTTTTAAGATAGGACCCCTGACCGTTTATTCATGGGGATTTATGCTGGCACTTGCGATTATTGTCGCAATTTGGGGAATTGGCAAATTATTCGTACGGGAGGGCTATGATAAAGAAAAAGTCCTGGATATTACCCTCATAACAGTTATAGCAGGACTTTTAGGAGGACGTCTGCTCTTTATTCTTTTGTTTGCCTGGGATGACTTTCTGGCTAATCCTCTTATCTTTTTTGCCTATAGTAGTGGTGGATTAGTCTGGTATGGAGCATTTGCGGGAGGTTTTCTGGGGTTTGTGATTTATATTTACAAATCCGGTCTGAATTTCTGGAATGTGGCCGATATGTTTGCTCCTTTTGTTGCTCTGGGCTATGCCATGGTCCGTATCGGTTGCTTCATGTGGGGCTGTTGTTACGGAAAAGTGACGAGTTCTCCACTGGGTGTGGTTTTCCCGGGTGTGGATAACTTCACCCGTTATCCTACCCAGCTGTTTAGTTCAGCGATTAATTTGCTGCTTTTTATATTGTTGATAACTTATTTCCCCCGGAGAAAGTTCCCGGGGCAGGTATTTCTGCTCTATCTGATGGGCTATTCTATTTATCGTTTTAGTATCGAATTTTTTAGATTTAATGAAATTCTTTACCATGGATTGTCACTGGCTCAGTATATGAGCCTGGGCTTGTTGATTGCAGCCGCAATTATGTATTTACGACGTCGTTCAAACATGAATACACAGAATTAATCTTGGTTTAGGGAGAGGAATTTAGCTATGGATAACCTGGAAAGAAATAATCTGCGCAAGCTTATGAAAGAGAAGCGCCTGGAGTTAGGAACGGCGGAAATAACCGGTGCCGGTCAGGCTATAGCCGGCAAGTTGGAAGAACTGGTACCCTTACAGCGGGCTCATAGTATTATGGGGTTCTGTCCTATTAAAAATGAAGTGGATTTATCGTATTTTTTTAATCTTAAGTCTATGCAGGAAAAGGACATATTGCTGCCCCGGATTAACCGGGAAGGCCGGATAGAGGCAGTCCCGTATAAAGGTAAACAATCTTTGGTTCCGGGAAGCTACGGTATTCTGGAACCTGAAGGGGAAGCAGTCCATAAGATAGACGCCGTTCTGGTTCCTGGTCTGGTGTTTGACGGCAGAGGTTACCGTCTGGGCTATGGAAAAGGATACTATGACCAATTTCTGTCTGCTCTCGCCCCAAACGTATTTATATGTGGGGTTTGTTACGAGTTCCAGGTGGTGGATAATGTGTTTCCACACCAAAGTGATGTTCCTATGCACTGGGTGGTCACGGAAAAGTCGGAACTGGTTATTAATTGGGATTTTTTCTAATAATTCAAAAGAAATCGGTATAACCAACCCGGCATAATCTTCCTCATAGATAATGCTTTGATTTTAATAAATGCCATCTGATGCGAACATGGACGGTTAAAAGAATAAGGAGGGGGATGCCCCCTCCTTGCTCGTTTATAATTAGATTTCTTCACAACCTACTGCCAGAGCGGTCAAAATGGCATTGTTGATGTTAACCCTGACATCGTGGCCTTCTTGACGGACAATTTCCACTATATAGCGGCAGCGGTCACATTCTTCTTCTTCACACTCGCACCAGCTAAAACAGAAGGAATCACTTTCCTCTAGTTCATTGTCATTATTAAATGGAATCTTTAAGCTGGCATCTTCTGCTTTCCCTAAACCTGTGCTGTAGTGGTCTCTCCGATGAATGGCTCTTTCAAAAACCCATTCACCCAGAGGGATCTTGCTTTCCTCGTCTTTGCATATTTTGATTAACCGGAAGACCAGACGCAATTCGTGATTATGATCATTATCTGCTTCAAAGGAGATGATGGAACAAAAGTCGATTTTGATGGTAGTATCAAACAATTTTCTGGTATCGAGAGTTACAGATGCGATAGTACGACGATCACGCCGGTCATGATGCCTATCCTCCTTATCCAGGAGAAACGGACCGGCCCCCGTCCCATGTCCACATTTTAAGATAGTCCTGGGTACCAACCTGCGGAAATCTTTGGGATGGTCAAAATGGCATATGCTGCTGCGGTCTGGATTACAATTTACTCTAAAATTACTCACAAAGTATACCTCCTTTCAAAATTTTTAACTCTTAGGTCAATACTAAATTATTCATTTTAAGAAAATTGTGTTACAATGCCAAGGAAATTCATTGAGTGGTAAAAAAGTGCAACTAAAAATAAGAAATATAGTGATAAATCAATAAAAAGCTCCCCTCTGCGTAGTCCTGAATTTTTATTATTTCAGGTGTCTACTAAAAGGGGAGCTTATCATAATCAGACGGGTTCAGGCCGTCAAAAATAATATTATTCTTTGGGGGCTGGTGCGGTGGTATTATCTGTAACTACTTCCTTAAGGGCGGCAAAGACTCCGCCGAGACCGGCCAATTCACCCGGTATAATCAGCTTGGTAGCCTGCCCGTCACCGATTTCTTTCAGGGTTTCCAGGGATTTTAAGGCCAGCACCTTCTGATCGGCATTGGCATCTTTGATCATAACCAAACTGTCGGCATAAGCTTTTTGAACACTCAGTATAGCTTCGGCTTCACCCTGAGCCCTTAGTATCTGGGCCTGTTTGGCACCTTCGGCTTCACGAACGAAAGCTTCCTTCTTGGCTTCAGCCTGCAAAATAGCTGATTGTTTTAAGCCTTCGGCTTCCAGGATAGCAGCTGTTTTCTGACCTTCAGCCCGTAGTATGGCTTCACGTTTTTCCCTTTCCGCCCGCATCTGTTTTTCCATGGCAGTCTGGATATCCTGGGGAGGAAGAATATTTTTAAGCTCTACCCGGTTGACTTTGATACCCCATTTGTCGGTAGCTTCATCCAGGATGATTCTAAGCTTGTTGTTTACGATATCGCGGGAGGTCAGAGTCTGGTCAAGTTCCAGATCACCTACAATATTTCGCAAAGTCGTAGCCGTCAGATTCTCAATGGCTAAAATGGCATTGGATATTTCATAGGTGTATTTGAAGGGATCGGTAACCTGGTAATAAACTATGGTATCAATCATCATGGTAACGTTGTCTTTGGTTATAACCGGCTGAGGCGGAAAATCTACCACCTGTTCCCGCAGATCCACTACGATCCGAAAACGGTCCACAAAGGGGATAATCACATTTATGCCCTGTTCAGCTGTTCTGTGAAATTTACCCAGCCTTTCCACAATCCCTACCGTAGCCTGACGGATTATTTTGATCGAAGAAAAAGCTAACATTATAACAAAAAGGACAATGATAAAATTAATCATAATATTTAAGAACATTTAATTTCTCCTTTCGTATCCGATAATCAGTTATTCTTGCGGCGAGGCACTCTTTACCACCAGTTTGACCCCATCAATACCGGTAACCTGGATGCGTTTATCCGGTTCAATTAATTCATCCGAGGCAGCAGTCCAGATTTCTCCGTTTACTTTAACCTGCCCGTATTGCAGAGGTGCTATTTTACTTATAACAATACCATGCTGACCAATCAGCGCATTAACGTTACTAATAGTATCATTGGTTTTGATAAATTTTAATACTAAGGGTCGGGTAAAAATTATGAATATCAGAGTAAAAAAAGCAAAGGTCAGGAGTTGCGCTTCCAAACTCGGCAGCCATTTAAAACTCACTCCGGCTGCTACCAGAACTGCGGATAGAGCAAGCCAGAGAAACCAGAAACCGGCAGAAAAAATTTCTATGGCGCCGGCTACAATTGCTACTAAAATCCATTGGAGGGCAGACATAAAATACCTCCTTTCCATGATATTGATCGCTAAGGAATTTTAGTCACTTCAAATATAACATATATGCTGATGCTTATGCTTATCTAAAAAATACCTTCTCGGATGCGGAATTTGTAAACTGGTGTAGAAACAATGAATGGTATAATATAATATAATGAGTAAATTAAGGTAATTTTATTCGGCTCTGATCTAAAGCAGACGGACTGCTGTGATGGCAACTGAACAGCAGAGGGAAACCTGTACGCCCCCCGGTTGGGAAAGGGGGCTAACTTTTAAGGAGGTTTTGTGTAATGGTTGACAAGAAATTAATTGCAGAAAAACTCAAAGAACAGGCTCCGGAGGGGAAAATTAGCTGCCATGAGGCCATGCTGCTGGCAGGGCAATTTAAGGTTGAACCGGGCCTAATAGGTGAATTATGTAATGAATTAAAAATCAAAATCTGTGCTTGTGAACTGGGCTGTTTCTAATTGCAGTTTAATTCATCCCGGCTGAAGCGTACATAACTGCAAAACATTGTAAGCTCCAACTACCAATATGGGAAGGGTGAGTTAAAATGCTGGATAATTTCTGCAGAGACATCAATTATCTGCGTATATCCGTAACCGACCGGTGTAATCTGCGTTGCCGCTATTGTATGCCGGAGGAAGGGATAGATAAAACTGTTCACAGCTATATTCTGAGCCTTGAAGATTTGGCCAGGCTAGCCCAGGTGGCATCTACTTTAAACATAAGCAAAATAAGGCTGACGGGCGGCGAACCTCTGGTACGGAAAAACATTACCGGTTTGATCAATCTTATAAGACAGATTGAGACCATAGATGATTTAGCCATAACCACTAATGGGATTTTATTCGCCGGCATGGCTGATGACCTAAAAAGCGCCGGTTTGGATCGGGTGAATTTCAGCGTTGATACCCTTGATGATATTAAATTTGAATATATCACCAGAGGGGGCCAATTGCGCGAAGTTAAAAAAGCGGTCTACAAGGCATTAGAACTGGGTTTACATCCGGTAAAACTAAATACCGTAGTTATAAAAGGATTTAATGATGATGAGTTATTGAAATTTGCCGATTTAGCTTATTCCTATCCTCTGCATATCAGATTTATAGAATTCATGCCGATAGGTGACCTGCGCTACTGGAAAAAGGAGCGGGTCATGACCATCAGTGAAATGCAGGAGGTTATTGGCCGGGAATATCCCCTTCAGCCGGCTAAAAGGATAATAGGCAATGGTCCGGCCAAATACTTTAACTTCGAGAATGGAACCGGCAGTATAGGATTCATAAGTCCGATGAGCCATCATTTCTGCTCTGCCTGCAATCGTATCAGAATGACAGCTGAAGGCAAATTGAGGGGCTGCCTGTATGATAAACGGGAGATAGATTTGCAGGAGGCCATAAATACAGGTGCCAGCGACGAAGACTTAAAGCAGCTTTTTATAAAGGCTATTAATCTAAAACCCTCCCAGCATCATATGGACCAGGGGTGGGGAAGGGATAACCGGCGCAAAATGTACCAGATAGGGGGATAAAGGTGGAACTTTCGCACATAAATAACCAGGGGCGGGCTTTCATGGTTGACGTAACCGCCAAAGATGATACGGAACGGATTGCGACCGCCCGTGCGGTAGTGCGGATGCAGGCAGATACTCTGGACCGGATAAAAAACGGCGGCATAAAAAAAGGCGATGTTCTTGCTGTAGCGCAGGTAGCAGGGATAATGGGAGCCAAACAAACCCCTTCCTTGATTCCTATGTGTCATCCCCTGATGTTGACCGGGGTCGACCTTCAGTTTGAAATAGATGAAGCCGATCCGGGCATTATAATCTATGCCACCGTCAAGACTACGGGCAAGACCGGAGTGGAAATGGAGGCTATCACCGCTGTTTCCGTTGCCGCACTTACTATTTATGACATGTCTAAAGCCATCGACCGGTGGATGACCATAGAAGAAATCAAATTAGTGGAGAAAGCCGGGGGCAAGAGCGGCCATCTTCAGCGCCCCGCGGGTAAATAAAAATGGAGGAGGATAACCAAATGTCAGCAGGCAAATTACATTCAATCTGCATAGCAGCCGAACGGGGACAGCTTAAAAAAGAAGTGCCCCAGGCCAAGGTTATTGAGGATTTTGGCATTGAAAATGATGGTCATGCCGGAGCATGGGGAAGGCAGGTTACCTGTTTGGATTTTGCCAGTGTGCAAAAGGTTAACCAGGAGAAAAACATGAATATAGGTCCCGGCCAATTTGCCGAAAACTTACTTATCGAAGGTATTGATTTAAAGAGGGTAGGAGTAGGGGAGAAAATCAAAATAGGCTCCGATGTTATCTTGGAAGTTAGCCAGATCGGCAAAGAAGATCATCCCAGTGTAGTTACCCGTACTTTGGGCGTAACTTTGCTGCCTTATGAAGGATTGTTTTGCCGGGTGGTCAGTGGCGGTATGATTCAAAAAGGCGATGCGGTTGAGGTAATATAGACAAGTGTAACAGAATGGTCAAACCCGTTTTCAGTACCAAAAAGCTGAAAACGGGTTTCTTTGTTAATGAAGAAAATTCCGAAAAACGGCCACTTCAGTCAACTTGTAGCAAGTGAAATTTAAAAAGGCTTTCTGGCAATTTTCAAAAAAACGAGTTATTTAAAGGTATAAAAAGAAATCTACAGGAGCATAATGTAATTTGACAATATTGAGGCATTTTTAGCACGTATTTAATTTGAATACTTGACTGGACTTGCCTAATATAGTAAATAAATATTAGCACTCACATTAAATGAGTGCTAATAATAAAAAATGAAGGGGGTATACCTGTGAAGATTCAACCACTGGGTGATCGTATTGTAGTCAAAGTAGTTGAAGTAGTTGAAGAAAAAACCAAGAGTGGACTTTATGTACCTGATACCGCCAAGGAAAAACCTCAAGAAGCCGATGTACTGGCTGTAGGTCCGGGCGCTCTGACTGATGATGGTAAAAGACTGCCTATAGATGTTGCCGTAGGCGACAAAGTAATCTTTTCTAAATATGCCGGCACCGAAGTGAAAATCGATGGCGAGGAATATCTGGTTCTTTCTTCCCGCGATATTCTTGCTAAAATTCAATAATAGAGTAAAAGGAGGATACATAGATGATATCCAAACAGATAAAATTTGGTGAAGATGCCAGAAGATCTCTGGAAAGAGGTATGGACACTCTGGCTAACACAGTTAAAGTCACCCTGGGCCCCAAAGGCAGAAACGTAGTTCTGGATCGGAAATTCGGTTCTCCTACCATTACCAATGATGGTGTTACCATTGCCCGTGATATCGATCTGGAAGACCCCTGGGAGAACCTGGGCTGCCAGCTGGTTAAAGAAGTCGCCACCAAAACTAATGATGTGGCCGGCGATGGCACCACCACTGCAACTGTACTGGCTCAGGCCATGATTAAAGAAGGTCTCAAGAATGTAGCTGCCGGTGCCAATCCCATGATCATGAAAAAAGGCATTGAGAAGGCTGTCAACGCAATAGTAGACGAAATTCAGACCATCAGCAAACCGGTAGAATCCAAGGAATCTATCGCCCAGGTAGCAGCTATTTCCGCTGAAGATAATGAAATCGGCTCTCTTATTTCCGATGCTATGGAAACTGTAGGCCGCGATGGGGTTATTACCGTTGAAGAATCACAGTCGGTAGGAACTTCTCTGGAAGTAGTGGAAGGTATGAGTTTCGACCGTGGTTATATTTCACCTTATATGATAACTGATACTGAAAAAATGGAAGCAGTTCTGGATGATCCCTATATCCTCATCAGCGACAAGAAGATATCCGCCATCGGCGAAGTTCTTCCCGTTCTGGAGAAAGTAGTCCAAACCGGCAAACCGATGCTCTTAATCTCAGAAGAAATCGAAGGCGAAGCCCTGGCTACCCTGGTAGTTAACAAACTGCGCGGCACCTTTACCTGTGTGGCCGTGAAAGCCCCGGCATTTGGTGAGAGAAGAAAAGCTATGCTGGAAGATCTGGCTATTCTGACCAAAGGTCAGGTTGCATCAGAAGATCTGGGCGTCAAGATGGAGAACGTAGGTCTGGAAATGCTCGGTAAAGCCCGCCAGGTAGTAGTTAAAAAGGATGAAACCATTATTATTGACGGTGCCGGTTCCGAAGAGGATGTAAAAGCACGTATATCCAACATCAAGAAACAATTGGAAGAGACCGAATCCGAATATGATAAAGAAAAACTGCAGGAAAGAATGGCTAAACTTTCAGGCGGCGTAGCAGTTATTCAAGTTGGTGCAGCTACCGAGACCGAACTGAAAGAAAAGAAACACCGCATTGAAGATGCACTGGCCGCAACTAAAGCAGCCGTTGAAGAAGGAATCGTATCCGGCGGTGGAACAGCTCTGATCAATGTTATCGAAGCAGTTGATAAAGTACAATCCGAAGGCGATGAACTGACTGGTGTTAAACTGGTTAAAAAGGCTCTGGAAGAACCCCTGCGCCAGATTGCCAACAACGCCGGTATCGAAGGTTCAGTAGTAGTGGAAAAAGTTAAAGCTGCCGAGAAAGGCATGGGCTACAATGCCCTGACCGGAGTTTATGAAGACATGATAGCTGCCGGAATAATTGACCCGGCCAAGGTTACCCGCTCAGCCGTTCAGAATGCTGCCAGTATTGCCGCTATGGTACTGACCACAGAAGCAATCGTATGCGAGATCCCCAACAAGGATGAAGCCAAGGCTATGGCAGGTGCCCCAGGAATGGGCGGCGGAATGCCCCCGATGATGTAAGACTGATTTAATCAAACAGCCGGTTATTCCGGCTGTTCAGGATATCAAAAAAGGTCAATAGCGCGTTAATACAGAAGGCCCGTTTCAAATTGGCGTACTCAGGTACGCCTCAAGCACGGGCCTTCTGATTGTCTTGCTCTTGGCCTTTTTTGCTCGCCCTGGTTCTTTGCTAGCAAGTTAGGTTAAGAAAAAACCCCCTGCTTAAGCGGCAGGAAATGGTATAATAAGATACAAAAATTACTGTCTAATTATGGGGGAATGAAATGAACAAAATGAATAAAATAAAAGATGGCACAATTGCTCTGGGTTGGTATTGCCTGCTGGCTGGCTTGAGCTACATGCTTGCTTTGGTGATACCAAAGATCACAGTCTCATTACTCTATATTGTCGTCCTGGTGTTAAGTCTTTTGCTATGGTATGAATTTATGCGCATCGATTTTAGAAAGGGAATTCAACAGAGTATAATAACAATGCTATTTTTCATTATTCCATCTCTGGTGATTTCCATCGGGAACTTTCTTCAGATGGAAAATGAGTTATGGAAAATGGTATATATATTCTTCCATGGCCCGTTTATTTACGGATTTGCTCCCGTTACCGATTTAAACCTACCGGCGTTAAGCATAATATTGCCGTCCGGTGTCATTATGCTTCTATTTATCTTTCTAATCACAAAATACATAATTATCGAAAAGAAATGGCAAAAGTCGCCTTACCTGTATTGATATAGTCCCGAATGGGGCTGCTACCGCAAAATAAAAGGCTGCCGCAAGATAAAAAAAGCCTGGAAACGTTCCAGGCTTCAGACCGTCAAAAAAGGCCAATAGCTTCGTTAATACAGCAGGCCCGTTCAATCGACGTACTCATGTACGCCTCAATCACGGGCCTTCTGTATTGCCTGGCTCTTGACCTTTTTTGCTCGCTCTGCCAGGGTTTATAGATCATAATAAAGCTCAAATTCGATCGGGTGCGGTAAAGTGTTAATACGAGCCGCTTCCTTGCGTTTATTGGCGATCCAGACTTCAAGCAAACGCCTGGGGAAGACATTTCCCGCTAAAAGAAATTCATGGTCTGTTTCCAGAGCGTCCAGGGCCTGATTCAGCGAGGTGGGGAGGGCTTTAATTTTAGCCTGCTCCTCCGGTGAGAGATTATAGAGGTTTACATCATAAGGCCCAAATCCTTCAGCTACCGGATCTATCTGCTTAATGATGCCGTCCAGGCCGGCCATAAGTAAGGCGGAATAGGCCAGATAGGGATTGCAGGTAGCATCAGAGGAACGGAATTCAAAACGTTTGGCTTCAGGACTCTTGGCATAAGCGGGAATGCGGATGACCGCGCTCCGGTTGGCGGTGGCATAGCAAATACTTACCGGGGCCTCGTAGCCTGGCACCAGCCTCTTGTAGGAATTAGTGCTGGGGTTGGTCAGGGCCAGCAAAGCCGGTGCATGTTTTAATATACCGCCGATGAAATATAAAGCCTCCTGGCTTAAGCTGGAATATCCGTCTTTATTATAAAAAATAGGTTGGCCATTCTTTTTCAATAACATATGTACATGCATGCCGTTACCTGCTTCACCGAAGAGTGGTTTAGGCATGAAAGTCGCCGTTTTGCCTTCCTGAAAAGCCAGATTTTTCACCAGATATTTTACCAGCATGGTTTTATCAGCCATTTCCCTCATTCCGCCAAATTCAACCTCGATTTCGATCTGACCGGGGCCGCCCACTTCGTGATGATGATATTTTACCGCAACGTTATTTTCTTCCAGCAGCAGGCACATACGAGCCCGTAAATCATAGAGGATATCCTGGGGAGGTGCAATGTGGTAGCCGCCTTTGAGCGGAATCTTGTAACCCAGGTTCTGACAGTCATTATCGCCGCTATTCCATATGGCCTGTTCCGCGTCTATGCTATAGCTGGTGCGATGAGGCAGACATTCATAACTCACATGGTCAAAAACGTTAAACTCATATTCGGGGCCCAGCAGCATTTCATCCGCGATCCCGCTGGACCGCATATATTCTTCGGCTTTAAATGCAATCGTCCGTGGGTCCTGCTCGAAACGATAATTCTCGGGTTCCGATATAACAAATACATCCCCGATCATGCTAAGAGTAGGGACTTCGGTAAAAGGGTCATAAAAGGCGGTAGATAAATCAGGAACAAAAACCATATCACTCTTTTCGATAGGTGCAAAACCATAGTTGGAGCCGTCGAACCCAATGCCGTACTTAAGCGTATCCTGGGTGAAACGTACGGTCGGAATGCTTAAGTGGCGCCATCTCCCATTCAAATCAATCATTTTGAAATCGATCATTTTAATTTCTTTGCTGAAACAAAAATCCATTAGTTCTTCAAAATTTTTAAACACTTTCTACATTCCCTCCCAAGATTATATAAATTCGAACAAATTATAACAGAACCGGCAGACGTAGTAAATAATTATAAATACGGTATACAGTATATACTGGAATAATATTCTATCGCTGAATTCAGTTATATATTAAGCCCGATGCTAATAAACTGTAGCATGTAAAGGGGGGCATGGCGATTAATAAAAAACGATGGATAATACTGGTCCTGGCAATACTGTGTATTATGGGGCTAATCTGTGCCCGGCCGGCCAGAGAATATTATATAAAGTCCCAACTCGAGCCACAGGTGGAAGTGAACAAAGCGCTTAAACGCATGTCTACTGTAAAAAGTTATGAATACAGTTTGAGTTCTACTTTTACGGTGGATCAGCGGAAGGAGGTGATAAGCCGGGTAGTCGGCGAAAAGAACGGTGAAAATACGCATATAAAGGGGGAAATGGTTAATACCGCAGTAGATATCTACTATATCAATAATACCATCTATAACTTGGATTCATTTTCGCATAAATGGCTGGTTATACCCAGCAATACGAAAAATAGTGAGGAATTGCTTATTTCGGAGTTGAATCCGCTGTCTAATTTTAGATTCAAAGCGGTTAATACGGTAGAAAAGCTTGGTTTTGAAAAGGTCGATGGCAGTGAGTGTCTCATGGTTTCCTGCCATCCCTCAATTGAAAGTCAGTTGTTGGAGACGATGTGGAAGGATTTTGAGTATCGCCTTTGGATAGACTATAAGAATAGTTTGCTCAAGAAAGCGGTTTTAACTGCTACCAACAAGCAGAATGAAAAAACGCGCCTGAAACTTCAGGTGGAATTTAAGAATTTGGATAAGCCCTGTCGTATTTCCCCTCCGGATTTAAGTTCAGCCAATAAGAAATAAAACCAGCTTCGTAGGGAGGCCGTTCAGGCCTCCCTTTCTGTTAATGGGATTAACTTAACACTCCAACCCCTGCGATTGCTGCCAATACATGGTTAGGAGCATAGCTGACAGATGAATCTGAAGCGTTGCTCAGCATGTGACTTCCTGTTATAATCCTAATTATGTAAGGAGGGATTCTCTTTGAATCTGCAGGAAGTTGATGTGCTTTATGACCCGGCTGAACTCCGGGATAAAGTTAAGGAATTGGGAAAAAAAATAACCGAAGATTATAATGGTAAACAACTTATCGTTATTGGTATCCTTAAAGGTGCCTTCATTTTTATGGCCGACCTGGTTCGGGAAATTGACCTGCCGGTGGAGTTGGATTTCATGGATGTCTCTAGTTATGGAGCTTCTACCATGTCCTCCGGTGAAGTTAAAATTATCAAAGATCTGGATAATTCCATTCAGGACAAACATGTTCTGATCGTTGAAGATATAGTAGATACCGGCCTGACTTTAAAGTACATTGTGGCCATACTGAAAAAGAGAGGACCGCGCAGTGTAAAAATATGCTGTCTGCTGGACAAGCCTTCACGGCGCAAAGCCGATATCAGGCCGGATTATTATGGTTATTCCATCGAGGATAATTTCGTCGTAGGTTGTGGTCTGGATTATAATGAAAAGTATAGAAACTACCCCGCGGTGTGCATATTAAAACCGTCAGTATACAGGAAGCAGGGATGATAATGGATAAAGAGCTGGTAATAGTTTTAGATTTCGGAGGACAGTATAATCAACTGATAGCCCGGCGGGTGAGAGAACTATCTGTCTACAGCGAAATGGTACCCTACGATATTTCCTATGAAGAATTAGTGGCCAAAAAGCCTAAAGCAGTTATACTCACGGGCGGGCCGGCCAGCGTGCATATGGAAGGTGCTCCGGTATGTGATGAACGCATATTTGAAATGGGTATTCCCATCCTGGGTATCTGCTATGGCATGCAGCTTATGGCTTATAAATTGGGTGGAGCAGTGGAGAGTAGTTCCGTACGTGAATATGGCCGTACCATGCTGGAACTGGAAGATGACCTGTTGTTTAAAGGGGTTGACTCCAAAACGCAGGTGTGGATGAGCCATGGCATTTCCATCACCAGAGTGCCCGAGGGATTTGAGGTAATAGCCCATACCCCCAGCTGCCCCATTGCAGCCATTAAAGACAGCCGGCGCAATTTATATGGTGTCCAGTTCCATCCGGAAGTCAAACATTCGCTGCAGGGTCAGCAGGTGCTGTCCAACTTCCTGTTTGAAGTCTGCGGACTTAAAGGAGACTGGAATTTATCTGATTTTATAAATAGCACGGTACAGGGAATCCGTGAAAAAGTGGGAGACCGCAAAGTATTATGTGCCATGAGCGGCGGAGTGGATTCATCCGTAGCGGCTACTCTGGTCAATAAGGCCATTGGCAGCCAGTTAACCTGTGTTTACGTTGATAATGGTTTAATGCGCAAAAATGAATCACAGCAAGTAATCGAAACCTTTCGTGACCGTTTTGGTATGAATCTGGTTTTTGCCGATGCAGGTGAGCGTTTTCTGGCCAAACTGGCCGGAGTGACAGATCCGGAGCGCAAACGCAAAATTATCGGGGAAGAGTTCATCCGGGTTTTTGAAGAAGAAGCACGTAAACTGGGACAGGTCGATTTCCTGGTGCAGGGTACCATCTATCCCGACATCGTAGAAAGCGGTACCAAGACGGCCCAAACCATAAAAAGTCATCACAATGTAGGCGGGCTGCCCAAAGATATGAAGTTCTCTTTAATCGAACCCCTGCGTCTGCTGTTTAAGGACGAAGTTCGGGTCATAGGCGAGAAGCTGGGCATCCCCCATGAAATCGTATGGCGTCAGCCCTTCCCCGGACCAGGACTTGGCGTCCGGGTTTTGGAAGAGGTTACTGCCGAAAAGGTGCGTATGCTGCAGGAAGCTGACTATATCGTGCGCGAAGAGATTGCCCGGGCCGGCTTGGACAGTGAAATCTGGCAATACTTTGCCGTTCTGCCGCCCATCCGCAGCGTCGGAGTCATGGGTGACGAACGTACTTATGCTCATCCGGTAATAATCCGCGCCGTCACCAGCGATGATGCCATGACCGCGGACTGGGCCCACATTCCCTACGAAGTCCTGGACATCATGGCCCGCCGCATCGTAAACGAAGTCAAGGGCATAAACCGGGTAGCTTACGACATCACCAGCAAACCCCCCGGAACAATCGAGTGGGAATAAGAAAACACTGTAAACCTTGAAAATCAGGGGTAACCGGTAAGCCAGCTCCTTTGTGTTGCAGCACAAGGGAGCTGCTTTTTATAATGTAATCCCGAACATCATTTACAAAGTTGGCCTAATCACCATCTCAAAATCTTTCCTTTCTCCGAAACTCAGGCTTGGTACTCATCCGCAATACGTGTCGTACAGATTCTTATTATGCATTTTAGATTCCTTTATGTTATATTTATGCATATATGTAAACAAAAGCAGGCGGAAGAGATCAAATCTTTGTGAATCTGCCATGAATAGGATGAATGGAGGGAGATGGTACAGCAATGAAAAAGCTACTGTATGCAGGCTTAGTTGCAATTATCATCATCGCTGCCGCCTATTATTTTTGGACGGAGATTTATGTTTTTATTCCACAGGAGGCGTTGGCACGAAGTAACATACATAGTGGAGAGATTCTACACAGTGCCAAGGTTGAGGATGGGCTTTTGATTTTTTACCGTGATCCTGCCGATACTGGAAACGTCTGTGTTGCCTATGAAAAATGCGGTTTAACCGGGTGGAGATATGTGACAGGGGGAGGGGCAGCTGTAAAGGAAGATAACAATGACTTGTCCTGGTGCCGGCTGGTCCTTAAACAAAAAGAACAGAACGCTGATTCACCCATTGAATGGGCGGTTCTATTTGGTGAAATTAGTAATCCTGCTATTGCCGGCATAAAAGTTATGGCTAATATTGAGACGGAAAAAATGAAAATTAAGAAACCGGTAATAGAAGAACAAGCCCAAATAATCGAGTGTGGAAAGACCAGGCTATGGCTGGTGATGACTGACAAAGATATGTCAACTATGATGAAAATATGTGCATATTCAGCCAGCGGGGAGCTTTTATATACCGGGAATGATTGGGAGGCTCCTATTCCTTCTAGTTTGAGATAATTGTATTTTTCATATGGTAAACGTATAATTCAGTTCTGCTGTTCTTCTTTTTAAGGTTGGAATGTAAACCCAGGCATAGGAAGACCCCTGCCTGGGTTTGTTTTATTTCTGGAGCAGGTCCGGGTTGCGTTCCAGGGGCTGGCTGATATCGAGGTGGCCGGCCAGGGTTTCAGTCGGCTTGCCGGCTACTAAGAGCTGGACTTTTTTGATGCCGTCCAGTTCAGTGAGGGAGTTCACGATGGAGTAAATAGTCATGGATTCTCCGGTGGATCCGCCCCAGTGTTTGCTGCTGATTTCCTCGGAAAAATCTACCCGGGCGGTATCTTTATCTATCTTGACCGATAAAACTTTGGCTTCGGTGGGAATGGTGCGGAACAAATCCTTGTTTTGGGGGCCTTTGATTAATTCTGCCACAATGGCCTGGGCCAGCAGTTCCTTGCTCTTCTTATTTTCGATTTGGCGATTTTCAGGAACCAGATACATGGCGTCTTTATCACTGAAATAAAGTACCACATTAACCTTGTCCGGTTGTTGGACTGCGGAACCTTTCTTATCCTCACTGCCCAGATTGCATCCTGCCGTTGCCAGAATGGCAACTAATAACAGCATACCCAGCAGAACGGCGGCCTTGTTTCTCATAATCATCCACCTCTCCTTATTCTGTCTTACTTATATATAGTCTATAATCAACTACTTCTTGCAGACAATCCCTGAATTATGAATAGTATAGATTATTTCGCAAAAGGTAATAATCATAGCATATTTATGATTAGGAAGGTGCGGCAATGCAGGTGGCATTAAACCGATGGAATGGTCAGATCCGTCGTACGGTTCTAAAAAATCGAGGTTTGCATAATAGTAGTATACATGCATTTATTCCGGCAGCCAGAAAAGGAGGAGAAGCGGTGGAAGAACTGATCAGAGAAATTGCCCAAAGGGTAATTTTGAGCCTGGATGAGATGGAGGAAGCAACTGATTTTGATACTCTGACCAATTTAACTGACCCGCAACTACGCGAGGAAGCCCTGCTTTTACAGGAAGAGATAAGCAAGCTGAGAAGCTGTCTGCAGAATATTTAAATAGAAAATGGGGTTGGGCAAAGAATCAATTTGCTGACCCTGTTTTTTTAAATATATAGTTTGACCATTATTGACTATTAAAATAGAAGGTAATATAATTTGGCTTAGAGGTTAACACTATCATATATTACCAACTAACCGTCTGTGAGGGGAATACTGATAATCATTGACTAATTAAATTTATGCCAAAATGAGGTGAATTGTATGAACATAGAGCGTTTTACTCAAAAATCCAGGGAGGCTCTGGGTGGAGCTCAGCAGCTGGCAGCGGAGAGACATCATCAGGAAGTTACCGGCAAACATCTGCTTTATACTCTGTTGCAGCAGGAAGATGGTATAACCCGGCACCTTTATGAGCAGGCCGGTGTTAACATGGATGATTTTTCCTCCCGCCTGGATAAACTGCTGGATAAAATTCCGGCCGTTTATGGTTATGAAGGCTCGGTCTTTACCAGTTCCGCCTTAGCCCGGACTCTGGCTCAGGCAGAAAAAGAGGCCCGGGAATTAAAAGATGAATATATCAGTGTAGAACATTTGTTATTGGGCTTATTGAAGGAAGGAGAAGCGGATTTAAAAGACTTGTTTGCCCATATGGGGCTTACCCGGGACAGCTTTTTACAAGCGCTTAAATCCATTCGCGGCTCCCAAAGGGTGGTAAGTGACAACCCCGAAGCCAGTTATGAAGCTCTGGAACGTTATGGGCGGGATCTGACCGGACTGGCGGCCCGCGGGAAATTAGATCCGGTGATTGGCCGGGATGATGAGATAAGGCGGGTTATGGAAATATTATCCCGGCGTACCAAGAACAATCCGGTTCTAATCGGTGAGCCGGGGGTAGGCAAAACTGCCATCGCGGAAGGTCTGGCCCGCAGGATTATTGCCCGGGACGTACCCGAGGGCTTAAAGGACAAAAAAGTTATTGCCCTTGATATGGGTTCCCTGGTGGCAGGAGCCAAGTACCGGGGAGAGTTTGAAGAGAGACTGAAAGCGGTATTAAAAGAAGTTCAGGACTCAGGCGGTCAGGTCATCCTGTTTATTGATGAACTCCATACCGTGGTCGGAGCAGGTGCGGCGGAAGGGGCCATGGATGCCAGCAATCTTTTAAAACCAATGCTGGCCCGGGGCGAATTGAGAGCCATAGGTGCCACCACTCTGGACGAATATCGTAAACATATTGAAAAGGATACCGCCCTGGAAAGGCGCTTTCAGCCCGTCATGGTTAATCCTCCTTCTGTAGAAGATACGGTTTCCATACTCAGGGGCTTAAAAGAACGCTATGAGGTGCATCATGGGGTCAGGATACAGGATTCTGCCCTGGTGGCGGCGGCAGTTCTCTCGGACCGTTATATATCCGACCGTTTCCTGCCCGATAAGGCCATAGACTTAATGGATGAGGCCATGGCGCGTTTGAGAACTGAAATCGACAGTATGCCCACCGAACTGGATGAAATCACCCGCCGGATAATGCAGCTGGAGATTGAAGCGGCCGCCCTGGAAAAGGAAACGGATACAGCTTCACAGGAGAGGCGCAATAACATTCTGAGTGAACTGCAGGATTTGAAAAATGAAGCTGATACCATGAAAGCGCAGTGGCAGAATGAAAAAGAGGCAATCGGCAAGGTGCGCGAAGTTAAACGCGAAATGGAAGAATGCCGCCGGGAAATAGAAAAGGCCGAACGGGAATATGATCTGAACCGGGCCGCCGAACTTAAATACGGAAAATGGGGGGAACTTGAAAGAAAGCTGAAGTCGGAAAGCGAAATCCTGGCCGGGAAGAAAAATCAACTGTTAAAAGAAGAAGTGGACGAAGAGGATATTGCCCGGGTAGTAAGCCGCTGGACCGGTATTCAGGTCAAACGTTTGCTGGAAGGTGAAAAGGAAAAACTTTTACATCTGGATGAAATCCTGCATCGACGCGTGGTGGGTCAGCAGGAAGCGGTCAGCGCTGTGGCTGATGCGGTCTTAAGGTCGCGTAGTGGCTTAAAGGACCCCAATCGTCCGGTCGGAAGCTTCATTTTCCTGGGTCCCACCGGAGTGGGCAAAACCGAATTGAGCCGGGCCTTGGCCGAAGCATTGTTCGATGATGAACGCAGCATGATCCGTCTCGATATGTCCGAATATATGGAAAAACATAGTGTTGCCCGTTTGATTGGAGCTCCTCCCGGTTATGTGGGCTACGATGAAGGCGGACAGCTGACTGAAGCGGTAAGGCGCAAGCCCTATTCCGTGATCTTGTTTGATGAAATAGAAAAAGCCCATTATGATGTATTTAATATTTTACTGCAGATTCTGGATGACGGCAGGCTGACCGATGGCAAGGGCCGCACGGTAGATATGCGCAATACCATCATTATCATGACTTCCAACATCGGCAGCCAGGAGATATTGAATTATCAGGAAAAAGGCGGAGATTATGATGCCATGAAGGAAAGAGTGCTGAATTTGTTGAAGAGCCATTTTCGGCCGGAATTCCTGAACCGGGTAGATGAAACTATAGTGTTCCATGCCCTGCAAAAAGACCAGATCAAGCAGATCACGGCCTTGCTCTTACAGCAACTGGCTAAACGTTTCAACCAGAACCAGGGCGGCCACCTTAATTGGGACGAAAAGGCCCTGGACTATTTGGCTGAAGCCGGTTATGAACCCGCCTTCGGGGCCAGACCCTTAAAAAGGGTGGTTCAGCAGGAGGTTGAGACTACCCTGGCTCGTAAAATAATTGCCGGTGAAATTTTGCCTGGAGCTGAAATACTGATTACAGCCGATGCTGAGGGTTTATCTATCCGCGTATAAAATATAATTTCTTAATTTGACAGGTCCAATAACCTCTGTTAATATCAAGGTGTAAAAACAAATGCATACAAGACACGAAAGTGCGTCTAGGGTTCCGCATGGCAGCATGGACAGGTCCGAGTGATGCAGGTGCAAATGCACTACACCGTATAGGGATAAAAGCCCAGGCGGAGAGGTTTCGGTTACGAAATCGTCCGCCCGGGCTTAATTTTTTATTTCTGTTTTAACCTTTCTGTAAACACAATGAGAAATAGTATTCGCTGACGGCCCCTATACCCTGCTTTAGGGTTTAAGGGACGGGAAGAAAAGGAATCAGGTTTGTTGAAGAATACAAAACTAAATCTTATTGATTGTGTCCTTCCGTGTTTAATTCAGGTACTTAGAAAATACTATAGATGTTAGGAGTGTGAGATTATGTCCCGGGTGGGAATCATTATGGGAAGCGATTCCGATTTAGCTATTATGAAGGATGCCTCTGACATGCTGGAACAGTTTGGGATTGAATATGAAATTACCGTCTGTTCAGCCCATCGCCTCCCGGAAGAGACGGCTGACTTCGCCAGAACTGCCATCGACCGGGGAGTGGATGTCATCATTGCGGGTGCGGGTGGTGCCGCTCATTTGCCCGGTGTGATTGCAGCTTATACCGTTATGCCGGTAATTGGAGTGCCGATCAAGACCAGTACTCTTTCCGGGGTTGATTCTTTATATTCTATTGTTCAGATGCCCCGCGGTATTCCGGTAGCTACCGTAGCCATAAACGGAAGTGCCAATGCTGCATTGCTGGCCGCAGAAATAATAGCCGTCAAAGACCCTGATTTAAGAAATAAACTAATTGCCTACCGTCAGAAGTTGGCCGAAGATGTTAGAACCAAGGATAGCAGATTAAAGGAAATAGGACCTGCCGCTTATTTAAAGTTCAAGGAGGAGAACAAATGATAGAGAGGTATACACTACCCGCCATAGGAGACATATGGTCTGAAGAGAATAAACTCAGAAACTGGCTGAAAATTGAGATTGCGGCCTGTGAAGGATGGGCAGCTCTGGGACAAATACCGGCAGAGGCGGTTCAGACTATAAAAGAGCGGGCTGACTTTAATGTTGAAAGAGTTAAAGAAATTGAAGCCAGCGTACGTCATGATGTAATTGCATTCACGACCAATGTGGCTGAGTATGTAGGGGATGATTCCAAATATATTCATCTGGGCCTGACCTCATCAGATATACTTGACACCGGTTTGGCCTTGCAAATGAGAGATTCAGCCGATTTAATCCTGCAAAAGATGGTGGAGTTGCAGACGATTATTGCTGACAAGGCTAAAACCTACAAATATACATTATGTATTGGCCGTACTCATGGGGTACATGCAGAACCTACCACTTTTGGCTTAAAGATGGCTTTATGGTATACCGAAATGGACCGCAACATAGAACGGCTCAAGCAGGCCCAGAAAGTGATTGCCTACGGTGCCATATCAGGTCCAGTAGGAAATTTTGCTCACCTTGACCCCCGGGTGGAAGAGCATGTATGCCAGAGTCTGGGGCTGAAAGCCTGTCCAGTTTCCACCCAGATTATTCAAAGAGACCGCCACGCTCAGTTTATGACCACCCTGGCGGTTATCGGCAGCTCACTCGAAAAAATGGCGACTGAAATAAGAAATCTTCAGAGAACCGACCTTTTGGAAGTCGAGGAGCCTTTTCAGAAGGGACAAAAAGGTTCCTCCGCTATGCCTCACAAGCGCAACCCGATGATGAGCGAGAGAGTGGCGGGATTGTCCCGGGTATTAAGAGGCAATGCCATGGCAGCACTGGAGGAAGTTGCGCTCTGGCATGAACGTGACCTTACCCATTCTTCGGTTGAAAGGATAATTATTCCCGACAGCTGTATCCTCCTTTATTATATGTTGGAAAAATTTACCGGAGTAATTAAGGGTCTGGTCGTATACCCGGAAAATATGGCTGAAAACATAAATAAAACCAGAGGATTGATATTTTCCGGGCAGCTTTTGCTGGAACTGATAGGAAAAGGCGTTTTGCGGGAGGAAGCTTACCGTATGGCGCAAACCAACGCCATGAAGAGCTGGGATGAAAAGCTCGATTTCAAGGAACTGGTTTTAAATGATAAAGAGATCGGGCAATATCTGAACCCGGATGATATTGACCGGGTGTTTGACCGAGGTATTTATACCTCAGGGGTAGATTTCATTTTCAGACGTTGTGGCCTGGATTAACAATAAAATGGAGGCGGAACATTATGCAGGCAGGAAGTCTTATATATGAAGGGAAAGCCAAACAGGTCTATGCAACCTCGGACCCTGACATAGTCCGTATGACATACAAGGATGATGCAACTGCATTCGATGGAGCTAAAAAGGGGACTATTAATAATAAAGGCCGGATCAATAACCGGATCGCCTGTATGCTCTTTGAAATGTTGGGAAAAAAGGGGATTCCGACCCATCTGGTGGAAAAACCGGATGATAGAAACGTGCTGGTGCGCAAGCTGGAAATGTTGCCGGTGGAAGTAGTAGTCCGCAATGTGGTGGCAGGCAGCCTGGCTAAAAGACTGGGAAAAGAGGAAGGCATGGAACTGCCTTCACCTATCCTGGAGCTATATTACAAAAATGATGATTTACATGACCCTATGATTAACGACTATCATGCTCTGGTGATGGGATGGGTAACTCGTGACCAGCTTAATACCATCACCGCCAGGGCACTTACGATAAACAGTGTATTGCAAGAATTTTTCGCTAAAATAGGCATTATTCTGGTTGATTTCAAGCTGGAATTTGGACTTTTCCAAGGCCAGGTCCTGCTGGGCGATGAGATTTCACCTGATACCTGCCGGCTGTGGGACCAACAAAGCCTGGAAAAGCTCGATAAAGATCGCTTCCGCAGAGATCTGGGCAAAGAAGAGGAAGCATACCAGGAAGTAGTCCGCCGTATCGAACAAGCTTTGGCTTAGTAAGCTCCGGGGGGAGTTTCAACACCGATTAATTATAAAATACTGTTCTTGTCATTCTGAACGCAGTGAAGAATCTTGCCGATATTGATGATTAACAAGGGAAGGATCCTTCGTTAACACTCAGGGTGACGCATTTTTATTGGTGGTTGTGTCCTCTGGGCATGGGCTGTTAATACGAAAACTAGACGCTGAATTTTGCCCCCAATCCGGCATAATCTACTTTATAGTATGGTGTGAAAACCCTGCCCTGAGGCCCACTTCTAATGTCGGGGAGGTAGGGCAGGCTGCGGACTATGAGATTTGCGCAATTTTCAAAACATAAGACCGCAAAGAGGTTTTATCTTCCGAGAGGATATGAACTATTATACAAATGGTGAAAAGGTTAACTTAATGGCAGAAGCCTTGGCAATTTGGGAGGAGGGTATAAGATGTATGATGAAATAAATGATAAACTGGTCGATGAATGCGGCGTTTTCGGCATCTATTATAACCGGAAGGCTACGGAGGCCGACGCGGCGCGGACGACTTTTTATGGTCTTTATGCACTGCAGCACCGGGGTCAGGAGAGTGCCGGCATTGCTGTTTCCAATGGTCACCGGATTGAGCTTAAAAAAGATATGGGACTGGTGTCGGAAGTTATTCAGCCGGAGGACATTCAGAAGCTTAAGGGCAATATTGCTATTGGACATGTACGCTATTCCACTACCGGCGAAAGTGGCCCGCTAAACGCCCAGCCCCTGGTTTTTCATTACCTTAAGGGTATGGTGGCACTGGCTCACAACGGTAACCTGATCAATACGGTAGAACTTAGAAAACAGCTTGCTACCTATGGGTCGGTATTCCAGACCACCACGGATACAGAGATAGTGGCTAATCTGCTGGCGCGCTATTCCCAGGATAAACTGGAAGATGCTCTGGGCAAATGCATGATAGACATGAAGGGTGCTTTTGCTCTGGTTATAATGACGGAAGATAAACTGATAGGGGTCCGTGACCAAATGGGCATACGCCCCCTGTGCCTGGGGAATCTGCAGGGAAATTATGTACTGGCTTCCGAATCATCCGCTCTGGATACCATCGGAGCTGAATTTGTACGCGATGTAAAACCCGGAGAGATCGTGGTGATAGATGAAAACGGAATCCGGTCTTTGCAGGTGGTGGCCTCTCCCCGCACCGCCCACTGTATTTTCGAATATATTTACTTTGCCCGCCCCGACAGTACTATTGATAATATAAATGTATACCTGGCCCGCCGGGAATTGGGCCGGCAGCTGGCGCGGGAGAACAAAATAGACGCCGATCTGGTCATATCGGTGCCCGATTCCGGTACGGCAGCTGCCATGGGCTATGCCGAGGAGGCCAATCTGCCTTTTGAAGAAGGACTGATGAAAAACCGTTATGTCGGACGTACCTTCATTCAGCCCACCCAGCAGATGCGTGAACTGGGGGTAAAAATCAAACTCAATCCTAATAAAGAGGTGGTGGACGGGAAACGAGTTATCATGGTAGACGATTCCATAGTCCGGGGAACCACCAGTAAACAGATCGTAAATATGCTGCGGGAAGCCGGGGCCAAGGAAGTGCATCTTATAATTTCGTCACCTCCCACCAAATACCCCTGTTATTATGGCATAGATACTTCCCGCCGGGAGGAATTGATCGCTAATACTATGGATACGGAGCAGATTCGCAATTATATCGGAGCCGACAGTTTGCGCTATATAAGTTTGGAAGGAATGTACCAGGCTATGAATAATCCTGGCCATTTCTTTTGTGCAGCCTGTTTCAGCGGGCAGTATCCCATAGGAATGGAAACAGTTGAAGCAGCAAAGAAGGAGGCTGACCATGGGCAACAGTTATAAAGAGGCCGGTGTTGACATAGATGCCGCCAATCATTCGGTGGATTTAATCAAAAAATGGGTGCAGCAAACCCGCCGCCCGGAAGTAATGGCTGATATCGGCGGTTTTGGAGGCTTTTTTGCCCTTAATATGGCCAAATACCGTGAGCCGGTGCTGGTTTCCGGAACTGACGGAGTAGGAACCAAGTTAAAAATTGCCCATCTGATGGGAGTACATGATACCGTTGGCATCGACCTGGTGGCCATGTGTGTAAACGATATCCTGGTGCATGGGGCGGAACCCTTGTTTTTCCTGGATTACATTGCGGTAGGGAAACTTCAGCCTAACGTAGTCGAAGCTTTGGTAAAAGGTGTCAGTGCAGGTTGTGTGCAGGCCGGCTGTGCTTTAATAGGCGGAGAGACCGCGGAAATGCCCGGCTTTTATAAAAATGATGAATATGATTTGGCCGGATTTGCCGTTGGAGCAGTGGAACGCTCCGCTATCATAAACGGGGAAAAAATAAAAGACGGCGACCTGGTCATAGGGCTTCCATCTTCCGGAGTCCATTCCAATGGTTATTCCCTGGTGCGAAAGGTACTATTGGAAAAAGCTGGTCTTAAGCTGGAGCAATATATTGATGATTTCCAGAAAACCATGGGCGAGGAGTTGTTAACTCCCACCCGTATTTATGTCAAAACTATAATGGGATTAGTGGAGAATGTCCCGGTTAACGGCATGGCTCATATAACCGGGGGAGGCATAACTGAAAATCTGCAGCGTATACTGCCGGTAGGATTGGGAGCAGTCATTGATGCTTCCGCTATCGAGGTTAAGCCGGTTTTCCAACTGGTACAACGGCTGGGACAGGTGGAAAAAGCAGAAATGTTTAGAACCTTTAATATGGGAATAGGGTTTACAATAGTTGTTTCATCGCAGTATCATGATAAAGTAGTAAAGTACTTGCGGGATAGAGGAGAAAAACCTATAGTTATAGGAAGGATAAGCTCATCTGAACAAGGAGTAGTTGTTAAATGATTAGAATTATGGAACCGGGTAAACTGGCTCTGGCGGTTATGGCTTCCGGCCGCGGAAGTAATTTTGATGCCATTTGTGCAGCCATCGATAGGAATGAGCTTAATGCACAAGTAAAGATAGTTGTCAGCGACAAAGAGGCACCGGTCCTGGACAAAGCCCGCCAGCGGGGAATTCCCGCCTTACATATAGATCCATCTGAGTATAAGAATAAATCCGATTATGAAAAAGTTATAATCGAAAAAATCCGAGAGCATGGAGCCGGACTGGTAGTACTGGCCGGCTACATGCGTCTGGTAGGAACAGAGCTGTTACATGGTTTTAAAATGCGGGTGATAAATATACACCCGGCTTTATTGCCTTCTTTTACCGGGCTGCATGCCCAGAAACAAGCGGTCGATTACGGGGTACGCTACAGCGGCTGTACGGTTCATCTGGTAGATGAGGGCATGGATACCGGCCCTATTATTTTGCAGAAAATGGTCCCGGTCTATCAGGAGGACGATGAAGAAAGCCTGTCGGAAAGGATTCTGGTCGAAGAACATGATACTTACTGGCGGGCCCTCCAATTAATAGCAGAAGGTCGAGTATACGTTGAAGGTCGCAAGGTATTTATAAAGGAGGAAATCGCATGAAAAGAGCTCTAATAAGTGTATCCAATAAGACTGGTATTGTTGAATTTGCTCGTGGTCTGGAACAGCTGGGCTACGAGATCATTTCTACCGGAGGTACTTACAAGGTTTTAAAGGAAGCCGGCTGCAATGTTCTGAAAGTTTCTGACATAACCGGGTTTCCGGAAATACTGGATGGAAGGGTAAAGACTTTACATCCCAAGGTACACGGCGGCATACTGGCCCGCCGCACGCCCGAACATATGAAACAGCTGGCTGACAACCAGATCGATCCGATTGACATCGTAGTTGTTAATTTATATCCCTTCCGGGAAACTATCAGCAAACCGGATGTAAGCCTGGCAGAGGCAATCGAAAACATAGATATCGGCGGACCGACTATGGTCCGTGCCGCCGCTAAAAATCACCAGGATGTAATAATAATAGTCAAACCCGAATTTTACCATCCTATTCTGGAACAGCTAAAGACCGGCAAAGTAACCCAGGAAATGAAATTCCGGCTGGCCATGGAAGCTTTTAGCCATACCGCCGCTTATGATGCCATGATATCCGCTTATCTGGCCCGGCGCATGGGGGAGACTTTCCCGGACAATATGGTTATAGCCGGGGAAAAAGTATATGAATTAAGATATGGAGAAAATCCCCACCAGGAAGCTTGCTTCTATCGTAATATGAGTCCTGGCACCGGTTTGCCGGATGCCAAACAATTAAATGGCAAAGAGTTGTCCTATAACAACATCATTGATACCCAGGCCGCATTAAGCCTGGTCCGTGAATTCGAAGAGCCGGCCTGTGTTATTATAAAACATACCAATCCCTGTGGTACGGCGGTAGCGTCGACTTTGGCCGAAGCTTATGAGAAAGCCTTTGCAGCAGATCCGGTATCGGCTTTTGGGGGCATCATTGCTTTTAATCGCAAGGTGGACCTTAAAACCGCTGAAAAAGCAGCGGAGCCTTTTATGGAGGTAATTATTGCCCCTGGTTATGATGAAGGTGCCCTGCACTGTTTCCAGGCCAAGAAGAATCTTCGGGTACTGGAACTGCCCATGCAGTCCGCAGATGAAATGCAGGTCAAGACGGTTGATGGTGGATTTGTGGTGCAGGAAAATGATCGGGGCGAAATTGACTCGGCCGATATCCAGTATGTCACTGATATTAAACCTACTCCCGAGCAAATGGAACAATTGCAATTTGCCTGGAAAGTAGTTAAAAATGTTAAATCCAATGCTATTGTCATTGCCCGTGAAGGCATGACCATAGGAGTTGGAGCCGGGCAGATGAATCGGGTAGGTTCGGCTGAAATTGCCATAAAACAGGGCGGAGATAAATGTGAAGGTGCGGTACTGGCTTCGGATGCCTTTTTCCCGTTCAAGGATACGGTGGAACAGGCGGCCCGGGCCGGCATTAAAGCTATCATCCAGCCGGGCGGTTCGGTACGTGACCAGGAGAGCATTGATGAATGCAATAAAAATGGTATCGCTATGATATTTACGGGGATCAGACATTTCAAACATTAATACGAAAATTCAACACAGAAGGACACTGATTAACTATGATTAACATAGATCTTATAATGACAACCATATAAACCGTAGTCCGGTCTACAGGGCGATAGCCCTTCACCCGAGGGCACAACTGATGTTCGCATTCGCTCACTATTAGGGACGCAGGCCGGTGCAAAGAATAACACGTAAACCCTCCGGCCCTGAAGCCCGCTCCTAGCGTCGGGGCTGTAGGGCCTGCTACGGATATGAGATATACTCTATTTTCATAGGTGGTTGACACTCGCCGCGAGCCGAAGTAAAGAATGTCCCCAGGTAGTGAACGGCAAAACTATTATTCCGCACGGCGGTAGTGCAAAAAAGGGGAGGCATATTGTGGGTAAGAAAGTACTGATAGTAGGACAAGGTGGACGTGAGCATGCTCTGGCCTGGAAACTGGCGCAGAGTCCTGAAATAGAAAAACTTTATGCGGCACCTGGTAATCCGGGAATAGCACAAATGGCTGAGTGTCTGTCTATCAAGGCAGAAGATATTGAAGGCTTACTGGCCTTTGCGCAGGATAATAATATTGATCTGACCGTGGTAGGACCGGAGGCACCGCTGATGGCCGGTATTGTTGACCGTTTCCGTGCTGCCGGGTTAATCATATTTGGCCCCACGGCCGGGGCGGCCCAACTTGAGGGAAGCAAGGTATTTGCCAAAAACCTGATGAAAAAATATGGTATTCCCACGGCGAAGTATGAGGTGTTTACGGAACCGGAGCAGGCCAAGGCCTACGCCCGCACCTTTACCGACCGGGGAGAGGCGGTAGTGATCAAAGCCGATGGCCTGGCCGCCGGTAAAGGCGTTATTGTAGCTGCCAATTATGCTGAAGCCAGTGCTGCCATCGACAGTATCATGGCCGACCGTCAATTCGGGGAAGCCGGTAACCAGGTAGTTGTAGAAGAATGCCTGCTAGGGGAAGAAGTCAGCTTTTTCGCCCTCACTGATGGAGTTGATTTTGTACCTTTGCTGTCGGCCCAGGACCACAAAAGGGTGTTCGATAATGATGCAGGCCCTAATACCGGAGGGATGGGAGCTTATACCAATCCACCGGTTTTTACCGCCGAACTATACGAGAGGGCGGTGGAACAGGTTATCAAACCCGTAATCAAAGGCATGGCCAGTGAAGGATATCCCTACCAGGGGGTATTGTACGCCGGTCTGATGATAACTGCGGATGGGCTGAAAGTACTTGAATTCAATGCCCGTTTTGGTGATCCGGAAACCCAGGTGCTTATGCCTATGATAAAAAGTGATCTTTTACCCCTTTTGGAGGCGTCTGCCCGGGGGAATATACAGCGCGCCGGCATTGAATTAAACGATGGGGTGTGCGTTTGTGTCGTACTGGCGTCCGGTGGTTATCCCGGCAGCTATGAAAAGGGTAAAGTCATTGCAGGAATAGATAATGTTAAGGATGCTCTGGTTTTTCAGGCGGGAACGGCTCTGGACCAGGGGCGGCTGATAACCGGAGGCGGCCGGGTACTGGGAGTAGTATGCCGGGGCCGGGATTTCCGCGCTGCCATTGACCAGGTCTATGGGCAGGTGGAACAGATACATTTTGAAGGTAGGCATTATCGCAGGGACATAGGTCATCGGGCTTTAAAAAAATAGCTTTATTGGGGGGAAGGTTGTGAAATTTTTAAAGAATCCGTGGGTGCGAGTGATATTTATAATACTCCTGGCAGCCAGCCTGCTTTATATGCCCACCCGGGAATTCTTGAAAATTACATGCCTGCCGGGTATACTGGCTGTGTTTTTGGCGGCTTTTATGCGCAAACAGGATAAACGCTCCCGTAAATGGATGATAGCCGCATTAGGGCTGGTAGTTCTGAGTGGGACCTACCTCTACTTTTTAACTCAGCTGCCGGAAAGGATTGAGGTGCGCAGGATTATGGCCACAGGCAGTGCCCTGACCCGGCAGGGGCAATATGATCGCGCTATGGCTGAATACAGCAAACTGGAAAAACTGGGCGCAAAAAATAAAATGCAGGCCAAACTTGATGAGGTTGAAATAGAAAAGAAGGCCCAGCGCGATCTTGAACTGGCAAAACAAATGGTCAAGAATGGAGACTATAGCGAAGCTCGCAAACTAATCAATACCATCCCCCGCCAAACCAAAGCTGCGGAGGAGGCCGCCAGAATACTGGTATCCATTTCGGACAGCAATAAATAGTTATCAGGGGTGAACAGGAGGGGGGATTAGAATGGTAACATTGGAAATGGTTAAAAAGAGCCCGGTGGTCAGGCAGTATATGGAAACGGGCAATGATTTTATAGGCAATATGGGAGCCATAGAACATAATATGCATCATGCCGAATTAACCTCTTTTTTGTGCTATGATATCCTCAATACATTGGGGTATCCGGTGCGAGAGGCCGAATTAGGCAGTATGGCAGGTTATTTACATGATATAGGCAATCTGGTTAACCGCTATGGGCATGGGATGTCCGGTGCGATAATTGCCATGCAGGTACTGGCGGAACTGGATATGGAACCGGTGGAGATAGCGGTGATCATGGGCGCCATCGGCAATCATGAGGAGAATGCCCAGGGCCAGCCGGTAAATAATGTGGCGGCAGCTCTTATTTTGGCCGATAAATCAGATGTACATCGCTCCCGGGTAAGAAAACGGGATGCGGCGAACTTTACGCAACGGGACCGTGTAAATTATGCCGTTACCAGTTCCAACATTGTAATTGATAGCATTGAGCGGACGATTTGTCTCCGCATGCAAATAGACACTTCCGTTTGTTCGGTCATGGAGTATTTTGAAATATTTCTGACCAAGATGCTGATGTGCCGACGCGCAGCGGAGCATTTAGGGTGTCAATTCCAGCTTATGATGAATAACAATAAATTATTGTAAGGGGGCATCATCGTGGATAATCATCCCGACTCGGAAGACCATGTGAGTACATTGCTGGCGCAGGCCATACTGAGCCTTGAAACGGAAGACGAGGTACGCTGTTTTTTAAATGATCTTTCTACCATAAATGAGATCAAAGCCATGTCCCAGCGCCTGGAAATAGCCAGGATGCTCGATAATAATATTACTTTTAATATCATAACCAGCCAGACCGGTGCCAGCACTGCCACTATAAGCAGAGTAAACCGGTCTCTCAATTACGGTGCCGGAGGATACAGAAAAGTACTGGAGCGCTTGAAAAAGGAGCAATAGCATGAGTAATTTAGAAATACCGAGGGGTTTAAGGGATTTATTACCGGATGAAGTTAAAACACGGCGTTGTATGGAAAAGAAGCTAGTTGATCTGTTTGGCAGTTATGGCTACGAAGAAGTTGTTACTCCTACTTTTGAATTTATGGAAGTGGTGGAAGAGGGAACCGGTGGCAACATCCGGGAAGAGTTATTTTTATTTATGGACCGTGAAGGCGGCATCCTGTCATTGCGCCCTGAAATGACTACATCCATAGCCCGTCTGGTAGCCACTCATCTCCAGGACGAACATTTTCCCCGCCGTCTTTATTATGGAGCTAATGTTTTTCGCCATGTTCAACCGCAGCTGGCTCAATATCGGGAATTCTGGCAAATGGGAGTGGAGCTTTTAGGTGCTCCCGGGCCCTGGGCCGATGCCGAAGTAATTACTCTGGCCGTCAAGGCCATGCAAGAGCTGGGTGTTAACAATTTTAAAGTAAGTATAAATCAAATCGAAATATTCAACAGTATTTTGGAAGATAAGGCCATAAGTGCTTCCGCCCGTACTGCTATAAGGCGTTTGGTGGAGAATAAAGATCTGGTGGAGCTGTCGGCGGTACTGGAAACCTTGCCGGTGGAAGATGGCTTGAAAGATACCATAGCCAGTTTACCGGTTTTACACGGCGGGCTGGAGGTACTGGACAGGATTCCCTATATCAGCCGTAACCGAAAGGCATCTCTGGCGGTGGAAGAATTGCTGAAAGTATATGATGCTCTTAAAGCCTTTGGTATTCAGGATCATATTGTTATAGACATGGGAGTTTTAAGAGGACTGGATTATTATACCGGCGTGGAGTTTGAAGGTTATTCACCCGATCTGGGATATGGGTTGCTGGGTGGAGGACGCTATGATAAGCTTTTGGGTAAATTCGGATTCCCGTGTCCGGCCACCGGCTTTGCTCTGGGTATGGACCGGCTTGCATTGGTGGCCGGTCAGCAGACCGAAAAGGCAGTTCATTATCTGGTCGGGGGAACCGATTATCAGGCTATGGCCAGGAAAGCCGATGAATTGCGGCGTGAGGGCCATGTGGTCGAATTGGCGCTGGAATCCAACCGCAGGGAAGAACTGGAGCAAAAGATAAAGAGCCGGGAAAACTGCATTCTGGTTTACATATAATGGAGGATAATAATATGGGAAATAATTGCCTGACCGTTGCCCTTTCCAAAGGGACCTTGCTTAAACCCACGGTTGCTCTTTTGCAAAAAGCCAATCTCCCGGTGGAAGGACTCCACGAAGACAGCCGCAATATGGTATTTACCTATGAAGAAAGTAATATAAAATATATTATGTGCAGGCCTACGGATGTGCCGGCTTATGTAGAGTATGGTGCTGCCGATGTGGGTATTGTCGGTAAAGATGTAATCGTAGAACAGGGCAAAGATGTATTTGAAATGGTTGATCTGAAATACGGTTACTGCCGGTTCGTCGTGGCGGTTCCGGCTGAAATGAGAAATTGTTCTCTCAAAGATTTAAAATATAAACGGGTGGCTACCAAATTCCCGGTGGTAGCAGAGCGCTATTTCCGGTCCCAGGGTCTGCAGGTGGATGTAATTACCTTGCATGGAAATATTGAACTGGCGCCTTTAATGGGCCTGGCGGATATGATCGTCGATATCGTTTCTACCGGCAGAACCTTAAAGGAAAACAACCTGGTGGAACTGGTGAAGATAATGGACTCCACTACTCGACTGATAAGCAACCGGGTAAGTTACAGAACTAAATACGAGCAAATCCAACCTTTGGTTGAAAAAATGCAAACAATAGTGAAAGGCGGTAGTGAAGGTTGAAAATAAAAAGATTTAGCACTGCAGCAAGCAATCTTGAAGAATTCCTTAAAACCAGCGAAATTGATACTTCTTCCTTTGAAGAAAATGTGAAGAAAATCGCGCAGGAAGTCAGGGAACGCGGTGATGAGGCTGTACTGGATCTCACTTTAAAATATGATGGGGTACAGCTCAATCAGAAAACGCTGATGGTGTCTGATGCTGAAATCGAAGAAGCGTATGAAAAGGTGGATGATGATTACCTGTTTGCTCTGCGTAAAGCCATTGATAACATTATGATTTATCATTCAAGGCAGAATCGCAATTCCTGGATGGAGACCGACGAGGCTGGAAATGTAACGGGACAAGTTTACCGGCCGATTAAACGGGCAGGTATCTATGTACCGGGAGGAACTGCCGCCTATCCGTCCTCAGTGCTAATGAATGCTATCCCGGCGCAGGTTGCGGGTGTGGAACAGATCGTCATGGTTACTCCGCCGGGCCGTGACGGTAAACTTAATCCTTATACTCTGGTTGCGGCTGCCGAGCTGGGACTGGAGGAAATATATAAAATGGGCGGTGCCCAGGCTGTTTTTGCTCTCGCCTGGGGGACTCAGACTATTCCCAAAGTGGATATAATCACCGGTCCGGGTAATATTTACGTTACTCTGGCTAAAAAGATGGTATATGGTGATGTGAACATTGATATGCTGGCCGGACCCAGTGAGATATTAATAGTTGCTGATGCCGTTGCTAATCCGGTGCATCTGGCCGCCGACATGATGTCCCAGGCGGAACATGATGTACTGGCACGCAGCATACTGGTGACCGACAGTGCTGCTCTTATTAATAAAGTAGAGCAAGAGCTGAAAAGACAGATCGAAAAACTGGAACGCAAAGCTATGATAGAAAAAGCCCTGAATGACTATGGGGCTTTCATTCTGGTCAATAATATGAGTGAAGCCTGTGCGGTGGCCAATCTGGTGGCACCCGAACATCTGGAGCTGATGGTGGAACATCCTTTTGAAATGCTGCATCAGATTCAAAATGCCGGGGCCATTTTCTTAGGTGCAAATACACCGGAACCGGTGGGCGATTATTTTGCCGGACCTAATCATATTTTGCCAACCGGCGGTACCGCCAGATTTTATTCACCGGTAACGGTAGATACATTTAAAAAGGTATCAAATATAATATACTACTCGGCTCAGGGCATTAAAGATAATTGTGATGATATTATCCGGCTGGCGGAAGTTGAAGGTCTGACTGCTCATGCCAATAGTGTGAAAGTCAGAAAGGAGGAGTAAGATTTTTGGAGACCAGAAGTGTTGAAATTCAGCGCAAAACCAGCGAAACTGAAGTTCTGCTGCAGCTTGACCTGGATGGAACCGGTGTACACCAAATTGATATTGAGATTCCTTTTCTGAGCCATATGATGACCCTTTTTACGGTACATAGTCTGTGTGATGTAAAGATAACTGCCCGGGGAGATATAGAGGTGGATGATCATCATACGGTAGAGGATATTGGTATTTGCTTTGGTCAGGCGCTAAAAGCGGCTCTGGGCGAGAAACGGGGGATTAACCGCTATGGCGAGGCTACTGTTCCGATGGATGAGGCTCTGGCCCGTACGGTGATCGACCTTTCCGGCCGTTCCGGTCTGGTTTTTGCGGCGGATTTGCCCCGGGAAACACGGGGAGGGCTTTCCTCTGAAAATGTGAAGGAATTCTTCCAGGCGGTAGCCAATAATGCTGATATTACTCTGCATATCGATTTGCTGCGGGGCAGTAACACGCATCATGCTATTGAAGCTATTTTCAAATCCTTTGCCCGGGCTATGAAACAGGCGGTAAGTTACGAGCCCAGGATAGAAGGAGTATGGTCTTCCAAAGGAAATCTCTAGTTCAAGACGGAGACACATGGATTCAACCAACTATAAGATGGATAATTGACGGGGGTTGCAGAATTGATTGCAATAATAGATTATGGTATGGGTAACCTGGCCAGTGTGGCCAATGCTTTTGCCAAATTGGGTTTTGAAGCTTATATTACTTCCGATCCGGAAATGGTTTTGCAGGCGGATAAGGTAGTATTGCCCGGGGTGGGGGCTTTTGCCGATGCCATGCACAACCTGAAAAAGACCGGAATGGACCAGGTTATATATGAGACAGTCAAAAGGAATACACCCCTTTTGGGAGTATGCCTCGGGTTGCAGCTGCTTTTTACTTCCAGCGAGGAAAACGGCTTTCACCAGGGACTGGATATAGTAAAAGGACAGGTTTTGCGGATTCCTCCGCACTACAAGGTACCCCACATGGGTTGGAATGAAGTCCGCCCCCGGCCTGAGAGCAGATTATTTAAAGGAATTCCGGCCGGCAGCTATTATTATTTTATCCATTCTTACTATGTGGCTCCGGAAGATGCTGACTGGAGTGCGGCGGTGACTGATTATGGTTTTGATTTTACCTGTGCAATTGAAAAGAATAATATTTTTGCTACGCAGTTTCATCCGGAAAAATCGAGTGAGTCCGGATTGTATATACTAAAGAATTTTGGAGGGATGTAACAATGATTATTCTACCAGCAATCGATCTCAAAGACGGTCAGTGTGTACGTTTGGTACAGGGGGCACTGGAAAACAAAACGGTTTACTCAGATACTCCGGCTCAAGTAGCGGCCTCTTTCCAGGCTAAAGGTGCGGAATATTTGCATATAGTCGATCTGGATGGAGCTTTTGCCGGCCGTCCTGCCAACCTCGATGCGATAAGGGCTATTGCAGCGGAAGTTAAAATTCCTTTTGAAGTAGGCGGCGGTCTGCGTTCGATCAGAGATGTAGACCGGATGTTGGAATTAGGTGCCAGCCGGGTTATTATTGGTACCAATGCCTTGAATGAGTTCTTCCTCAGCCAGATGCTGGAGGAGTTTGGGCCTGACAAAATTATTGTGGGACTCGATGTCAAAGATGGAATGGTAGCTGTAAAAGGATGGGTGGAGAAATCTGAAGTTAGTGCCATTGACCTGGCCTGCCAGGTGAAAGAGCTGGGAATTAAAACCGCAGTATTTACCGATATTTCCCGCGATGGTCTATTGCAGGGGCCGAATTTAAGTTCGGTTGAGGAAATAGCCAAGGCCAGCGGTCTTAAAATAATCGCTTCCGGCGGGGTGGCGACGGTTGAGAATATACAGGCCTTAAAGGCCCTGGAATCTGCCGGGGTATGCGGAGCCGTAATAGGCAAAGCCCTCTATGACGGCAAAATTACTCTGGAAGACGCTCTGGCGGCAGCTAAATAGAAATATAATCGTAACATTGGAGCGGAGATTCAAGCTTGGGGTTGCTCCTAGCAAAGAAACCGGGAGTGTGAAGCCTTCGCTGCAATGCTCGATACATTCCATTGCAGCTTTTGGTAAATCTATATAGCACTGTAGGTGAAGCTTCAGCTTCCGGTTATTTATCGGAAATACACGGTGGCTGAAGTTTCCTCTATATAATACACTTGAAATGGGGGAGCGAAAAGACGTCCCCAGGCCTTAAAAAATATTGGAGCGGAGGGTTAAGTTATGCTGGCCAGAAGGATAATACCCTGTCTTGATGTCCACAATGGCAGGGTGGTAAAAGGAATTAATTTTGTGAACTTGCGCGATGCCGGGGATCCGGTGGAACTGGCCGCATACTATGATAAAGAAGGTGCGGACGAGTTGGTTTTCCTTGATATCAGCGCATCTTCGGAAGGCCGCAACACTATGATCGAGGTGGTCCGGAATACGGCCCGGGAAGTATTTATTCCTTTTGCTGTAGGCGGAGGTATCCGCAATCTGGATGATATCAGGAACATACTCAAAGCCGGGGCCGACAAGATATCTATAAATTCGGCCGCGATCAAGGACCCCGGTCTGGTTGAGGAGGGGGCGCGCAGATTCGGCAGCCAGTGTATAGTAGTGGCGATAGATGCAAGGTCCAAAGCTCCCGGCCAGTGGGAAGTATTCATCAATGGCGGCAGGACACCGACCGGCATGGATGCTTTGGAGTGGGCCCGGAAGGTTGAAAGCCTGGGGGCGGGAGAAATACTGTTGACCAGCATGGATAAAGACGGAACCAAGGATGGCTATGATATCCCTCTAACCCGGGCGATTAGTGAAATGGTCAATATTCCGGTAATCGCCTCCGGAGGCGCCGGCAATCTGGAGCATTTGTATGATGCGGTTGCCCAGGGCAAAGCGGATGCGGTTTTATGTGCTTCCATATTTCATTACCGGGAATATACGGTTTTACAGGCCAAGCAATATTTAGCTGATAAAGGAGTGGCAGTTAGATTATGATAGAAAATATTAAATTTAATGAACAGGGGCTGGTCCCTGCCATTATTCAGGATGTACAGAGCGGACAGGTTTTAATGATGGCTTATATGAATCAGGAATCATTACAAAAGACTATGACCACCGGGCATACCTGTTTCTATTCCCGCAGCCGGCAGGAGCTGTGGATGAAGGGGGAAACTTCCGGCCATGTGCAAAAGGTTAAACAAATCCTGTACGACTGTGATGCCGATACTCTGCTGATCAAGGTGGAACAAACCGGGGCTGCCTGTCATACCGGTCATTATTCCTGCTTTTACCGGGATGCGGAGGGTAATGAAATCGAACCCGCCGCTTTTGATCCGGACCAGGTATACAAGGCAGATGCTGAAGGTCCCGGAATACTATATGAGCTTTATGATGTGATAAAGTCACGGCAGCAGGAAATGCCGGAAGGCCATTATACTACTTACCTTTTTGACAAAGGCATAGACAAGATTTTGAAAAAAGTGGGCGAAGAATCAGCGGAAGTCATTATAGCCTCCAAGAACCGGGTCAAGGAAGAAGTAGTTTATGAAGTATCGGATTTATTCTATCATTTGCTGGTTCTCCTGGTAGAGCAGGGAGTGGAACCGGGGGATATTTTTGCCGAATTAAAATCCCGCCGCTAAACGATAATTTCAGCCCCGATTAATATACAGCCATAATTGAATTATCTAAACCACGGACGCAGAGCCGTGGTTTTTTATATATAGAGGTAGGTTATGCGGGGTTGGATATTAAGAACGCTTTCAGCAAATACTCGGAATACGGAGGCCGGCGGTTAGGCATAGCCCGTTTGCTCCATGCTCCGGCAACGGAAACACCAGCGGCTCATTTCGCGGTTGATGGGGCACCGCTCCTATTCACATCCGTGTTCAAAGTCGCGCGAGCAGCATCCGTGCTGCTCGACCCCATCAACCGCTCAATTTTGCCGGGTGTTTCTCACCGCCTCCGCAAGTCGCGCCCGGGCTATGCCTAACCGCCGGCCTCCGTAAGCACATCTCATATTTGTAGCCAGCTCTACGGACCCGACGATTTAAGGTACGGGGACACACTCTTAACAGGGAATGTCTTCATCGCAAGCCTCAGGGCTGAGTGTTCCCCGGTAATTCTATGTATTATTGTTTTTATTAGGATCTGTGTTGATCATAGATAATCAGTGTCCTTCTGGGTTGAATTATCTAAGCGTCCTTCCGGCTGAATATCCTGAATCCTCATCAATTCTGGTTCTAATCGTGCAAGAAAAAACATAAAACAAACGTATAGTTATTAATGGTATAATTGCCATAAATGAGCGGAGATGGGAGGCAAACTTGTGGAAAAGCGAAAGTGGTTGGTGGTATTGCTGGCGGTGTTGATGCAGGTTACGTTTTTACCGGGCTTGGCCCGGGCCGAGCCAATAGCTGTGCCGGTGGGCACGCCACCTGCATGGACGGGGACAATAACTGGTACAGGTTCTGAAGCAGTAATATCCGGGTCAGATGAAATAATAAGCCAGGAGAAGGCCCTGGCAATCTTTGGCGAGGCTTTCCCCGATATTACCCGGGGTAAGAAATTAACCGCAGAATTACAGGAAGACGGTAATGATAATCCGATGTGGCTTATACGTTCAAACGAAAGAAGCTGGCTATTCGGTAATGGGATCGAGATTAGCGGCAACGTTGATGCCCGGAGCGGAGATATTTGCGGTATGAACTATAGGCCCGATCCGGCTTTCTATAAGGACAAGAAAATTAGTCTAACCCGGGAACAGGCTTACGAAGCGGCCAACAAATTTTTGCTCAAGTTCCAGCCGCATAAGTACGGCATGCTGAAACTGAGTGAAGAGGAAGTCAGACTGGCTTATCCGGAAACCCCTATGAATTTATATTACAATTTTAACTGGAAACGGGTGGTAAACGGGACAACGGTCGACTGGGACAGTATCAATGTAGGGGTTGACGCCTACACCGGCATAGTTACCCGTTACTATTGCAACTGGCATAAGATTGAGACTGCCGACCAAGGACAGTTGCTCTCCCGCCAGAAAATCGAGCAGATTTTAGCAGATAATTTGGAACTTGTCCCTTACTACACTTATGAACGAAACCAGGGGCAGACCAGCGGAAAGATTATACCTGTTTATAAGGTCGATATTGATGCTGCCGCTATCGATGCCCGTACAGGTAAATTTGTGGATAGCTGGGGGAAGGTCAAGCAAAATGATGAACTTGGGATTTACGATGGCGATGTTAAACCGGTGCTTGGGGGACCGGCAATTAATGAACCTGCCTGGACCGATACCATGGTCGATCCCGAGATAGCCAGAAAAGCCGCCGAGGAATTTTTTAAATCCATGGGTTATGAGGGCAAGATACGCAAAAACGGCGGGGGAAGCAGCAGCGGTCCCGGATTTAAAGACGAACATTGGTCATATGCCCCTGTGGATGAAGGCAACAACCGCCTGCGGGTTGAAGTTAATGCGTTTACCGGTCAGGTGGTGGGTTTCCGGGAGGAATCAGTTGAAATTAGCGGTACGGCTGACTTAAGTTATAGTCAGGCTTTAGTAAAAGCCCGGGAAGCGATTAATAAATATGACCCTGACAAGGTGGGTGCAGTAATTTTAAACCGTAATGAACATTGGATCGATGAACGTCCCTATTACCATTTTCGCTTTCAACGGTTGCTGAATGGCATTCCCTTTGAGCGGGATGGCATAACTGTCGGGGTAGATGGAAAAAGCGGAAAAATAATGGATTATTCCCGGGAGTGGCGTCCGGTGCAGTGTCCCGGCTTGTCTCAACTAATACCTCCGGAGGAACTTAAGTCCCAGGTGTTGGAGAAAAATCCTTTGCAATTGAGTTATATGTTTACCATGGATGAGCATTACCAGCCTACCGGGGAGAGTCTGCACGTCTACCGTATACCCCAGGTGCAGCTGAATGCTCTTACCGGGGAACCGGTTAATTCCTGGGAGAAAATTATCACCGCAACCACAAAGCCGGCCTGGAGTCAACACTGGGCTGCCCCGGGCCTTTCCCTGCTGAAGGAAAACGGATTAATAGCCAACCAGGACTTTAACGCTGAAGACACAATAAGCCGCCGGGATATATTAAAAGTGCTGGTAATAGCCACCAACCCCTGGGTGCGGTATGGAGAAGAGCAACCGGTGGAAATTAAACTAAGTGATATCGGCAGCAACGACTCTGATCTGGCTTTCTTCAAGTTGGCAGTTAAGCGCGGTATAATTCCGGGAGAAGGCAAATTCAATCCCCAAAGCAGTATGAGCCGGGAGGAATTGGCGGTGTGGCTCATTAATTCCCTGGGTTATCAGGAGATAGCTCTTATGAGCAATCACATTGAAACCCCGGTTAAAGACAAAGCCCGGATTAGCCCGGATAAGCAAAATTATGTAGGCTTGGCCTATGGGTTGGGCTTGATGAACCCTGACCAGAACGGCTATTGGTACCCGCAGCAAAATGTTAACTGGGCCCAAATGGCTGTTATAGCGGGTCATCTGGCTTACAGGGTATCGGAAGGTTATTAATATGAAGGCGGTTAGCAGTTGATGTTTGACCTGCTTTACTCTAATATGGCAAGAGGGGCATATTTAGCCACCATAATGCGTATGGTTTTATAAAATATTAAGGAGGGTTTTGGTAATGAAAAAACGACTTATCATTCTTGTTACCATGTTGTTTATCTTAATGATGGCGGTTCCGGCCATGGCAGAAGTTAATCTGGATGTAAATGGCAAGGCTTATAAACCGGCCTATGCTCCGCAGGTTGAGGCCGGGACTACGATGATTCCGGTAAGCGTTGCAGCCAGAACATTGGGGGCTGATTTAACCATCCAGGATAAGCAGATAGAACTCAATAAAAATGGCAACATACTTAAAATGACGGAAGGCAGTCTGGCTGCGTCATACAATGGGGAAGACCGTACCATGCCACGGGCTCCTGAATTGAAAGACGGAGAGATGCTGGTTCCCCTGCGTTTTGTTTGTGAAAGTCTGTCAGCGCAGGTTTTATGGCAGGAAGACGCACAAACCGTGGCTATTCAATACCAGGAAAAACGTAATGACATGTCGGCCGAAGAGATGCTGGGCAAGTCTTCCCAGGCCTTGGCCGATGCCAATACTTACAAAATGAAGCTCAATATGGATATGACCCTCGGTATGCAAAGCGGCAGCGAAGGTACAACTATGAACATGAAGACTCAGGCTGATTGTGCCTATCAGGAGAAACCTCTGGTAATGTATATGAAGCAGCAATTATCAGGCGCGTCGGCTGACAGCAGCGAGAAAATAGAAAACGTAAAAGCCGAAGTACTAGTAAATGAAAGTGGAATGTATATGACCATGCCCGATTATGACGGATGGATAAAATTAGAGGTGCCGGGTTTGGATATAAAAGCACTGATGGAGCAGGCCGGAGGTCAGGATGTTATGAGTTCCATTACCAAGATGAAAGAATCCGGTATGTTACTGAACTATGGCAATGATGGCAATAAGGACGGCAAGGATTACTGGGTCCTGAATATAACCATGAGTCCGGATAGTTTCCAGAATTACCTGCAATCACTTATGAAACAGGTACCCGAAGTTTTTAATCCCCCGGCTGAAGCAGCTAACGCTGAAAACCCGCTTGCTTTAGAGGAGTTATTTAAGAATATGCAGGTGGATATGTTCTACCAGATGTGGATAGATCAGAAAACATTCCTGCCCCAATTCCTGGATTTAGATGCCAATATGGACCTGACTATGAAGATCGATGACGAGAATAAGAATCCGGTTGAAATGTCTGTGCAGAGCAAGCAAAACGCTAAATATGAACTATATGATTTTGGAATTGACTTTTCCGTACCGGATGTCAGTTCAGCTATTAGCATGAGTGACTATATGGCCAAGCAGACTGCTGAGATGGGCAATGCCAACCAATAAGAAATAACATATTAAAGCTTTAGAAGCATCTGTCTCAGGCAGATGCTTCTTTATGGAAAAATGCACCAACGTACAGCTTTTATTCTTATATAAAGCAGCCTATTTCCATGCCGGGCTGGTTAGTCCGGTTCGGGTTCGTCACCAGCCAGGGAATGGATTTTGAGGCGGTCGATACGCATGCCCTGCATGCGTACAACTTCCAGTTTGGTTTTTCCGACCGTAATAATATCGCCTTCGGCCGGTTTTTTGGCTAGTTTACCCAGCACATATCCGGCCAGTGTACTGTATTGTTCATCATCTTCTTCAAAGGAAAGACCGAAGTATTCCACCGCTTCATCTATAAACATTCTTCCGCTTACCAGGGTGCTTCCGTCTTTAAGTTTTATTACATCCGGTTCTTCTTCATCAAATTCATCCTGTATCTCACCCACCAGTTCTTCCAGGATATTGTCCATGGTTACGATGCCGGCAGTTCCGCCGTATTCGTCGATTACAACTGCCATATGCTGGTGGAAACGCTGGAATTCCTGCAGTAAAGCGTCCAAGGGCATACCCTCGGGCACAAACAGGATATCACGCTGGATGGAGGTTATGCTGGCTTTTTGGTCTTCTAAATAAAGCAGGTCTTTGATGTGGATCAGGCCGGTAACCTGATCGGGGCTGCCATCACAGAGGGGAAAACGGGTATGCTGGGCTTCGCGGGCTATGTTGATGCTTTCGGCCAGACTATCCTGGGCATATAAAAACACGACTTCGGGCCGGGGAACCATTATTTCTTCTGCTACCCGTTTTTCAAAACGGAAAACATTTTGCAGCAATTCCTGTTCACTCTGGTTAATCTGTCCCCCCTCAAAGCTTTCCGCGATGAGCATGCGCAGTTCTTCCTCAGAGTGGGTAATATCAGCTTCATGGGCCGGCTGCAGGCCAAAAAGCATGGCTACTTTGTTGGCTGTTCCATTTAATACTACTACTCCGGGGTAGAATAAAAAGAAGAAAAAACGCATAGGGCGGGCCAGAGTCATTGACAAGGCTTCAGCTCGTTGAATGGCCAGCGTCTTGGGGGTTAATTCCCCCAGTACCACGTGCAGAAAAGTAATGATAGAAAAGGCTGCTATGAAGGAAATGGAATGGACCAGAGCCGGTGGTGTCAGCCCCCATCGGTTCAGGAGGGGAGTCAACAGGCTGGCGATAGCCGGTTCTCCCAGCCAGCCCAGACCAAGGCTGGCCAGGGTTATGCCGAGCTGGCTGACAGACAGATAATTATCAATATTTTCCAGACATTGGCGCGCCAAATGAGCTTTACGATTGCCTTCCGCCGCCAGCTGTGCAATACGGGTGGGCCGGGCTCTGACAAAGGCAAATTCGGCCGTAACGAAAAGACCGTTAAGTGCTACCAGGAGCAGGGCCATAATTATTTTGAAAAGGCTAAGCAGACTATTTGTCCATACTTCCATTGACAACACACTCCAGGGAAAAGGTTGAAGTTTGTATTATTATTCCCCGGAATGGTTGTTTTGTTGCACCTGAAGTCTCTTAAGGCAAAGCCACCGTGTTTATTTCTTGGAGGTTGGATAAATCATATGCTTTTATCATGTTCTTGGATATGGTATAAAGATTATTGTTTATATAAAGTATGCGCTCTATGTTACTATCATCGTTATACCAATAATCACCCGCCCGAGCATAATCATCCTGGGTCAGATGGGTGATGGTGCCCCGCAGTTGCAATCCGCCGGTCAAATCAATTTTATAAATGTAAGCACCCTGGAAAGCAAAATTGCCATAAGCCGTGATATCTTGCTTGGGATCACTGAGTTTAGCCACAGTAACCGGAAAAGCCAGCAGATTTTTTTCCCGGGAGAAAAGCAGGGCCTTGTGATTGTTAAGCAGTTCCGAATCTGTACCACGGTCGCCGATTATTTCCTGATCCATTTCCACCGGATGAGTTACATCAGTAACATCGAAAATTGCAACTTTCATACCCTGATAATAGGCCTGGCTTTGGTCGTTCCATCCTTTGCCTTCCACCGTATCTTTTCCGAATCCGATAATATGGTTTTCATCATACGGGTGCAGGTAGTTGCTGTAGCCGGGTATTTTTAATTTGCCCAGTATGCGGGGCGCGGCAGCATTTTTTAAATCGATGACAAACAACGGATCGACATTTCTAAAGGTTACCATATATAAACGGGAACCCATAAAACGGGTGGAATATATTTTCTCGCCCGGTGCTATTCCTTCCAGTCGTCCGTTAATCTGCATATTCCGATCCAATACATATACATTGCTTTGGGAAGTATATCTTTCATTTTGCCACATATCGCCGCTGGTAGTGGCAATGCGCAGGCTCTCCTGATTTTCATCCATGGAGAACTGGTTTATTATGGTGCCCGGCACATCTCCCTGGCCGTTGTACTTAATGGCTCCCTGGCTTAAGGCAAAACGATATATCCGGGTTGAAGAACTATCCCGGTAGGTTGGACTTTTTTGCAGGGGGATCGGATTAGCGTTAAAGCTGCTGGCAGCTACATAGAGGTTATTTTCGGAGGCATATATATTTTCACTGGCTCCCAGGAAAGTTTGGATATCGGCCGGACGGGAAGAGTCATTCAAACGAATTCCTGCCACCAGCATGTAACTGGGAGTTATATGACCGGGAAAATAATGGATGGATGAATAATCAACTGATTTAAAATCACTGCCGGCTGCGGTATCGCGATAGGCAGGAGTAGCATCAGCATTGGCGTTTTCCAGGATGTAATAATCTATATGGCGGTTAGCCACCAGATAAAGGTTATGGCCAATTTTGCGGGAAGATACATATTGGCCTTCCAATTCGAGAGTTCTGAGTTTGGTTATTTTAGTTTTGTTGGATATATCGTAAACCATTACGCCGGTAGTTTCCCGGGTGGGGTAAGGAGGGTATATGGAGGGTTTTATGCCCGCTGGTTGCAATTTCTGTCCGGTATGGTGAGCACTTCCCAATACGATCAGACGAGTTTTATCTACATATATTTCTGATGGGTTAAAGTTAGGTTGGTCAAATGCAATGGCAGCTATTTTCTTCATATTTTCAGCCGGATAGGCTTCAATGATGTTTATGCCGGTATGGTCAACCTGATAAATATATTTCCCATCCGTTTTGACTATGTCGGCTTCATCCACTCCCGCTACCTGCAGATTGGTTCCGGAATAATCGGCTGAATCCTGCGCAGAGGCATCCGACTTGGTCTGAACCCGGTTGAGAAGACCTTCGGCCTGGGCCGATACGGTGTCTTGCAGATAATAAGTGTTATATTCCTGTGCTTCTTTTAAGAGGGCTTTCAAATTATCCAACGAACCAACACAAGGGAGAGGCTCAATCTGAACCGGGTTGGAATTGCTGTCTGCGACGGAAATTTTGGCCGGACTGCAGATTCCTATGGTTGTCATTAATAAGAGGATTAAAGCGGCCAATATTAAAAATTTGGCAGGCTGAGACTTCATTATCAAACCACTTCCTTTTCATTTGATTATGTATATATTAATATACTGTTTTATTGTTAATACGCCGCTGGAAAGCTATCCTTTCACGTTTAATCACAGGCTTTACACACATACAGGTCAAACGCGCCGTCTTTTCGGCAACGTATGTGGCCAGCAATCCCATAGTCCGCTTCGGCGGCATCGCCCAAGCCGTCGCTGTGTTAACTATCAAGATTTTCCGATTTCTATCAACGCCTTTGCCCTGAGTAACGAAAACCCGCTGACGAAACTTATCACACCCGTGGTGATTAACAGCCACTCAATTCTGACAGTATCACCCAGAGGCCCAAAACAACACCCGCGAGGCGTCGGCTTCGCGGGCTTTTTCTTTGTTTCGGGCTGAAAAATAGGCATTTCTTATTTGAACATCCAATAGGAAGAGTTGAGAACGCTAAGGCATTTAGCGTTTTCAGGTTGGGTTCACTTTTTCGGGATTTTCTTTTTGAACCACCTTGGAACGGTAATTCTCTGAAAATAAACAAAAGCCGATAGTCCGCAAATGCCTTAAAATCAAGGGATTTTGCTTCTATCAGCTTTGTGCTTGTTAAATGGCAAAAGCACTAACTATTGATAAAATGCACCGCTCAAATTAAATCGTTAAAAGATGCACCGGTTTTGCACACCCCTAATTGTTGCCCTATTGGACTATCGGTTGTTATACCACACAAACCAGTCAAATTTTCTGTGTCGACCTTTGCTATGTATATTGTTTCGCTCAAGGATTGAATCTATCAGCGCTAAATATCCCTCATAGTCATAAGTTTGGCGCATTTTTTCAATACAGTTTTTGATTTGTGATGCTTTGTATATTTTGCCTTTATACTCGTAATGAAAAAGAAACTGACCGACATTGTTTTGCATGACACCATCGAATATTACATAGTCGTCATTTTGGTAAACATAATAATTATGGTACAAGCAATACTTGCTGAAGAATGAAAAAAGATTAATTTCATTCTTCGCCAATTCGCCAACTAAAGAAATATCGCCCTTAGCCACCCGTTCGTCAAAATTGCAGCTTTTTATTTTATCAATCAGTCTTGTCAAATAAATCTTGCTCAAATGTTTATTTAGGTTAGTGGAGTTCGTCATATCAATCAAGGCAATTTTCATTGCAATAATGTCACTGTCCACATTTTGAGGAAGCTTATTAAGACAACTATTTATAATTGCACCTTCTTCACCATACCGCGGATCTCTGTTTACACGTTTGGCGGTCTCGTCCAGTTCTTCCTTTGTAAATCGTGTAAAAGGCACCTCGATACCACTACTCCACGTTTTGGTCGACACACTTCGGTTATTCCTTGAATAATCCTTCGGTTCGGGAATAACTTCGCCGTCCATAGGGAGCCGAACTGTGTATGGTCTGACTTCATCATTGCGAACGAGTTTTTTATTTTGAACAAGATCATTGATCGTGGAGTTTATATAAGGCTGCGGCTTCCCAGGGAAACGGGCATCAAGGATTTGTTTTGCCGTTACCGGCATATTGACCCTACGGCAGTATTGCATAATGGTTTCTGCGTTGCTCAAGTCTAAAACCTCCTACTTACATGTGGTTTTTTATAATTCATCCGCCTCACTTGTCTCAACATCCTTTAAGGTTTTGCCATCAGCCGTTTTCCAAGCAGTATATCCGTTTGAACTTGCACCCGTTACAAACATCGAAGCAGCAGATGGTGACGAAAAGAGCACGTCTTCTAAAAGCGTATAATTTCCATCTACCTTGGCCTTTTCACGAGCCTTTTTTGCTACCCCTGAGCAAGTCTTTTCATTGGTTTTAGAATTGATAACACTGCCACGTAAAACGATATATCCTTCACTTGAACGTTTGCATTTCGCTTTTACTGTCATGCCGGTGTTCTGCATTTTTTGCTCCATAAAAAACTCAAGGTTGTCGTCGTCCTCTTCATGATCTGTATTATGGATTGCTCGATTTTGAACTAATGGCTCGAATACCAAATGTCCAAGTACACCCATCACAATTTTTGCATACTCCACATACTCTTCAAGTTCGCTCTCTTTTTCTTCTGTAACATTTCCGGCATTTGGTTCATTTCCGTTCTTAGCTTCGTAACGATTGGCAGTTAATGCAAGTGCAAAGAATCGATTTTCAAGCCAGCTAATCTCGGTTGCACCAAAAATGTTATTTGAAGTCGTGAAAGCTACAGCTTCATACCAATCTTCAAGGCCTTGTTTCGGGGAGGCGTGATGTTCTTTTAAACGGTTCAAAATACCTTCTCCATTTTTTCGAGTTCCAGATTGACCTACATAAACTAATGGCTTGTCACCATCTCCTTTACTAAAAAGAAAGTAAACACCACTCTGTTTTAGGTAATCAATATTTTTGCAGTCCACAAGCTTTACCCGTGGAATCTTATAGGCGACACCTGTCCAATTAGCAAGCGTACACTTGATGCGTCCGTTTGGGGTGCTATCCATCAGGAAATAATTCATATTTTTACCGGCCATAGTGTTTATATCCCCCATAATCATTAATCCGATGTTGCATTAGTCTGTATATGCAGCAAATCCACCGACTCAGAATTATTTCTCAAATAAAGTTTTCAACCAATTCTCATAAGGCAGTGTCCGAAAGTTAATCAAGTCGGATAACTGTTTAACGGGGAAGATGTCCTTATTGCTCTTCGCCCATCATCATTTTGTAATGCTGTTCCTGCTCCAAGGCTTCAAAAATTAATTTGAACACATCCTTGTACAACGTGATGTCGGTGCAATCGTCAACATAATTCAAACCATCGCTAAACCCTACGGAGTTGGCATTGATATAAGACAACATAGCCGTGGCGAGGTGGTACTTCGTGTAGTCGGGTAACCCTTCGGCTGGCGTTTCCACGAACTTATCTCTATGTTCATCAAGAACCCTCTTGCGGATATTCACACCGTCGTAGCCACAAAGTTGCATGAAGTAATATTCCAAAATGCGGCGTATTACGTTCATTAGCGGAATAACTGTATCCACTTCTCTGTACTCACCCCAGAGGGCAGCGTAGGAGTTTTGGACAGGGTTGAAGTTTTCTTGCTCGGTTGGCTTAGATATACATTGTCGGACACAATGCTTGATTGTGGAATTGTTACTCGCTTTGTTTATCACATAGAACGATACGCAATGATAGCGGGATGCTTGGTTATAGGTTATCTCCCTATGGAAATAGACGTTATGGGTCAAGATAAAAATCTGCTTTATATAGTCGCCCTGAACCTCACGTTCCTGTTCACGATATTCAGCGTTGTTAAAGCAGACACCTACCATCTCCCGCACCAAGGTGCTGACGATGAATAGGACGCAGCTATCCATACTGGAAACGGGGTCGTCTATTACGACAATTTTATCCTTGCTAACATCAGCATCGGTATGACTTCCGCGAACGAGGTGATAGAAGTACAGGAACGCAATGAAATTCCTCTCGCCCTCACTTAGCTTATCCGCAACTGTCCCGTCTTGGCGCACAACCTCGTAGACATTTTGCTGACCTCGCTTTTCCCGCAGGGTGAAGCCCTGGAAACCTGAATCTCGAAGTAAATCGTTTATGCTTTTGATGGTTGGGGCGGTACTAACCACTCGTTTGTTAAGTTCTGCAATTTCATTTTCTAAAGCTCGTGATGCCTTAGCACCGTCTTCGACCAGCTTAATCAATGCAGTAATCTCGTCGTCAAAGGTCTTGCGCCGTAATCTATAGGTCGAAACATCACTTTGAAGTGTAAATGCAATAAGTTCCCAGACTTTCCTGGTGCACTCGGTTTGCTTCTGACGCTTCGCACCAACAATGTCGTTGTTTGCTTGAATCTGTTTATTAAAACCCTCGATTAGGACGTTTATTTCATCACGAAGCGTTTTGACGTTTTCAAGTGTGACAACTGAAGACGGCTCTTTCAACTTGTCAGTTATCCGTTGGATATTGATTTCAATCATTTTCTCTAAGAGCGCAAGTTTCGTCTTATATTCAGTAAGATCAAGTTTCGGGAAAGCATCCTGGAGATTGCCATTAAGTACATCAAGGAAGCCTTGCATATCTCTTACGTAGTCCTCTTGAAATTGCCGAAGGGCACTAATATCCTCTTGATACCGGCCATCAAAACAGGCAGCGATTTGTTTTTCAAAATCGTCGGGTAATTCCTGTTGGCAATAAGGGCATTTCCCTTCTGATTTTTCGGCGAAATGTTCATGCCCTTGGCGCACCCAGTCCGTAGCTTTAATCGCTTTTATGAAACCGGCAAAGGGTGTGTCACTACTGCTCGTGATGGATTTATTAAGTAGTTCGTTGCCGGGTGACCCTTTTAATCTTTCCGTACCTCCAGTAGGCTGAAACTCCTTATATGTAGCAGCTTTTGGGTCAAATGCCGTTTCATACAGAGTTCTTAATTCTCCTATATCATGCTGAGTAGGGTTTCCTATTTGCAATACTTTCTCGGCAAACTGAGCCTTCCGCTTAAAGCCGCTCTGCGTAGCGTCAAATCCGTCTCGGATGGCTTTCGTTTTATCCCAACAGGTTCCTTGAAAGTCGTCGAGCAAGGTGTTTCGTGCCGACTCCTTGTGGTCCTTTGCTATGGTATTTTCGCCATTTAGCTTTTCCTGCTCAGCCCGCTGAGTGTTTTTTTCAGCAATGTCAGCTTGAATCTTGATGTTCTGCTCTCCAACTGTGAATACGCCCTTGAGTTTGCCGTAGTCACGGAAGTTCGCTTCGACAAACTCCTGATTATAGACAAGCACGGAGTAGTCATCTACGGATTTTCCCGCTTGCCAAGACAAACCCTCATTGGCATGGACAGCCCTCGCTATGGTAGATTTTCCCGTGCCGTTGTTTCCATAAAAGAAGTTGATAAGCGTGGGCTCAACCGGAATGCCGTGAAAAGTCGCAGCGTTTAGCATAAGTTTTTCGATTGCGGAAGATATTTTAGTATTCATCATCTATATCCTCCGTTCGTTTTCGCGGCTCCGATATACGCGGCTTTATAGCCGGAATTTCTTCTTCGTCATCTCCGAGAGCGGGCAACGCAATTATCTCCCGGCCGGCTATACCTTGGAGATCGCCGCTCATACCATAGAGACTATTTGTGACCTTTTGCAAGATTTTTTCCTGTGCTGCCCAGCGTTTCTGGGCTTGTTTCTTCTCGGTGTCGAGCTGCTTTGCCATTTCGTCGTAGGACTCAAGGATATAACGAATCCGGTTACTAAACTCGCCACCGGTCAGATAGTTGTATATCAGTTCAACTTTCACATCTTTGCCTTCAGCAGCGCGATTGGCTGCAAAGACCTTGACGATTGCTTCCCGCAATAACGTGGCGAGCATTATCACATAGCGCGGCTTCACAAGCCAGATATTATCAGCAAGCTGTTTGAAGTCGTCGCCTCCTCCGTCAGTGGGATTGAACACAATAACTCCCATTTGAGCTTTTTCTGATGCAATTTCATCTTTCAGTTTGCCGAGCCAGCTTGCCTGATAGGTCTTGGCATTTTTGCATTCCCAAAGAATCAAGCCGCAGTTCAAATAAAACTGCTCGTTGACCACTTGCCGAATGTCCGAACCGCGTTCGCCCTTCTTGACTTCCTCGACTGTATCGAACGGGAAACCGCTGCGGAGGGCATTCTCGATATCCAGCTCGAGGATTTCGCCCTGTAACTGCTGTGAACCTTGCTCCGCCACCTGTTTAGCAGTGGTTAATTGCTCACGTAACCGGTTGATGGTTTCCTCCTGCTCGCGGATTTTTGTGTTGAAGTCCTCGGAGGCTTTTTGCGCCGCCTCGGCACGTATACCTTTTTCCTTTTCGAGCAGTTCCTTGCGGGCCGTGAGTTCTGCATCCTCACGCGCCTTATTTGCCTTGGAGAGTTCTTCGAGCAAATCCGATAACTGCTTGCGGAGCTGCTTTTCGCTTTCCTTTGAAGCGGTGGCTTCACGGCGCAGACGCTCGGTTTCCAGTTCCGTGGTCTGCTTTGCCTTTTCAACTTCAAGTTCAGTGGTTTGGCGAGCCTTGTCCAGTTCAAGTTTAGCAGTCTGCCGCTCTCGTTCAATTTGAAGCTGTGCCGCCTGTTGCGCCTCGGATATAGCATTTTCCACGGCTTGCTTTAACTTTATCTCGGCAGCGGCATCATACTTCTTGCGGAGTGTCTCCGACTGCTCAGTTTTTGCTCGAAGCAACTCATCCTCAATCTGGTGCTGTATGGCATCAGATATTTCAAAAGACTTTTTGCAATTCGGACATATAATAGTGGCCCCACCCATATTTTCTCTCTCCTCAGACTATTTTTATCCCTGTACCAGCTCCCACAGCTTGTCATAGCTGTCAACTACATCGTATTTCACGTTATCGCCGCTGATAGCACGGAAATGCTCACGGGCGCAGTGCGCTTTGGCTTCCTCGATTTTGCGGAGTTCCATCGAGGACATATCACCTTTCGTTTCAGCGACGAAATAAATGTGCTTCACTTTACCTTCATAGAACGCAATCGCCCAGTCGGGGTTATACTTGCCCACAGGGGTGTTGATATAGAATCCGCGTGGCAACTTGACATAGACCTCTACTTCTTTGCTGTGCGCTTCTAACGCGGAAGCGAAATCACGCTCGTTGGTTGAATCGTAAATAACATAATCGTATAGGTGACGCTTTGCCTCCATGGCGTTCACACCAAGGCTACCTTTTTTAAGATCGGGTTCGGTGAATATTTCAGTACCAAAAGCGGAAGTCAGCTTATCGTAGGTTATATGTTCGATAATCGCTGTGGCTTTCTGCTCGTTGATGATGTTGGAAGCGCGGATAATATACTCTTCGGGGTTGTCTCCAAACTGGTCAAAGATTACTTTTTCGAGCCTGACCAGAATCTTTGTCACGGCTTTTCTGGTTAGTCCCGTTTCTGCTACGATTTTTCCAACAAGATCGTAATGGACGGACGAACTTGCCCGCATCGCCATGAATGAAGCCGCTTCCTCGCGCACCATATCCTTTCGAACAAAGGCTTCTCCGTACTCAAGCTGTTCCTTGGAGTCAATGTTCTTTGCCTGTTCGCCCGTTTCAACCTTGAAATAAATCTTCGAAACGCGCAGTCTGGCATTCAGCTCCTTTACAGCCTTTTCTACCAATTCGTCTTCATCAAATCCTACGATATAGTAGCTTTTGTGGTTAATGCGTGACCATAATTCTTGAAATGCCTTGCTATCCAGTTTTCCCTTATCAAGCGTGACCTCGACGGTGTTTTTGCGAGCGTTTTCAGGCTTATTGGCATTCGGATCGTAGACAGAATCCAGTACGGCTATGACATCGGCAGCTTGGTCGGCGGCCTCTTCTGGTACTTCTATAGTACCGTTCTTTTTATCCTCGTAATATTTCTCGGTTAGCTCGCCTCGCTTCACATAACCGTTTTCTATTAAGCTTTCATATATAGCAAGGGCTGTATCTTCGCCGAATTTCTCTGTGAACAGCTTTGCTTCCACCTTGCGCGGACGGTCGGCGACCGCTTCGGCAATTTCGCTTTGCAATCCCTTGGCGAAGCTGTCGTAGCTTTCGTTTGCGATAACCGTTAGTACATTGATATTGTGGACTTCCTCGCGAGATAGGAGGGTTTCGTCCATGCGTTCGCCGCCTTGATTTACGGCCAGGCGAAGCCCGCGCCCGACTTCCTGACGTTTACGTACATCGCTTCCGCTTTGTTTTAAGGTGCAGATCTGAAACACATTCGGATTATCCCAACCTTCGCGGAGAGCGGAGTGGGAAAAGATAAACCGCACAGGCTCGCGGCGGTCAAGCAAACGCTCCTTGTCCTTCATGATCAGATCATAAGCGTCCGCGTCGTCGGAGGTGCGTTCTTTTTTATCTCCGAGTTTGCTGTCTACCATACGACCGCTTTTCTTATCGATGGAAAAATAGCCAGCGTGTGTCCGCTCAGCTTCAATACCGTCAAGGTACGCAAGGTATTCCGGCGTGTCGGACAAGGCAAGCTGCATACTGCCGACGATGGCTTTGTACTCTTCCTCAAAAATCTCAGCGTAGGTGCCGCCTTGGGCGTTACCGGAAGCGTCATACTGCTTGTACTTCGCCACTTCGTCAATAAAGAAAAGGGATAAGACCTTCACGCCTTTGGAAAATAACTGCCGCTCCCTCTCGATATGAGACAGGATAGTTTCCCGTATTTGAATACGGCGTAGCTGATCCTCGCTGACCGCACCGATAACATCTCCGGCAAACAGCTTCTTGCCGTTGGTAAATTCCACGGAAGAATCTCTGCCGTCAATTCGCAAAACGGTATAGCCGTCCTTATATTCGGCAAGCTCTCCGGAGTTATCGAACAGGCTATAACCTTCGGTTACTACCCGTGTTTTTGGGCTGAACCCGGTCTTATTCCTTATGTCAAATTCGATTGTCGCTGTGGGGTTGCCCTTTGAAAGGTTAATACTCTGCACATAAACATAGCCTTCCGTAGCGGTGCTACCGGAAACCGAAATACCCTTGACTGCTATCTTTTTTACGAGCCGTTTGTTATAGGCCTCGATCGCATCCAAGCGGTAAATCATATTGTACAGGCTGTCAGCTTTGTGGGTCGCAGAATAACGAAGGGTGACAAGGGGAGCGAACTCTTTCAATCGCTCTTTGGTAGCCTTTCCTTCCACCGACTGCGGCTCATCAATGATCAATATCGGGTTTGTTTTTGCAATGATATCAATCGGACGGCGCGAGCGAAACTCGTCCAGCTTCATATAAATACGCCGGGCGTCCTTGCCTCTTGCGTTAAATGCTTGGCTGTTGATGATCATCACGTTTATTGCACTATCGGAAGCGAAACGGTCAATCTCGGTGAGCTGCGAAGAATTATAGATGAAATAACGGATTTTCTTGCCGTAGTCCTCGGAAAAATGCTCCTCCGTCATCTGGAAGGACTTATAAACGCCCTCACGAATAGCGACACTTGGCACGACGATGATAAATTTGCTCCAGCCATACCGCTTGTTAAGCTCGTACATGGTCTTAATATATGTATAGGTTTTGCCGACACCTGTTTCCATCTCAATTGTCAGGTTAAAGCGGCCTACAAGTGAATCGGACGGTTTTATACCACCTTGCCGCTGAATGGCGCGGATATGCTCAAGTATTTTATCATCAGAAACAACTATAGGCGCATTGCTGAAGCCTGTAAAATCTTGCGTTTGGGACAGGGAAAGTTGCCCCATGCCGGAGTCTATCATATATGTTGGGGTGCGAAACGGCTGACCTGCGAATACGTCGCAAACCGCTTTTGCCGCATCTGCCTGAAAAGGCTGATGCCTAAACTTTAATTTCATTTATATCCCTCCTTCCTAAAAAGGTAAATCATCATTCTCGGTATCGATATCTTCCAAAGCTGGCGCAGCTGAATTTGATATTCTGTATCGCTCTATGGCCTCAATGAATGAAATAGTATTTATCATAGTGCGCACAACAAATTCGGCCTCCATATTACCCAAAACAACATTGTCATGCGCATAGCTTTGATTATTTCGTATTGCGTTAAATCTATCAAAAAGCGCGATGTTGTTTTGAATAGCCAGCGGTACAAAATCCGAATCAAAGACCGGGTTTTGCTCATAATGTTTTTTTAGCATTCCAGCCAAACTATGTAGTGGAAGGTTGATTCCCTTATTGTCAACTACAGTAATCCCGTGTTCCGTACAAATCTGGCGTAAAAACTTCGTGGAAAAGGTATGTAGGCGGTCTAATACCAATGTTGGCTGATTCCTTGAAAGAGCATTATTTATATCTTCTTGCAATGTTTTCAAGGTTTCTTCTCTTTGGACAGGTATATCCAGTTTTATTGCATTCCCCAATAACCGGCTGGCTACAATCCGCATTTCACCAACATCATGTTCATCGCTGGGGTGGTATTCGTCAATTCGCTGTTTATAGTCAACATACTCATCCAACAACGCATTAAGGAGATTTCCAACAACTAAATCGTTCTCATTATTCCATATTTGGCGAAGCTTATTGGCTTTTGATGCATATTCTTCATAACCTTTTCCATTATAAATATCGATATTACATACATCACCAATGAAACGCGCAAATGACGAATTCGAGAATTCAAGAACATATCCGCTTTCCATTCCTAAAAGTGCTTCTAATTTAGATTTCTCACGAAATGATAATGACGCCATCTTATATCACCCTCACATTCGTGTTCGGTGCAAGCAGCTTAAAGATTTCAAACACGTTTATTTTTTCGGGCGAACTGTTGAAGCTACTGTCGCGGAATACAGCACGCAGGGGCTTGCGATTTGCTATCTCACGGATTGCCTTTTCGCTGATGCGTTCCTCGAAGCAGGCTATCAAATCGCCGTCGTTGTAGGTGTGGATGGTGAAACCGTCGATTTTTTCGTGTGTGTGGGGCATGGACAGCGGCAGGCCCCAGTCGAGCAAGCAGCCATAGAGCAAGTCCATATCGGTGCGGTCGGGCTTGATATTGCTTTCCATTTGCAAAATCAAGTCCTGCGTGTAGTCGCCAGCCGCGTAATACACGTCGTTCATATTGGTGTCGTCGAGTTTGAGGACACGGAAACCGATGTCGAGGTTTTGGGCAGTTAATCCTGCTTCTTCCTTGATTTTGTCACCGGCACGGCGGATGCGCTCTTTGCCGATTTCGCAGATAGTGGGGAAATCAACATTATCAACGGCTTCTGGCAATTGAACCATGATAAACTTACGCTTGTTTCCGTCCTCTGCATTAAGCTGCATTACTGCGTGGGCAGTCGTGGCGGAGCCGGAATAAAAATCTAACACAATATCACTATCAGCAGTAAAAGACTGTATATGTTCCTTTACTATGCTGACAACCTTTGGGGTGTCGAAAGGAATCTCCAGTTCAGCAAGCAAGTCTGTATCGCTTCCTCCATAATAGAGTAGCGATGGAATATTTTCATACATATTCTCTTTTAATAAATATTTTCTGTTAGGTTGAGTTGTTTCGTCTTTACCAAACAGAATTAAACCTTCACGCAACAATTCATTCATTGTAGCAGAGGGATTGCGCCAACCACGCTCTGGAAGAGGACACGGCTTTTTTGTTATTGGGTGTATTAGGGGAATAAAGTAATCGTCGGGAGCCTTTTTCTTGTTTGGCCATGCCATTGAAACTGGCCTATACACATCTCCGTTTTGGTCGATGCGGTTATATGCTTTCTCGCCACCACTAAAATCATCTTGTGCAGAAACCCACGATGCAAATTCGCGGTTTGCTTCTTCAAGAGTGTATTTAGCTCCTACCTTCTTAAATACTTGATTTGCCTTTGCAATAATTGCCGCGGCATTTTTTTTGGGGCGTTGCATTTTGCATTTTTCCACAAATGACAGCTTATTCTTGGCGTATGCAACAATGTATTCGTGTTGATATGAAATGCCCTTCGCGTCGCCTTTGGGGTTTCTCTTATCCCAAATAATTGTCCCTAAATCGTTAGACTCTCCGAAAACCTCCGCACAGAGTTTTTGGAGATTGATAATTTCATTTTCATCCATATTAATAAGGATTATCCCGTCATCTGATAGGATGTTTCGGGCCAACACCAATACAGGATATATGGATGTACACCAGTCGGAATGATAACGAGGGTTTGTCTTTACATTTTCACGAAAGTTTTTCATGCCTTCTTCGTCATACATTTCAACAGCTTCATCGTATTCATCCGCGTCCATAGTGAATTTATCACGGTATAAAAAGCTGTCCTTCCCTGTGTTATACGGAGGGTCGATATAGCACATTTTGATCTTGCCGAGGTAGCTTTCTTGCAGTAATTTCAATACATCGAGGTTGTCCCCCTCTATGTAAAGATTCTCGGTCGTGTCCCAGTCCTTACTCTCCTCCACGCAGGGGCGCAGTGTCTTGCGGATAGGACGCCCGGCTTCGGCAATAGCAGCGCGTTTGCCCACCCATGTAAACTCATAGGCTTCATCGCCAAAAACCTCCTCGCCCAGCATTGAGCGCAGCAGGTCAATATTAACCTTCCCCTCGGTAACCACGCCGGGGAATAGTTCGGCTATTTTCGCCACATTCTCTGCGGTGAGGTTCGGGGTTTCAAATTTTGGTTTTTTCATGAGTGGGTTCCTCCGTTTTCATAAATTGTAAGGCTCGGCTGTCAAAATCAATTTCGCTAACAACGGCACTTAAGCAGTTGAACAAGTTTTCGTGAGCCTCGGCCAGTTTGTGCATTTCAGCATCAATATCTATTTCGATGGGCGGTTCAAAGCTCTTTATCTGTTCTTTTTCTCCACCGTCCTTTTGGATAAAAACCATAAATGGGTCGTCTGCCTCGATATACTTGTAATCAAGTCCACCCTTATGCTTGGTGTAGTTTGACCATTGCCGAACTTCATCAATTTGTGCGCTACAAGTTGTCAGCATTTTTCGAATGTCCTTGTAACCACGAGCTTTTAATTCAGCAACAACAAGGTCAAACACACAAAGTGAAATAATCTTTTTATCATCCCACGTCGAGTCATACGGCTTATCGTCTCTGTCTTTTGTAGCAGTATAGAGTTTTAAACTCCAGTATACGATTTGCAAGATGTGGTCGTAGCAATTCGCATACCATGTTGCCGCCGTCCCAAAGTAAATACAGCGAAATAGAAACTGGGGCGTATATCCAGTATTCCAGTTAAGTCCCTCATTTGACTCAAACCACTCGGCACTTTTCATTGTGAAAAACCGTGCGATTTCAAGGCACTCTTTTGCCTTTTTAACAAAATGGACGGCATTCCTATCATCTTTTTCAGGCCATGTTTTGAATGAGTTAAACTCTAAAAAGCGCATCCGTTCCGTAAAAGCGAGATATTCGCTTATATAATCCTTGTAATTTTTGACTTCGCCACGATATTCAATTTGGCAATTATCCAAGACAGCATCCAAAGGCGAAACAGCCTCGGCTTTGTGCTTCTCTATAAAGGTATCCAAAGGATAGGCTTCGCCTCCTTCAATTATTTTGAGAAAATCCTGACTTGCAGGATATGTTTTTGCAGTAAAAGTAAATTTCATATTCACCCCATCCTTTCCAATTTGGCACATAGCCGCTTCAATTCGCCGTTCAACTCAACCTGTTTATTAAACTGCTTTTCACGCAGTAGTTTCTTTTCCAAAATAGCAATGTCTCGTTCAAGTTTCTGCCGCTGTTTGTCACGGTCTACGGCTTCTTCAATGTCGCCGTCCGTTCCGAGCCGACCGCCTGAAATCTGCCGCGCCAAATTTTCATATACAGCATCCAGATTCAATCCCTCAAACTTCAACGTAAAACCGTCAGGAGGCTGCCAATCGGTGTTATAGAACGTACCGGCCGCTTCAATCCACGCTTGTACTTTGTTGCCGAACACGAGGATAAACAGGATTTTATACGGTATCGCTTTGGCAATGGCGGGCAGGACTCGCTTGTCAAGTTCTTTCTGGCGAAGCTGAATTTCAAATATCTGAATTTCCGGAGCAGTTTCACCTGCACTAATCGCCATTGTGCTATCTGCCAGCTTGTTTCTCCAGAAGACTGATTCTATCTGGTCTTTTATCATTGCGCGTGTTTGGGGCGTAAGAGATGCGTTTTGATAGAGCTTCTCTTTTGCAACACGGCGGTTCACCTGCGTTGAGCGGGGTAATCCTAACATCTCGTCACCTCACTACAAGGAAGCAAATCAATTCAAAATCATCCAGCCCGCTGATATTGGTATTCAGGGCAGATGTGCCGCCCGGGCTGAACAAGCTATCGATATCGCTTTCCTCTTTTACTTCAATGATTGAGTTGATTGCATCCGATAATAATTCGGACACGCCGCACATATCCCGCCCATCTTTCGTCTCTTTATTGAAGTCTTGGCAGACCTCCATTATCGGCTCGGCTTTACCCCTGCAAAGAGAGCGGAACTTATCAAGCAGCTCCTTGGGGGAGAGATGGTCGCAAACGACTTCACCATCCATTTCTATGTACACCATGTAAAACGGGTGGAGGCGGTTCTGCATATCAATGTTTACGCTGTTATTGCGGTTCTTCAACACGAACACAATTCCCGGCGGACAATCCTCCGAAGCGGGGACAACCGCATGAAGCCCAAAAGGAACTTTATCCATATCGCCATTGTTTTTAACATATTCAAGCAGGTCAAGCCTAAATTCGTTCAGTCCCAAATCCATAATGGAGATGCCCGACTGCATATCTTCTATATCCACAACTTCCTCTTGAAGTCGTTTGAGTTGCGCTTTGCGGTATTCAAGGTCGCCTTTTTCCTCGGCGTTGATAAGGTCGTCGTCACCGGTTGCGGTCATGACAGAAATCCGCATCCTTGTTTCCACCCTACCTTTAAGGGAGAGATACTCATCCAAATCCACGTCCGGCCAGAAGTTGACAAGCTGAATAACCTCGTTGCGGCTGCCAATACGGTCAATCCGCCCGAAACGCTGAATGATACGGACGGGGTTCCAGTGAATGTCGTAGTTGACGCAATAGTCGCAGTCTTGCAGGTTCTGACCTTCTGATATGCAGTCTGTGGCAATCAGCACCGAAATGTCAGCGGTGTTGTTTGGCATCAACAGGTTTTTGTCCTTTGAAATCGGGGAGAACAAGGTCAGCACCTCGTTCATAGAAGCCCGCTGTCCCTTTATCGTGGTTTTGCCATCAACGCTTCCCGTAATCATCGCCGTATCAAGCCCAAATTTAGACTTCACGAATGAACTGACATGGTGGTACAGATACTCCGCCGTATCTGAGAATGCTGAGAATATCAGGATCTTTCGGTTTCTATCGTTAATCGGATTCGTCAGTTTGCCTTCGATAAGTCCGAAAAGCGTCTGGAGTTTTGTGTCGTGTTTTGGTGTGATATCGTCAATCAGCATTTTCAGTAAGGCAAGCTCCCCGCTGTCTTCTGAAAGCCTGTCCCGCCAGGTTTTATAATCCATGTCGCCAAGGTCAATTTTGATGCTGTGTTCGGCAGCAAAATACTCCGTATTGCGATCATCATCGTCGAAGTCCGCGTCGCCTGTGAGTTCCCGTCCGTCTATAACCGAATAGCCGCCACTTGTGTAAGCGTCTATTTCGGCAATTGTGCTATCAATTAATTGCTTAACCCGCCCAACAGTGAGCCGAAAGGACTCTACGGAGCTTTCGAGTCGTTTCATTAGGTTTATGCTCATCAAGCGGCGTATGCCCATTTCACGCCCTGCGCGGTTGATGTTGCGGGAGGTATCAACATATTTATGGAGCATACTTGGGAATATATAATCGGTGGGGATATACACCGAAAGATTCAATTTCATTAGCTGCTCGTAAATTTCGCTGTAGTTTATTGCGCTTTCTAAATCGGTCAGGCGCGGTCGCAAAGAGATGGGCTTTAATCGTTCGGGGAATGAGCCTATCTCCTTCATATTGTAATATTTTTCTATATGTTTACGGGAGCGAGCGATGGTCACGCTGTCCAACACTTCAAAAAAGTCAAAGTCAAGCGACTTCAACAGCGAGGTCGTAGTTCTTTCGTCCTCTTCCTGCTTGTTCCATTGGTTGAATTGCTTCTGTGCGCTTCTGAAAATTTCTTCTATGGTGCGCTTTATACCGAGTTTTTCATTAATAAGGTTCGGGTTACCCTCGTAAGAAAGCTCAAGCTGGTGGCGAAGATCGGTAAAACGGTTGTTGACTGGAGTAGCCGAAAGCATCAAAACCTTCGTCTTTACGCCCGTGCGTATAACACGGTTCATCAAACGAAGGTAGCGATTCTCGCGGCGGTCTTCTCCATATACTTCACCGCCGTTTCTGAAGTTATGTGACTCATCGATTACCACAAGGTCATAATTCCCCCAGTTAAGCCTGTCCAAATCAAGTCCGTTGGATTTTCCGCGATCCCTTGAAAGGTCCGTATGATATAGCACATCATATCGCAAGCGGTCGGCAGCTATTGGGTTGTTCACATAGTTGTCTTTATATGTATTCCAGTTATCCGACAACTTCTTAGGGCACAAAACAAGCACGGAGCGGTTGCGATTTTCATAATACTTAACGACAGCAAGGGCGGTAAATGTTTTACCAAGGCCTACGCTGTCTGCAAGGATACATCCGTTATATGATTCAAGTTTGTTGATGATCGCAAGTACGGCGTCCTTTTGGAATGCGTATAACATATTCCAGATTTTACTTTCTTTAAATCCCGTCGCTTCATTGGGTAAAACGTCCTCGGAGATATCCTCCAAGAACTCATTGAAGATATTGTATATTGCCACAAAGTAAATAAACTCTGGTGCGTTTTCGTTATAGGCCGCAGTGATACCGTCGATGACCTGCTCAGTCACATCTTGCATCAGGTTCTTGTCGTTCCAAATCTGATTAAACATACGGATATACTCGCCGGAAAGCGGCGCAAACATCTTATTAACCGGATTAATGATATTGTTGCCACGCTCGCAACCGATGTCGGAAGTGGTGAACCCATGTAGTGGCATATAGGTCGTGCACTCATTTCCTTCAACATTCATAAAACCACTGATGTTCCCGCCTGTGAGGTTGGAACGGAACTTTACCTTCTTACGAATCCAGTCGGAACACTCGCGGGCAATTGCCTTTTGTGTTAATTCATTACGAAGCTTCACTTCAAACTCCGTGCCGTAGAGTGAACGCTCACGGTTAAGGCGTGGGATGTAGAACTCTCGTTTTTCCTTGGGCGCCTTCTCATGCAGGAAAGTCGGTGAGGTGAAAATAAAACGCAACTCATCGATGCCATCAAGCTGTTTCTTGAGGGCTTGGTACGCATATATGGAGAAACAGGCAGCCGCTATGGACAGCTTGTCGCCCTTGTTTATCGAAACGGTCAAGTCGTCCTTAACCGTTTTATTCACATTATCAAGCATTTCTGGCATCTGCATATTATTGACTCCTTAGAATTTCATTCGATTTACTCCTTGATTTTGCCCTTGCGTACCCACTCATCAACTTCGGAGATTTTAAACTTATAGCGTTTCCCGGCTTTATTAACTGGGAGTTTACCTTCCCGCATCCACGTGCGGACAGTGTCCTTGCTTACACTGAGATACTCGGCGATATCTTCAAGATTCACCCATTTTTCGGTTATATTTTTATCAATCTCGTTGCTCATGTTAAAACCTCCATAATGTATATATCTCGTTTTGTTGTGGTTACAACTCTTAAAACAGAGTGTTTATTACATCTGCTTTGCGCAGCTTCTCAATTAGATTTATCTGTTTTATCGTCCAATGTGTACGATCAAATTCATTAAATGCCGAAGCGCTATCGATAGAGAGTTCACAAGCAAGCTCATTGAGTCGGCGCTGCGATATGGCGTACAGCAAATGAAAACACACCTTGATGCCGTTATCTTGAACTATTACTTCATCAACAAATCCGAGATAGGCATCTTGATTTTCACCTGCACGACCATATTGATGATTTCTGCTTGCGAATATAGCCGGGAAGGTTTTTATTGCTGTAATGGCACCCATATCTAATTTGGCGTATTTGGCTTTTAATTCGGGTGCTATACTCTCGGTCAAAGCACATTCCTTCGGTACCATAAAATGGCCTCCAGTGAACAATTCATCACCAATAACGAAAAGGCTATAATAATTCTCATTTACAGTGCGTCTTGTCGGGAGCGTGACCCCACTTGTCTGAACTACAGGAATATACACGCTTTTCATATTCACTGCATTCGCGTGAGCAATCAGCGTGTTCCCATCACCGGGTAGGTTTATATTTGCCGATGCACCACTCGACGGAAGAACGGTGGATGAGATCGGTTTCAGTTTATCACTCATCTTTTTGCCCTCCGTTATTAATATTTACTGTATCTACATGATTATAGAAACTGTTGTTATTGCCGGATATTTTGAAATTGAAGAATGTAGGATTGTTGTTTATAACCTGCTGCGTCAAATCGGATGCGGTAGGTTCTTTTTCTGCCGTTTGTTCCTTGTTCGGAATTTCATCATTTGTCATTGGCTCGTCCACTAATGGCTCATCAACAATTTCAGCATCGACACTTTCTCCAAAGCCTTCAAAGTAGTTTAGCGTAATATTCCTTGTAATAAGGTTTGCAAGGTTTCCTTTATATTCACGCTTTCCCCCTCCGGTTGAAGGACACCATAAATTGATTGTTTCCTTGCCAAAAGTATTCTTTTCTGAACGGGTTACTGCAAAATGCCAAACACCTAATAAAAATGATTGCAGGCAAACACTTGTTGCTTTGAGAATGTCGGATTTTGTTATTGCATCACCGCTTTCCGAAGCAAAGAAAAGTTGATTATCACCGATGGAGTCATCAGCTTCAATCAAGGCTAAAAGTTCTATAATCAATCTTTCGTCTTTTCTCATGCTGCCTGTATCAATGAGCAATTCTATTACCTTAGACATTTCGGCTAATACGGAGGGGTAATTATCTTTGATTCGCGTATTGAATGCAGTCAGTGCCGCATCGTCACCAAAAGGATATATTGAGCCTCCTTCATTTTTACAAGTCTTATATTCTGAAGTATTGCCGCTAACTGTGCTGTCAGCGAATACAAATATGTTCTGCCAGTCAGGAACGATCACCTTAGATAAGGCGAACAGAGCTATGGGTTCGGAATAAGGCTCCGGATTCCCCGTATAATATTCATTTGCTCCACGTAGGGGCTTTCTTGCACGTAAAAACAATGTAAAGAAAGTGCCACCGCAAAGACGCTGATTTACTATTTTTGCCATATATTTTCACCGCTTTTCAAAAAACTAACTCGGCGAACTCTAACCAACTCTACAAAGTATGGTTGGCGAACTCGGCGAACCATTTTATGTCCTTGTGAGAAATCGCAGGGGCATTTTTTGTTGCTCTTGTACGGTGGCGAAGGTGCAAAAGCCAAAATAACAACCCGCACTAAACACTGTTAAACCATTATATCACGCACCAATCCGAAAAACAATGATAACAGTGTGAACCTGTACAAAACATCCATATTTCCTCCCTGCGATTGCTCACGCAATTCAAATCACAGGAGGAAATCTGATGAAAAAACAAGCAAATCAAATCCAAAAAAAGTCTTTCAAACCCACCCCCATTCCACACCGCACAAAATCCGGCGAGCCGATGGCCTACTACATCCTATCAGAGGATGGAGCACAGGAATTCAAAGTAACAAGAGCGGAGTGTCTTGCCCGCATCGAAGAACCTAATAACCCATTCCCTCAACGCTGGTATGTCGATGAAGAATCCGGTCTTGTTGTCCGCCTACCCCGTAACCAGATGGGGGAAGACCTTGCACGGGAGAATATGCGCTCTATATGGCGAGAACAAAAGTACCAGGAGCGGAAATTCCAATGCGTATGGAAAGGCACAAACAAATGCGATCAAAAATGTGAGACATGTAAATCCCGCACGAGCCGCACATTTGAACTTGATAAGCCATTGGGTAACGATTCTGATGGCCCGGATACATTTTACGAACCTTCCGATCCCACTGATATCACAGAATTTATAGAACAAAAGGCTGTATTAGACACTCTCTATGCCGCACTTGCTACCCTCACTCAAAAAGACCATGAGCTTATAACAGACCGCATTATCCTTGAAAAAACCGTGCGTGAATTAGCGCCCAAGTACGATTTTAAATCATCACGCAGCATTACCGTTCATGTACGCCGTATCCTTGACATCCTGCGAAATGACGAAGCCCTGAAGCAGTTTTTCGAGTAACTACTCTCCGTGGTACGCAACCGCCCCTCTTCTGTCTGTAGACGGTAGAGGGGCGGTAAAGCTTCTCGGAAACGGAGGTAAGAAAATGCAAACAGAAGCAACTGAAAGGAACGCGGAAATGCGTGATGCAGAGCTGGACGAAGAACTTGCAGGCATGAGACCAGCCCGCAGACAATCGAGGAATGCGGCTATTGAAGCGATGAAGGAAAAATTCGACCAGGAGGTGGAGCGCATATGAGCATTTTGCAGGAACTGAACGCGCTGCTCTCTCCTCTACTACCGGTGGAAACGGGCATATTCAGCGGTGTTGCACCCAACGAGTATCTTGTTCTCACACCGATGACGGATGAGTTTGCCTTGTTCGGGGATAATACACCGCTTATTGATGTGTCCGAGGTGAGGATATCCCTGTTTTCAGAAGGCAATTACATCAACCGGAAAAATCAGATTACCGCCGCCCTGCTTGGTGCGGCGTTTACGATAACAGATCGCCGCTACATCGGCTATGAGAACGATAGCGGCTATTATCATTACGCCATCGATGTGGCGAAAGAATACGAAACGGAGGAAATATAACATGGCTACAATTGGTCTTGATAAACTCTACTACGCAACAGTCACCGAAGCGCCTATTACGGGTCACGAGACCTACGACACTCCGGTAATGCTGGCTAAGGCAATCTCAGCTGAATTATCTATCGAACTTGCCCAAAAGTATGGTTTATCCTCGTGCAGTATATTCCTCGAAAATGACTTGCTATGTAAGGAAAAAAGAGTGATATATGGTAATGCGAAAGGAGGCCATTATGGGCAGAAAGATAACAAAAGTTGAACAAACGGCGCCATTGCCGACCAGACAACGGGTCGCAGCCTACGCTCGTGTTTCCTGCGGTAAAGATGAAATGCTCCATTCCCTTGCCGCTCAGGTCAGCTACTACAGCAATCTGATACAGGGCAAACCTGAATGGGAGTATGTCGGCGTGTATACCGACGAAGCGGAAACCGGCACGAAGGATTCAAGACCTGAATACCAGCGACTGCTTGCCGACTGCCGTGCGAGACGCATCGATCTCATCCTCACGAAGTCTATCAGTCGCTTTGCGAGAAATACAGTCACATTGCTTGAAACTGTACGGGAACTTAAGAATCTCGGCGTCGGCGTATATTTTGAGGAGCAAAACCTGCACTCACTTTCAGGAGACGGAGAGTTAATGCTCACCATCCTTGCAAGCTACGCACAAGAGGAAAGCCGCTCTGTCAGCGAAAACCAAAAGTGGCGTATCAGAAAAGATTTCAAGGAGGGCAAGCCCTCCAACAACATCCGCATTTACGGGTTTGACTATAAGGACTTCAAGTTAACCATTATTCCCGAAGAAGCCGAGGTCGTGCGAATGATATTCGCCGACTATTTATCGGGACTTGGTAAAAATGCGATTATGAAGAAGCTGATTCGGCTCGGAGTACCCACCAAGTGCGGTGGTCGCTGGTCAGAAAGCACCATAGGCTCTATTCTGGGGAACGAGAAATTCATCGGTGATACGTGCTTGCAAAAGGGCTTTATCACTGACCACCTTACAAAGCAATGGAAGTCAAACAGCGGTGAGCTGCCGAAATACTATGTCGAGGGTTCACATGAAGCTATTATCGACCGCGAGACCTTCGAGGCGGTTCAGATTGAGATGGCCCGGCGGGCAGCAAAAGCTAATCATCCCCGGAAGCTGACATTCAGCGAATTTTCGGGACTAATCACCTGTAAAAAGTGTGGAGCAAAATTCCGCAAAAAGGTAAGCGGCGTGGGCACAAAATATGCCAAGGTGGTTTGGGCTTGCGCTACCTACACTTACCGAGGAAAGCACGAATGTGCCGCCAAGCGAATACCCGAGGACATACTCAAAGAGAAATGCACCGAAGTGTTAGGGCTTGCTGTGTACGACCCCGATGTATTATCGGGGAAGATCACAGCGATAGCAGTCCCCGACGACGGCGTCCTGGTATTTACTTTTAAAGACGGCACAGAGCAAACATCTACATGGGAAAATCGCTCCCGACGAGAGAGCTGGACTGACGAGATGCGGCAAACCGCAAGAGAACGGGCGCTGGGAGGTACGGACAATGGCTAATATACGAGTTATCCCTGCCACCGCTCCAGCTTTGTCGGCGCAGTCAAAGTCGAACGCTGTCACGCGTCGCGTGGCGGCTTACGCAAGGGTTTCCACCGACAGCGACGAGCAGCTTACAAGCTATGAAGCGCAAGTTGATTACTACACAAAATTCATCCAGAGCCGAGAAGACTGGGAATTTGTGACCGTCTACACGGACGAAGGGATTTCTGCGGTCACCACCAAGAAACGCGATGGCTTCAATCAGATGGTAGCTGATGCTCTGGAGGGCGACATAGACCTCATCGTCACAAAATCAGTCAGCCGCTTTGCCAGAAACACAGTAGATAGTCTCACAACCGTTCGCAAACTCAAGGAAAAAGGCGTGGAAGTCTGGTTTGAAAAAGAGAACATCTATACGCTGGATTCCAAAGGCGAGTTACTTATTACAATTATGAGCAGTTTGGCGCAGGAAGAAAGCCGCTCCATTTCAGAGAATGTGACTTGGGGTCAGCGCAAGCGAATGGCGGACGGCAAGGTCAGCCTTCCGTACAAACAATTCCTCGGCTACGAGAAAGGTGAGGACGGCCTACCGCAAATAGTTCCTGCCGAAGCAAAAATTGTTCGCCTCATCTTTCGTCTCTACATGGAGGGCAAGACATTCTCGGCAATTGCCAAACACCTCGAACGTCATAACATTCCGTCACCTGCAGGTAAGAAAACGTGGCAAACGGCGGTGGTTCAATCAATCCTGACCAACGAGAAATATAAAGGCCATGCCCTACTGCAAAAGACTTTCTGTGCAGACTTCCTCACGAAGAAAATGGTCAAGAACGAAGGACAGGTTCAGCAGTATTACGTCGAGAACAGCCATCCCGCCATTATCGAACCTGATGAGTTCGACGCCGTTCAGCTTGAAATAGAGCGACGTAAGAACCTCGGCAGACCCACGAGCAGCACGAGTATATTTGCATCCCGACTTATCTGCGCGGATTGTGGCGGCCGCTTTGGCAAGAAGGTCTGGGGCAGTTATAAGGGCGACAAGACCTACCGCAAAGAAGTCTGGCAGTGTAATGATAAATACAAACGGCTCGGAAACCCCGGAAAGGGATGCCAGACGCCACATATCACCGAGGAAGTGATCAAGGAAAGGTTTTTAGCCGCATTCAATCAACTAATGCATAACCGCGATGAGCTGATTGAAGACTGCCGACTTGCTCAAAATGTCCTTTGTGACACCACGGCAATTGATACAGAACTTGCCGAATTGTTCCGTGAGATTGAGGTTGTTACCGAACTATCCAGAAAAGCAATTTATGAAAATGCCCGATCGGCAGTAGACCAAAAGGAATGGACGGAGCGTAACAACGCCTATCTCGAACGCCACCGTAAAGCTTCAGAGCAGGTCGACGAGTTGGAAGCGATCAGGCGAGAACGCCTTGGCAAGGGCAAAATCATCGAAGGCTTCATCAAAGACATTGAGAGCCGACCGCTTGCCATAGCTGAGTTTGACGAAAAACTGTGGCTTGCTGTAATCGACCAAGTGACGGTCAACCAAGATGGCGCAATGACATTTAGATTCAAAAACGGCTCGGAAGTCACAGCTTAACATTACCATATCAAGATTACCAAGGAAAACAGCTCGCCAATTGATCTGACCTCATATTTTTAGCGACTCAGCGTTTGTATTGTTATTAGTTCATATATCCGCACGGGAGTTCTACACTTTATTACCATTCATTTTACGTTGAAAAGCGATTACCGCAAGTACAAAAACAACAACTGTGTAAGCCAATACAATGCCGAAATGCGGCATTAACTCGGCAAAATCACCGCTCAAAGTTGCCTTGATTGCCTGCACGCTATGATAAAAAGGTAAAATGTCAGCCACATTTTTGAAAGTACCACCGATTAAATCAAGTGGAATGAATACCCCAGACAACCATCCTGCGACGTTCGTCAGCGCTGCGCCGCAGATGCCGCCGACCGCCTTTTCATTCATCAAACTACCGAACAACAAGCCAAAACCCACAAATAAAAGCGAGCTGAGTGCTGTCACGAGAATCGCAGGCAGGAGATTAACGGTAAGTTCAAGCCCAGCAAAACAGGAAGCAACCAACGTGATTGCGGCTTGCGCCAATGCCATGACGAACAATGGCAAAGTGTAGCCCAATATGAAATCCAAAGAAGTCATGGGTGATGCAAACAAGCGCATTAGAAACGATGATGTACGGTCTTTTGACAACAGCATCCCCGAAAACAATGCCATAAAAGCGGTTCCAAACATTGCTAAACCGGGTGCAAGATTTTCAATTGAGAACATCGTGTTATTCGCTTCGGCGGGGATGCTGGCATTGATGACGGACAGCAGAACCAGGAGTATCAGTGGAAACCCCAATCCGAAAAAGAGGTTTGTCGTGTCGCGTAATATCTCTTTTGTGTTACGTTTAGCAAACAAAGTAATTCTCATACAGCACCTCCTGAAAGCATAACAAAAGCATCCTCCAGCGTACTTGTTCCGGTCTGTTTGGTCAATTCCAATACCGTCCCAATCGCCGTCAGTTTGCCGTTTACCATGATACCCACACGGTCGGATAAGGCTACCACTTCTTCAAGATAATGTGTTGTAAGGATAATTGTTACCTTTCCTTTTAGTGACTTAATGGATGCCCAAAGTTCGCGTCGGGCAAGCACGTCAAGCCCCAAAGTGGGCTCGTCAAGAAACAGTATTTTCGGACTTGAAATCAAAGCCATTGCAATGGAAAGCCGCCTCTGCATGCCGCCCGATAACTGCTTTGTTTTTTTGTTCCGTACATCGTCAAGTCCGAACTGCGTCACCATTTTATCTGCGCTTATCTTTACAGTTTGGCTATCCTGACCATAAATGCCAGCTATAAGCTCCAAGTTTTCGATAACTGATAAATTGGCGGCTACGGCTGTTTCCTGCGGCGAGATATTGATTTTCGCTTTGACAGCCTGCGGGTGTTCCTTCACGCTATCTCCGAGCAGAACCGCATCGCCGCCCGTTGGCTTAATCAAACAGGATAGCATCTTGATCGTTGTGGTTTTCCCCGCACCGTTGACACCCAAAAGAGAAAACAATTCACCTTGCTCGATCGTCAGATTCAATTCATCTACCGCCGTAAATTCGCCGTATTTTTTTGACATATTTGTAATTGTGATAGCATTCATTCTTCGTCACCCCTTTTGGGCGTAGTGCCATCAAAGATTGTTGTGACAAGCTTATTGAAAGCATTTTTAGGCGGTATCGCTATGCCTTGTTTTTCGTCACCCAAGATAATCAAGGCGTCTCCGGGATTGATGTCAAATATTTCACGGGCTTCTTTTGGGATAACAATCTGCCCTTTTTCACCTACTTTGACCGTCCAAGCGTATTTGCCTTTATGTTTATTCATTATGAGCCTCCGTTCGTAAAGTATGATTTGTATTACAAGTATACTATGTGCGACTGTTTTTGTCAAACACATCCATATATCTCTATAAAACCTTTAATCATAGGATTCTCGTCCAAAGTTCCAAGATATGCTGCTTGCCTTTGGGCAGCCAAATCTTGCCGTAATATTATCTTTTAACGATTACAGGACAAATAGTTAAAAGATGCACACCCCCAGAGGTCTAATCGTTAAATATAAGCACTTGGCAACTAAGGTTCGTGTCAAGTATCCTCCGAAAACGGCAACTCTAAAACACCAACTATTGCTACAAGACAAAAAGCACAAAGCACAAAAGTGGCTTAATTCAAGCACTTTCGGGCAAACAAAAAACCATCTGTCGACAAAATTTCTTTTATCAATAGATGGTATTTGATTTGGTGCGGATGAAGGGACTCGAACCCCCACGCCTCGCGGCACTTGATCCTAAGTCAAGCACGTCTGCCAGTTCCGCCACATCCGCATATTTATGGTTACCTAAAATATTATACTCTGTTATTAAGCTAATTTCAATAATTATTGGCTGGGATTTGTTTCAGAAGAGACTGTAGCCTTGCTTGGTTTGGCGCTTTTTCTGGTACATGCGGGTGTCGGCCAGATTGACTAATTCATCGACCTCGGTAGCTTCATCGGGATAGAGCGCACTGCCAATGGATACATTGCTGAAATAATCCATATCTATGATGGCCGTGCGCAAACGATCTACTATGACCTGGCATAATTGATATTCAACTCCGGGCAGTATGATGGCGAATTCATCGCCCCCGTATCGTACGACCACATCAGTATCACGGACGGTTCGTTTTAGGGTATCAGCTATTTCTTTCAGTATGCGGTCACCTTCGACATGCCCTAGTTCATCATTTAAACTTTTAAAATCATCCAAATCAAGCATAAGCAGGCCAAAAGGGCGGGAATTGGTTTTCGGGTCGTTGATCAAAATATCAAGATGCTCATATAGATAACGCTGAGTAAACAGACCGGTTAATCCATCACGAACCGCATATCGGCTCAAGATGCTTAAATCGTTAGACACAGTAACATTCACAATGATACCGCTTAAAGCTATAATGGTAAACAGCCAGACCAGGAGGTCCAACTCGAAGATGGTCAGTAATCCCAGCAGCAGCAGCCAGGCCAAAGATAATACCAACACTGTAATCATTTGCTTATAATCAGGACTGGTGGTAAAGATCAGGACGGGAATGATAAAACCATATACAAAAGGTGACTGCATTCCTCCGGCGAAATAACACAGCAAAAAGATCATTAACTGGTCAACTAAGAGCATTACGTACTGGTATTTACCGAAAAAAACTTTAATAGTCCGGACACAAATGCACAGGGTGGCATAAAATACTGCGATTAGTAGCATAATTAAGACCTGTCGGTTTGAAGGACCCAGCCAGAGGTATTCCAGAAGAGCGATGGAAGCAACAGCCATGCGAAGAGAAGGAAGTGTATGTTGTATAAAGTCACTTCTTTTTCGATTTAATACAGGGCTTGTCATACCACCAAACAGTTTAATCAATATGTATCATCCCTGATTCCTTTTCCTTTATTGTATATGAGTATTATATTATTAGCAACCAAAGTCCCTGGGACCAAAGTGTGACTATTTTCTGTTATATTCGGAATTTTATTAATTTATAACGGGATACCTTCAACCAATAGTAAAAAGAACTTGATTTGTATCTACAAATATATTACCATATTTTTACACTTAAGTATATGGGATAAAGAAATAAATTACGCAAGCCTAAAATTAGTGGTTTTGCAAAGATACAAGACGATTGTACCGGATTTTTGCTATAATATAAACAATTATATAATTTATACATAGTGAGGAGTAAAGCTTGGATAACTTAATTTTATTATGTCCCATTATTGCCGTACTTTTATTGGCTGTTTTCTTTATATACAAACTGAAAGTACGGGAAAAGGAAGAAACTAAAAAGCAAATAATTCAAAGCGGAGACAGAGGAGAATTTAAAGTTCAACATACGCTCAGAGTTCTGGATAAACCTAATTCCCGTTATAAAGTCTACCATAATGTTAACCTGGGTCCGGATTCTGAGCACACCAATGAGTATGACACGGTGATTGTCGGACCAAATGGTATATTTCATATTGAAACCAAAAACTATGGCGGGGAACGCGGCGGAATAATAGATATCGACAACAATGGCAACTGGATACTGCATAAGAAAAACGGCCATTCCAAAATAATCACCAACCCGGCCGGACAGGTGGATTCGCATCAGTATCGTCTCCAGGGCTTTATGAACAAAGTGGTGGGGGTACGCAATCTTCCCATACAGGGCATAATAGTGTTGTCATGTGACAATATCACACTGCGATCTAATAGAAAAAAGGATGAAGCCATACCGATAATAGGCCGGAGAGAATTAGTAAATTATATCAAGCGCTATAATAAAGGTAAAAAGATTTTGTATCCTCGGACAATTAATAAGATTTGCAAGAATATAGAATCGATGAACAGCATAGCCAGGGCAAACTAAGGGCGGGTTTTAACCCGCCCTCAGAGCGTCAAAAAAGCCCAATAGCTGCGTTATTAAGGGAAGACCGCTCAATCGACGTACTCATGTACGCCTCAATCACGTTCTTCCCTTAATGCTTTGCTCTTGGCTTGCTCTTGGGCTTTTTTGCTCGCTCTGGGGTATGGGCACTTTTTTGATAGTATAAGGGCGGGTTTTTTAACCCGCCCTTATTATTTATTTTACAAAAATAAAATAATTTACAGGTAAAAAGGTAATTTGTGGCGAATTAACAAATAAGAGTTAGAAAAGGGAGGCGTATGGTGTGAATAATGTAGTAATTGTAGGCGCGGGGCAGGGAGGAACTTCGGTATTAAAAGCATTAAATGGTCTGGAAACGGTTAGAATTGCAGGTATTTGTGATGTAAATGCCAATTCTCCAGGAATGGTACTGGCCAGGAAATTAGGAATAGCTACATATAATGATCTGAAAGATATTTTCGCCATTCCCTCTTTAAACGTTATTATTGAGGCCACAGGCAGCAGCAAGGTTCAGGAACTCATTAACAGCAGCAAAAGCCAAGAGACTGCGGTGGTGGACTCTCATGGCGCTAATCTTATGATGTTGCTGGTTGGGTCCAGGGAAGACATGATAGTCAGCCTGCACCAGGAGGCGGAAAAATTGGCGGATATGTCAGGCGAACTCTCCGATACTATGCAAAAGGTGAGTCAGGTAGTAGAGGAAGTGGCTTCCTATGCTCAGGTAGTATCGAACCAAGGTATAAGTCTGATGGAGTCAGCCCGCGATGCTGCAGTGCATTTGGGGGAAACCGGTGAAGTACTTGAGTTTATTAATTCTATTGCCAAACAGACTAAATTATTGGGCTTAAATGCAGCCATCGAGGCGGCCAGAAGCGGGGAACACGGCAAAGGCTTTGCCGTGGTGGCCGATGAAGTGCGCAAACTGGCAGAGAATAGTACCTTGTCGGTTGAGCGGATCTCCAAAATACTCCATGATATCGAAAAATCAGTCCAAATTATAACCGGGGGGGTCAATGACTCGGGCGAGGCGATCCAAAAGCAAGCCCAGCTTACCCAGACCGCCTCGGCCAATGTTCAGCAGTTGATGGCTATGTCTGAGGAATTGTCCGGCCTGGCTCAGCATTTAGCCAGCTTGGCCTAGGATCAGAAGCAGGGTCAAGCTTAGAATTATACGGCAGTGGATCATGGGCACAGTTCGTGAGATCTCCCCGTGATCCACTAAGCCGGTTTAAAAATGGCCATGAAAGTAGTCCCGTTAGGGCCGGTTTGGTAATCAATAGTGGCATTATGCCGGTCAGCGATACTGTAGCATACTGCCAGACCAAGACCGGTGCCGTTTTCTTTGGTGGTAACAAACGGTGTTCCAAGTTTATCAAAAATGGCCGGGTCAATGCCTTTGCCCTGATCCTTGATGGCCAGGACTATTTCATTATTTTTCAGAAAAGTACTTATTTGCAGAGTCCCACCCGGTTCCATGGCGTCCAGGCCATTAAGAGCCAGGTTCAATATCAGCTGCCTGATCTCATTGCTGTCTATACCGGTATCGGGAATATTGCCCAGTTCCAGCGTGACCTGTTTATCCGATTTAATTGCCTCGGCACTGATCAGAGGATAGATATTTTTTACGATACAATTTAAATTTTGTACTTTTAAATATATGGCTTTATTCTGAGCCAGACTTAAGAATTCTGTAATTATGGAATTGGTGGCATTAAGTTCTTCGATCATGAGATCAAAGTAGGATTGAAAAGAACTGCATTCCGGTTCACTTTTCAACAATTGGAGAAACCCGTGCACCGTAGTCATGGGATTCCTGATTTCATGTCCGATAGTAGCCGCCATCTCGCCGGCCAGCCTCAACCGGTCCAGCCTGGCCATTTCTTTTTCCATGTGCTTGCGTTCGGTAATATCTCTGGTCCCCAATACTATTCCCACCATAGAGCCCTCTTCATCCCAAAGTGGGTTGCCTACCGCTTCCAACCACAAATAGGGGCCATTTTTCTTGCGATAACGGAATTCGATTTTACCATAAGAACCTTTGCTGAGAGCACGCCGGTTTATCTCCAGAACCCGGCCCATATCATCGGGGTGGGTGTAGCACCAGATATTTTTCCCTATCATTTCCTCCGCTTCATAGCCCAGAACAGTTCGGACCGAGGAACTGATATACTGTACGATACCGATTAAATCAGTCTGACAGATGATATCCCGCATGGTACTGGTAATTCTTCTTAACTGAGTCTCGTTGTTTCTCAACGCCAGAGCGGATTTTCTTTGTTCGGTAACATCCTGTACCTGAACCAGATATCCACCGGTTCCTCCTTCATGAGAAATGAGGGGAGTAATAAGGTAATCCAGATAGGCATATTCTGATTTGCGGGTATTATATATTCCCTGCTCCCGAATAATATCAAAATTAAATTCTGCTTCGTAACGTACAACCTCGCCCTGGATCAATTTCTGTTTGGCTTCATATGGCAGGGTGGGGTCTTCAAAGAGCTGAAAGCGGTCCAGGTCATTCAGAGTGTTAACCCCAAATATGTCTAAACAGGCCGGGTTGGCTTCTACCACAACCCCATTACAGTTTACAACCGCAATACCGATAGGTGATTGGGAAAATATACTTCTGAAATTTTCTTCACTTATAGCCAGTGCCTGCTCGGCCCGTTTACGTTCCGTAATGTCTACCGTTACTCCAACCAATCCGGTAAGTTTGTGATTCATACTGAAAACCGGTGCTTTATTGTATATAACATCATGCAAGCTGCCATCGGCATAGGGAAGTATACTATCGTAGTGCTGCAGTTCTTGATTGGCAAATAATTGCTGGTCCATTTTCCAGCCATTGGCTGCAATCTCATAGGGGGCTATATCAAAAAAGGTTCTTCCGATTATCTCATTTCCGGGTCGGCCCATGATATTTTCAAAGGCCCGGTTGCAGCCTTGATATACTCCATTTAAGTCCTTATAGAAAACCGGGTTGGGAATATTATCGATGAGGTGCTGCAGAAAATGAAGCTGTTCCTGTAGTCTGGCTTCCAGATGTTTAAGCCTGGTTATATCAATAGTCATAACGGCCAGATATTTTTCGGTGGTAACAAAAACACTGGCTTCAAAATACCTTTTTAAGGTGGGGGAGTACCTTTGAAATGATACCGGTTTTTTATCAAGTGCCGCCTGAATAAATATATTTAACCACTCCGAATCCATATCCGGCAAAACTTCCAGTAAAGTATGGCTAATTACATTTTCCTTGCTTAGACCGGTCTGCCGCTCAAATCCGGGATTAATTTCGCAAAAGCGAAAATCGCAGGGGTAATTGTCCTGATCAGCTATGATTTCGAACAGTGACCAGCCTTCATTGATCGTATTAAAAAGGACCCGGTATCTTTCTTCCCTTTCCTGCAGGATTTGTTCTGAGCGTTTGCGCTCGGTAATATCAGTAAAAAAGGAAGAATAATAAGATACATTCCCTTTCTTATCTTTTATCCCGTCAATTAAGACGGATACCGGTATGGTATTTCCGTTTTTGGACTGTATTTCCATTTCATAACGCTGGGGTTTTCCGGTGCGGCTAAGCCGGTCGGTGGCATAGTCTATTATTCCATGCCATTCGCAGGGGGTGAGATCCTTCAGTGACTTTAATTGTGCTATTTCAGCGCGGTCATAGCCCAGCATATTGCAGAAGGCATTATTAAAACTTATGACCCTGCCTTTCGGAGAATTGGTGCAGAACGGTTGAGATGAATGTTCCAAAATATTGGCTAGAAATTGAATATGACAGTAATTATCCTGTTCCTTTTCCAAATCAATAAACCATTTGTCCAGTTTGGCACGATTCTGCTTTTTAGTTTTACCGGGCAGAATATGCCGGTAATTTCGATAAAACTTGTCCTTTCTGATATAAAAGGCATGGGTCATAACTATTTCCTTTATGGCAGCAATACTAAACTTATCGATATAACAACGGCTCAATACGGTTATGGGAAAATTAAGCGACAAATCTGATGTTAAACTGTTTTCATATTCGAGCATATTTTCAAAGCTATTTTCCCCGGTTCCCACCATCCAGTCTATTTCAGCCGTAAAGCGAAGCCCCTTAAATCCATCTTGTTTGGCTTTATAGGCAGCATCAATTATATATTGAATTAGTTTATTGATATCGGCCGAATAGTCGGATGGGGGGATATCTTCCGACTGGAGGATTATTAATTGTTGGTCAATCTGGGGCGAGGGTAAATCTTTATAAGCTTCATCCAAATACTGTCTGATCTGTTGAACGGTATGTTCTTTAACCACGCAAACGCAGACTTCATTCCCGTTAATACCTGTGGCCAGAAATGGAATCACACTGTTTTGCCATTCCTCTTCATTTTCATAAAGCAAACAAACATGGGCGCCGGGTTTGATCTTTTCCATTTCATGCATTATTTTGGAATCATGTATAAGCATACTTAACCTCCACAAAAATAAACCACACCGTCATGGGTTAGAATTCAACAAATTCTGTCAAATTTCCTCTAATTCATACTTTATTTTTAAAAAGCGTATAAGAAAAAGAAATAGGGGATGGAATTGTATCCATCCCCGTCAGACCGTGGGTTATTGTTGTAGTAAGCTTATAAAATTGTGCAAAATGCCGGCGGTCATACCCCATATAACTTCATCCTGCCACAAATAGAAATACTGTTGGTAAATTCCTTGCCGCCAGGGATAGTTGCGCCCGTGCGGGATTAAATGATAAGGGTAATCTTCGGGCAGAGTCAAGTTTAACTTCAGGGTTTGCAGCTGTGGCTCATTTTGCAGAAAATGATTTAAAGGCACGGAAAAAATTTTTTCTACTTCCGCCGGGTTAAAGTGAATTTGCCGGTAGTCCTTTAAATAAGCTACAAACGGAGTAACTACTATATTAAAAGGACTGACAAACACATCCAGTGGCGCAACCATTTCGAGCTGCTCAGGGAGTATGCCAAGTTCTTCGCAGGTCTCGCGGATGGCAGTATTTTGCGGACCGCCATCAGACGGTTCCACCTTGCCGCCGGGAAAGCATATTTCTCCGGGCTGATAGTCCAGCTCAGCAGATCGTTTTTCAAATAAGAGCTTTATCCCACCTTTATCTTCGATCAAAGGCAGCATAACGGCTGATCTGATAAATTCATCCTCTCCCAGGATACCGGCTTTCCTTCCCTGAAGAGCCTCGATATGTTTGCGAATCACAAATTTTCCTCCCTTGGCTTGAACTGTTCTAATAAACATAGCATGTTCAATTATAATACACAAATTGGGAGATTATGGCTCAAACGACGGCGGCCAATATTTTACCGGGAAATTGGTGTAAGAGGAAACTTGTTGGTCAAACCTTTTAGCTTATTATATCTATTTTGCACCAGAACACTCGGTTCCAGGCTTTTCAAATTTTTAAGCCTGGTACTGATAAGGTCTTTAAGCACCTGGGCGGTAGGCTCAAAATCGACTTGTATACCGCCTGCCGGTTCTTCTACCACCTCATCAATAATACCCAATTCCAACAACTGTCCGGCGGTTATTTTTAAGGTTGCAGCCATTTCATCCGCTCTTTCCACGTCTTTCCAGAGTATGGAGGCACAGGCCTCCGGTGACGCGACGGAGAAAACCGCATTGGATAACATAACCAGATGATCCGATACGGCCAGGGCAAGAGCCCCTCCACTTCCTCCTTCTCCGGTTACAACTGCGATAATGGGTACCGGAATATAGGACAAAGTGGATAATACTTCGGAAATAGCCCAGGCCTGACCGCGTTCTTCCGCGCCGATACCGGGAAAGGCGCCCGGAGTATCTATGAAGGTTAAAACCGGACGTTTGAATTTGGCTGCCTGCAACAGCAGCCTTTGAATTTTACGATATCCTTCCGGGTTCGGCATACCAAAATTATGACGGATATTGTCATTGGTATCCTCTCCTTTTTGGTGGCCCAGGAAAGTTACCGGTTGACCTTCGAACTCTCCTATGCCGCCTACTATGGCCGGGTCGTCGCCAAAACAACGGTCACCGTGCAATTCCATATAATCATCTAAAATAAATTTGATATAATCCATCGAAGTGGGCCGCTCAATGCAGCGCACCAGGAGCAGTTTCTCCCATGGTTTGAGATTCTGGTATTTTTCTTTCCTGATGGTCTCGAGTTTTTCTTCCAGAAGTTGAAGCTGCTCACTCAGATCATAACCGGTTGTCTCGGTAATAATTCTAAGTTCGTTAACTTTATCGAATAACTGTTGGTATTTTTGCTCATAATCAAAATTTTTCTTAACCATTGGCATCACCCTCGTGCAGTTTTAGGATCCGGGCAATGGTGGTAGGTATTGTCTCGCGTACACTTATCAAATCTATCATGCCGTGCTCCAATAAAAATTCTGCTCTCTGAAAATTAGGGGGCAGCTCCTGGCCAATAGTTTGACGTATTACCCTGGGACCGGCAAAGCCAATCAGTGCCCCTGGTTCCGCGATTATAATGTCGGCCAGGGAGGCAAAGCTGGCTATGGTGCCGCCGGTGGTAGGATCAGTAAGCACTGAGACATAGAGCACCCCCGCCTTTTGCAGGGAGCTTACCGCGGCATTGGTTCTGGCCATCTGCACCAAAGACAACATGCCTTCCTGCATCCGTGCTCCGCCCGAAGTTGCAAAAAGCAGTAAAGGCGTTTTGCTGGCCGTAGCTCTTTCTATGGCTCTTAGCACTTTTTCGCCTACCACGATTCCCATGCTGCCCATCATAAAGCGTGAATCCATTATAATCAATATGACCGGATATCCGGCGATGGTAGCCTCGCCGGTAACAACTGCCTCTTTCAGACCGGTGGTCTGCTGAGCCTGTTTAAGTTTTTGCGTGTAGCCCGGGAAATCCAGATAATTGGAGGATTGCAAATCGGCATCCATTTCCTTAAAGCTGTCCGCATCCACCGTAACGGCAATACGTTCTCCCACTGTTAAAGGATAATGGTAGTGGCAGCGCGGGCATACTTTATGGCTTCTCATCATATCAACTTCAGAAATCAAACCTTTGCAGGCAGGGCAGGTAGTCGAACCCGGGAGGTTATCCTCCCGGAGTCCAGCTGCTTTGGGAGTCGGCAAGGTAATATAGGTTTTCTTTTTTCCCCATACGTTTTTTAACATGATTCATTATCCTGTCCGGCAGATAAGGCAAATAAAAACTCACTCTGGCAGACCAGATCGCCATTTACGGTTATCCGTCCTTTGCCTTTGCCGATGTTATTTTTCATAGCAATCAACTCGGTAGTTATTTCCAGAACATCCCCGGGTATGGCCTGACGTTTGAAACGAACCCGGTCTACTCCCGCCAGATAGGCAATGTATCCCTTGTACTGAGGTTCGCTCAGAACCGCACAGGCTCCGACCTGAGCCATGGCTTCGATCATTAATACGCCAGGCATCACCGGCTGACCGGGAAAGTGACCCGGAAAATAGGGCTCGTTACAGGACAGATTTTTTATACCCACAGCCTTATGCCCCGGAACCAGTTCAGTAATCCGGTCTATCATCAGAAAAGGATAGCGGTGGGGAAGTATTTTCATAATTTCATGAATATCCATAATTTTCACCTCATTAGGACTCGAAGCGGCGTGCGATCAAAGCGGCGTTATGCCCTCCGAAGCCCAGTGAATCAGATAAGATTATCTGTACATTTTTCTCCCGGGCGCATCCGGGCACATAATCCAGGTCGCAGTCCGGGTCCGGGTTTTCAAGGTTTATGGTGGGAGGAATGATACCCTGGCCCAAAGCCAGAACCGATACTATCAGTTCAACTGCCCCGGCTGCCCCCAACATATGTCCTGTAACCGGTTTGGTGGAGCTTATAGATAATTTTTGGCTGTGCTCACCAAATACGGCTTTGATAGCACGGGTTTCAACTAAATCGTTTAGTTTGGTACCGGTACCATGGGCATTGATATAGTCAACCTGATGCGGTTCTATACCGGCTTCAGCCAGAGCCATTTTAAAGGCCAGCATAGCCCCATAGCCTTCTTCATCGGGCTGAACCATGTGGGAGGCATCGGCACTGGCGCCATACCCTATCAATTCCGCGTAAATATGAGCGCCGCGCTTCTGGGCGTGTTCCAGTTCTTCCAATACAACAATCCCGGCACCTTCACCCATGACGAAACCCTGACGGTCAAGTGCAAATGGCCGGCAGGAACCGGCCGGGTTATCATTCACAGTGGATAATGCCTTCATGGAACAGAAGCCGGCGATACTCATAGGTGTAATTGATGCTTCGGTACCACCGGTTATCATCACCTCGGCCCGGCCGTGCTTTACCATTTCAAAGGCTTCTCCTATGGAATTGGTGCCGGTTGCACAGGCGGTTACCGTGCATCCATTAGGCCCCTTTACGCCCAGCATGATGGCAATCTGGCCTGCCGCCATATTAGGTATAAACATAGGTATAAAAAAGGGACTGACCAATCCGGGACCTTTTTGTAACAGGTTTTGGTGCTGCTTCTCAAAGGTCTCAACTCCACCTATGCCGCTGCCTACCCAGACACCGGCGGTGTCCTTGTTCAGGTGCCCGGTCTGAAGCTGTGCGTCCTCCACCGCCAGGCGGGCCGCGGCACACGCATATTGCACAAAGAGGTCCATTCTGCGGGCATCTTTGCGTAATATATAATCTTCGACTTTAAAATCATGCACCTGAGCTGCAATGCGGGCCGGATAAGGTGAGGCATCAAAATGTTCGATAGCTGTGATGCCGCTGTTACCTTGAACGATGTTATTCCAGAAGGTAGCTTTATCCTGGCCGGCTGCCGATATGACACCTAATCCAGTAATTACAACTCTTTTAGGCATTTTATCACCTCATATAAGCTGCTAGATACGAGCTTCAATATAATTTACCAGGTCCTCTACGGTTAAAATCTTTTCGGCATCCTCTTCGGGAACGTGAATATCGTGTTTTTCTTCCAACTGCATAAGCATTTCTACCATATCAAGTGAATCAGCATCCAAATCTTCAGTAAAACGAGACTCCATCTTAATGTCGTCCTCAGGAATGTCCTTAATGTCTACGATTATTTTTTTAATATCATCCAATACTGCCATTTGTTATTCCCCCTTAAAGTTTTGTCATAAAGCCGCCTGGCCTGAAATATATACTCAGGCCGGGGCTGTCTGCCTGTTTCATAACTTACCGCTATTTTAAATGCCTGTAAGTCCGCCGTCAACTCTAAGCACCTGGGCACTAATATATCCCGCCCGGGGCGAAGCCAGGGTAGATACTGCGAACGCTACATCCTCCGGGTTTCCTAACCGGCTGACCGGAACCCGGGCCATAATTTTAGCCTTTTGCTCCTCAGAAAGTACATCAGTCAGGTCCGTCCGGATAAAACCAGGCGCCACTATATTGGCGGTAATTCCTCTTACTCCATATTCTTGCGCGATAGAAAAAGTAAAACCCAATATTCCCGCTTTAGCGGCTGCATAATGAGCCTGACCGGCATTACCATGCAGACCGACTACCGAAGAAATATTTATGATACGGCCATAACGTTTTCGGGTCATGTGTTTAAGGACGGCACGGGTACAATAAAAGACTGAATTCAGGTTGGTACTGATAACCCGGTTCCAGTCTTCATCACTCATACGTAATACCAAACCGTCTTTATTTATACCGGCATTGTTAACCAGTACATCCACCTGACCAAATTCTGCCACAGTCGTTTCGATCAAAGCATTGGCCTGCGCGGGATCTGATACATCAGCTTTGACCAGCAGACCGGCGCCCCCCTCAGCTTCAATCGTTTTTAAAACCTCTTGAGCCAGTTCCTCATTATGGTTATAATTGATTACCACCTTAAATCCGTCTCTGGCCAGCTGCAATGCTATAGCTTTGCCTATTCCACGCGAACTGCCGGTTACGATTGCTACCTGTTCCATATTTGATTCATCCTTTTTTCTATATTATTTAAGGAATCCAGGTCTTCTATGTGTCCCAGCAATCTTTCCTTGTTGATCTTTTTGATTAAACCGGACAAGGTTGAGCCAGGACCTATCTCGATAATGTTATCGACCTGTTCCAGCATATGTATCATACTTTGTTCCCAGCGTACTGAAGAAATCAGTTGGGCGGCCAGAATATCCGGCAATTGCGCAGCCGTATTGGAAGCGGCATTAACATTACTCAGTACGGGTACTCCCGGTTCCTTCCATGGTATTTTATCCAGCAGAGGTTTAAGGCCTTCCGCCGCGGGTGACATTAGACGGGAGTGGGAAGGAACACTTACCTTTAATGGAATTACCCGGCCGCCGGCTTTTTTGAGTTCGGAACCTACTTCTGCCACGACCTGGGCTTCACCGGAAATTACTACCTGGCCGGGACAGTTATAATTGGCAACATCAATTAGGCCGGCCGCATTGCGGCAGGCATTTTCAACCATATTATGGTCCAGGCCCAGCACAGCCGCCATACTGCCCTGACCAGCCGGGACGGCCTCTTGCATTAGATGCGCCCGGGCTTGAACCAGAGGCAGAGCCTCATCCAAAGTAATGGCTTGGGCCGCTACCAGAGCGCTATATTCACCCAGACTCAAACCTGCCATCATACTTGCTTGCCATCCTTGCTTTTCCACCACTTTTAATATAGCGGTACTGGTAGTAAGCAGGGCAGGTTGGGCATATTCGGTCTGGTTGAGCTTATCGGCCGGACCATCAAAACATAATTTACTCAAACTGTAACCCAAAATGTCATCTGCCTGTTCAAAAACAAGAGCCGCTTCAGTATAGTTTTGGGCTAACTCTTTACCCATACCGGGATATTGAGCTCCTTGCCCCGGAAAAACAAAACCTAAACGTAGCATGTGTTAATTCCCCCCTGCCAAACGTTGTCCAACCAGATGGGCTTCCTTCATAATATCCTCGATTATCTCGGCGGCCGGTTGAATGCTGTGCACCAGTCCGCAAATCTGTCCGGCCAGAATAGAGCCATTATCCAGATCGCCTTGTAAGGAAGCGGCTGAATACCGGCCTTTTCCCAGTTCCATCAATTGCTCCACCGGAGCCCCCTGTCTTTCAGCAGTGGTATATAAACGGGTAAAACTATTGTGGATGGCCCTTACCGGATGTCCGGTAGTTGTGCCACATACAACCGTATCCCGGTCTTTACTTTTAACAACTTTTTGTTGGTAGGCAAGGTGAACATTACACTCAGTGGCACATATAAACCTGGTACCCATCTGAACTCCGGCCGCACCCAGGGCCATAGCAGCGATAACACCGCGCCCGTCAGCAATACCGCCGGCAGCGATGACCGGAACCGTCACGGCATCCACCACCATTGGTACCAGACACATGGTGGTCATTACGCCGACATGTCCACCTGATTCGGTACCTTCGGCGATAATGGCATCCGCACCCAGCCGGCTTAGACGTTTGGCCAGGGCCACGGAGGATACTACCGGTATTACAATTATACCGGCATCCTTAAGCCTTTGCATATAGCGTCCGGGGTTGCCGCCACCGGTAGTAACAACCGGGACCTGCTCCTTTACCAATACTTCTATTACCTCTTCCACATGAGGTGAAGTCAGCATGAGATTAACCCCAAAAGGGTTGGAGGTGATCCCACGGACGCTGTTTATTTGCTCAGTAAGCCATTTGGCGTCAGCATCTCCTGTACCAATAATACCCAATCCACCGGCCTGTGATACGGCACCGGCTAATTTGCCTACTGCTATCCAGGCCATAGCGCCTTGCAGCAGCGGATACTTAATATTTAACAAATCACAAACTTCGGTATGCAGATTCATCAATCATCACTCCCCCAGCGTATAATAGCACCACCATAGGTCAGACCTGCCCCAAAAGCTACCGTTAAAACAAGGTCGCCTGGTTTCAATCTTCCTTCTGTTTCAGCCATACTAAGTGCTACGGGAATGCAGGCAGAAGACATATTACCAAATCGGTTTATGTTGATCAGAACCTTTTCCGGAGGCATATCAAGATGTTTCATGGCGGTTTTGATAATACGCAGATTGGCCTGGTGCGGAACAAACAGGTCTATATCACTGTAAGTAAGACCAGCCGATTCAATTAACTGGTTGCTGATTTCAATTAATTTTTTGGTAGAAAAGCGGAATATTTCATTACCGTTCATTTTTAAATAATGCTGTCGATTTTCGACTGTTTCTTTGCTGCTGGGAAGTCTGGAGCCCCCGGCCGGTATACATAGCAAATCGGCACCGCGTCCATCAGCACCCATCATAGAGGTCAGAATACCATACTCTTTCCGGCCTTTGCCTATCACCGCTGCTCCGGCCCCATCACCAAAAATAATACAGGTACCGCGATCCTGGTAATCTACTATTTTGGAAAGCGTTTCGCCGCCAACTACAAGTACATTTTTTACATCCGGTGCCAGCAAAAACTTTTCCGCTACATTTAGCCCATATATAAATCCGGTACAGCCTGCGGCCAGATCAAAAGCACTGGCATTAAAAGCCTGCAGGCGCTCCTGCAGGATACAGGCAGTTGAAGGTACCGGCATATCCGGTGTCGCAGTTGCCACAATGATTAAATCAATCGCCAAAGGGTCAATACCTGCGCGCTCAAGGGCCATGGTGGCCGCTTCATAGCACATATCTGAAGTAGCAGTATTGCTATCCGCAATTCTTCGTTCTAAAATTCCGGTACGTTCTTCGATCCATTTACTACTGGTATCTACCATTAATTCAAGGTCAGAATTACTCAATATTTTTTCGGGCAATGAGAACCCGGTACCTTTTATTTGAGCTTTCATACTTACACCATCCCGGTAGCAAAATGATACTTAAGTTTAAACAGATGAAACAAACGGTGTCAATAGACTAATTGGAAAATAACAAGAAAATTATGATTATTTACTCAATTTAGGCTAGGCCCGAAAAGAAGGGTCATAGATTATATTTCAGGTATATTCCAATAATAGAAGCGCTATAACAAGGGGGGATATTATGCAAGAGATCGAAGGCCACTTTATAAAATGGGGGGTGTCGTCATTCTGAGGCAAAGCCGAAGAATCTTAGATCCTTCGGCTTTGCCTCAGAATTATCACGCGATGTCCGCACCACGATAAACGAATAGTATGTCATCCTGAACGTAGTGAAGGATCTTGCAGTCTCCGAAATGGTATGATCCTTCACTACGTTCAGGATGACAAAAAACGTTATTCATAGCAATGACATTCGCAAAGTTACTGCTTAATCATAGGAAAAAGTTAATTATGCAAAACTCTCATTTAAAAATCTACCCGCATAATTTCCTGATTGACATGAGATGAAATATCTGATATTGTTTCGTTTAATAAGTTATATCTAAAGACTATGATGGAGAAAAGTAAACTGGATTTGGTTCGACAGGGAGGAAGCACCACAGACTGCAAGTGCTTCTGGAATACGGCCGGTTGAAGTTCGCTCCTGAGTCGCCTTCTGAAACCTGTTTTCAGGCAAGTAGGTTGGGACGGAAACTTCCACCGTTAAAAGGAAGAAGGTATCGGAGAAATCCCGTACCTGGATTGAGATGGGCTTTTTGCTAAGCAGGATGGTACCGCGCCGGGGGCGTTCCTGCAGGTAAAAAGTTTTTTTTGTTTCAGGTGATTTTTTTCCCGTACCTTAGAGTGGGCAATAAGCTAAAAAAGGTGGTACCGCGGGCCTCCCGTCCTTTAAGGATGAGGAGGCTTGATTTTTATTTTAGGAGGAGGAGCATAATGAGCTACTGGAATAAGGAAATTGAGACTATGGCACGGGCCGAACTGGAGTCTTTAAAACTAAGAAGGCTGCAGGAGGTGATTTTTAAAGAATATACCTTTGTGGATTATTACCGGCAAAAGATGGACGAGGCCGGGGTAAAACCCCATGATATACAATCACTTGAAGATCTGCAGAAAATGCCTTTTACCACCAAAAAAGATTTAAGGGATAATTACCCGTTTGGCTTGTTTGCCGTACCGATGACCGAAGTGGTCAGGATCCATTCTTCTTCCGGTACCACCGGCAAACCTACCGTGGTGGGTTACAGCCGCAAGGATTTAGACAACTGGGCTGAACTGCTGGCTCGTGCTCTGACCTGTGCCGGAGCAACCCGCAACTCGATAGTTCAGAATTCATATGGCTATGGCCTCTTTACGGGAGGACTGGGGATGCACTACGGTATAGAAAAGATCGGAGCATCAGTCATACCGTCCTCGGGAGGAAATACCAACCGCCAGGTTATGCTGATGCAGGATTTTGGTACCACGATACTGACCTGTACCCCTTCCTATGCACTGTATATGTATGAAGTTATGCAGAAGATGGGGATAGATCCCAAGCAGTTGAAACTTAAAGCCGGAATTTTCGGAGCTGAGCCCTGGTCGGAAAATATGCGCCATGATATAGAAGGCAAGCTGGGTATTGATGCCTATGATATATATGGTTTGTCAGAGATTATGGGGCCTGGTGTAGCCATAGAATGTGAGGAGAAAAATGGACTCCATATCTGGGAAGACTGTTTTGTTGCCGAGATAATAGACCCCATTACCGGCGAAACCCTGCCGCCGGGAGAAATAGGAGAACTGGTCATAACCACTCTGGCCAAGGAAGCCTTGCCCATGGTAAGATATCGTACCCGTGACCTGACCCGGATAAACCTGGCTCCCTGTTCCTGCGGACGTACTCATATGCGTATAGATAAAGTACTGGCCCGTTCCGATGATATGATAATTATCAGGGGAGTAAATGTATTCCCGTCCATGGTGGAAAGCGTATTATTAAATACTGCCGGGGTGGAACCCCATTATCTGCTGGTAGTCACTCGGGTAGGTACTTTGGATGAATTGGAAGTTCAGGTTGAGGTTTCCGAAAATGTTTTCAGCGATGAAATCAGGAAATTGGAACAACTGAACCGCAAGTTAAGCAAAGACCTGGAAAGCGCACTTGGCATACAGGCCAAAGTAACCCTGAAAGAACCCGGCAGCATTCCGCGCAGTGAAGGCAAAGCCCAAAGAGTTATAGACAAGCGGAACATATAATACCAGTTATAATTTAAAAGGTCGTCCTGAAGGGCAATTGCCCTTCAGGACGACCTTTTTTGAGCGTAACCGGATTGATTAAAAAATCAGCGATTTAGGCGATTTAGTCAATGTCTCGATAGCCGTATACATATTGGTTACCTGGCCTGCTTTTAATTTATCCTTAAGCTGCATAAAATCGAGACAGGTACCGCAGGACAGTATTTCCACCCCGGACTCCTCCAGAACCTGCAGGTGCTCCAAGACCGGGGAACCTTCCGTAGTCAGCCGTACACCGCCATTCATAAAAATCAGATGGCTGATATTAGTACTCAGCTCAGTTAAAGCATACATAAAGCTCTTCATCAAAATCGCACCCAGTTCATCGTTGCCGGAACCAAAAAGATCACTTTTAACCAGAATAGCTACATCCCGTTTGTCTTCAGCTGCTTCGGCGCATTCACCACAGGAGCCGGTCATCGCGATAATATTTTCCAAACCGTTATTTTTAACTGTATAATCATAACCCTGACTCTTGGCGAGCTTACAAACATTTTCCAGTGCGGCGGGATTATCTACCAGGGTAATAATATCCTGCCCGGGATTCTCATCCATGGCCCGTTTAGTAAGGATAACCGGCTGCGGACAATATAATCCCCGCGCATCAACCGTTATACTCATCAGATACCATCCTTTCACAGTTGTTTAATTATAACTATAAGTTATATAATATATTATCTCTTTAACAAAATTATAAATTGCCCTGGTCCCGGCGTCAATTTTTTAGTGATAGGGGATTGTCAAAAAACCAAATAAGTAGTATCTTATAAACAAGACAAATAAGACTAACTTTATCTTGTTTAAGGGGCAGGTTTTATGGAACTCACCAGACAAACAGAATATGCTATCAAAATATTGCTGGAATTGGCCGGGCAGCCTTCAGGAGAAGTTCTGCCGAGCAAAATTATTTCCGAGCGCCAGGATATACCGGAAGAGTTTCTGAAAAAAACGGTCCAACTTCTTTCCGTTAACGGATTGGTAGTAACCCAGCGAGGGACCCAGGGGGGGGTTAGGTTAGCCAAACCGGCAGATCAAATTACCATTGCGGATGTGGTAGCTGCGATTGAAGGACCACTTGCCATTAACCCCTGTTTGTTGCCCGGGTACGAGTGCAAAAACAAAAAAACCTGCATAGTGCGACCGGTACTCGTAAGGGCTCAAAATGCAATGCTGGCGGAACTGGGTAAGAATACTCTGGCCGATTTAATAACCGGAAAGTAGAGGACTAATAATTTTGACCCTATAGTGGATTAAGATAATCCAATTTATCTTATATTTATAAGGAGGTAGGGAAAATGTATTGTAACCAGTGTGAACAAACCGGAAGAGGAGTTGCATGTACCGTCAGTGGGGTATGCGGCAAGAAACCTGAGGTGGCAGCTATGCAGGATGCTTTGTTGTATACCCTCAAAGGCCTGGCCATGTATGCACATGAGGCGGAGAAGCAGGGTGAGCTGGATAGCGAAATAGGGCGTTTCACAGCTGAAGCCATTTTTGCCACCTTGACCAATGTTAATTTTGATCCAGAGCGTTTGGCAGCTTTGATTAAAAAGGCGATAGCATGGCGGGAAGACCTCAAACATCAGTTTGGTGGCTCCAGGCCGGCTCTCGATGCGGCCATGAAATTTATCCCGGCGGAAACGATTGATGGAATTATAGAGCAAGGTGAAAAAATCGGACTATTAATTGATAAAAAGGCTGATGCAGATATTCAGTCATTGCAGGAATTGCTTTTGTATGGTGTTAAAGGCGTGGCCGCTTATGCGCACCATGCCGCCATTTTAGGTCAGGAAGACAGCGAAGTTTATTCCTTCATGTTCGAAGCCCTGACCGCTCTGGCCAGTAAAGAGATGGAATTAACGGAATGGCTGGATCTGGTTATGCGCTGCGGCCAGGTAAATCTTCGCGTTATGGAACTGCTTGATACAGCCAATACATCGGCATTCGGACATCCGGTACCCACTGAAGTTCCTCTAGGCCACCGGGCGGGCAAGTGTATACTGGTATCCGGACACGATCTTGAGGATTTAAAATTACTATTGGAAGCAACCGAGGGGAAAGGAATCGATATATACACCCATGGCGAGATGCTGCCGGCTCACGGCTATCCGGAGTTAAAGAAATATCCCCATCTGTTCGGAAATTTTGGAACCGCCTGGCAAAACCAGAAAAAAGAATTTGCTGATTTTCCGGGACCGATTCTCATGACTACCAACTGTATCCAGGAACCGCAGGCAAGTTATCGGGGTAATATTTTTACCACCGGTCCGGTAGGATGGCCGGGTATAAAACATTTAGCCAAAGATTTTACGGAATTGATAAACATGGCCTTAAAGATGCCCGGTTTTGATAATACTGAAGATAAAGGCTCAGTACTGGTGGGCTTTGCCCATCAAACCGTACTGGGAGTGGCGGATAAAGTAATAGCAGCCGTTAAAAATGGGGATTTGAAGCATATTTTCCTGGTAGGAGGCTGCGATGGCGCCCGGCCGGGACGTAACTATTACACCGAACTGGTGGAAAATACTCCGTCTGACACCCTGGTATTGACTTTAGGCTGCGGCAAATACCGTTTCTATGACCGGAAACTAGGTGATATACAGGGGATTCCGCGACTGCTTGATATGGGGCAATGCAATGATGCATATTCAGCCATTAAGGTAGCAGTGGCACTGGCCGAGGCTTTTGACTGTACCGTAAACGATCTGCCCCTTTCCCTGGTGCTCTCATGGTATGAGCAAAAAGCGGTTTCCATACTCTTAAGCTTGTTGTATCTTGGTATTAAGGATATTCGTCTGGGACCAACTTTACCGGCCTTTGTAAGTCCCAATGTTTTAAAGGTACTGGTGGACAGCTTTGGAATAAAGCCGATTAACACGGTAGATCAAGATCTTTCAGCCATTTTGGGCTAATAATAATACGCCTCCTGTCAACACTAACACCAGGTGTTGGCAGGAGGTGTTAAATTAATACTGCAAGGGGGTTTATCCATGACTAAGGAAAACATAACAGCAATTCCTACCGGAGGAAGTATCGAATATCAACAGAACTCGGTGGTAAGCAAAACCATAATCAACCGCCCGGGCGGAACCGTAACCCTGTTTGCCTTTGACCGGGAGCAGGGATTAAGTGAGCATACGGCTCCTTATGATGCGATGGTACATGTCTTGGAGGGAAAAGTTGAAATCAGGATTTCGGGTCAGGTTAACATTTTAAGCGGCGGACAGTATATAGTTATGCCGGCCAACGAACCACATGCATTAATGGCCCTGGAGCCATTTAAAATGTTGTTGATTATGATTAAGTCCTGATAGACAATATGTAAATGGGGAGGGTTCAAGATGCAGTGGAGTGAGGAAGCTTTGGAGGAGATCAACAAGGTCCCGGGTTTTGTGCGTAAGATGGCCATTAAGGCAGTGGAGAGCGATGCAAAAAAAACCGGCCGCAACGAGATTACCGCGGATGATGTACACAAGGCCCGGGAACGTTACATAAAATTTGCTGAGAAAACACCGGAGGATAAGAATAAAATTCATATTGCGGTAGTGCGGTGTGAAACAGTATCTGAGGTCTGCCCCGGCATAGCCTGTTTTAGAGCTTTTAACACCCGGCAGCAGCAGTTTGCCCAGTACGGGGACAACGCCGAAATGATAGCCTTCTTCACCTGCGGAGGCTGTTCCGGACGCAGAGTATCCCGTCTGGTGGATACCCTGATGAAATATGATATAGATGTGGTTCACCTTTCTTCCTGTATGCTGCTGGAAGGTGATTATCCCAAGTGTCCGCATGCGCAACAGATAAAAAGAAATATCGAAAAAAAGGGCATCCGGGTAGTCGAAGGCACCCACCACTAGGCCAACAGAGGGACGTTCTTTTTGTTGGCTTCCTTTTAATCTTCTTTCTTTAAAGACATACAGAAAGAGTAGCAGCAGGCTCCGCCAAAAAGTAAGAAAACGGTGATAATATTGCCAATGGTTTTAGTGAAAAACGGAAATATAAGAGCGATAAACACGGGCAAACCAATGATTATCAAATGGGCGATAAAAATATGGCGGTCTATCCTCCACCTACCGGCAAGCTTAGATTGGACGGATAGGTGTTTACCGGCCAGAAGTAATAAAGCCAGGATAACTAAATATAGAAAACCTCCAACATAAAGCAGGCAAGCAATAATTAGGATAACTACTACTGCAGCGATAGGGGTTGGCATATGTGATAGCTCCTTTCCAACGGAGGGACGTTCTTTTTGTTGGCTATTATTAAGCCTTAAAAACAATATCAACACTTAGCCCGGTAACTCGAGATATCTGCCTGAGGGATGCGCCGTCGATTTTTTTAGCTTTCCTCAGGATTTCGTTTCGTCTGATTCTTTCCATACCTTGAAGCATACCGATAAAATCGCCGTTCATTAGTTTTTCAATCTCAGTTTTCACTTCTAAATCGGTCTTGCGCTGTTTGGTTTCATTTTCAAGGCATTTATCTTCATTTTGCTGGTTCATAAATTCATGAAAAGCCAGCAATGCTTTCTCTCGATCTTGATTAAAAATGCCCAGCGGGAAAGAGGGCTCGGTTAATCCGTACGGGTACTCCCATGTACCATAATACGCATGAATACTGCTCCATCGATATTCCCTCGGTTCTTGGACTATACCAGCTTTGACCGGATTATTGTGTATGTATCGAATCACGGTTAACATATACTCGTTGTTTTCAACGCATTCGCTTCCATAACGACCTTGAAAAACATGGCCGCTTCGTCCGTATTTCCGGTTGTACCACCAGGCATAGCTGGTTCCGACCCTGCTCATGATACGCGATATCGTATCGGTATTTTCTCGAATAAGAAGATGAACATGGTTCGTCATCAAGCAGTACCCGTAAACCCCAAATTGATCATCAGTTTTCATTTGATTAATTGTTTCTAAAAAATGCCGGTAATCATCATCATCGTAAAAAATATCTTGCCGGTTGATTCCTCGTAGGATTATGTGGTAAATACCACTTTCACTTCGCTTTCTTGGCTGCCGCATCCTTTCACCAACATTTCAGTAATTTTATTCCATTATAGCAAAAATATAATTAAAAAAGCCAACAAAAAGAACGTCCCTCTGTTGGCATGCATAATAGTGTCGGGGTCTAAATATAATCTATAAAAGCCGACTATTAAGTATGGGAGGAGGTGCGTTATGGGGAAAAAACGTTATATAGCAGGCCTGGTACTGATTTTTATGTTCATGTTGTATGCTGCTCCGGTCCTTAGTGCTCCTGCGGCCAATAATCTTGATATCAAAGCTGAATCCTATGTGTTGATGGATGCCGATTCAGGTAAGGTGCTGTGTGCCCAAGACGAACATAAGAAACTGCCTCCTGCCAGTATGACCAAACTTATGACTCTGATATTGGCAGCGGAAGCATTGGAAGAGGGTAAAGTCAGCCTAAAGGATAAGGTTGTAACCAGTGAAAACGCATGGGAGATGGGTGGGTCACAGGTTTATCTGGAACAGGGCGAAACCATGACCCTCGAAGATATGTTGATAGCGGTGGCAGTAGGTTCGGCCAATGATGCCAGTGTAGCGGTAGCCGAACATCTGGAAGGCACTCATCAGGATTTCGTGGACCTGATGAATAAAAAGGCGGGTATGCTGGGCTTAAAAGATACCAAATTCATGAACTGCTATGGGCTGCCGGCCGAAGGTCACTATACTTCAGCCTACGATATGGCAGTCATCGCCCGCTATGCCTTAAAGTATCCCCGGGTTCTGGAATACACCAGCATTAAGGAATATGACCTGCGGGGAGGAGAATTCAAATTATATAATACCAATAAACTGCTATGGTGGTATCAGGGAGCAGACGGCTTTAAAACCGGTTGGACCAATGAGGCCAAATATTGTCTGACTGCAACGGCCAAGCGCAATGGTTTGCGGCTTATTTCGGTAGTTATGGCCTCACCGGAAACCCGCGGGCATTTCAGGGATTCCATGGAGTTATTTAATTATGGTTTTGCCAAGTATGCTTATAAAACTTTCTTTGTCAGGGATAATGTTTGCGGTGTTGTAAAAGTCGGTAAAGGCATATCTGACATGGTTGAAGCAGTGGCTGAAGAAGATATTGGGGCGATTTATATGAAAGGCGAAGACAGCAAAATTTCCAGTGAAAAACATCTGGTCACCTATATAAACGCTCCGGTAAAAAAAGGACAGAAGTTAGGAGAAATATCTATCTATAAAAATGGGCAGCTTCAGAAAAAAGTTAATCTTAATGCCGCCCAGGATATACCTAAATCCGGTATTATTCGCGAGTTTGTCAGGATGTTTGCCGAAATATTCACTTTATAGTTGGAATTTTGTGGAAGGTAATATCCCCTCTTTGTAGAAACCTTTATTAGGTAATACAGGGAGGGGATTTTGTCGTGGATTTAGAACTAAAACTTGTCAGGAATACGCTGGTAGTACGCATAAAAGGTGAACTTGATATGCTGGTAGCGGAAAAGCTGCGCCGGGAAATAGATAACAGGCTGGATAACAGGGAGATTAATACTTTAGTTATTAACCTTGACCAGGTAACTTTTATTGACAGTTCCGGTTTGGGTGTAATTATTGGCCGTTATAAAAGAATCTCGGCCGGCGATGGGAAGATGTATATCGTTGGAGCCAGACCGGCAGTTGAAAAGATCTTATTCTTCTCGGGGATCAACAAGTTAATTCCTATGTTTAACAGCGAACAGGATATTATTAATCTTTAAGGGAGGTGACACCAGCTTCGTGCTGGCAATGCCATGAACGTAAAAAATTATGTACATTTTAAATTCCTAAGTTTACCCGAGAATGTATCTTTTGCCCGTTCCTGTGTGGGAGCGTTTGCTTCTCAATTGGATTGTACCCTGGATGAGATTGAAGAAATAAAGCTGGTAGTATCGGAGGCTGTTTCCAACAGTATTATTCATGGTTACGATAATCGTACCGACCAGCAGATAGAGATTATAGTCTCAATTTTGGATAATAGAACCCTGGAGATTTTAATTGAAGACCACGGAAAAGGTATTAAAGATGTAAAGCAGGCATTGGAGCCAACCTTCTCCAGTGACCCGGCCCGGATGGGTTTGGGCTTTACTTTTATGAAATCATTTATGGATGAAATTGATATCCGGACCGAACCCGGAGCAGGTACGGTAGTTCGATTAAAACGTAGTTTCCCGGCCCATGACCAAAAAAACTATGCGTGATAAAGGAGCTGCTTTATGTGCTCTATGAATTCATATCAGGAAAATGAAGCGCTCTTATTAAAGGCGCACCAGGGTGATATAGAGGCCCGGGCCAGAGTATATGAGAATAATATTGGTCTGGTCTATATGGTCCTGGAAAGATTTAAAAGCACATCCTATGATTATGAAGACCTGTTTCAGGTAGGTTCCATAGGATTATTGAAGGCTATTGATAAATTTGATTTCAGTTTTAATGTGCGGTTTTCCACCTATGCGGTACCTATGATTATTGGGGAAATCAAGAAATTTTTACGTGATGACGGTATCGTTAAGGTGCAACGGGGCGTAAAAGAGGTATTCAGCAAGGTGCGTTGGGCTCAGGACAAGCTCCGGGGCGAATTGGGACGCGACCCGGCTATATCTGAAATAGCCGCCTTGTTGGAGATTGACAAGGAAGAAATCGTTCTGGCCATGGAAGCTTGTCAAACTCCTGCTTATATATATGATGCTGCACCGGGAGAGGAAAAAGACCAGCTTTCCTTGCTGGAAAGGCTATCCAACGATGAAAGCAGTGTAGCCCTGCTGGAAAAGATGGCTTTGCGTGAAGCGCTGGAGAAATTGGACGGCAGGGAACGCGAAGTAATTATAAGACGTTTTTTTAAAGATGAGACTCAGTCTATTATCGCTGAAAATTTGGGAGTTTCCCAGGTTCAGGTCTCGCGGATTGAAAAATCTGCTATTAAAAAACTGCGTAAAATATTGGATTGATTTGCATCAGGTGCCAATTCTGACCTGCATAAGATTGCCGGCCTAATCGCAAACTATCAGCATAATTAAATGCTTTTAAGGAGGTTATCGAATGCAGGTAAAAATAGCTGAGTTTGTGGGGGAATCACACAAAGATTGGCAGGACGCTGTGAAGAATGCAGTTGCCGAGGCATCTAAAAATCATAGCAACATAACCGGAGTGGAGGTCTACAACTGGACGGCCGATTGCCAGAACAATCAGATCATTGAGTACAAGACCAATATTAAAATAGCCTATACCGAATAAAAACCGAATAATTCCACGGAGACACCCGCATTGAGACTAATGTGGGTGTTTTTTACTTTACAGGCTGAATAATACTATTGCTAAACGCTCATAATACCTGAGAGGTGGTCAAATATGGAGAATAATGATGCCTTGAAGCAAGCTGAGATGGCAGAATATGATGTACTGGTTCAGCGTATAAAACCGCGTCCTCCTTTTTTAAAGCACTGTGTGTGGGCTTTTGTGGTGGGAGGACTTATATGCGTTCTGGGTCAACTGGTTGTGAATTATGCTCTATATACAGGAATGAAACGGACCGATGCCTACTCAGTGGCATCAGTGGTCATGATATTTTTGGGGGCTTTGTTAACCGGATTGGGAAAATATGATGAACTGGGGAAACGCGCCGGAGCAGGATCGCTGGTGCCCATTACCGGGTTCGCCAATGCTATCGTAGCCTCGGCCATGGAATTTAAGAAAGAAGGCTACATTTTCGGGGTAGGTGCCCGTATATTTACGGTAGCCGGTCCCACCCTGGTTTTCGGGTTTGCCATATCGGTATTTATTGGGCTGGTCAAGGTATTGCTGAAATAGGTTTGGATGGGAGAAGAAAGATGGCAGCGATAAAAAAGAGGGGCAAGCAAAGTATTGCTTTCAGCAGTCCGCCGGTAATATGTGCCTGGGGTTCGGTGGTTGGGCCTAAAGAAGGTAAAGGCCCCTGGAATGAAAAATTTGATTTGGTTTTGGAAGATTATTTATTAGGGGAAAAAACCTGGGAAAGGGCTGAAAGTAGAATACTGGAGGAGGCCGTCAAGCTAGCATTAAGCAAAAAGGGCCTGACTACCGGGGATGCCGAACTGCTCCTGGCCGGTGACCTGTTAAATCAACTGGTATCTTCCAACTATGCGGCCCGGGAACTGGCTATTCCTTTTTTGGGACTCTACGGGGCCTGTTCCACTATGGCGGAGGCATTGCTAACCGGAGCCATGCTGCTGGACGGCGGTTTTTACGAAAGGGTAGTAGCTGCTGCCGTAAGCCATCATTATACCTCGGAAAGACAGTTCCGTTTTCCCACCGAACAGGGAGTGCAAAAGGCTCCCACGGCTCAGTGGACCGTGACCGGAAGCGGTGCCGCTGTTTTACAAACCGCCGGTGTGGGGCCGCGTATAACTTGTGCCACTATTGGCAAAGTAATTGATCTGGGCCAAACTGACCCCGGCGATATGGGCAGTGCCATGGCACCGGCCGCCGTTGATACATTGAAAATACATCTGGATGATACCGGCCGCCCCTCTGATTACTATGATTTAATCATAACCGGGGATCTGGGGAATGTGGGAATGGCGCTGGCAACTGAAATGTTCGTTAAACAGGGAATATGCCCCAAACCTAATTACAGTGATTGTGGAGTACTTATTTATGATGATAGTCAGGGAGTCAATTCCGGTGGGAGCGGATGCGGCTGTGCCGCTTCCATGTTGTGTGGTCCGTTGCTGAAAAAAATGGCGGACGGAGAAATAAACCGCCTGCTTTTAATCGCAACCGGAGCTTTAATGAGTCCCACCGTATCTTTTCAGGGTGAGACGATTCCGGGCATCGCGCACGCAGTCGCATTGGAAAATTATTGTTAATGAGGTGACGATTTTTGAATTCACTGCTAATGGCCTTTTTGATCGGTGGGGGATTATGTGTAATCGGACAATTGATTATGGATCTGACTAAACCGGAGATAACTCCGGGACATATTTTAGTGGGATACATTTCCGGTGGAGCCATTTTAAGTGCAGTAGGTCTATACAAGCCTCTGGTTGATATAGGTGGGGCCGGAGCCACTATTCCCTTATCCGGATTTGGCCATTTGCTGGCCCAGGGAGCTATTAAAGGAGCAGCGGAAAAAGGTCTGCTGGGAGCCTTTAGTGGTGGAATTGAGGCTTCCGCCGCCGGAATTGCGGCTGCTATAGTTTTCGGATATATAGTGGCGGTGGTGTTTGACCCTAAAGGATGACAGCGGCAGACGGGGTTAGAGTCATAATCGTTACCGACGGAGATATCTCGGCCCAGCAAGCAGTACAGGCAGCATCGCTTAAGCTGGGACTTTATCCCCTTATGATCACCGGGGGCAATCCTACCAGGATAAGCGGGGCAAAAGCGCTCGATTATATATTAAAAACTCCCTATGACCCGGTGGTAGTCATGGTGGATGACAAAGGCAAAAAGGGCATGGGGCCGGGAGAAAATGTGCTGGATACCATACTGAAAGACCAGCGCTTGATGGTATTGGGTGTGGTAGCGGTGGCTTCCGACACCCGGGTGCGGGGAGTGGCGGTTGACAAATCAGTGACCTGCGACTTGAGAGTCGTAGATGCCCCGGTGGACAAAAATGGTTGTGAGGAAGAAGAAGGGCACCATAGGCTGGAAGGCGATACCATAGAAATACTGCGCCACCATCCGGAGTTATTTATAGTAGGATGCGGCGACCTGGGCAAAATGGAGGGCCGAGATTCCATTGCCCATGGTGCCCGTATAACCGAACAATGTTTTCGGGAAATCCTGAAGCAAGCATGTGAGGGTAAGGAATTCAACACTGAAGGACGCTGATATTTATGAAAATTAGACGCTGAAGACGCTGAATATTATGAATGACACTGAAAATTTTTAAAATCGGAAACACCTGAGGAAAGTTTTAGGCCCCCATAGAATTAACAATTGCGAGAGTGGGGTGCAAGCTAAAATCAGGGTTAATCATAAGCAATCAGTGTACTTCAGTGTTGAATTTTTCAATCAATGGAAAGGAATTTGATGCTATGACCAGAGTCGGTATACCGCGCGGGCTTTTTTATTTCTATTATTACCCCTTATGGAAAACCTTTTTTAACGACCTGGGGGCAGAGGTAATAACTTCGCCTCCCAGCAACCGTTCCATCATAGATGGAGGGTTGCGGCTGACCGTAGATGAGGCCTGCTTTCCCATCAAAGTATACTTTGGCCATGTAAACGAACTTTGCCGGGAGAAACTTGATTATATCTTTATTCCCCGGATTATCAGCGTTGAGGCCAAAAGCTATATCTGCCCTAAATTTATGGGCATACCCGACATGATTAAGGCATCGGTGCCGGATTTACCGGAAATAATCGATTTGACCGTCGATTTAAGCAAATCGGACCGGGATTTTAAAAGCGGACTGTTCAGAGTGGGAAAAATGTTCGGCCAGAACCGCCGTGCTATTGCAGATGCATATAAACACGGAATGCAGGAATTGAATTTTTGCCGCCTTTTGGCCCGGCAAGGCTTTAGCCCGGCCGAAGCTATCAGAATATGGGAAGGAGATTCCTTGGATATAGGTAACAATTTTGATTTGAATATCGGGCTCCTGGGTCACGGTTATTCATTATACGATAATGCCATCAGCATGAATTTGATAAATCGGCTGCGTGAGATGGGATGTCGGGTCATATTACCGGAAATGTTGCCTGCCGAACAGATTGAGGCGGCGGCTGCAACCATGCCTAAAAGGGTATTCTGGACCCTGGGCCGCCGGATGGTGGGCAGTGCTTTTACTATGGAGAATACTACTCTGGTGGATGGCATTATTTATGTGGCTTGTTTTGGCTGTGGACCTGATTCGTTGATCGGGGAGATTATACTGCGCAAGATAAAGCACAAGCCCTTTATGATGCTGACCATAGATGAACATACGGGTCAGGCCGGCATGATGACGAGACTGGAGGCCTTCTGTGATATGTTGCGGCGTGAAAGGAGAATAAAGGATGAAAGTAACCTATCCTCATATGGGTAATGCCTATATAGCCATAAACGCCCTTTTAAAGGGGTTGAAGCTGGAGGTGGTGCCGCCTCCCCCCATCACTCGGCGCACCATGGAATTAGGCACCAAGTATTCACCCGAATTTGCCTGCCTGCCGTTAAAAATCAATGTAGGTAATTTTATTGAAGCGCTCGAACAGGGCGCTGATACCATTGTTATGGCCGGAGGATGGGGGCCGTGCCGGTTTGGTTATTATGCTCAGGTGGAAAGGGAGATATTAAATGATCTGGGTTATGATTTTGATCTGGTTATTCTGGAAGCCCCCGATTTTAAGCTTACGCAATTGATCGATCAGATAAAAGCCCTGGGTCAGAACGTTACTCTATGGGAAGCTCTAAAAATATTAAAGTTTGCCTGGAAAAAACTCAACGCAGTGGAACAGGTGGAAAGGGCTTTGGAAAAAGCCTTGCCCTATACTGATTTAAAGGATGAAGCTGAAAAGATCTATGCCCAAAGCCTGCAAGCTATTGATGAAGCAGACGAGGCAGCCTTGGTTAAAAGCTTATCCAATGAAGCAGTAGCAAAATTACAAAGGCTGCCCCGGCATGAGCGTATAGTAGTGAAGATAGGTTTGGTGGGCGAGATCTATACTATTCTGGAGCCTGCCTCCAATTATGATATCGGCCGTACCATGGGAAGGTTGGATGCTGAAGTAACCCAATCGATTTATTTAAGTGAATGGGTAAATGATCATCTGCTGGGAGGTCTGGTAAAAAAATCGCATCACAGTAAGATTGTAGCCTGTGCCCGGCCCTATCTAAGCTGCTGGGTGGGCGGACACGGTCAGGAGACAGTGGGCAGTACGGTTGATTTTGCCCATCGCCATTATGATGGAGTAATTCAAATAGGCCCGCTTACCTGTATGCCTGAAATTGTGGCCCAATCCATACTCCCGGTCATAAGTGAAAAAGAGGGGATTCCCTGTATGACCATGTGGTTTGACGAGCATTCAGGTCAGGCCGGGGTCAATACGCGCCTGGAAGCATTTATTGACATGGTGCGCCGCCAGAAATGCTTAAGTGAAGCAGCAATATGCGAGGAGGCATAAAAATGAACTGTTATTTGGGAGTAGATATAGGTTCGGTGAGCAGTAACTTTGTTCTGCTGGACGAAAGGAAACAGCTGGTTAAAAAGATATATCTGCGGACCCGGGGAAATCCGGTAAAAGCTATCAAGGACGGATATGCTGAGCTTATGGACGGGTTGGAAAAGGATGAACTGAAAATCAAAGGGGTAGGAACGACCGGCAGTGGGCGTCATCTGGCCGCGGTTCTGCTGGGGGCGGATACGGTTAAAAACGAAATAACGGCTCATGCGGTGGCATCCTCCAGCCTTTATCCCGATGTGCGCACTATTTTCGAGATAGGAGGACAGGATTCCAAGATCATTTGCCTTAGACAGGGCATTGTCAATGATTTTGCCATGAATACGGTTTGTGCCGCCGGTACCGGCTCTTTCCTGGACCAGCAGGCGGTCCGTTTGAATTTACCCATCGAGCAGTTCGGTTCTTATGCCACAGCCGCCCTTCAGCCCGTGCGTATTGCCGGACGCTGCGGAGTCTTTGCCGAGTCGGACATGATTCACAAGCAACAAATGGGTTATCCGGTCGAAGACATTATTATGGGGCTTTGTGAAGCCCTGGTAAGAAATTACCTGAGTAATGTGGCCAAAGGCAAAAAAATAGAACAACCGGTAGTTTTTCAAGGTGGGGTAGCAGCCAATAAAGGCATTCGCCACGCTTTTCAAACCATACTAGGAATAACCGTACAGGTTCCGGAACACTATGATGTAATGGGAGCCATCGGAGCAGCATTGCTGGCCCAGGAATGCACTTTAGGCCGGAACAGCAATTTTAAGGGCAGCGCTTACATACTGGAAGGGGAATTTAAATCGCGCAGTCAGGAATGTAAGGGATGTCCCAATCTGTGCGAAGTAGTATGTATAAAACGCGACCAGGAAATCCTGGCTTACTGGGGTGACCGCTGCAAAAAATGGGAGACCTCTTTAACGGGCGGGGACCGGATTTTAAGAGTGGTGTGATAAAATTCAACCTTGGATGCTGAAGAGCGTGCTCTTTGGGCATGGCCTGCAGCATGAGCGGAGGTTGGGAGGCGCAGGGTAGTTTGGGGCTGAAAGGTCTTGGTCAAGCAGCGTCTTAAATAGAATCTTGCGGGAAAGCAAGTCTCTATGATAAAATATGGCAAAGTAAACTGGAACTGCTCCGGTTTTGAAAATTTCATAAGACGAGAGGAGAAAGATGAGATGAGTAAAGAAGAGCTCACTAAAATCACCCTGCCTGAAGAGATGATTCCCAAATTTTGGTATAATGTACAGGCTGATATGCCTACCCCCCTCGCACCCGGTCTTAATCCGAAAACCAGAAAGACGTTGACTCCGGCTGATCTGGAGCCGATTTTTGCCCGGGAGCTTATTGCCCAGGAAGTATCGCAGGAAAGGTATATTGAGATACCTGCGCCGGTGCGTGAGTTGTATAAAAAATGGAGGCCGTCGCCGCTATTTCGCGCCCGAGGTCTGGAAAAGGCGCTCGATAGCGGATGCCGCATTTATTATAAATATGAAGGTATAAGTCCGGTGGGCAGTCACAAACTTAATTCGGCGCTGCCGCAGGCTTTCTTTAATAAAGCTGAAGGCATAAAGAGGGTTACTACCGAAACTGGCGCCGGACAGTGGGGAACCGCATTATCTCTGGCCTGTCAATTATTTGGGCTGGAATGCATGGTGTATATGGTCAGGGTCAGCTATCAGCAGAAACCTTACCGCCGTATAATAATGGAGACTTATGGTGGTAAATGTGTCGCCAGCCCCAGTACCTTGACCATATCCGGCCGGGCCGAACTTGCCCGTCACCCCGATACACCCGGGACTCTGGCTATAGCCATCAGCGAAGCGGTAGAGGATGCCGTCAGCCGGGATGATACCCACTATTCCCTGGGCAGTGTATTAAATCATGTTTGTTTGCACCAGTCCGTTATTGGCCAGGAAGTTAAAATGCAGATGGAGATAGGGGATGATTATCCGGATATAGTGATTGGCTGCTGCGGGGGAGGAAGTAATTTTGCCGGTATTGCTTTTCCATTTATACCCGATAAAAGGGCGGGACGGAAAATAAGGTTAATAGCAGTGGAACCGGCGGCCTGCCCTACCCTGACCAAAGGTGCGTTTGCTTATGACTATGGTGATGTTGTAGGATATACGCCTTTGTTAAAAATGTATACGCTGGGACATGATTTTACCCCGGATGGAATTCATGCCGGCGGCTTGCGCTATCATGGAGAATCACCGCTGGTAAGCCAGCTTTACCACGATGGCCTGATTGAAGCTCAGTCGGTACTGCAAAGCCATGTGTTTGAGGCAGCCCTTTTGTTTGCCCGAAACGAAGGTATTGTACCTGCTCCGGAATCCGCGCATGCTATAAGTGTCGGGATAAAAGAGGCCTTAAAAGCTAAAGCGGAAGGAATAAGCAAAAGTATAGTTATAAACTTAAGCGGACATGGCATGCTCGATTTGGCTGCCTATGACAGTTATCTGAATGGACATGCGGCAGATATTGAGTTTTCCGATGCTTCTCTGCAGGAAAGCCTGAAAACTTTGCCTTAGCATGTATATTTATAAGGAAGGTTTGCTTCTTGCTATTCCAGCAGGGGACACACCTTCCTTTCAGGTTTGCTGGCGCGAACCGAAGTAAGGAATATCCCCGGTTATTGGAAGGCCAATGGATAAAAAAGAAGATAACATCCTAAATCCCCGGTTGCAAACCGGGATTCTTTGTAATTAGGGCTGGTATTAGATATGATACCAATAGATATAATATATATTTTTTTAGCAACACTTAAAGAAGGGAAAAGTAATGACAGCATTAACACCCAGATTATTAACTATTGCCCAGATGATTGAACCGGGGACAGTGGCCGACATCGGGGCCGACCATGCCCTGCTGGGCATTTATCTGGTGCAAAAACAGATTGCGCCCCGAGCCATTGTAACTGATATAAACTGTGGACCGTTGACCAGAGCTGCCGCAGCGGTAAAAAGCAGTGCCGTTTCCGATCATATTGAGGTAAGGCCGGGGGATGGACTCAGGCCGATTGCGGACCATGAAGTCGATACCATTGTTATTGCCGGAATGGGAGGGACGGTAATAAGCGAAATTATTGCCGCTGATTGGGAAAAGTCAGAAAGCTTCAGCCGTTTTGTCCTTCAGCCCATGACCAAACCGGAAGTGCTGCGCGATGTCCTGGCGCGGCGGGGATGGAAAATACTGCAGGAGCAGGCGGTGCTGGATCGAGACCAGTGGTATGTGATAATTCTGTGCTGTCCAGGACAAGAGCCATATACTTTAAGTGATTTGGAATTGGAAGTGGGCCCCCATCTGCTGCGGGCCGACACCGCCATGAAAAGGGATTATCTGGCCCATTGGCGAAATAGATATGCCAAGGTCCATGCAAGTCTGATGAATTCAACCCGGCGCGAAAACATTCAGCATATTCGTGCCTGTGAAACTAAAATAGCACGCTTGGAGGAATTGCTAAATGAAGCCCAGAGTTAAGGATATTGCCCGGATAATGGAACAACATTTTCCCCCGGAACTGGCCGAGAACTGGGATAATGTTGGTTTGCAGACCGGTTCGCTGGAAAGATCGGCCCGGCGTGTTATGGTCTGCCTGGATCTAACCGAACCGATTCTAACCAAGGCAGAATCAGATCATGTAAACCTCATTATCACTCATCATCCGCTCTTCTTTAGGGCTATAAAAGGCATCAATCTGGATAAGCCTTTCGGAAGAATGATAGAAAAACTGCTTAAGAATGACATAACGGTATATTCTGCCCATACTAATCTGGACGCCGGCACCAGGGGCCTTAACCAGCTTTTGGCTGAGACCCTGGGACTGGCTGATATTAAACCGCTGGAGCGAATGAAAACAGAACGCTATTTAAAACTGGTGGTATTTGTACCGGCGGCCTGCACGGAAGCGGTTCGACAGGCTATAAATGAGGCTGGAGCAGGGTTTATTGGCAATTATTCCGATTGCAGTTTTCGTACCCGGGGAACCGGTACTTTTAAACCTCAGCCCGGAACCAACCCTTTTATCGGAACTACAGGACAGCTGGAGGAAGTGGATGAATACCGGCTGGAAACGATTGTGCCGGAAAAAAAGGTGGATGCGGTGATTTCTAATATGAAGAAAGCGCACCCTTATGAGGAAGTAGCTTATGATCTATATCCTTTGGCCAACGAAGGACCGGGGTACAGCCTGGGACGCCAGGGAAGGCTGGAAAGTACGGTCACGGTGGAAGAGTTTGCACTGCAGGTAAAAGATAGACTCCAGCTTGATTCGGTGCGGGTAGCGGGGGACTTAAAGCGTTCCATAAGAGAGGTAGCAGTAGTCAGTGGAGCGGGAGCAGAATTTATAAATAAGGTCAAAGCTCAGGGTATCGATCTGCTGGTAACCGGTGACCTCAAATACCATGAGGCCCGCGATGCTGAGTTGCTAGGCCTGGCTGTAATAGATGCCGGGCATCAGGGCACGGAAGAAATAATGGTACCTTATATTAAAACCTTGCTGGAGAACGAATGCCGGAATAATGGTTATGAAGTAATAATAGAGGGGATAAAATCTGATCTCTGTATCAAAACATTGAGTAGAAAGTAGGTATTTTGCGGAAGGTGTGATCAAACTTATACGGTTATTTGTATTTTATGGAAGGAATTTGGCGTTATAGAATCGAATAAATATTGGCAAGTAAGTTGCGAAATGGGGAGTGTATTCATGCTAAAACTTAAAGTCAGCAGTTTGAAACCAGGCGTGAAGCTAGGAAAAGATATATACACTTCAGACAGTCAGCTTCTATTGCCCAAGGGGACAGTTATAACCGATGAAGCACTCAATGCCTTTGCACGCAGGAACATAAAAGAAGTTTTTATTATGGAAGCTTCCGCCCGCATGAAGTCCCAAAAGAAATTTGATGATGTATATGTAGATTCCCTTGATGCCGTCAAAGCATTTATGTTCGAAGCCAGACTGGGAAAGCCGCTTGAAGTTGAGGAAATCAGTGAAACAGTTGATATGCTCATGGAACAGGTCTTTGACGAAGGCGACTTATTTAAGCAAATGCGCATGATGAAAGATAAGGACGATTATTTATTTACGCATTCAGTTAATGTTTCTCTATTATGTATTTTAATAGGCCGCTGGCTTAAATGCGATGATAAGGAGATTAAAAGTCTCGGAATTGCAGGCCTTTTGCATGATATCGGGAAAATATTTATTCCTGATAAAATATTAAACAAGCCGGATAAACTGACGGAGCGTGAGTTTGAAGAAATAAAGAAACATACTCTTATGGGTTACAATTTGGTGGGACAGAACGAAACGATCAGTACTGAGGTTGCTAATGCTGTTTTGATGCATCATGAAAGATTGGACGGCTCCGGATATCCCATCGGTTCCAAAGGAGCCCAGATGGGGTTCTGTGCTTCCGTGGTAGCAGTGGCCGATGTCTATGATGCTATTACCTCCCGACGTATTTATTCTTCCAAGCAGTCCCCTTATGCAGCAGCTGAAGTACTATGGAACGAATCCTTTGGCAAGCTGGATGCACGTATAGCCAAAGTTTTCTATGATAAAATAACTAATTTTTACATTGGCAATGAAGTCTTGCTTTCCAATAATCAAAAAGGAGTGGTAGTTTATATTAATCCCACTCAGCCGACTCGTCCCATAGTAATGGTGGATGACGTTTTTTACGACTTGTCCACAGACAGAAATATTACTATTTTGGAAATAATAGACTAAAATTACGCTATAATTAAGAAAATGCCGATATAAAGGCATTTTTTTGCATTTTATATGCATAAATCCGGTACTTCTATGGTAGAATGTAACTAAAAGTTTGCCATGTTAAAAATTTTTTAAAAAAATTAGTTTGAGAGCAGGATTTGCCGATTTTTTGAGGAATGTAAAATATGGTAAATTAAATTTTAAAGGGAGGATTCTGTCGTGAACAAATCGGAACTTGTTAAGTCTCTAGCGGAGAAAGCGCAGATCACTCAAAAAGATGCTGCTAAATCATTGGATGCGATCGTAGAGACCATCCAGCAAGCCTTGGCTCAAGGTGATAAAGTGCAGATTATCGGCTTCGGAAGCTTTGAAGTTCGTGACCGCAAGGAAAGAAAAGTTATCAGTCCGGCCACCGGACAGGAAATTAAAGTTCCAGCCACCAAAGTTCCAGCTTTTAAACCCGGCAAATCCCTGAAGGAAGCTGTTGCAGTGGAGAAAAAAGCTCCTGCTAAAGCTGCTGGGAAGAAGACTGCAAAAAAGAAAAAATAATTTACGATAAGCTTAAATCAAAACCGGCCCTATAAACCGGCTGGTGACAGAAGTACAAATTCAGACATAAAAAAAGCCCGCCATTTAAACGTACCTCCGGTGCGTTGCTTGTGCGGGCTTTTTGTATGATAAAAAAATAACGCTGCTATTAGGCTTTTTTTACCATATCCCAGAGCGAGCAAAAAAGTCAAAGAGCAAGGCATTAAGGCAAGACCGTGATTGAGGCGTACATGAGTACGTCGATTGAACGGGCTTGCCTTAATAACGCAGCTATTGGACTTTTTTGACGCTCTGATCCCGGAAGTAATTCCGGGCTATATTTATGATGGCTAAAACTTGCACTGTACGCGATTTATTAAGTACAATTGACATTATACGAATGAAATATTAGCACCCGATGGAGTGCTGGTTAACGAGGAGGATACATTATGTCAAACAATTTACCCAGTGTATATGACCCGGAGAATGTGGAAGGCAAATGGTATGACTACTGGAAGAAGAATGAGTACTTTACCCCGAGGGACTATAGCGGAAAACCCTTTTCTATTGTAATGCCGCCTCCCAATGTTACCGGAGCACTGCATCTGGGACATGCCCTGGATAATACTATTCAGGATATACTTACCCGCTGGCGCAGAATGCAGGGGTACAATACCCTGTGGCTGCCAGGTACCGACCATGCCGGCATAGCGACTCAGGCCAAGGTGGAAGAAGCTTTGGCTAAAGACGGGATAAGCCGTCATGAACTGGGACGGGAAAAGTTTCTGGACAAGGTATGGGAATGGAAACACCTGTATGGAAACCGGATTACCAGCCAGCTCAGTCTGATGGGCTCATCCTGTGATTGGAGCCGGGAACGCTTTACCATGGATGAAGGCTGTTCACAGGCCGTGCGGGAAGTATTTGTTGATCTATATGAAAAAGGGCTTATATATCAGGGAGACTACATAGTAAACTGGTGCCCCAGATGCCATACCGCCATTTCTGATATTGAAGTGGAGCACGAGGACAGCGACGGGCATCTGTGGCATATAAAATATCCGGTGGAAGGGACCGATGAATATCTGGTAGTGGCTACCACCAGACCGGAAACCATGCTCGGTGATACCGGGGTTGCGGTTCATCCCCATGATGAAAGATATACTGACCTGGTGGGCAAGCAGGTAAGGCTTCCTCTGGTTGATCGCCTTATACCGGTTTTTGCCGATCACTATGTTGACCGTGAATTCGGGACCGGTGCGGTAAAAGTAACACCTGCTCATGACCCGAATGACTTTGAGATGGGTATAAGACATAATCTGGAACTGGTCAAAGTCATTGACGATTACGGGGTAATGAATGACCAAGCCGGCCGGTACAATGGCCTGACCCGGGAAGAGTGCCGTAAGCAGATAGTGAACGATCTGCAGGAACAGGGCTATTTGCTCGAGGTGGAGGACCACCGTCATGCGGTTGGACATTGCCAGCGCTGCGATACTATTATTGAACCTATGGTTTCCAAGCAATGGTTTGTCAAGATGAAACCGCTGGCCGAGCCTGCTATCGAAAAAGTGCTTAACGGTGAAATAAAGTTTATACCTGAACGCTTCACCAAAATTTATATTAACTGGATGGAAAACATACGTGATTGGTGTATATCCCGTCAGCTCTGGTGGGGACACCGCATTCCGGTATGGTATTGCCAGGATTGCGGTGAAGTCATATGCCGTAAAACGGATCCGGATAAATGTCCTGAATGCGGTTCCTCCAATCTTAAACAAGACGAAGACGTACTTGATACCTGGTTTTCCAGTGCCCTCTGGCCTTTTTCGACCCTGGGCTGGCCTGAGCAAACGGCGGATCTGAAATACTTCTATCCTACTTCAGTACTTGTAACCGGCCGGGATATAATTTTCTTCTGGGTAGCCCGGATGATTTTCTCCGGAATAGCCCAAACCGGGCAGGTGCCATTCCATGAAGTTAATATCCATGGGCTCATTCTCGATGGACAGGGACGCAAAATGAGCAAATCCCTGGGTAACGGAATTGATCCCCTTGAAGTAATAAGCAAATACGGTGCGGATACTTTGAGATTTTCACTGATTACCGGGGTCACTCCTGGAAACGATATACGTTTTCATTGGGAGAAGATCGAGAATATCCGTAACTTTGCCAACAAGATCTGGAACGCTTCCCGTTTTGTGCTTATGAATATGACCGGTTATGAACCGCTGGAATACCAGTGGGATGAGCTTACCCTGGCCGACCGCTGGATATTGGCCCGTCTGAATACCAGAATTACAGAAATAACTTCAGCCCTGGAACGCTATGACCTGGGTGAGGCAGCCCGCATGGTATATGATTTTATCTGGGATGAATTCTGCGACTGGTATATAGAACTGGTGAAGTCCAGATTGTTCCATCCGGCCGATGCTCACCAGAAATTATTGGTGCAGAATGTCCTGCATGATGTATTGATGCAAATACTGCGGCTGCTCCATCCTTTCATGCCGTTTATCAGCGAGGAGATTTATCACAATATGCCCGGACATGGGGAAACCTTAATGTTGGAACCGTGGCCTGAGAGTAATAAATGTGATGAAAGTGCAGTAGAATCCATGCAGGAAATAATGGCCGCTATCAGGTCCATCCGCAATATCAGAGCCGAGTTTAACGTCAGCCCCGGCGCAGCGATAGATTGCATCATTGTGATCACCGATGCCGGGCGGCAGGCAATGTTTAAGTTTAATAGCTCTTATATAAAGGAAATGGCCAAAGTAGGTAATTTGACGGTAGTTGAAGCATTGACTGACAAGCCCCGTCATGCCGTATCGGCCTTGACGCCTTTTGCGGAATTATATGTACCGCTGGAGGGCATAATTGATGTTCAGCGTGAAATTGCCCGGCTGGAAAAGGAATTAAAATCGGTGCAAACCGATCTGGAAAAAGGACGCGCCAAATTGGCCAATGCAGGATTTTTAGCCAAAGCTCCGGCTGAGGTTATAGAAAAAGAAAAGATGAAAGTGGATGAAGCCGGTATTAAGAAAGAAGGTATAGAACAACGCCTGCAAATACTGAAAGACTAGTAGAGCAGCGCCTGACCCAACTGGCCCGGCTGGGAAGCAAGCCGGGCTTGGAGAGGATTACCAGGCTGCTTGAGCTGATGGGTAATCCTCAGAACGAATATAGTTGTGTTCATATAGCAGGCACCAATGGTAAAGGCTCTACTTCTGTAATTATATCTAATGTGCTTGCTGCTGCCGGTTATCGGGTAGGGAGGTTTACCTCCCCCCATTTGCATTCTTACCGGGAAAGAATAACCATCAATAATCAGATGATAGATGCTGAGTCAATGCAGCAAGGTCTTAATCAAGTTGAAGAACTGGTAACCGACATGCTGGCAGAAGGTTATGACCGTCCTACCGAGTTTGAAGTCCTGACCGCCCTTGCCTTCTGGTATTTTAAGGTGCAGAAAGTTGAGGTCGCGGTAATGGAAGTAGGGATGGGAGGTTTGTACGATTCCACTAATGTCATCAGACCGGTAGTATCAATAATTACTGGTGTTGATGTAGATCATATTAACTTTCTGGGACCTACTTTGAAAGATATTGCTCTCAATAAAGCGGGCATTATTAAAAATGGTGTCCCGGTCGTAGCCGGGCCCATGGATGAAACTTGTCTGGCTGTTATCAGGCAAAAGGCGGCCGCCCTTGATGCCAAACTGTATATCAGCGATACGGCGGTTGTATCACGTTCAGCCGCACCTGCCATTTCCGGTCAGACGCTTGACATTGATACCGATTGGCTGCATCTGGAGAAAATCAAATTTGCCCTGGCAGGTGATTATCAGTTAACTAACCTGTCCACTGCGGTAACGGCGCTGGGTATCATGCAAAAGAACGGTTACCGCATTGACCCGGAGCATGTCCGGAAGGCTTTAACTTCGTTAAAAATGCCCGGCCGTTTGGAAATAGTAAGCCGGAAGCCGCTGGTAATAATCGATGTGGCTCATAATCCCCAGGGAGCAAAAGCTTTAAATGATTCATTAAAAGTATTGTTGCCCGGGCGCCGGAGAGTGCTGGTATGTGGAGTTCTGGATGATAAAGATGCCGCAGGTATTTTGAAAAATCTGGGGGAGAATACCAGGGAAATGATTATAACTCGTCCTGAAGGTATACGAGGGCGGGATTGGCGCAGACTAAAAAATATATGGCAGAATATTTTTCCTGATAAACCGTGCTGCAGTGAGGAGAATATAGGTGAAGCGGTGAAACTGGGTTGCCGGCAATTAAACGAAGGAGATTATTTGCTGGTTACAGGTTCTTTCTATGTTATTAACCAGGCACGCAGGGAATTAATAAATAGTTAACAGTAATTTAACAAAGAATAATTAGTATATTGTTATAATTAAAACGTAGGATTATGTATACGAAGCAAATGGGAGGTTATACGGTGGTTTTTAAACTAAAGCCACAGGAAGGCAAATTTTTTTCATATTTTGAAGAAAGTGCAGAAGCTATCTGTGAATCAGCAAAAATCTTAACAACATTTTTTGAAGGAAAAGGGCATGCCGACCATAGTTTGGAATTACTTAACCAGGTGGAAGCAAAGGGAGATGAGATTTTTTCCACCACTATACGCCAGATAAACGGATCTTTCATTACTCCATTTGACCGGGAAGACATACTTCTGCTGGCCCAGGAATTAAACCGCATATTAGACCATATTCAAGGTACGATGGAAAAGGTGGTCATATATAAAGCCGGTTTGCCTAAAGAAATCTATGTTCTGAAACTGGCCAAGGTCCTGGAGCAAGCAGCTGAAGAAATTAAAAACGCCGTCTTAAAGTTGCCTGACATCAGGGCGTATCATTTAAAAATAATCGAGTCCTGCGATAAAATCCGTTCTTTTGAACATGAAGGTGATTACCTGTACCGGGCAGGAATTGCTCTACTCTTTGAAAAAACCGAAAATGTAGTCGATATTATTAAATGGAAAGAAATCTACGAGCATCTGGAAACAACTCTTGATTACTGTGAGAGAGTAAGTAATATCATTAAGGGAGTAGCTGTCAAATATGTATAGCCTACTCCTTGTTTGTGTAATAATTGTACTGGCCTTATGTTTCGACTACGTCAATGGCTTTCATGATACTGCCAATGCGATTGCTACTTCCGTTTCGACCAAAGCACTATCGCCCCGGGCAGCCATAATTGTTGCCGCTTCACTCAATTGCCTGGGGGCTTTAAGCGGTACGGCGGTAGCCGCTACCATTGGAAAGGGCATAATTGGTGTGAATCCGGTCAGTCCGTATGTTCTCATCGCAGCCCTTTTTGCTGCTGTTTTCTGGAATTTGTTCACCTGGTATTTTGGTATTCCCAGCAGCTCCACCCATGCTTTAATCGGCGGATTGGTTGGAGCTATCATTGTTGCTTATGGAACCGGAATGGTCAAATGGGACGGCTTTATCAGCATCTTTGCAGGGTTAATTGCTACTCCTCTGGTGGGACTGGTAGCCGGCAGCCTGATTATGACCCTGCTGTTCTGGTTATTTAAGAATGCTTCTCCGGCCCGCACCAACAGCCGCTTCAGAAAATTGCAAATACTTTCGGCTTGTATGGCGTCATTTGCACACGGCTCCAATGATGCCCAGAAAACGATGGGTATAATAACCCTGGCTCTGTTCAGCGGCGGCTTCATCGATACCTTTACGGTTCATCTCTGGGTAAAACTTATCTGTGCCGCGGCCATGGCCGCCGGAACTGCCATGGGGGGGTGGAAAATTATCAGAACCATGGGCGGTAAGATCTTCAGAATCGAACCTATAAATGGTTTTGCGGCTGATTTTACTTCAGCAATGGTTATTTATGGAGGCAGCTTGCTGGGTATTCCGGTCAGCACCACCCATGTGGTTTCATCTTCCATTATGGGCGTAGGTGCAGCCAAACGTCTGAAAGGGGTGCGCTGGAACATTGCCCGCTCTATAATAGTTGCCTGGTTTGTGACGATTCCTTCCGCGGCATTGGTAGCAATGATAGTCTATAAAATCATGCAGGTGTTTATTTTATAAAGAAAATTCACTAATGGAATATTAAAAACGGTGGAATAGGACTAAAGTCTCCAACGGCATACGATAAGTGAACCTCTGATCGTCAGGATTGGAGGTTTTTGTATTTTTAAATTTTAGAATAGTTTCACATGTTTTATAATTAATAGTAGAATAAGATTTATAAATAGAGAAATAATACAAATATTTTTTTGTGTAAGGAGTGGGGGACTTGAAAATCTACAAAATCCCCGAAGCCACAGTAATGAGGCTTTCTATTTACTCGCGGTTTCTTCACCAGTTGAGCGGAGAAGGAATCGAAAAGGTATCTTCCGGTGAAATTGCGGTAGGTGCAGGGGTGAGTTCAGCCCAGGTGAGAAAGGATCTGGCCTATTTTGGAGAATTTGGAACCAGAGGAGTAGGCTATAAAGTAGATGAATTATATGGGCACCTGTTGAAGATTCTGGGTCTGGACCATAAATGGAACGTCATTATTGTAGGAGCAGGCAAAGTGGGGTCGGCCCTGGCCCTTTACCAGGGTTTTAAGGAACGTGGTTTTACTATCAGTGCAGTTCTTGATGTAGACAAAAGCCGGATAGGGACAAAGCTGGAACAGGTTGAGATTGAACCTATGGAGGTATTAAACCAGCGCGTAAAGGAAAACAATATTAATATTGGCATAGTTACAGTACCGGCATCGGTAGCACAGGATGTAACGGATAAGATGGTGGCGGCCGGGGTCAAAGCCATACTGAACTTCTCCCCCCGGGTTCTTAAGGTCCCCAACTACGTGATTCTACGTAATGTGGATTTATCGGTAAACCTTGAAGTATTAAGCTTTAACCTGGGGATGCATCGCTAATACTATAAGGTGGGTTTAAAGCCTGCATTTAAGGATTTTCCGAATTCTTCCACGTCTTGTTTTTACCCTTTGGTAATGCTAAACTTGATAAAAATAGAAGGAGGAACTGCTTTGTGGCAGGCAGGTCTCACAGTTATCCAGGCTGGGCGGTTTTACTGCTTCTGACTGTGATTGGCGGAATAATAGGAGGTTGGTTGGGAGAAACGCTGGTAAAGTTATGGCCTAATCTGAATATCCTGGGGGTAATGCATAGGATAGGCGTTCCCGCTTTTACAATTGATCTTCATGTATTTAGCATAACATTTGGATTTATGTTAAATGTAAATTTATTTACTATAATAGGTTTTATTTTGGCCTATCTGGTTTATAAAAGATTATGATTGAGAGGATAATAGTTGAAACCGATTATTTTAGCATCCCAGTCGCCACGGCGTAAAGAACTTCTTGCCAGGCTGGGCCTTGTTTTTACTACCATTCCAGCTAGCATTGAAGAAAATATTGCTTCTTTTCAGCTTCCACAAACAGCGGTTCAGGAAATTGCCTTTCAAAAGGCCCGATATGTCACAGATTTGCTCAATGACGGTTTGATTATTGCGGCTGACACGGTTGTAGTTCTAAAGGATACTATTCTAGGCAAACCGGCGGATGAGAAGCATGCCTATGAAATGTTGACCAGTTTGAGTGGGCAAGAACATACAGTTATCACCGGGATTTGTTTAATGGATGCAGCCAATGGTGATTACCAGGTGGAATCAGAGATCACCAAGGTTAAATTTCGTGAGTTGTCCGAGACTGAAATCAGAAATTACATTGCTACCGGAGAGCCGATGGACAAGGCCGGTTCTTACGGGATTCAAGGGCGCGGAGCGCTGTTAGTGGACAGAATTGAGGGTTGCTATTATAATGTTGTGGGGCTGCCCTTGACCAGATTATATTTGATGCTGGAGCGCTATGGTATCGACCTGTTGGGGGGGTAGGACAGGTGCATTATGGCATAGGTATAAAAGACATGCCGGAAAATATGCGGCCCAGAGAAAAATTCCTGGCTCGAGGCGAGAGCTGCCTTAATGATGCCGAACTTCTGGCTATTATTTTGGGGCATGGAACCAAAAACATGAGTGCTATCGATTTAGCACAGTTATTATTAGTTAAGTACAAGGGAATAAGGGGTTTGAAAGAAGTAAGCCTGGAAGAGCTGGTCCAGGAAAAAGGTATCGGTATGGCCAAAGCCGTATCAATCAAAGCAGCCGTCGAGCTGGGTCGCAGAGTGGGCCTGGATATTCAGACCCGGGCGACTATAAGATCGCCGGAAGATGTTAAGAATATAGTCATGGAAGAGATGCGCTATTTTGACAGGGAACATTTCCGGGTCATGTACCTGGACCGCAAAGGAGGTCTCCTGGCCATGGAAGATATCTCCGTAGGAGGTCTGCATAGTTCCATTGCCCATTCGCGGGAAGTGTTCAAAAATGCTATCAAGAAAAGCGCTAATTCTGTTATTTTAATACATAATCATCCCAGCGGTGATGTAACACCAAGCCGTGAGGATATTGAGGTTACCAAACGATTGCTGGAGGCAGGCAAAATTATTGGAATTGAGGTGCTTGACCACATAATTATTGGTGAAAGTAGTTACTGCAGCTTAAAATCGAAAGCGTTAATATAGTAAGGAGGATTCATAACAGTGGTTTTTGGGAAAGACATGGGAATAGATCTTGGCACCGCCAACACTCTGGTTCATATGAAAGGCAAAGGGGTAGTACTTCGTGAACCTTCTGTTGTAGCTATACAAAGTGATACTGGTAAAGTTCTGTCGGTAGGTGAAGAAGCCAAGCAAATGATAGGACGTACTCCAGGCAATATTGTAGCTATCAGACCAATGAAAGATGGCGTAATAGCTGACTTTGACGTTACCCAGGCCATGTTGAAATATTTTATAAATAAGGCTATGGGACAGAAGACTCCGCTTATGCGGCCCAGGATCATAATAAGTATTCCGACCGGCTGCACAACTGTAGAGGAAAGAGCGGTTAAAGAGGCAGCCCTGCAGGCGGGAGCCAAAGAAGCCTATTTAATCGAAGAGCCTATGGCAGCTGCTATTGGTGCCGGCCTCCCGGTACAGGAACCTACCGGCAATTTGATTGTAGATATTGGGGGAGGAACAACTGAAGTAGCTGTTATTTCTTTGGGCGGTATTGTAACGGCCAAATCGGTACGGGTGGCAGGAGATAACATGGATGAATCCATCATCCAGCATTTAAAGAAAAAGTACAACTTATTAATTGGTGAACGCACGGCTGAAGACATAAAAATCAGTATCGGGTCGGCTCTGCTGGAGGGACCGGAGGAATATTACGAGGTGCGCGGCCGTGATCTGGTCACCGGTCTGCCCAAGACCATTCAGGTTTCCTCGACTGAAGTTCAGCAGGCTCTGAAAGAAACGGTAGAACAGGTATTGGAAGGGATCAAAGTCTGTCTGGAGAAAACACCGCCTGAACTGGCTGCCGATATTATTGACCGCGGCATAGTTATGGCCGGGGGCGGTTCGCTCTTAAGAGGACTGGATAAGTATGTAAGCAATCACACCGATATCCCGGTTTATGTTTGTGAAGAACCTCTATTGGCTGTAGCTATGGGAACCGGCCGCGTGTTGGATGAAAACATGGAGGTCTTAAAAAGAGTATTGATTTCGCCCAGGAAATCTTTTTGATTAGGGTGAGGAGACTTGTACAGAATAATTAGAAGTAAAGCTTTTTGGGCAGGTTTAATCACGATTGTGATAATGCTGGTACTGGTTAACCAGTCTTCCATTGACAGGCCGAGTCTTACCATTGTGGAAAGAACTATAAGAAATATTTATACCCCGCTGCAGAGCGGGGTTAGTGGTGTTTCTGATATTTTCCAGGGATGGAGCAACCGGGTAGCCAGCAAGAAAAGCCTGAATCAGCGTATCGCTGAATTAAATAAAGAGAATAGTCAAATCAAATTGGAAAACCAGATTCTTAAAGAAGAGCAGGCCGAATTGCAGCGGCTGCGCCGGATGGTGAATTTCAAAGAACAAAACAGCATGACGTACGATTTGATTGGGGCCAGAGTAATTGGACGGAGTCCCAGCAACTGGTATAATGCCATGATAATTGACAAGGGATCCCGGGACGGCATCCAGCAGAATATGCCGGTCATAAGTCCGGATGGATTGGTGGGACGGGTATCCAGCGTCAATGAAAATTCGGCCCAGATTTTCTTAATTACGGACCGGGAAGTGGCAGTAGGAGTTTTACTGCAGGAAACACGGGAAACCAATGGGATTGTTGAAGGTCTGGGCGATAATAGCATGCTGAGAATGCGCAACATACCTTATTATTCCAAAGTGCAAAAAGGCAACCAGGTAGTTACTTCAGGTCTTTCGGAATATTATCCCAAAGGTATTGTGATAGGCAAAATCAAGAAGGTATCGCGTGAACCCAATGGACTTTTGCTGTCCGCCACAGTGGCACCGGCGGTAGACTTCAATAAACTGGAAGAAGTTTTTATCATTACGGCCTACCACCCTCCGGTAGAAGTTGACCAGGCCGGCACAAAGGAGTAAGGTACTGTGCGCCAAATAGTTCTGGCATTATTGCCCATAATCTCATTATTTTTGCAAACGACAATTTTCGGTACTTATAGTATAAAAGGGACTGTTCCTGATTTGATATTGGTATTTGTGGTTTTCTATGCCCTTTTTAATGGCAGCAGCAAGGGCGCTATGTATGGACTGATGTGTGGATTGCTGGAAGACTTGTACATGGGCAGGTTTATCGGTCTTAACGCACTGTCCAAGGCTTTGGTAGCCCTCACGGTCAGCAAACTGCAGGGCAAAGTTTTCCGTGAAAATATCCTGGTGGGTGTTTTCGCCGTGATGTTTGCCACTTTATTAAACTCCTTAATAATGGGTTTAATTGCATTGGCCAGTTTCCAAATATTTAATCTTAACATGTCCATTTTGAACAGTATCCTGTACCAAACCTGTTACAATACTATATTAGCGATACCATTTTATATATGGTATTACCATTCCAACCGAACCGGGTTGCTTCACTTAAGCGGAGATTGATTATGAAACAAGGCAAACTAAAATTAAAACTGAAAATATACACCGGAATTGTTATCGGGCTTCTGGCTATACTTGGCATAAGGCTGGCCGTAGTGCAATTGTGTCTGGGGGATGTATATAAGACCCAGGCCAAGGATAATCAGATCCGTCTGGTATCCGTCAAAGCTCCGCGGGGCGAAATATATTCCCGCACCCAGGATGTGTTGGCTGCCAATGAACTGGTCTATACGCTTAGCCTGAATTATCTGGGTGTACAAAACCAGGATAGTGTGCTGGAAAGATTGGCCGGTATAGTAGGCACTTACTTTCCTGAAGTAACGGCCGGCTCTATCAAGGATAAAATCGAACAGCAGAAATTCCGGCTTTTCGAGCCGGTTACCATAATGCGTGACATTCCCTGGGAGTTGGTGGTAAAGGTAGAAGAGAACCGGCAGTATTTGCCGGGAGTGGATGTCAGTGTAGAACCACTGCGCTATTACCCTATGGGTTCCACCGCAGGTCATTTGCTGGGATATATTCATTCTATCAATCAGGAAGAACTGGCGGCCAGTGATTCCAAGTACAGTATGAGCAGTCTTATAGGTAAATCCGGCGTGGAAAAACAATATGAAAAGGAACTGCGGGGAAAAGACGGGGCCAGACGGGTCGAAGTTGACGCCCGCGGCCGGCCGGTGGGGGAACTGGTTACATTAAATCCCAAACCGGGCAACAATTTATACCTGACCATTGATACCAAGCTGCAAAAAGTTATGGAAAAAAGCATGGCTGACACCCTGAAATCAATCCAGAAATCATATCCGAAAGCCAAGGTAGGGTCGGCCGTACTGCTTAATGTCAAAACCGGTGAAGTTCTGGCCATGTGCAGTACTCCCGTGCTAAGTCCGGATGATTTCAAAGGTCATCTTGATTCCAAATTAAATGATTACTATTTTCCCCAGGGGGATAAATACAATCCGCTTAATCCGGGAGCCGAGACTAACCGTGCTATTCAATCCAGTTATCCTCCCGGTTCTACCTTTAAACCGATCACGGGCATGGCGGCAATGGAGAAAGGCATGATGAATCCTCTTAATGATCGGGTAAATTGCAAGGGAAGATACTGGGTAGCGCCGTATATAAAATGTACCGGCGTACATGGGTTTGTCAATTATTATTCAGCCATGGCCCACTCCTGCAACACCTATTTTCAGGAGATGGGCAGGAGAGCCGGTAAAGATGAGATTATCAATGTTGCACAGCAATTTGGCTTAGGCAGTAAAACCGGCATAGATCTGCCTCAGGAAAGCAGCGGTTTGTTGCCTACTCCGGCCTGGAAAAAAGAAGTTAATTCTCTTTTAACCAATCGTAAATATGACGCTTTAAGAGAACAATTGGAAGACAAGTATGACAAATTAATCAACGGGGCGGCCAATGAAGCAGAACGAACCCGTTATGAAAAAGAATATAAGAATGAAAAGGCCCGGCTGGAAGCCCATTACAACATAGACTATAATTTTGATACCAAATGGCAGACCTTTGATACTCTGAATATGTCCATCGGTCAGGGGTCCAATGATTATACGCCTATACAACTGGCTAACTATGTTGCAACCATAGCCAATGGGGGCGAACTGATGAAGCCTTATGTAGTTAGTAAAATAACTACCCATGAGGGTAAAACCATAAAGCAATTCAAGCCTGAGGTGGTTAGAGACATAAAGGTATCGGCCGATACCTTGGCCGAAACCAGGCATGCCATGCTGGCAGTAACTCAATCAGGAGGAACGGCTGCATTCCTGTTCAGTAATTTTCCCGCCAACATTAAAGTAGCGGCAAAAACAGGTACGGCTGAGACGGGCCGGCAGGGTGACAATCCTAAGAGGGAATTCCATGGGGTATTTATAGCTTTTGCACCTTTTGACAATCCTGAAATAGCTTTTGCAGGAGTAGTGGAATACGGATATAGTGGCGGCACTTCGGCCGGTATGGTGGCCAAAGCCGTATTTGAACAATATTTCGGTATAGTTGACCACATAGCCGCAATAGACGCGGAAGCTCAAAAAGATGCGGCTAACAAACCGGCCGGCAGCGATATAAATAATCCGTAAAATAAATAAATGGCAGGTGCATGTCGAATAAGTCTGCGAAAAGTTAAATAATTTTGTGGTACGCAAACGACTCTAATAGGGGAATTTAGTTAATAAGTTCCCTTATTTTTTATTTTTCTTCAAAGGTAAAATTTATAATTAATAGAAGTTAAAGTAAATAACACCTTGCAAGTGATTAGGGGGGCTGGGATGTGCCAGTTGAAACGGTAAACAGGAATGGCGATATATATATTGATTTACAGAACGTCACTACGTTCAAACAGGTAAAAGAAGAACTGGAAAAAAAGCTTCGTTTACTTGTAGATTATCAGTATGGCGCCCGGGTGAATATCGACCTCGGGGCTAAAAGCCTTACTAATAAACAGGTCAGGGAGATTGAAGATATTCTGCTGGATTACGGTTTGCATTGGGATAAAGGTTCCTGGACTTCACCGGATGATGTGGTCCCGGCGGATGAGCAGTCTGCTATTCCCGGCGGGGAACGCGTATCCCATTATGATGATACGGCCTTGTTATTTCGAAACCTGCGTTCCGGGCAAAAATTTTTCAGTGATGGAAATATTGTGGTACTGGGTGACATCAACCCGGGGGCTGAACTCATTGCAGGTGGGAATGTTCTGGTGATGGGAGCTTTAAGGGGGATGGCGCAAGCCGGAGCCTTCGGTGACGAAAACACAATTATTGCCGCCTATCGTTTAAATCCGACGCAGCTAAGAATCGCAAATCATATAACTCGTCCACCGGATGGCGAGGTTATCATGGTCAATAGTCCGGAACTGGCCCGTATAAGGGCAGGAAAAGTAGTAATTGAGAAGTTAAAAATATGATAGGGGGCTTGGAGATGAAAGGAAAGGTTCTGGTTATAACTTCGGGCAAAGGCGGAGTAGGTAAAACAACTACCGTAGCCAACCTGGGAACCGCATTGGCAATGATGGATAAAAAGGTTGTATTGCTCGATACCGATTTGGGACTCAGAAATCTGGATGTGGTTATGGGGCTGGAAAACCGTATTGTTTTCGATATTGTTGATGTGGTTAACGGCAACTGCAAGCTTAAACAGGCTTTAATCAAAGATAAACGCTTTGAGGGTCTATATTTGCTGCCGGCGGCTCAAACCAAGGACAAGAATGCGATTACTCCCCATCAGATCAAGAACCTTACCAACGAATTGCGTAAAGAATTTGATTTTGTACTGGTGGATTGTCCGGCCGGTATTGAGCAGGGATTTAAGAATGCCATAGCGGGGGCCGATGATGCGCTGGTAGTAGCTACTCCGGAAGTTTCATCGGTCCGTGATGCTGATAGAATAATTGGCCTTTTGGAAGCGGCCGGTTTGAATAATTCGAGACTTATAGTTAACCGTATTCGCAGCCGAATGGTGAAACGCGGTGACATGATGGATATTGAAGATATTAATGATATATTATCAATTGCTTTACTGGGGGTGGTGCCGGAGGATGAATCGATAGTGGTGTCTACTAATCGTGGTGAACCCGCGGTTTTGGAAAGCAATTCCCGTGCCGGGGAGGCTTATCGCCGCATAGCAAGGAGGTTAATGGGTCAAGAGGTTCCCATAGCTGCCCTCGATGATTCATCCCGTATGGTCGAAAAATTTAAGAAGATGCTCAAACTTGCGAAATAGGAAGGGGGCGTACGTTTGATTGATATTTTAAACAGGATATTTGGAAGGGAATCCTTGAGCAGTAAAGATATAGCCAGAGAGCGATTGCGCCTGGTTCTCGTACATGACCGGGCTTCAATGTCTCCTGATTTTATAAATGAACTTAAGGAAGAGCTTATAAGAGTTATCCGGGAATATCTGGATATAGATGAGGAGAGTCTTCAGGTCGACCTCGAAAATGATGAAAATAGCATCGCTCTGGTTGCCAATATTCCGGTACGGGGCTTTAAGAGGGCGGCCAACAGCTGAACTCATCGGAAATTAAAACTGAATAGAATTATTAGCGGGGGCGTCTTTAAGACGTCCTCGTTGGCTTTTCCCCATCATCCGCTCAATGTCGCCGGGTGTTTCTCACCGCCTCCGCAAGTCGCGCCCGGACTATACCCCACCGCCTGGAAAAAAATTATAATTGCCGGTCTGAATTTGTTAACTGGACATATCTGCTTGAACCGTTATAATGTACGCAGGAGGTTTTTGTGTTGGAGTTAAAGCGGTTAAAATTTATTGATAAACCTTTTTTATTAGCCCTTCTTACATTGATCGGTTTTGGCATGATTGTCCTTTTAAGTGCTTCTACCGGCATATCGGACAACCCTTATTATTACGTGGAAAAACAAATCATGGTTGCCTTGATAGGTCTATTTTTTGCAATACTGATAATCAGATTTGATTACAACCAGTTTAAAAGATACAGTCTGGCCATATATGGGATTGCGGTTCTGGCCTTAATACTGGTTTTGGTGTTCGGACATGAGATCCGGGGAACGACGGGCTGGATAGGTCTGGGACCTTTACCGCCGGTGCAGCCGGCTGAATTTACCAAGGTACTTTTAATATTGGCCTTTGCCAATTTTCTGGACAAGCGTAAGGGCGAACTTAATACCCTGGGCGACATGATGCCTTGTTTTCTTTTTATGGGATTACCGTTTATATTGATAATGCTGCAGCCTGACCTGGGAACGGCCCTGGTCTATATCGCCATAACTTTTGTTATGATGTTTGTGGCCGGTGCCAATCCTAAGATTCTATTAGGGATTATTGCCGCAGCTCTGTCAGTTACAGCCCTGGCCTTGTTTCTGCACTTTCAGCTGGGGATGCCATTGCCGCTGGATGATTACCAATTGAAACGCCTTATTGTATTTGTGGACCCCTATAATGACGGACAAGGGGGACGCGGGGCCGGCTGGAACACGATTCAGTCGCTGGTGGCTATCGGTTCCGGTGGACTTACGGGTAAAGGGCTTTTTAACGGCACCCAGGTTCAGCTGAACTTCCTGCCTGAACATCATACGGATTTTATTTATGCGGTAATTGGTGAAGAACTGGGTTTTGTGGGAGCTGTATTTGTCATCTTTTTATACGGTGTTTTAATTTTGAGAGCGATATATATAAGTTATAATGCCCGCGAGATGTATGGGACTTTGCTGGTTTTGGGGATTACGGCTATGTGGCTTTTCCACATATTTGAGAATATAGGAATGTCGATTGGAGTAATGCCTATCACCGGAATACCGCTTCCTTTTTTGAGCTACGGAGGCAGTTCCATGCTTACCAACATGCTGGCGGTAGGAATTATACTGGGGATAAATGTACGGGGACGAAAAATAGTATTCTAAGCCAGAGCGTCAAAAAAGGCCAATAGCTGCGTTATTAAGGAAAGACCGCTCAATCGGCGTACTTCAGTACGCCTCAATCGCGATCTTACCTTAATGCCTTGCTCTTGGCCTTTTTTGCTCGCTCTGGGGTTATGGCATATTCCTGGCAGCGGTTATTATTGCAATCATAAATAGAGGTGTACAAGCATATATTTAGTAAATAAATGAAGAAATAGCGAGGTGAGGTTAGTGATTGGTAGTTTTCGGGTCAGGCTGCTGGTGGTAATAGTTATTACGGCCCTGGTAGGTTTCCTGATGCAGGCTTCCAACAGCAGCCGTGCAACAGTTGAGCCGGTCATAAAATACATAATAGGGACGGACTATAATGTAGAACAGGCCGTCTCCAATCTGGCAGCCAATATAAAAGATCATTTCCGTACTGCTGCTCCGGTTACGAGTGAAATGGTGGTGCAAATGCCCTGCCAGTTTACCGGGATAGATAAAAACTATGGCTGGTTTTTCAATCTTAAAGCGAACAAACAGGAATTCTATCCGGGGATAGACTTAAGGGTAGAGGAAAATAGCCTGGTTAGGCCGGTTATGCCCGGCAAAGTAGACAAGATCACCATTGACGGGGAGCAAAGATCAATTCGCATTAAGCATGATAACGGTCAGGTCTCTTTGTATGAAGGGCTTAAGGAAATATTGGTAAATGAAAATGATCAGATTATTCTGGATTCGGTTTTGGGCAAATCCGGTCAGAATCTATATTTTGAATTAAGGGATGATAATGGTCCGGTGGACCCGCAATTTATATTTAAATAATCATGAAACTGGGCACTATTGCCGGGGTCCAGCTCAAGCTCAATGTATTGTTTTTGCTGTTAATGGTACTGTATGGCTGTCTGGGGCTGATAGAAGAGGTCTTTATCATAGTGGCCTCGCTGTTGCTACATGAAATTGCCCATGCGGTACTGGCACTGATTTTACATGTTAAGGTAGCTGAAATCGAGTTAATGCCCTTCGGAGGGCAGGCCAAAATAGAGGATTTTACCGGGTTGGAACCGGAACAGGAGATATATGTTGCCCTGGCAGGACCATTGATAAGCCTGTCAGTGGCAGCAATTTTTTATTTTCTGCCTTCTTCCCCTAATCCTGTCATCAGTCTTTTCATAACCTTCAACTTCTTTCTGGGATTTTTTAACCTCATACCTGCGCTTCCGCTGGATGGCGGCTGGGTGGTACGGGCTCTGCTTTCCACCCGGATAGGATACCGCAAGGCTACTCTGCGGGTTGCCCTGACCGGTAAAATAATAGCTCTGGGTATAACCGGCTGGGGAGGATATCTGACTTATATGCATCAAAATGCCGGCAACTATATCATCATTGGCGTGTTTTTGTTCTGGGCGGCCAACCGTGAAAGTAAACTACTGGCCTATTCCTTTATGCGCTACCTTATACGCAAAAAAGGTGAATTATCCCGGGAGGGTTTTTTGCCCTCCCAGCAGATAGTGGTACAACCGGAAACTCTGGTCAAAACGATATTGCATCAAACCCGTCCAACCTATTACATACTGGCGGTTATTATTAATGAAAAACATGAAATAGTGGGAATGTTGACCGAAGCTGAACTTATTGAATGCCTTTTTGAACAAGGCCCCCGGGCGACATTATCCGATTTATTATCCACCAAAGGCTAGAATGTGTTAAACAATTGGTTTTGTGATAATATATTAAGGTAATTGGTAAATTGGAGGATTCGTATGAAGGACAGGCTATTTAACGAAATTTTACCGCTGGTATCCAAACCGGTCCGTTATACCGGCAACGAATATAATATTATCGTCAAGGATTGGGAAAAAAGCAAAGCCCGCATGGTTTTTGCCTTTCCTGATGTTTATGAGATAGGCATGTCGCATATAGGCGGAAAGATACTTTATGGCCTGGTTAACGAGACTACCGGGCATTTACTGGAGCGAAGCTTTGCCCCCTGGCCGGATATGGAAAAAGTTATGCGGGAGAAGGATGTGCCTTTATATGCCCTGGAATCTTTTAAACCCTTGCTTGATTTTGATGCAGTGGGGTTTTCTCTGCAATACGAACTTTCCATAACCAACATTTTAAACATGCTGGACCTGGCTCATATACCGGTATGGGCAGCGGACCGCAGTGACAATGACCCTATTATCGTAGCGGGCGGACCCGTAGCTTTTAATCCGGAGCCTTTTGCTCCCTTTTTTGATGTGTTTTTGATTGGTGACGGGGAAGAGGTCATTGTGGAGCTTTTGGACAGCATTTATGCTACCAGAGGACAGGCCCGGCAGGAAAGGCTAATGCAGCTGGCCAAAATCGAAGGGGCTTATGTGCCTTCTTTTTATACCATTAACTATAATGAAGATAATACCATTAAATCTATGGAGCCTTTGCAGCCCGGTCTCCCGGAAAAAATTCGCAAACGGCTGGTGCAGGATCTGGACCAGGCTTATTACCCGGAAAAGCCGATTCTGCCTTATATGCAGATTGTCCATGACCGGGCCGTACTGGAAGTAATGCGCGGCTGTCAGAGAGCCTGCCGCTTTTGCCATGCCGGTACCGTTTACCGGCCGGTGCGGGAACGACATACCGATACTTTGAAAAAACAGGCCCGGGCGCAGATAGCCAATACGGGGTATGACGAGATTTCGCTGGCCTCTTTAAGCACGCTCGATTATTCCGGTATTAAGAACCTGGCGCATGATCTGGTGAACGAATTCAGTGACAAAGGGATTGGTATTTCTTTACCTTCACTGCGGGTGGATGCATTTTCGATCGATTTGGCCAATGAGGTACAGAAGGTACGCAAAACCACCTTGACCCTGGCCCCGGAGGCTGGTACGCAACGGCTGCGGGATGTAATCAATAAAAATATAAGTGAAGATGATTTGACCCGGGCGGTCGAGGCGGCCTTTAAGTCAGGCTGGCTGGCGGTAAAGCTGTATTTTATGTTTGGCTTGCCCACTGAGACTGAAGCCGATCTGGACGGAATAATGGAATTATTGCAAAAAGTTAAAGCGATAGGCAACCACTATTCACGCCGGCCGGTGGAGATAAGGGCCAGTCTGGCCTGCTATGTGCCCAAGGCCCATACTCCTTTTCAATGGCAGCTCCAGGATAGTATAGAAGACTTGGATCGCAAGAAAAAATACCTGAACGCTTCACGCCGCAAGCATATTAAGATAAGTTATCACGATAGCCGCACTAGCTTCCTGGAGGGAGTCATGGCCCGCGGTGACCGCCGGCTGGCTCCCGTGATATATGAGGCCTGGGAATTGGGCTGCAAGTTTGATGGATGGTCCGAATATTTCCGCTTTGACACCTGGATGGAGGCTTTCAAGCAATTGGGGGTTGATCCTGAATTTTATATCGGACGCCAACGCGGCTATGATGAAGTATTACCCTGGGATTTCATTGATATTGGGGTAAGCAAGGAGTATCTTAAACACGAGAATGAGAAAGCCCTGCGGGGAGAGACCACCCCCGACTGCCGCATGGACGGCTGTGTGGGCTGCGGCATCTGCCAGCATTTTGACTGTGGACTGGATATAAAATTCAACCCAGATGAACACTGATTTTAATATGAAAATTAAACACAGAAGGACACTGATTAACTATGATCAACACAGATTCTTTTAAAACAACCATGCAAGAGAATGATACGAGAATACCTAGACCTTAAGGGCTACGTCGGGGCGCGTAAGGCTGGCTGCGATTATTAGATATCTGCATTATCAATTATAGAAAAATCAGTGTTAATCATATTAGATCAGTGTCTTTCCGTGTTGAATTAAAATCCTGGAGGTTGGTTATGTATCTTCGAGCTGAATATAGGCTGGGACCGGAATTAAAGTTTCTGGGGAATCTGGACACGATGCATTTGATGGAAAGGGCTTTGCGCAGAGCCGGGATACCCTATGCACTTTCGGAAGGGTTTAATCCCCATATTAAATTATCGATGGGTACCGTACTCCCGGTAGGCCTCTGGAGTGAAAAGGAATATTTTGATCTGGAGGTTCTGGGGCAGATCGAGCCCGGGCAGTTTATAAACAGTTTAAACCAGGTATTACCCCCCGGTTTGCAACTGCAACAATGTATTGAGATTGAGGCCGGAACGCCTTCTTTGATGAAGACTGTCAACACCGCCTGCTATGTTTTTGCCGGCTGGGAAGCGGATGAAGCATTGCTGCAGGAGATCTGGGATAGTACCACTTTGCCCGTTCCCAGCCGGGGCAAGAAAAAAGATGTAATAAAAGATTTGCGGCCGGGCTTATTTAGGTTAGAATTAGAAAAAATGGAAAGGAAAATACTTGCCTGGGTCAGTGTGGGCGAGCCGTTGAACATCAGGTATGATGAATTGCTTGATTTATTTGCCGCCAGGGGTTTACCTCCCACCAGTTTTAAAGATATATACCGCTGCGGTAATTATATCAAAAAAGCCGATTGCCTTCACTCGCCCTTAGAAGTCATTACAAAATACTAATACGGGGATACGCCTTGCTTTATTTCGCCAGGCGGACTTAAGAGGTAATTTTGTCCCCGGCTCAAATAGCGAAAAACAAGTAATCGCATTAAATAAAATAATTAATACTGTAAATGGCATTAAATCAATTCATGAGGGTGATTCAGTTGGCTAGAGACATAATTGCTGAGGTTTACCCGTGGGAATCCAGAGTGGCAATTGTGGATGATGAACGTTTAGTTGAAGTATTCTGGGCCGGACAGGGTGAAAATGTCGGCAATATTTACAAAGGTAAGGTAAAGGATGTAATACCGGGCCTATCCTGCGCATTTGTAGATATTGGGCTGTCTAAAAATGCCTTTTTGTTTGCCGGCGATATTTTGCGACCGGGTAAAAACAGAAGCACCAATATCAACGATGTGGTAAAGAGCGGGCAGGATGTTCTGGTTCAGGTTAAGAAAGAGGCCTTTTCCGAAAAAGGAGCCCGGGTGACCGGCGATATAACCATACCCGGCCATTTATTGGTGCTGCTTCCGTTTCAGAATGAAGTATCGATATCCCGTAAAATTATGAATAACGATCTGCGCAGCCATCTTCGAGAAATAGTTGAGGCCAATAAGCCTGGAAATGTGGGAGTCATCCTGCGTACAGCCTGCCTGGAGGCGGAAGACGACGACATTCTGGAGGACCTGGCCAAACTATTGACCGTATGGGAGGAAATCAAGAAGAGATATGACAAGTCCAAGGCTCCCAGTCTTATATACGAAGATATTGATGTGATAGAAAGAACCCTGCGGGATTACCTGGATTCAGATATTAACCGGGTAATTGTGAATAATGAAAAGCTTATGGACCGTATAAATGCTTTGATCAACAGCAAGAAGATGAATTATGGCTTTAAGATTCAGTATGTACCGGGAGACCTTTTTGAAAAATTTGGCCTGGAAAAAGATGTGAAACGAGCTATAAAACGCAAGGTGTGGTTGAAAAGCGGAGGCTATCTGGTTTTCGATGAAACGGAGGCCATGACCGTGATCGATGTTAATAGCGGAAAATACACCGGACACGATGATTTTGAAGAAACCGTTTTTAAATTAAACATGGAAGCAGCGGTAGAGATTCCCCGGCAGTTAAGGTTAAGGAGCATTGGCGGCATAATTTTAATCGATTTTATTGACATGAAAAATAAGGAGAACGAAAAAAACGTAGTTCAGATACTCAAGAAAGAACTTGAAAAGGACAAAGCTCATACTCGTATTATGGGGATGACCGGACTTGGGTTTCTGGAAATGACCCGCAAAAAATCGCGTTATGGGATATCGCAATTCTTTACCGATGACTGCAGTGTATGCCAGGGACGTGGGCATATAATCAATCTCTATGCTCTGGCCTGTGAGATAAAACGGAAATTATGCAACCTGAGCTATCTGGAGAACGAAACTCTGGTGTGTGAAGCTAATCCGCAGCTTTTGAAATATATCCAGGAAGATACCCGTAACCTTGATTACATCCGCCGTCATACCAAAAAAGAACTAAAATTTGTGTCCAATCACAGCATGTCGCCGGTGGAATATGAAATCTATGGAAAGTAGTAGATTCGGAGCGCTTGCGCCGAATTTCACTTTTTCTTGACTTAGTTACTTGTATATGTTAATTTGATATGTGGGTTGCACGTTTTTGCAACCGCACGAACCAGGCTTTGGAAAAGGCCTTTAAGGCCTGCCTTGGATTCGGCGAGTCTAAGAAATGTGGAGGTGTTTTTATGTATGCAGTAGTGGAAACAGGTGGAAAGCAGTACAGATTAAGCGTGGGAGATGTCTTAAAAGTAGAAAAACTCCCGGTTGAGGTTGGAGAAAAGTATGTACTGGACAAGGTGCTCCTTATTAAAGACGATAACGACAGTGTAAAAGTTGGTACTCCGGTAGTGGAGAATGCAAAAGTTACGGTTACTGCCATGGAGCAGGGCCGCGGTAAGAAAATAATCGTTTACAAGTACAAGAGAAGAAAGAACGAACGTAAAAAGCAGGGTCATCGCCAGGCCTTTACGCGTATAAAAGTTGAGACCATTGAAGGATAATGATTCAGATTACCATAACCTGTACAGATAATTTAATAAAAGAGTTCAAGGTCCAGGGCCATGCCGGTTATAAGGCGGAAGGCGAGGACATCTACTGTGCAGGGGTCTCAGCCATAACTCAGACCGCCTTGCTGGGATTAATGCGGCAGCTTAAGAGTGAGCCTGCCTATAAAGTGGAAAAAGGTTTTTTGAGTTGTTCATTACCGGATAAGCTGAGCGAAGATGAAATGGTCCGGGCACAGGTAATATTGTCAACCATGGAAGCAGGGCTTAGGTCACTGCAGGATGCATATCCCGATTATATAAAGGTAAATACGAGGAGGTGTATGTGATGTTTAAAATGGATTTACAGCTATTTGCACATAAAAAGGGTGTGGGAAGTTCCCGCAATGGTAGAGATAGTGAATCAAAACGTCTGGGAGTTAAAAGGTCCGACGGACAGATAGTAACTGCCGGTAACATACTGGTAAGACAAAGAGGTACCAAAATTCATCCCGGCAACAATGTTATGCGCGGTGGAGATGATACTTTATTTGCCATCATTGACGGTGCCGTTAAGTTTGAAAGAAAAGGCCGCGACCGTAAACAAGTCAGCGTTTACCCGGTGCAGGAAACGGCGGAAATGTAAGGCCTGAATAACTTAACCAATCATGAACCCCTGGAGTTTTTCAGGGGTTTTTGTTATTATTAGGAATCATATAGGGGGTGGGGAAGTGGACGCAACCAGATTTGTAGAGATTTTACGCCGGTGCCGTCATGACTTCGGCAATCACCTGCAGGTGGTCAGTGGGTATACTGAGCTGGGCCGCAGCGACAAGGTAAAAGAATACATAGGAAACATAGTTGAAAAAATGGCTTCGGAAAGAATAATATTTGAATCGCTGCCCGCGGAGGGTGCGCTATATTTTTATGAACAGGTATTATTAGCTGCTGATTTGGGAGTAATACTAGTATATAAAGATCTGAAAATTACGAATTGGCGGAAACTGGAGACCGGGATGGAGCCCATGCGCAGTCTCGCTCCTCTGGTGACAGGCGTCGGCAAAGAAGAGGAACCGGTGGTATTTGTTTCATTACAGGAAGATGAACAGGGTATTGAGATGGTGTTTTCCTGTGAATATTTTGAAAGGTCTGAGATAAGTTTTAGAATTTAGTACGAAAATACTGTTCTTGTCATTCTGAACGCAGTGAAGAATCTTGCCGGTATTGATGATTAACAAGGGAAGGATCCTTCGTTAACACTCAGGATGACGCATTTTCATTGGTGGTTGTGTCCTCGGGGCATGGCCTGTTAGTACAAAAAGATTAAGATCGTAGGCCGGCCTACAGGGCGATAGCCCTTCAGGCCGGTGCAGACAATAACGCGAAAAAGTGCAGCCCTTAGGGTCTGCTTGTAACGTTGGAGCCGTAGGATGGGCTGTGATACCTATTAGGTTATTTTAGGGAGTGAACAGATGTTTATTGATCATGCCCGAGTATTTGTAAAAGGTGGAGACGGAGGCAATGGGGTGGTGGCTTTCCGCCGGGAAAAATATGTGCCCCTGGGTGGACCGTCAGGCGGCGATGGAGGACGCGGTGGAAATGTCGTCTTTATTGCTGATGAAGGTATGAGCACGCTCATGGATTTTCGCTACAACCGGCATTTCAAGGCCGCACGGGGCGTGCATGGACAGGGAAAAAATATGCATGGCGCCGGGGCCCAGAATCTGGTGGTAAGGGTGCCTGCCGGTACAGTTATCAAAGATGATGAGAGCGGCGAAGTAATAGCAGACCTGGTTTCACCTGGACAGGAAGCCGTCGTTGCCCGGGGGGGACGCGGCGGTAAAGGTAACGCACGTTTTGCCACCTCGCTGAACAAGGCCCCTTCTTTTGCCGAAAACGGCGAACCGGGAGAGGAACGCTGGATTCGCCTCGAACTTAAACTATTAGCCGATGCAGGTCTGGTAGGTTTTCCGAATGCCGGGAAATCCACTCTGATATCGAGAATATCTGCGGCCCGGCCTAAAATAGCTGACTATCCTTTTACTACCCTGGTACCGAATCTGGGAGTAGTGGAAACACGCCAGCATGATAGTTTCGTAGTGGCCGATATTCCCGGTTTGATCGAAGGTGCCCATGAAGGCGCCGGATTGGGACACGATTTTTTACGACATATAGAAAGAACCCGGGTCATTATCTTCGTGCTGGATGCGGCGCAGACCGACGAACGCGATATAGTGGAAGACTACCGGATTTTGCGCCGTGAGCTTGAACTGCACAATCCAGATTTGGCCCGCCGGCCTTATGTGGTGGTGGCCAATAAAATGGATGTTCCGGAAGCAAGTGATAATGCTCTGCGGCTGGAAGAGTCTTTGCAAGGTGAAAAAATATTCCGTATTTCGGCGGTCACCGGAGAAGGAGTTAATGATCTGGTGGATAAGATATACCAATTATTGCAGGAACATAATCAAATTGAGGAAATTCATACCGGAGAAGAAAGGGTTATTCGCCGGTTTGAAGAAGAGGCGCCGTTTGAGATCAACATAGTTGACGGGGTATTCGAAGTATCGGGCAACCGGATCGAAAAACTGGTGGCAATGACCAATCTGGATAATGAAGATGCATTACTGCGTTTTCAGCGCACCATAAATCATATGGGACTGGAGAATGCTTTGCGAGCCAGGGGCATAAAACCGGGAGATACCGTAAGAATCAGGGATTTGGAGTTTGATTACAGCGAATAAAAGCCGGGGTGAGGTTTGATGAATATAATGAGAAAAGGTCTGGCACAAAGTCGCCGTATTGTGGTTAAGGTGGGGACCAGTACTTTGACTCATGCCAGCGGGCAGCTTAATCTGGGCCGGATAGAGCGTATCGTACGGGAACTGGCCGATTTGAACAATCAGGAGAGGGAAGTAATACTGGTAAGTTCCGGTGCCATAGGCATAGGTTCAACCCGGATGGGCTTTAAAAAGGTGCCGCGCACCATGCCGGAAAAACAGGCTCTGGCCGCTATCGGCCAGGGAACACTGTTACATATTTATGAAAAAATATTTGCGGAATATGGACAGACCGTGGCTCAGGTTCTTCTGACCCGGGAAGATATCGATGACCGTATTCGCTACCTGAATGCGACCAGTGCTGTTACGGCCCTGTTAAATATGAAAGTAATCCCGATTATCAATGAGAATGATACGGTAGCCATAGAAGAAATCAAATTTGGCGATAATGATACCCTTTCGGCGATGGTGGCAGGCTTGATTGATGCGGATCTGCTCTTGATCCTATCCGATGTGGACGGTCTTTATGACAGCGATCCCCGTCTCAACCAGGAAGCCCGTTTACTGGGACAGGTGGAGGAGATCACGGATCAGATGGAAGAAAACTCCCACAGCCGTGGTTCCCGTTTTTCCAGCGGCGGAATGCTTACCAAACTGAAAGCGGCCCGCATATGTATGGCAGCCGGGGTACCTATGGTCATCGCCAACAGCGAAGTCGAGGATGTTATCCGCAAGATAGTCCGGGGAGAAGAAGTAGGGACCCTTTTTGTACCCCGGGAAGAAAAAATGCATGCCCGCAAAAAATGGATTGCCTTTGCCAGCCTTTCGCAGGGCAGCATCCTGATTGATAAAGGCGCTGAAACGGCTCTGGTGGCCAAGGGAAAAAGTCTGCTGCCTTCCGGTGTATTGGAAGTCAGGGGTGATTTTGAACGCGGAATGGTCGTGGCCGTACTCAGTGCCGGCTCAGAACGCGAGATAGCCCGCGGTATGGTAAATTACAGCAGTCAGGAACTGCAACTGGTGGCCGGTAAAAAGTCGTCGGAGATTGCCAAAATTTTAGGCGAAAAAGATTACGACGAAGCGATTCACCGTAATAATTTGTGGGTAGAGAATTAAGAATCAATACGAAAATACGGTTCTTGTCATTGCTTTGAATAACGTTTTTCGTCATCCTGAACGTAGTGAAGGATCTTTCGTTAACACTTAGGATGACGCATTTTCATTACTGGTTGTGTCTTCTCTGGGATGGGCTGTTAATTAGAAAATAAACCGTAGGCCGGCCTACAGGGCGATAGCCCTTTCAGGCCGGTGCAGGGAATAACATGGGAAAAACCAGCCCTGGGATCCGTTCTTGAGGTCGGGGCCTTAGGACAGGTTACGGATAATGAGATATGCTAATTTTCATAGGTAGCTGTATTATTCGGGTGGATAGGTCAATTACATGTAAAGGAGCAGGGGTTATGGGTAATATGAAAGATGTTTTGGCAAAGCAGGGGCAGGCGGCCCGTGAAGCGGCACGTTTTTTAGCTGTTGCTTCAACCAAACTAAAAAACCAGGCCCTGATGGCCATGGCCGATAGTCTGGAAGCCAGACAACAAGAAATCATAACTGCCAATCGGGAGGATATGGAAGCCGGTAAAAGGTCAGGCTTAAGTGATGCTCTGCTTGACCGCCTGGCTCTAAATGAAACCCGAATCAAAAATATGGCGGATGGGTTAAGGGAAATAGCAGCTCTGCCCGACCCGGTGGGTGAAGTCCTCTCCATGACCAAAAGACCCAATGGTCTGGATGTGGGGCGAATCAGAACCCCCATCGGTGTAATCGGTATCATATATGAATCCAGGCCCAATGTTACGGCTGATGCAGCCGGACTGTGCCTTAAATCAGGCAATGCCATACTTTTACGGGGCGGGGAAGAAGCTCTGAATTCCAATCGTTGCATTGCCGCTGTAATAGCAAAAGCCGCCCAGGAATGCGGTATACATCAGGGGGCTATTCAACTGGTGGATAGTGAGGCCCGTGAAGCGGCCCTGCTCATGATGAAGATGCATGATTATCTTGATGTTCTGATTCCCCGGGGCGGTAAAGGGCTGAAAAAGGCGGTGCAGGAAAATGCCAGTGTCCCGGTTATTATGACCGGTATGGGCAATTGCCATGTCTATGTGGATGAATATGCCGACCTGGCTAAAGCCTTACCTATAGTGCACAATGCCAAGGTCCAGAGACCGTCGGTCTGCAATGCGGCCGAGACTCTTTTGGTGCACCGGACCGTAGCGGATAAATTCCTTCCCCCCATGCTCAGTGATTTAGCGGAAGCCGGAGTAGAAATAAGAGGCTGTGAAAAGACCCGGGAGATCGTAAAAGAGGTGCTTGCTGCCAATGAAGCAGACTGGGATCAAGAATACCTCGACTTGGTCATTGCCGTTAAAGTGGTCGATTCCCTGCAGGAAGCCATTGACCATATTAACCGGCATGGAACCGGACACAGCGAAGCCATAGTAAGCGAGAATTACACCAATGTACGCCGCTTCATGGCTAATGTAGACGCCGCAGCGGTTTATGCCAATGCCTCCACCCGATTTACCGATGGCAACGAGTTCGGTTTCGGTGCCGAAATGGGCATCAGCACCCAAAAACTCCACGCCCGCGGGCCTATGGGCTTAAAAGAATTGACTACGGTAAAATATCTTATCTATGGTGATGGTCAGATAAGAGAATAATAATACACAGACAGCGCAGGTCATTAAAACAAAAAGAGCAGCTCATCATTTTGAAGATGGGCTGTTTTTTATTATCGGTGGTGAATCCAATAATTGCTGAATAACTCCAGGTCGGACTGTACCTGCAGCTGGAACCACCCATAAAAAATAATAAATGGTCGGATCAGGTGATGAACAGTATGTTTATATTCGCCACGAAAATAACCACATAACAAGGTGGGAGAGGATTATAGAAGTTGATATGCCATTTATCCAAAGGAAACCGGAAGGAGCCTTTCTTTTCTTAGCTAATAAGAATAATAAAAATATAAAAATAGTAAATGAAGCACCAAGCCACATGAATGAAATTTTGGGATAATTAGCTCCAACCACCATAACTGCGGATCCAGTATTTGTGAAAATGCTATTAATATTATTATAAAGAGTAAACAGAATGGGAATAAAAAATGGACTCCAAGTTATGAATAACGTCACAATTACGGCCAGGCATAAAAAAACTGAAACCAGATAACTTGAGCACCTTCTGTTATTACTCATAAGCTTTACCCCTTTTATTAAGCATGTACCTTTATATTACATTTATATATTATACTATACTGTTGTGGCTTAATTATAGAAACCTACAGCGCAGTAAATTATGTACAGCAACGAATTGGTACATCTAAACTATAAAAGGCGCGGTGGATTTACCTGTAGTAAAATTCACAGTGCCTTTTAAATTGCAAATGGGCTATTTTTTTATTATCGATAGTATTATCCATAGTTCGCGGAATCAACCTGTAACCACATCACGTTTTTTCAGCCATGTGGCGGCAAATATGATACAGATAACCAGATAGAAAAAACTGATTATGACAAACTGTTCGGTACCACACTGCATGGGGCCACCGGGATGATTGGCGCGCATACCGACGCTAAGCAGCGAATAGGGAAACCAGGCACCATATCCCTTGGCAAACGCTGCCAGTCCCGCAACCCCGCCGATCAGCGCGATTCCGACCGGTACCGCGAAACTGCGTATTACGAGCGAAATGCAAAGCTGGAGAGCGCAGATCACAATCCCGCCGATGGCACCGTACAGAAGCCATTTGAGAAGTTCCGGCGGGACAGGAGTATTGAACCCGCAGAGCTTGCCGGAGATCACAAACAAGACGCCGATCCAAACCTGCGTTAGAAGCACCATAACGGAAGCCATAATAAGTTTAGAAAAATAAATATACGGAACTGGCACGGGAGCCGTCATAATAGTATTCCAGTTGTAATTCATATGTTCCAGGCGACACAGATAGGAACAGTAAACACCGATAATGGCGGGAAGGAAAAAGTAACAGGTGAAAAGGGTGTGCTGAGTCCACAAGCTGTACCACTGGTCCTGCAGGATATCTACATTTTGCAGATAATTAAAGGTGCCCATTACGGCCGGCAAAATGGGAAGAATTAAAAATGCAAGCCAGACCGGGCTGTGATAAAGTTTCATTCTTTCGGCCTGAAGTGTTCTGAAAAACATATTTTACATCTCCTTTCGGACAAAAAGCGCGCGGCCTGTAATATAAATCGTAAAGAACATGATGCTTAAGGCGATAAATCCGTTCCAGTCAACAGGCACATAGTGGAAATCGGTGATACGAGTAGCTCTGTCCCAATCCATGCCTACAAACATCAGTACGCCATAATATCCCCAAAGGAAAAACCGTTCAAGGCTCTGGGGAAAATACATAATAAAAAGCCCGGCAAAGCTGCCGATGATACCTACGCTGAGTGGAATCATCTGATTCTTGAACAGAAGCGACAAAACCTGCTGCAGCAAAAGAAGGGTCAGGTTTACGGCCGTTGTAAAGAGCAGGTAATATAATAATTTATTGGACGGAGGATTTCCCCAAAATCCAGCCGTGTAGCCCACAGCGACGATGACGATAAGCTGTAAAAGAACTGTGGCGAGCATATACAGAGCTCCGCATACGAATTTGGCGGCAAACAAGCGCTGGGCGGGCATCACGGTATTCAGGAGCTTAAATGTTTGCCCCTTATGTTCAATATCACAGAGCCGTGATGCCACCACAGCCGCAATAACCGGCATCATGATGGAGTTAAGCAGCGGCAACTGGTAAAGAAAATACATCCATCCTTGGGAAAGGTCGTGCGCGTCCATTCTTTGAATACCCCATAAAGACCATAACATCTGTACGAAGATCAGCGCGGCAACGATTGCCCATACCCTTCTGTGGCGGATTTTCTGGAATTCCACGGAAATTGCTTTTATCATAAGCTCACCGCCGTTCCGGTCAGCTCAAGGAAGATATCCTCAAGGCTCTTGCGCCGTTCTTCAATGCGCACCACAGCAATATTTCTTTCAAAAATTTGGTGAATATGACCAGCAAGCTCGTTGTCGGAAAGTTTGGGCAATAAGATGTAATCCTCCTGTATCCGGCAGGAAATGCCTCGACCGCCAAGTATTTTTACTGCCGCCTCGTTATCCAGAGTCCGGACAGCAATGCTGTGCCTGCTCCTTTCGTGAAGCGAGGACAGGCTATCTTGAAAAACAAGCTCGCCGCTGCTGATGATTCCTACATGAGTGGCTATCTGGTCAATTTCGCTTAACAAATGGCTTGATACCATCACTGTCATGCCGAATTGTTTCGGCAGTGAGCAAATCAGCTCGCGCATTTCCTGAATGCCCGCCGGGTCCAGGCCGTTTGTCGGCTCATCAAGAATTAAAAGCTTTGGAGTTCCCAACAGCGCGCAGGCCAGCCCCAGGCGTTGCTTCATGCCCATTGAATACTGCGAGACCTTTTTCTCTTTCTGATTTTCCAGCCGGACTATTTGCAGTACCCGATCAATATCTTTTTCCTGCACACCCTTCAGTGTACAGATAATCCGCAGGTTTTCCGCGCCGGTCAGGTGCCCGTAGTAACTGGGTGATTCAATCAGGGACCCGATGTCCTTTAGAATATCGAGCCTGTTTTTGTTGTTAACCGTTTGGCCGAACACAGCTATGGCTCCGGCTGTGGGCCTAATTAAGCCTAGTATCATTTTCATTGTGGTGGACTTGCCTGCGCCGTTCGGTCCGAGAAAACCATATACAACGCCTTCCGGCACCTTAAGATCCAGATCCTTCACCCGCAAAACTTTTCCGTACTGCTTGCACAGACCGGTCGTGGTAATAATATCAGACATTCTGATGTCCCCCTTTGCATTAGACTGGAGACATCATACCAGGGTATCCTTACATGAGCCTGTACTTAAGCTTACATTTACCTTAAACTTTAAAGAAAACAACTAATTTGCCCTATAATGAGTATGGTGATAACAATGAATGATATCTTTGACTGTAAGCTGCTGATCGTGGATGACGAGCAGGAACTCCGCAGGATGGTAAGTGAAATACTGAGGCGGGAAGGCTTTACGAGGGTTATTTTCGCCGCGGACTGCCAAGAGGCACGTCAGCTCTTTGATCATGAGAAGCCGGAAGGCGTGATTCTGGATGTTTGTCTGCCGGATGGGGACGGCTTTTCTCTGATGCGGGAATTCCGCGCTATATCGGCTGTTCCTATACTGTTTCTGTCCGCGCGTGACGAGGATGAAAATCGCTTGCTCGGTTTGGGACTTGGGGCGGACGACTATATTACGAAGCCATTTCTGCCGCGTGAGCTGACTCTTAGGCTCCGCGCGGTACTGAGCCGCGCCTATTTTCCCGTCGTGCTGCAAAAAAGGAAGAAACCGGTTTTTTGCCTTGGTGAAAACGAGATTAACCTAAATAGCGGTACGGTCACTACAACTACCGGGCGGTATACCTTCACGGCCAAAGAGTTCTCCCTACTAGAAAAATTATATGAGAACCGTGGTAACATCGTCACCGGAGACAGTCTATGCCGTGCCGCTTGGGACGACGGCCTTTACGGGTATGAAAATACGCTCATGGTTCACATCCGCCGCCTGCGCGAAAAGATTGAGCCGGAGCCGTCCGCACCCCGGTACCTGCTTACCGTACGGGGTCTTGGCTATAAGCTGACGGGGGTGGAAGACAAGTGAAAAGCATGATGAAAATCTTATCCCGCTATGTTCTGTCGGCAGCGGGGATCGCGCTGATTTTGCTCATTGTAAATTTTGGGGCTCTGGTTGCCTGGGTAGTCCAGTCAGGCAGTATCGCGCAAAAAGATTACAGTATCTCTCAGCTTTCGGATGGTCTGACGTTTGAAAACGATGCCTACATACTTTCCGGGGGTGTCAGAGACTCGATTGTAAAGCAGTATCAATGGGCAATGCTGCTGAACGATGACGGCAATGTGGTCTGGAGTCTGAACCTGCCCGGTGACGTACCCCTGAAGTATACCGTTTCTGATGCTGCAAGCTTTACCCGCTGGTATCTGAACGATTATCCGGTACATGTATGGCGCCGGGCGGACGGTCTTTTTGTGCTTGGCAGTGAAAAAGACGGCATGTGGAAGCATGATATTGAAGTGCCGCAAAAGGTCATGGACAATACCCTCATATGGTTACCGGCCATCCTGATTCTGAACGCTATTATAGCGATATTACTCGCACTGCTCCTCGGCCTGCGGCTCTTCCGTTCCCTGAAACCCCTGGCAAAGGGCATTGAGGACATGGCCGAAAAGCGGCCGGTAGAGCTCTCCACAAACGGCCTTCTGGGAGATCTTGCCGATGGAATTAATAGAACCTCGGCACAGCTGGCAAAGCAGGAAGCCACTTTAGCAAAACGAGATAACGCCCGTACAACATGGATTGCCGGCGTGTCCCACGATATCCGCACACCGCTTTCTCTTGTTATGGGATATGCGAGCCAGCTTGAGGATGATTCTGAGCTACCTCAGTCCAGGCGGGAGCAAGCTGGCATTATCCGCCAGCAAAGCGAACAGATTAAAATGTTGGTCAGCGATTTAAACCTGGCTTCCAAGCTGGAATACAGCATGCAGCCGGTCCGGAAAACCGCGGTCCTGCCAGCGGTGCTTTTACGCAGTGTCGCCGCCGATTTCTTGAATAACGGGCTTGATAATATATATTCGATTGATGTGATTGTCAGCGATAATGCGCAAAGCACTGTTGTCACCGGCGATGAAGAACTCCTCAGACGGGCGGTTTCCAACTTGATATCGAACAGTATCCGTCACAATCCAAACGGCTGTGCGATAAAAGTAACTTTGGAAAAAGGTCTGGGCAACTGCTCCTTATGTGTTTCCGACAACGGCGTCGGTTTTACACATGAGAAGCTTGACAATCTGAATGCTCCAAAGGGCTCTGCCGAGCTTGAGAACCACGGTCTTGGCCTTACCATAGTCCGACAAATTGTCAAAGCTCACGGGGGAACGACAGAATTTCGAAATCTTCCTGGAGGGGGCTGTACTGTTATACTTTGCCTGCCTATAAGCAATGAAGTTTTAAATTGATGGTATTCTATTTTTATATACTAAAAATAGATCAAGATTAAAAGGCACGGTGGATTTACCTGTAGTAAAACTCACAGTGCCTTTTAACTTACAAGTTGTTTCTATTCTATTATCTCAAATTGATACCCGGCCAGTTTATCCAGGTCTGCCTGGCTTAGGGCGTATTCGCGGTCTAGGGCTTTTCTTTGGACCGGGGTGCCGCACAGTTCGGTGGAAAGATAGCGCAGACCGTTGTCGTTTACCATGGTTACTATGAATTTTTTGTCGGGATGTTTTTGTGCCACTTTAAGGGCTGCGGCTACGTTGCAGCCGGAGGATACCCCACAGAAGATACCTTCCTTTTGGGCCATCTGCTGAGCAGTAGCTACGGCTTCATCCGAGCTTATGAGCACTATGCCGTCAATATACTGTAAATCCAGCACCTCAGGTATTAGTCCGTCCGCTATGCCCTGAATGCGGTGCGGACCGATTTTACCACAGGCTAGAATGGGGGATTCTTGAGGCTCTGATATATAGACCTTTATATCAGGATTTTTCTCTTTTAGATATTTGGCGGTACCGGTTACCGTTCCGCCGGTGCCCTGGCACATAATAAAAACATCCAGTTGTCCGTCAGTCTGTTCCCATATTTCCGGAGCGGTGTTGCGGTAGTGGGCCTGAAGATTTTCCTTACGGTAGAATTGGCCAATTTCAAATACTTTATCCCCGTATTTTTGTTTAATCTTCTCGACTTCTTCCAGTACCAGGTCAACATCAGTTTCGGCACCGGGCGTAAGTACTAATTCTGCACCATAAGCACGGATGATTTTTTTGCGTTCTTCCGTCATGCCTTCAGGCATAACGATTATGACATGGTAGCCTTTGGCGGCTCCGACCATGCAGGTTGCTATGCCGGTATTGCCGGTGGTGCCCTCCAGCAGAATCATTCCTGGTTTTAAATCACCACGCTCTTCAGCTGACGCAACGATTTCCCGCACTACGCGATCCTTAAGACTTCCGCTTGGATTGGCATATTCCAGTTTCACGCATATTTCCGCATTTACATCGTTGGCCAGACGATTTAACCTTATCACGGCAGTATTTCCTACCGATTCCAGTACGCTTCCGCAAATTTTGCCGGGGAGCTTATTACTCATTATCATTCCTCCTGAATTAGTATATGAAAGCTTTCTACTCCGAAAGGGTAATATCCTTTTGGGAGCGATGATGCTCATAAAGTCCAGTCATGACCCCAGCTGATAGGCCGCTTGATAGTAAATGTTTCAATTGGCGGACATGCATTTAAAGCACTAGGGAGATGCTCAAGTTCAACCGCGTAGAGTCGCAAAAGTTTTTCTTTAAACTGTTCGCGCTGAGCAGGGTTTTTAAGTGTAAGACCCCGGGAGGTAAGCCCTTCGGCCAGGCGATTATTAATTTCAATTTCATAATCAAACAACTCATTAAAAAAGCGGTTCCAGTGTTGCAAGCCGGACTCCCGCTGCCAATCAATGCCGGGACAGACGAAATGACGGCAAATAGTTTCCCGCTCCAACTGGGTTAGGAGACAACCACCGTCCCTGGAATGAAATTTACAGCGGTAGCTTTCACCATCTTTATCGTTATTGACCGTCACCGAAGTATCCAGGACAGTTAAATCATCCATACTAAAAATATAGTCGATCAGGGCAGGGCGGTTAAGGTACAGGTAAGCCAGGTCGGTGGGATAAAAGACCGGAGAATAATACCCGCAGCAGCCTTTGTCATCCTGGCGTGGACACTGGGCACATAAATCAACTTCAATGTAGCTGCGCAAGCCTTCATTATGGAATACGAGCCTAATTTCTTTATCCATTAACTTTCCTCGCATAAGAATTTGTCATAATATAGATTATAGGGTATTGGGATGATTACGCCAAGTAAGCAGTTTCGAGAGTTTTGCATAATTAACTTTTTCCTATGATTAAGCAGTAACTTTGCCAATGTCATCCTGAGGCAAAGCCGAAGGATCTTAAGATTCTTCGCCAAGGCTCGGAATTATCACGCGATGTCCGCACCACGATAAACGAATAGTATGTCATCCTGAACGTAGTGAAGGATCTTGCAGTCTCCGAAATGGTAAGATCCTTCACTCCGTTCAGGATGACAAAAAAACGTTATTCATAGCAATGATAAATGGGATTTTTGGAATTATGCAAAACTCTTAGTTTCAGGTGATTTGCATTTCGGTACGAGTGGACTTATTATTTAGAACAGAGTATAGTACTATAAGCATATTGCTTTGGAGAGATAATTTATGCAGAATATCAAAACCCTGGGAATTATCGGCGGTACATTCGACCCGGTGCATTATGGCCATCTTACCGCAGCTGAATGTGCCCGCTGTGCATTTAATCTGGACAAGGTCATTTTTATGCTGTCCGCCCAGCCTCCGCATAAAAAGCGGCAGGATATTTCCGGCTCTGAAGAACGTTTAACCATGCTCAAGCAAGCGGTGGCCGACAATCCGGCCTTTGAAATTTCCACTCTGGAACTAGAACGTAAAGGTTATTCCTATACCGTGGATACCATTCAGTACTATCTTGACACCTATCCCGAGGTAAATATTTATTTTATTCTGGGGGCCGATGCCTTATTGCTGATTAATACCTGGAAAGAGGTAACCCGTCTGGTGAGGCTATGCCAGTTTATCGCTGTCGCCCGTCCCGGCTATCGGCTGGATCGGAGTGATATTGCATTTAAAAACGTGCCGGAGATGCTATGGGAGAACTTGCATTTAGTGGAGATGCCGGGTAATCTGGTTTCTTCATCGGATATCAGAGATCGGGTAAAAAACGGGGAGACGATTAAGTATCTGGTACCGCCGCCGGTGGAACAATACATTTATAAGAAGGGGCTGTACCGGGCAAAGGAGTTAAACTCATGATCGATGAGAATAAAGCAATAGAAATTATATCTGCCCGTTTATCCCCCAGCCGCTGTAGGCATTCGCTGGAAGTGGCCAGGGTGGCCCGGCAAATGGCTGAACAGTATGGGGATGATAGCAGCCGGGCTTATTTGACCGGTTTATTGCACGATTACGCCAAAGGTATCGCCGGTGATGAGCTGGTTAAAATAGCGGAAGCGAATCATCTGATAACAGATGAGGTGGACCGGCAGGTGCCTGATTTACTCCATGCACCGGTAGGAGCTTTTTTGCTGGAACGTGATGTGGGAATAAATGATGCCGATATTTTGCAGGCAGTAAAGTGTCATACGGTGGGGTGTGTGGATATGACCACCCTGGATAAAATTATTTATCTGGCCGATATGATTGAACCGGGCCGGGATTATCCGGGTCTGGAGCGACTGCGCTGTCTGGCTGAGCGAAGCATGGATCGAGCCATGCTTTATGGCCTGGAGACAACTATTAAATACTGTATTGATTGCGGCAGAATTCTGCATCCGCAGACTATTGCGGTCAGAAATTGGTTTTTAACCCGGCAGCATGACTAATTTTATATTAAGATGGAGTAAAATGATAGTAGCACAAGTTTCTTATATAAAAATATTTCTATAGGAGGGCTGTTTTTGATTAAGGAAGACAGGTTGGTACAGATGATTGCGGAAGCAGCACTGGATGAAAAGGCGTCTGATGTCGTTATTCTTGATGTTAATAAACTTACAGTTATTGCTGATTATTTCGTAATAGCCAGTGGCCGCAGTAACATACAGGTAAGGAGCATCGCTGAATATGTAGAAAAAAAGCTGGCTGAAGCAGGAATTTTTCCAACCCGCCGGGAAGGCTACCAGGAAGGTAAATGGGTGATATTGGATTACAGTTCAGTTATATTGCATGTCTTCCGGCAGGAAGAAAGAGATTATTATAACCTGGAAAATTTATGGTCAGATGCAGGACAGGTTGAAATCCAATGCGAAGCCTAAAAATACAAACCGGCCTAAAGGGCTTGAACGCCCTGCAGGCCGGCTAACCACGCACATAACCATTCTAAGAATCAGGCCATATCTTTGCGGTAGATTATGCCGCCATTCCCATAAAGCCACCCCATTCCCACTATTGCTTTGCCTAATTTTCGTATTAATGGAGAAAGAATTATCTACTAACGAAACAAACCGGATGTCTAATCCGGTTTGTTGTCGATTTATATAAAATAGTGTTGTTAGGGGGGAGGGGGTGGGCAGCACCGAAGCCTTGACAATATTAATGCTAAGATTACTATTATTAGTACAAATGGCGGCCCAACCCCGGGGGGTGTAAAATATATACCAACACATAAATTGGTACCTTATTTTGTAACTATATTAACAAGCTTACCTGAAACTATTACTATTTTTACAATTTTTTTGCCTTTTGTCAACTCGACAATTTTTGCGTTATTTAACGAATATTGTCGCAAATCGTCATCAGACGAATTGGCAGGCACTTTTATTCGCTCTTTCACTTTTCCACTTATTTGAATGACTATCTCGATTTCATCCTGAATCAGAGCATCGGCTTTATACTGAGGCCATTTTTCCTGGCAGATGCTGCCGGTATGACCGCTAATGTGCCAGAGTTCCTCACAGATATGGGGCGAGAAAGGGCTGAGTAGTATTAAGAGGGTATCAACTGCTTCTTTTACCACCGGCAGGTCCTGTTCTTCCTGATCACTATAGGAACTTAAGGTATTGGTCAATTCCATAATGGCGCTTATGGCCGTATTGAAGTTAAACCGGCCTTCAATATCTTCTGAAACCTTTTTGATGGTGGCATGGGTCTTATACCGCAATTGCCTGGCGGCCGGTTCCAGATTTTCAAATCGTTCCGGTATATTTACCCGGGCTATAGCTTGAGCATAATCGGTGATTATACGCCATAAACGGTTGAGAAAACGGTAACAGCCTTCCACCCCCTGGTCATTCCATTCCAGATCTCTTTCCGGAGGAGAGGCAAAAAGTATAAATAAGCGGGCGGTGTCCGCACCGTAAGTATTTATGATCTCCTCTGGGCTCACTACATTGCCCTTGGATTTGGACATCTTCGAGCCTTCTTTAAGCACCATGCCCTGAGTAAGCAGGTTGGTAAACGGCTCCTGACAGGACAGCATATTGATGTCATAGAGGAATTTGGTAAAGAAGCGAGCATACATCAAATGCAGGATAGCATGTTCTACTCCACCAATATATTGGTCAACCGGCATCCAGTAATCAGCTGCGGATTTTTCAAACGGGAGGTCGCTGCTGTGTGGACTGCAATAACGGTCAAAATACCAGGATGAGCATACGAAAGTATCCATGGTATCTGTTTCCCGCCGGGCAGGCTTGCCGCAGTTGGGACAGGTGGTCTGGTAAAAATCTTCTACATAATTTAAAGGTGATTCGCCGGTAGGCCGGAATTCCACTTCCTGCGGCAGCAATACCGGTAAATCTTTAATAGGAACAGGAACAGCACCGCAATCGGGGCAGTAAACGATAGGGATAGGTGCACCCCAGTAACGCTGACGGGAAATAAGCCAGTCCCGCAGCCGGAAATTAACGGTTGCCTTGCCGATTCCGTTGGATTTCATATAATCAATAACGGCCTTTTTGCCGTCTTCTACGCTGAGAGCGTTAAAGTCCCCGGAGTTAACCAGATTGCCGTCACCGGTATAAGCGGCATCCATTTCTTCGGAGCAGGCGGGGGAATCGTCCGATTTGATGACAACCTTTATCGGCAAATAATATTTAACCGCAAACTCATAGTCCCTCTGGTCATGTGCCGGTACTGCCATAATAGCGCCGGTGCCGTAATCCATCAAAACATAATTGGCAATCCAGATAGGCACCTTTTCTCCATTTAACGGATTGATGGCATAAGCGCCGGTAAAAACCCCTTCCTTTTCCGTATCGGTTGAGGTACGGGCCACGTCGGAGGTGAATTTCATTTTATGAATAAATTTATGCACGGCCTCTTCCTGACCGGTTCCCCGGCAGATTTTTTCCACCAGTGGATGTTCCGGAGCCATAACCATATAGGTTACTCCGAATACGGTATCAGGACGGGTGGTGAAGACAGTAATCTTATCTTCATGGCCGGCGATGGACATGGAAAATTCGCAGCCTTCACTGCGGCCTATCCAGTTTTTTTGCATTAACTTAACCTTATCCGGCCAGCCCGGCAAAAGCTCCAGATCATCCAGCAGACGCTGGGCGTAATCGGTTATTTTGAAAAACCATTGTTCCAGTTGTTTTTTCTCCACATTTGTATCACAACGTTCACAAGATCCGTCAACTACTTGCTCATTGGCCAGAACGGTCTGGCAGGAAGGGCACCAGTTAACGGCAGCCTTTTTCTTGTAAGCTAAACCGTTTTCGTAAAGTTTGAGAAACATCCATTGGGTAAACTTGTAGTAATCCGGTTTACAGGTGGCTACTTCGCGGTCCCAATCATAACTTATACCCATGGTTTTAAGCTGGGCTCTCATATTGTCTATATTGGCAAAGGTCCAGCGGGCAGGATGATCGCCGTGCTTGATGGCGGCATTTTCGGCCGGCAGACCGAAGGCATCCCATCCCATGGGATGCAGTACATTGTATCCCTGCAGTTTTTTAAAACGAGCCACAACATCTCCAATGGCATAATTGCGTACATGTCCCATATGCAAGTTGCCGGAAGGATAGGGGAACATCTCTAAATTATAGTATTTCGGCAGAGAAGCATCTTCAGTAACTTTGAAGAAATTATTTTCTTCCCAGTACTGCTGCCATTTCGGCTCAATAACTTTAAAGTCATACTTGTTTTCCATAACGGCCTCCTCAAATGTATTGGCAGAAACAACAAAGCCCCCATCCCCCTGCCAGGGACGAGAGCTAATTTCCCGCGGTACCACCCTTGTTGACATATAAAAATGGTGGAGCTAGTGGGATTCGAACCCACGGCCTCTTGAATGCCATTCAAGCGCGATCCCAACTTCGCCATAGCCCCACGTATTGTCCACTCTTACTCGATAACGGAAGTACCGTTACAGGTTACTGCTTTCACCTGTAAAGTTCACCGGCGAGTTCAACAGGTTATACTATTTTTCACCAACCAATAGCTCTCTGCTGCTTCCCTGCTTAGTACTCCGGGTCATCACCAGCTTTTCATTTAACATTAGAAATTATAAGATAATTGTTTCATAAAGTCAAACAAAATCGGGGAATATTTTAATAGCATATCACGAACAATAAAATAAAAATATTTTGGGAGGTAAAATTGATGAGCCATAAAAAAGGGAAACAAACTATAGGTTGTGAGGTCAGCGGCTGTGCTTTCTGGGAAAATCAATATTGTGGGTTGGATGGTATTAAAGTTACTCCCTGCCAGCATGTTAATAATGGGGTTCCCGAAGATGAAACCCTCTGTGCCAGTTATTCCAAGAAACAGGGTAGATAACAAAATTAAAACTTGCTCAGATCAAATGGCAAAGCGGCAAAGATTTAAAAAATCTTTGCCGCTAATTATATTTAGACGTTCTTTCCAACAAAGAGCGTCCCCGCCTTTCCTCCCTTGATAATCTCATATAATGCGGACGGATTTTTGCCGTTGGTAATGATCGTGTCAATCCCCTGCGCGGTTGCCAGCTTTGCCGCTTGCAGTTTCGTTTTCATACCGCCTGTACCGCGCCGGGAACCAGCGCCTCCGGCTAAAGATTGTATGCTTTCGTCTATTGTGATAATACGCTCTATTAACCTTGCGTTGGGATGAAGACGAGGATCGCTGTCATAAAAGCCGCCAATATCAGACAGAATGACGAGCTTTTGCGCTCTGCACAATACGGCGACTACCGCAGAGAGCATATCGTTATCGCCAAATAGTCTATCTTCCGATTGAATTTCGGTATAGCTAACCGAATCGTTTTCATTTACAACCGGGATAATGCCCATTTCAAGCAAGGCGTTAAAGGTGTTTGTCAGATTTTCCTTCTTTTCCTCAATTTCCATATCCTCGGCATTCAACAAAATCTGTGCGATAGTCTTATCGTAGTCATTGAAAAATTTGTCGTATAAGTACATAATACTGCATTGTCCTACCGCAGCGGCAGCCTGCTTTAAACGCATACTGGCTGGGCGTACTTCCATTTTCAGCTTATTAGCACCTACGGCAATCGCGCCGGAGGATACTAGAATAATTTCATAACCCATGTTTTGAACATCGGATAACACACAGGCAAGGCGGTCAAAAGAACGTAAATCATTTTGCCCTATGTCATTTGTCAATGTAGAAGTTCCAACTTTCACAACAATTCTATTTTGAAAAAGTCCCATATTACACCTCGATGATAAAAGGTATATGCTCTGCAAATGGTAAAAAACGTGAATGATACACATCTGCGAAGAACATGATCCATTTCCTTTCACTTGAAATCTTTGTGCTTATAGGGTACCATGCTCTTATGAATTACAAAAGTAAATGTTTGTCATGATTAATATGATAAAACCAAATGATAAAAGGGCGGGAATGGTATGGACATGAACATTCAAAAATATATGGCTTTTGTCAAAACTGTTGAACATGGCAGCTTTACAAAGGCGGCAGAGGTATTGAAGTATTCCCAATCCGGCATCAGCCGCATGATTAACGATTTGGAAAAGGAATGGAGTGTGTCTCTTCTTGAACGTGGGCGCGCCGGTGTGCGCCTGACTTCAGATGGATTAAAGCTGTTGCCGTTTGCTCAAAACGTATGTAACGAATATCGGAAATTGCAGGTGCAGGTGGATGAACTGAATGGCTTGCAATCGGGGCTAATTCGGATTGGTACGTTTTCCAGCGTAGCGACCCATTGGCTTCCCAATATCATCAAAGAGTTTCAAAAGGACTACCCCAATATTGATTACGAGCTTTTATTGGGCGACTATACGGAAATTGAGAGCTGGATTTTAGAGGGGCGCGTGGATTGCGGATTTCTCCGGCTTCCTACCCATCCGGAGTTGGAAACGATATTTTTGGAGCAGGATAAGTTGCTTGTTGTTTTACCGGAAGATCATCCGCTGGCCGATTGTGAATGTTTTCCTGTAAAGGCGCTATGTGATTACCCTTTCATGCTTTTAGAAAAAGGCGCTAAGGCTGAAATATCGGAAATATTTCAAAAATGTAATATTGAACCCCAAGTACATTTTACAACATGGGATGATTATGCCATTATGTCTATGGTCGAAAGTGGTTTGGGGATCAGTATTTTGCCGAAGCTTATTTTGCAGCGCATTCCATACCGAATTGTAACAAAGGAACTGGACATACCGGCGTACCGTAAGATTGGTCTTGCAATGAGAGATAAAAAATCTGCATCGCTTGCCGTTAAGCGATTTTTAGACTATCTGCAATGCAGGAACACCCCTAAAAAAGAAAAAGTGTAACAACTACTTATTACATTTCAGATTTCCATTCGCCATACTTTTTCCTCCTTCTTCATGCTATGAAAAAGGGCCTAACTTTTTAGACAGGCCCGGATATTTCATTATTATTCTACCACCCCGAAGGACTATTGCTGTGCACCCCGGCTTCCGGTCTTATTCTTAGTAATTCTCTTAATGCAATAATTCCTTTAACTCCTGAATTTTATCTTCCGCCTGCCGGTTGAGTATCGCACTGCCCCCTTTGCGAACAATGGAATTGCGATAATGTTTTAAAGCCTCTTCCGGATGGTCTGTCCGCAGATTTAATTCCGCCAGTAATAAAGTCAGGTGCTGGTCCTGCTCAATCGAAGTATTACGATGGGCATTGTAATAGGCTTCGGAGAAATATCCCAGAGCTTTCTGCGAAGCATATTTATACATTGCTTCGTCATGGGCATCAGCATAAAGCCAGGACAGCCTGAGCCAAACTTTTGCAATTCGGGATGCATCCGGCTTGTTATTTTGCAGACAATTAAGTGCAAGGTAAAAAGCCGTAAAGACTTCATCCAGGCGACGAGGCTGGCTATATTTAAACCCGGTAGCTTTCATCCGCTCAGTTTGAGAGGTAACCCATTGGCACATATTGTGGTCCACTTTTTTAAATTCGAAATTAAAGTTGGCATAAAAGCAGTGCGGGCAAACCCATACCATATACCACAGGGAATTAAAATCTTCGAATGTTTGCCTTAAATCACTATCAACGTTTTTTAGTTTCAGCTTGGAAGAACGAACCATGGTGGTTGTAAATTTCTGACCGCACACCGGGCAATCTATCTCTTTTTCAAAAAGATAGTCTGCATCAGAAGGAGGTGCAATATCGGGATAACGCTGGTGGCCTTCCGGTACAAGGTCAGATAGGTCTTGCATAGAGGTAGATATAACGGGTGCATCAACCTGTTTCGCCGGTTCAGACCCCTCTTCCGAAATGATCTCGCCTTTAAGTTGAGCCAGTTCTTCATTGATCTGCCGAATCCGTTTGCTCATGCCCTTCATGATACGTAAAGCCAGAGCCGGTTGCTGAGCGATAACAGATTCAAAATTAGTTTCATTGATAACAATTACCATGCAGTCATCCACTGCCTGAACCGTAGCACTGCGAGGTGCATTTTCGAGCAGAGACATTTCTCCAAAAAAATCCCCGGCATTCACGTCCATAAATGGTACATCGGTGCCATCGGCAGAGTGGGCCAATAATCTAACCCGGCCTTTAAGCAAGATAAACATTTCATGCCCGGGATCACCCTGATGAAAAATGATTTCATCAGTGCCGTACTTTTTTAGTAAGCCGGCCTGGGCTAATTGTCCTATATTAAGCATTTTAAGTCCTCCTGGAAAATAGAATCCTTAATGTAACGGTATTTCTAGTGTTCTCTATTATTTCGACAATTCCTTCCTGGAAGTTAAAAAAGCCTATCTGAAACAATTCAATGCCAGATTTTCATATGCTTCGCGGCTGAAATAAGTTTATCCCGAAAAGAGGGGTGAGCAATATTAATCAAGGCCTCGGTCCGTTCCGGGGCAGTTCGCCCCTTCATATCAGCTGTTCCGTATTCGGTAACAACAACAGGGGAAGCGCTTCGGGGACAGGTGATTATGGCTCCCCGGGTCAGTACTGGTTTAATATTGGATTGGAGCGAGCCGTCAGGCTGTTTAGAGGTGGAGGTAAGGCAGACAAAGCTCTGGCCCCCTGGAGAACGATAGGCCCCCTCCATAAAAGCAAGCTGGGCACCGGTTCCGCTTATAGGTCCGGTGCCAACAGACTCGGAACAGATCTGCCCTAACAAATCCACCGCAATAGCCGCATGGACAGACACCACATTATCATTACGGCCTATCCGCCCGGGGTGGTTAACATAATCCAGCGGATATGAAGCCAGACCGGGGTTGTTATCCAGAAAATCATAAAGACGCTTACTGCCCCAGGCAAAAGAGAAAACCTGTTTCAAAGGGTCAATCGTTTTACGCCGGCCGGTTATCTTGCCGGCTTCGGTCATTTCTAAAAAAGCCTCAACATATAATTCGGTGTGCACTCCCAAATCCCGCAGGTCTGAAGCCGCGACCGCCGCCCCGACTGCTCCAGGGATGCCGCCTTGGCCAAGCTGAATACAGCAACCGTTCCTGAAACGTTCGATTACATAACCGGCTATGCGTTTTTCGGTTTCGCTTGGAGCAATGGGATTGAGGACGGGCAGGGGAGGGTTAGTAGACTCATAGATAAAATCTATTTCAGATATATGGATAGCTTCGGAATTTCCCCCCAGTACCCGGGGCATGTTGGTATTGACTTCAACCAGTACCTTTCTGGCATTTCGGGCGGAAGCACGCGAAAGGACGGCAGAAGCCCCCCAGTTGAACCAGCCATGCTGGTCCATGGGTGCTACCGTAGCCATAAATACATCTGGAGCAAGAGGCGTAACCACGGCTGGCAGCTCGTTAAATTGTACAGCTTTTTCCCGGCGGGCCAATGCTGCAGCCAGCTCGTTGGCACCGCAGATCCCCAGCGGATAACCGATCCAGTCGCCTGATTTTACTATTTTGACCGCTTCATCAGCGCTAATCAGTTTTTTCTCATACTCTTGCTGATAATCCAACAATATGACTCCTTTTTGGGTACCTTTTAACTTGTTTTAAGTTTTTGCGATTGGAGCCGGCCTATTCCAGATATGCTTACAATATATATGTAACAAAACAAAAATTATGGAATAAATGCATATATAAGCATAATATGGCAGGAATTTTGGGGCAAAATGAAGAAGTTCTGCGTGAGGTGAAGCTAGTGTTTGATTGGGAACAAATCGACCGTCGTCTGGTTGCGGCCGCAGCTATACTTATTATCGTGTTTTTCTTTATCGGCATGAAATATGGAGAAATAAAAAGTGGCAAACCGGCGGAAGATCAAGCGTTAGAAGAATTAGCCGCCGGAAATGAAAAGACCGAGCCGGTTTCTGAATATATTCAGGTATATGTGACCGGTCAGGTGGCAGCTCCCAGGGTAGTTAAGTTAAAAAATGGGGCCCGGGTATTTGAAGCGGTGGAACAGGTGGAGTTATTACCTGAAGCTAATATTAAAAGCATTAATATGGCGCGGGTATTGCAGGACGGGGAACCCATTGTGATTCCCGGGCCTGAAGCTGAAATGCAGAGTATTACTGATAGTGCAGGGACTGTTTCCGGCTCAGGCGGAATGAGCCAGGGTCTGGTTAATATTAACACTGCCGACGTAACCGTACTGGACGAAAAATTACCCGGTATCGGCCCGGCTCTGGCCCAGCGTATAGTAGATTATCGGACTGCTAACGGACCTTTTGCTGCCATTGAAGATATCAAGAATGTCAGCGGCATAGGTGATAAAAAGTTTGAGGATCTTAAAAACCTTATAACGGTTCGATAGCTATGTGGGACATCTCCGCCAGTATAATGTACATACCCGGATCAGTACTGGTTTTTCTGGGCCTTGCTCTGGGCATCGTTCTGGCCAGCCTGGGTAATATATATCTTACCGGTGCGGTTTTAGCGGGAATCATAGCATTAACTGCCTTTTATGTTCCCGGGAGACGAAAAGCCCTAATCGTATTGATCTTTGCGGCAGCCGGATTGATTTACTATAACTGTACTGTAGTCAAGCCGAGCGAAAAACTGCCTGAATTAAATATGACTCTGACCGGTCGGGTGGGCAGTTTTCCGACCTGCGGAAATGGTAAGTTCTCGTTTTATCTTAATACGGCCGAACCAAATATTTATCTGCGCCGCTTGAAAGTCAATGCTTATTTTCCTGTAACGGTAAGGCCGGGCGATACCATTGAAATAAAAGGTATCTTAAAACCACCTCCATCCCCTTCCAATCCGGGTGAATTTGATTACCCAGCTTATCTGGCCCGGCGCGATGTTTTTTATATTCTAACCGTCAGAAACGATAAGGATTTGTCTTTGGTCAAACCTCAGCCGGTGTGGCAAAGCTGGATAACAGCCAGCCGTGCCAGGGGTGAGCAGACTTTTGAGGCGGTACTGCCGGACCAGGAAGCGGCCATTCTTAGCGGGATGCTGCTGGGAAAAATCGACGAGATCGACCCGGAGAGTAATATTGATTTTCAAAAAACGGGTATTTTCCATGTTTTCTCCGTATCGGGCCTGCATGTAGGATTTTTGCTCTTGCTGAATGGATGGATAATGTCTTTGTTAAAGACCGGTAAACGTACCCGGTTTATAAGCGGTCTGACCTTGCTGTTAGTATATGGATTTTTAGCCGGTTGGCCGGTGTCTTTGCAACGAGCGGCCATCATGGGAGGTCTGGGTCTGCTGGCCTATTATTCCGGCCGTTTGAACAATATGTTAAACGCTCTGGCTCTGGCCGGGGTGGTGATACTGGCGGTAAATCCGGCTGCCTTACTGGACATTTCTTTTCAGCTGTCTTTTGCCGCTACCTTTGGTTTAATTTATATTTTCCCGCTGGTTAAAGCCAGGATAAACAGCAAGCGCTGGTGGGACCTGGTGCTGGTTCCGCTTTGCGCGGAAATAATGATAGTACCGCTGGTGGCCTGGTATTTTAATCTCTTTTCCCCTATTTCCATAGTCGCCAACCTTCTTACCACTTATATTACCGGTGGTATCGTAATACTTGGGTTTTTGGGCTTCCTGGCTGCCCAGGTGTTATCTTCTCTAGCCCCAATTTTCTTATATCCGGCCGGGGCGTTGATTGAGATACTATTAGGGCTGGTAGAATTGCTCAAAAATGTGCCGGGAGCGTATCATTGGACCGGACCGGGTCTAATAATTGTACTTTTATATTACGCCGGTCTGGGTGTGCTTCTGTGGTCTATAGCGACAAACAGGCAGAAGCTGGCCGGAGCGGCCCTGGCGGGTATGGCATTAATCATCGCGGGATTCTATATACCGGCCGGTTGGGACAACCCGGGCCGGCTCAAAGTGGTTTTTCTGGATGTGGGGCAGGGGGACTGCATTTTGTTAAAAACCCCCGGGGGCAAATTTATCCTGGTAGACGGTGGAGGCAGCCAATTTTTCGATGTGGGATCTTTAAAGCTACTGCCTTATCTGCATCGCTGCAGTATAAATGAGCTTTTTATGGTCATAAACACTCATCCGGACCTGGACCACCTGAACGGGCTTGAAACCCTGGTCGCCAATACCCGGGTCAGGCATCTGGCAGTACCGGCCAGCCTTTATGATGCCCCTGAATATGACCGCTGGAAAAAATCGGCGGGGAACAAGATTATTCCTTTAAAAAGGGGGCAGACGATCAAGCTGGAAGATGGCTTTTACTTAAAAATATTGTTACCGGACGGTGCGGCCTACGCATTAAATAATTATAATAATCATTCACTGGTGATGGAAGTTGGCTATGGCAAGTTTAGAATGCTTTTAACCGGTGATATTGAGGAAGAGGCAATTGAGCGGCTTATGGCTCAAAAAAACCTTACTCCGGTGACCGTCGTTAAAGTCCCCCATCACGGCAGCCGAAATTCAGCGGTGGATGATTTTTATGATGTGACCCAACCGGCTTATGCTGTCATTTTAGCCGGCCGCAATAACTCCTTCGGACATCCCCATATCGAGGTTCTGAATATGCTTGAAGGCAAAGGGATAAATATCCTGCGCACCGACCGGCAGGGAGCAATTATTATGATCACAGACGGGCGGGGGCTCAAGCTGGAAAGCAAATAATCGGCCAAATTCAATCGATTACCTTATAGAAATTAAAAATAATACTTAAAAATATTAAAAAACTGATATATCGCTATATTTCCCTAAATTTTTCCTATAAAAAATGTAATAATGGATCTATGGCACAACCAAGGCCAAGCCTTATAGATAAATGTATGCCTGGTTGATTTAAGTAAGGAAGGGAGTGAGAGGTAAGGTAAAGGGAAGCCAGAATATGCAGATACGTCTCAACCGGAGACCGTGTGCGGATTGCCCGTTTAGTTGCCAGGTTATTATACTGGATTGTTAAGTATTTATTTTGAAGGAGGTTTTATAATGTCTGAACAGGGACAAGGATGGGCCAACCCTGCCCCCGCAGGATTAACAGCTCTGGCGGTAGCATGTTTTACGTTTTATGCGTTATTAACAGGTAAAGTTGATGCCACAGCACTTCCTTTACTGGGTGCCTGGTTGTTGGGTGGCTTTGTAGTGCAATTAATTGTAGGTCTAATCGAATATAAAGAAGGTAGTTTGATTGGTGCTAATGTTTTTACTGTCTTTGCAGCCTTTTTTATGTTCACCGGAGGGATCGAGATGTTTATCAAATTTAACAATGCCATGAATAAAGTTACTCTCGATGCTCGGATCGATGGTTGGGCATGGCTGGTACTTGCGATTACTCTTGTTATCTGGACCTTTGGTTATCTGAAAACGTCACCGCTGTGTTTGAACTTGGCAGTTATATGTTTAGACGTAGCATGTATATTGATTGCTTTTCATGATTTAGGAGTGATGGGCCCATCATCAGCTATCATAGCCGGAAACTTCTTGCTTTTAACTGGAATTATGGGTTTATATACGGCCGGTGCAATTATTTTAAATACTTCTTTCGGTAAAACGATATTACCAATGGGAGGGCCGGTTATAAAAGAGCCTGATACTACTAGTTTAAATATATATAAAAATTAAAGATAATGGACTAAAGCAGGTTTTCAAACCTGCTCTTTTTTTTTGTTGGGAAAGGGCAATTACCTGACAAAAAGTGGCCGGTTACAAAATGTTGCACCCGGGTAAAATATGCTTAGATTTTTTGGAAGGTGATGAATTTAATGAAAAAAGTCAAAGCAGCCAAGAAGAATATGACTCCAGACCCGGATGTATTGGAGGGAATAGCGGAACACAATCCGCATGAGGAATTTGCCCGGAAAGATGCTGCTATTAAAAAGCGCAGAGGCGGCAAGAAATAGTCCGGTTTGAAGGGGGGCTGATATGGCCCTCATTTTTCTGTCGGCCTAACATGGAAATGTATCTAGGCCCAAGCTCTAAACCGGCGGTGCGATCATATAAGGTATTCCATTTTATCTTTTCCGGGAATGGGATTATCTTAGGAATATAGTTGCCGGTTTTTATGATAAAATTTAGCTGTAAATCTAAAATGAGGTCTGGAGGGTATACCATGAATAAAAAGCTGTCATCGGGAGTGGCTGTTTTTCTATTAGTATTAACCCTGTTAGCAGGATGCTCAACTGCAAGTAATAAAACGGACCAGGATTCAACGAGCCAGGATAAAAAGGATTCAACCTCTGTAGCTAATAAACAGGACGAAAAAGCGGCCCGCGAGAAAGCCAATAAAGAACTGATCTCCGATATTACGGAATTAGCCAAGCAGGGGAAAATTATCAACTGTGAATTTCCAGTTAGAACTACCAATTTCGGAGACGTTGAAAATACGTGGGGAAAAGCGGACCAAACTTCATGGGTTCCGGCAGCTAAAGGAACCTATTCAGCTTATTCCAAAAAGAATGTAGCCTTTGGATGGAACAAGGGTATGGCCATATTTGAAGTTAGGTCATTTGATAGCAGATTGAAGAATATTACTATGGCAGATTTAAAACGAAATTTAGGAACTCCCGCCTATGACACCAAAGCGGATGGGCAGCAAATAATAGGCTATACGACCGGCACGGATTACAAATTATTGTTTGTGCTGGCCCAAACTACTGATGTTAATACCAACCCGGCCTTGGATCATTACTCGGTATTTGATCCCCGGGGGACAGTAAATTCTATGGCTGACGACCCAGGCCGGGAGTGGTAGTCAGATAAATTTTACTTCACCTGGCGGAAAAGACAAAAAGTTAGCAAGTAGCCGGTTAAGATCGTTAATATGATCTTGACCGGCTTTTTACTTATGAGCTAAACTAATATTAATATTCAATATCGAAATCCGATATCGGAGTGTGATAATATGATTAAACAAATGTTTTCCGGTTTCGTTCGCATCCATATATTGCATCATGCTGGGCTGAAATCCGTCTACGGAGCCGAAATGATAGAAGAACTCAGGAGGCATGGCTACAAAGTAGGACCGGGAACGGTATATCCCATTCTTCACCAAATGGAAAGTGGCGGTTTGCTGGAATCATACAAAATGAATGTCGAGGGAAAAATTCGTATCTATTACGAAATTACCGCCCAAGGTCAAGAAATGCTGGCCGAAAGCAAGATGTGGCTGCGGGAATTGGTAAAAGAAGTATTAGGGGAGGAGCGGTAAATATGACCAGAAAGGACGCATATAAAATGAAAAACCTAAAGATTGAGCCCGTGCGCCATCCCGACCAAATAATAAATTACTGGAAGAAAGAAAAGCTGGTTGTTGCCTTTATCATTATTTTTGGTCTTGGTTACAACATCTCTGCCATTCTGGGGCCCATTTATCAGGGTAAACTCATTAATGCTCTGCTCCGCGGAGATAAACTCGCTTCCGTAGCTATGCTGGCGGCAACCTTTATGGTGTTGATTGCTGCCATCCAACTGATGCGCTACTTAAAACGCTTTTACATAAGACGGTTTGCCAACAGCACCAGTGCCACCATGCGGCTGATGATCTACAACAATATCGTAAACAAAAGTTATGTGCAGCTGGAAAACGAAAATACGGGAGACTTAATGACCCGAGCTCTTTCGGATGTGGATTTATGTGTGGAGGGCATGCGAAAATTTACTACCGAGATTTTTGATACCGGGGTGTTAATGTCATCTTATTTTATAGCCATGTTATATTATGATGTAAAAATAACTATTCTAGGAGCACTTTTTATACCCGTGGCCATGGTAATTGCTGAAAAATTGAAAACAATCATTTATAAATATTCGGTAGCCTACCGTTCCCAAAGCAGCGCTGTGGCCGGCATGACCTATGACTATATTGAAAATGCTTTACTGTATCGGATCAATGGTTTGGAGCTGCAAACCCGGGAAAAATACAATGTGGTGCTAGAAGATCTGCAGAACAAGGCCATTAAAGCCAATATTTTAGAAAACTCCATGCAGCCCATCTATAACGTAGTCGCCATGCTGGGTGTCATTATGGTGATTTATATGGGCGGGAGCAAGGCCATTACCGGTAGTTGGACGGTAGGTACATTTTCAGCCTATTTGATAATGTTCACGGCCCTTGCCGCCAAGGCCAGTACAGCCGCCAAGCTTTTTAACTCGGTGCAAAAATCTCAGATCTCCTGGCAACGGATAAAGCCTTACCTCACCGAATATAAAACCAAAAGTACGGCCCTCGATATTAGGAAAAATCCTACCATGGTATCCCTTGAAAATTTGAGCTTTCACTATCCCGGGGTTAAAGAAAAGGTGCTGGAAAACATCAGCCTGACCGCCAGGCAAGGTGAGATCATCGGCATAACCGGTTCGGTCGCTACCGGTAAAACGGCTCTGGGTCTGTCCCTTTTAGGCTTACACCCATACATGGGCAGCATCAAGATCGATGGTAAGGAATTGAGGGATTACTCCGAATACGAGCGCAGTCAGATGATATCTTATCTGGGGCACGACCCCCAGCTGCTGTCCGATACTATTTATAATAATATAACCCTGGGCACAAGCGAAAACATAACTGCGGTTTTGCAGGATGTCTGTTTCAATACCGATATGGCTGCAATGCCAAATGGTGTCGATACACTGGTGGGCAACAGCGGCATCCGTCTTAGCGGCGGACAGCAGGCACGGATAGCTTTGGCCAGGACCCTTTTGCCTAAAAGCAAAATCATTATTTTGGACGATCCCTTCTCCGCTGTTGATATGCAGACGGAGGAAAAGATCATTAACAACCTGAGGAGCAATTATCGGGATTGTCTGATTTTCCTAATATCCCACCGGCTGGCCATTTTTAACCGGATCGATCAGATTGTGCTGCTGCATGGCGACCGGACCGTGGATTACGGTACCCATCGTGAACTGATGGAGAAGTCAGAGCTTTATGCCAACATCTACAATCTGCAGCAAATGGCAGGTGATAATAATGAATAACAATCTGGCCCCAAAATCACTCTGCCGCGTTGTACGGAAGAACAAGGGAATCGTTGCTGTGCTGGCTCTGGCAGTTCTGGGTGTGGTAGTAATGAGTTTGGTTCCACCTCAGATTCTGAAGACAATCATCGATAGCAATCTGGTCCCTCAAAACAGGGAGGGGCTGTTGCGTTGGGCCGTCTTATATTTAAGCGCACTACTATTGGTAGGAGTCTTTGATTTTCTTAAGGAAGCCGTCTTGACTGATATAGGACAAAAAATAACCAAAGAAATCCGCTTGGAAATGATGGGCAAACTGGGAAGAATTGATGCCCGCTTCTTTTCGTCCCATGAATCCGGGGCCGTGGTATCACGCTTTACCAATGATGTGGATGCGATAAATACTTTATTCACCAGCGGCGTAGTGGGCATGGCGATTGATAGTTTCAAAATAATTGGGATTATTATATCCATCTGGCTGTTCAGCTTCAAATTGGGCCTTATTACTCTGCTTTTTCTGCCGGTCATATATGGAATTACCAGACTATTTCAAAAACGCATGCTCCAGGCTCAAATTAAAAACCGCCTTCTGATTGCCCGGGTAAATAACCATATATCCGAGACTCTCAAAAACATGCTGATGATCAAGTCCTACAGCAAGGAGGGATATATGGAACAGAACTATAACCGTTACTTGCTGGATAATTTCCAAACTATGGATCGGGTCAATTTCTATGATGCCGCGTTTTCGCCCATTATCCAGATTCTGCGGGCGGTGGTAATAGGCGCTATCGTGGTTCTTTCTACTGGACAACTAAACTTTCTGGGTATTTCCCTGGGTATGGTCGCTGCATCCATTGAACTAATTTCCAACTTATTCGCACCCATAGAAAACTTGGGCATGGAGCTGCAAAATATTCAACAGGCGGTTTCCGGCGTACGCCGGGTAAATGAATTTTATATGGAACCGGAAGATGAAGGGATAAACAATATGCTGACCGCGGCGGAGATAATCCCTGATAGGCACGACGTTCGCTTAAGCTTCCAGCATGTCAGTTTCCAATATGAAGCAGGCACGGATATTTTGCAAAATATTAATTTGAGTATTGACCCGTTGAAAAAAGTTACTTTTATCGGACGTACCGGGGTGGGCAAATCCACCCTCTTCAAACTCGTAATGGGCCTTTTGCAGCCGCAGAAAGGTGTTATTACCCTTAATGGCATTGATGTCTGCAGCATACCCAATCGTGAGAAACGCAAGATCTTCGGTTATGTGAATCAGAGTATGCGTCTTTTGCCGGGCACGGTGGCGGAACAGGTAAGCTTAGGAGATGAGAATATTAAGCGGGAAGAAATCATAGAAGCGTTGGAGTTTGTTGGATTAATGGAGTATGTTGCATCCCTGGAAAGTGGACTGGATACGGATGTGACCCATGATATGTTCTCGCAGGGTCAGAAGCAGCTCCTCTCTATCGCCCGGGCTATTGTCACCCATCCCCCTATTTTACTGCTGGATGAGATTACGGCTAATCTTGATTCCATAACTGAAGAAAGGCTAGTGTCGGTATTGCAAAAGGCCAGTTCGGCTAATACGGTATTATCTATATCACACCGGTTGTCTTCCATGCTAGTCAGCGATACGGTGGTCATTCTGGAAAACGGCCGGATTAAAAATGCAGGTTCGCCTGAAGCGCTGCTGCAGAATGATAATTGGTATCGTACCCATATTGCATTGGAAAAGCTGACCTGGAGTTAATGGATACTGATGCTAAAAATAATTATAGAATAGCACTCCCCACCTGGTTGCAGGTGGGGAGTGCTTTAGTCTGGCCAGGTCAGAATTTGCATGTTTGGATAAGGATTGATTTTTATAAAAAAGAATGAAACTTTTTTCGATTTAAAACGTGTAATGATTAAAGAAAAATAAAAAGGCATGACTCGTTTGTCAAAATGGTAATCATAAATATAGCAGGTTAAAACTTGTTTAATGGGAGTATAATAATGGTTTTAATAACCAATCTATTCAATCAATATGGATATATCGTACTATTTGTTGCGCTGATGCTTGAACTTATAGCTCTCCCGACACCAGGAGAAACCTTGATGACTTATTGCGGTTTTCTTGTATGGCAAGGAAAGTTAAATTGGGGGATCAGTATTATTTCTGCAACATTGGGAGTAATATTCGGCATTACGATTTCCTACTTTATCAGTCGTGCTTTAGGTAAGCACGTTTTTCAGAAATACGTTTCATACATTCACCTAGCACCCGATAAATTGGAGAAGACTTCTCAACGGTTTGAAAAGTATGGGAATGGATTGTTGGTTATTGCCTACTTTATTCCCGGGGTAAGGCACATTACAGGATACTTTTTCGGGATGGTCCAGATTCCTTTTAAGCAGTTTGCTTTAAATGCATACATTGGAGCTTTTATTTGGACGAGCACTTTTATCTCTTTAGGCAAGGTTTTAGGATCAAATTGGGAAAGGTTTCATGGCTCCATTAATAAATACTTGATTATAAGCGGCGTTATTCTTGCGATCATTTTATTATGTATTTATTTTTGTACAAAATACCAGGAAACTATCATTGATTTTATCATGAGTTCTTTAAAGAATGGTATCGAAATATTTCATTCATTAGGGAAAATGAAAATGGCAATCGTTGGGATCACAGCCATCTTCATTATTTTCTCTATTGTTTTGATTGGCCTTATTCAGGACTTTTTAGCCCATGAACTGAGTCAATTCGATACGATTGTTACATTTTTAGTGGGCTTGATTTTCCCGGAGAACTGGTCATCTGTCATGGAATTTCTTAAGCTTCCAGTGACTACTGAAGTCTTGTTTGTTCTAACATTGCTGACGTTGGTATGGATTATCTTTAAAGGAAAGGATCGGCTTCTTGAAATACGATTTCTTTTCATTACTGTTTTAGGGGGAACACTACTAGAAGAAGGATTGCGGCTTCTTTTTCATCGTATAGGTCCAGACGGCGTAAACATATGCACCTTTCCAAGTCAGCAAACTTTATTAGCCATTGTTGTTTATGGTTTTGCTTTGTTTATGGTCTTGCGTCATGCCGGCAACAAGTGGCTTGGAACGATATTATTCTTTGTGACGTTAGCTGTCTGTATGGTCGCGGGTTTAACAGTTATTTTCTTTCAGGTTCAATATCCGAGTGATGCAGCAGCAGGTTATGTTTTTGGCGGTGTCTGGTTAAGCTTAAATATTGTGCTGATGGAAGTTTTTCGTGTGTTGCCCAAAATCCAACGTGCCCAAAAGTAAAAAATGTTATCTCTAATACGGCTGAAGGCTGAGGTGATCGTGAATTGTGGAAACGAAAAACTTAATCAAGAAGTGTCAGCGAGGGGATAAAGAAGCATTTCAATTATTAATAAGCCGGTATCACCCTTTAGTCTATAAGTTTCTGGTGAAGATAAGCAATAACGATCAGGTTGCTGAGGATTTAACCCAGGAAACTTTTTTGAAAGTCATCCGCAATATCGATAAATTTGAAACGGAGGGGCAGGCGAGATTTTCAACCTATATCATCTCAATCGCTAAAAATGCCTATATTGATTATTTAAGAAAAGAAAAAAGGTTACTCCACAATATCTCTATTTCCGAAGCCCTTAATACTGAGGATGTAAATATCCAGGAGGATACGGTGGTCGATAGGTTATATGGCCAAAGCCTTTTAAAAAGTCTGGAAGATTTGCCAGCTGAACAAAAGATAGCCATCAAATTAAAATATTTGGAAGGATTAACCCTGAAGGAAATCGGTATGGAGCTTGACCTTGAGCCGCAAACGGTAAAAAGCAGGATACATAACGGGATGGTTAAACTAAGAAAATTAGCAGGGAAGGGTGATGAATATGAAAGAAATTGATCAAGAGGCGACAGCCGTTTTATTAGCTTCATTAGATGGTGAGATTGACCGTAAATGTGCGCAGCTTAAAGAAAAACAAAAGGAAAATAATTTACGCAAGCTATTCTTTTTCAGTTGCCTGGCGATTCTGTTTTCTTTCTTACTCCAGGCCTTCTTTAAGGTTTTTAATTTAAACTTTCTATTGGTTTTTTTGATCTATCAGGGTTTGGCATTATCTCTTTTAACACCTTGGGTGCTTAATTTTAATAGAGGAGGATATCCTAAATGAATAGGCTGGAAGAGTTCATTCAGAAATTGAACTTTAAAAAGGCAGCTATAGCTTATGTCGTCATTTCAGGGCTGCTTTTGCTGCTCTGCTTTTCGGTCATAGCGTATGTATCACGTGACAAGATTGCTATGGTTATGGATTATGAAAGGGTTTCTGATCGTTTTGCAAAAGAGGGGGTTACCGATAGGCTAAAAACTGAATTGCAAAAGCTGGCCTCCGACTCGAAGGACATTAATAATGTTGTCGTGCTAAATAAAGATAATACGGTTGTTTTTAAGGCCAATCAGAACCTTATCGGTGCCAGGACCAGACTGGAATTGATACCGTATGCGGCAGGCAGTGGATACCTTCAGGACAGAAACTATCCCGATCATCTTTTTAAAGTCGTAAAACCGGAAAACCTGATTCTAAATAAAGACTATATCCCCAATGATCTGCACCTTAGCCAGATTGTTGACGATGAATTGTCTTACGAAACAGATTTTTCCGCTAAAGAGGTATATTTACTCAACTATTTAATGAACCAAAATACCCGGAGCAAAATCCTTTTAATCAGAACGGCAACCCCGATCCCTTTTGCCGAAAGGCTCTTTGAATTTACAGGTACTTTATTAGGGTTAATGTTGGCTATGTACTGGATTGGTTTAGCTCTTTGGGTATATCAAGATGCCAGAAGAAAGAAAGCAAATGCTTCGCTATGGGGGCTGCTGGCCTTAATTACCAATTTAGCAGGGTTATTTGTTTATCTGATCTATAAACAAAATAATCTCATCTGTTTCAAATGTGGGGCCCTGCAAAGCAAGTTCAGCTCTTTTTGCAGTAATTGCGGAACTGAGATAAATAAATCCTGCCCCCACTGCCAAGCCATGATTAGTAAAAGGGATATCTATTGCAGCCGCTGCGGGGTTAAGCTTGGTTCAAATTTAGGAGGCAATAAGAAGTGAACTGGATAAATTGGAGTATGAATATTTTATTGCATCTCGACAAGTATTTGAGTGTAATTATTCAAAACTATGGAATCGGAACTTATTTGTTATTATTTTTAATCATATTTGGGGAAACCGGGTTGGTCGTTACTCCATTTCTTCCCGGAGACTCGATTTTGTTTACCGCGGGTGCCTTTGCAGCTATAGGTTCACTTGATATAAAGCTGTTACTGCTGGTCGTAAGCATAGCGGCAGTGCTGGGAGATACCGTGAACTATACCATTGGGAAATCGATAGGTCATAAGATCTATGAAATAGAAAATGTGAAATTTATTAAAAAGGAACATCTGTTAAAAGCCCGTGCTTTTTATGAAAAATACGGAGCTATGACCATTATCATAGCTAGATTTATCCCCGTTATTCGTACCTTTGCCCCTTTTGTGGCAGGAATCGGGGAAATGAGTTATACCAAATTCATTACTTATAATATAGTTGGTGCGGTATCATGGGCAGCTCTGGTTACGTTGATGGGCTTTTATTTCGGAAACCTGCCTGCGGTTAAAAGTAATTTTGCTCTTGTTATCCTGGCTATAATAGTTATCTCTATTATGCCGGCCTTATTTGAATTCACCAAACAAAAGTTAAAAATGATGGAAAAAAAAGCATGATAAAATAAAGCCCTGGCTGAATACATGGAAGGGCTTATGTTGCCAACCGCAAAATTGGCGGTTGGGTTGCGAAGTATAGAAATTATCAACCCTAATAATACTAATAACAATGAATCTAAACAAAAATATTCGAAAGGAGCCAAAATTATGCCGGGTGACGAAAAAGAAAAGAAAAGGGTCTATGTCGTAGAAGTTGATAAAGAGGGCGAGTGCCCCAAAAAGGAAGGTGATAACTGCCTGGTACCGGGCGGTTTCAGCGATTCCGAGCCAATCGGCGGAGCCTGATTTTCATAACAGGCCCCCTTACTCGAAGCCTTTAAGAAGTCAAAATTAGATAAATAATCCCCTCTTTCAAATCATAGCTTTTGGAAGAGGGGAGTGATTATGATACGCAGGGTAAACCTTTTGGAGGACCGTATCGGAATACTGCTGGCCAGATTATCATTCCCGGCTATTTCCGGTATGGTGCTTTATTCCTTTTTAGGATTGCTGGATACCTTCTTCGTATCCCAACTGGGGCCGGCCGCCATGGCCGCGCTTACTATTTGCCTGCCCGTTTTTTCATTGGTTGTCTCGCTGGCTTCCGCCACCGGTGTAGGATTGACTGCCCTTATTGCCCAGGCCCTGGGTAAAGGAGATCAGAAGACAGCGGACAATATTGCCTGGCACGGTCTTTTTATCAGTATAATTTATTCCGTAGTTTTTACCTGGCTGGGACTTAAGAATCTGGATACCCTTTTGATACTTTTTGGCTGTACGCCGGATATATTTGCCCTGAGCCGGGAATATCTGGTTATTAATCTCTGGGCTTGTTGTTTTACTTTTCCGCCCATGCTAATCACTAATATCATTCAAGGAGAAGGTAATACCATAATACCTGTAGCGGCCTCCTTACTGGCTATGACTTTAAACGTAGCGCTGGACCCGCTTTTTATTTTCGGGATTGGCGGTATGCCCGGCTTGGGATTGAAAGGTGCCGCCCTGGCTGGTGTTACTGCGCAAGTAATACTGACGCTGGTGCTGTTGTTAATAATAAGTAAAAGACGGGTCTTTCTAACCTGGTCTCTGAGAAATTTCAGGCCTAATTTTAAAGTAATAAGCTCTATCTATGCGATAGCTATTCCCAGCACAGTCATGGAAATAATCGGTGTAGTCGTAATGGTAGCATTAAACCGGGTGGTAGCCGGATTTGGTTATGTACCGCTGGCGGTCCTGGGGATATTCTTACGGGTGCGCTCCTTTTTCTATATGCCCGTTTTTGGTTTGGCACAGGGGGCTTTGCCATTAATCGGTTTCTCCTATGGAGCCCGAAGACAGGAGAGAATAAGAGAGGCTGCCATCAAAGCTATGGCAGCATCTTTCATCTTTATGACCATAGGCTGGCTAATTATGCAGAGCTGTCCCGCCTGGATAATGCACATATTCAGTTCTGATCCAGGCACGATGAAGGAAGGCATAATATGCATGCGCTTGTCCACCCTGGTTCTTCCTGTAATGGGCCCTACCATTCTTTTTTATAGCGTTTTGCAGGCGTTGGGAAAAGGTTTTACCGCCATGTGGCTCTCGCTTTTGCGTCAGGCGGTTTTATTCTTGCCCCTTTTATTGATACTGCCGCAATATATAGGCTTGAAAGGGGCATGGCTGGCATTTTCACTCTCGGAACTGCTTTCTATTTTAGTAACCTTGATATTTTTCGTAAACCTGTGGCGTCAATTGCAAACCGGCCGTCAGGTCACGATGGTTATGCTTCTTAATCCCGGTTTCCTCAAAAAGCGGATAAGAGCCTGGCTTAAATGGTAGAAACCTATTTTTCTGGCAGGAAGGGATAGAAATTGGACCAAAACCGCTTACTCCCGGCGACTATTGCCGGTGAGAGCAGAAGCGAGCAGTTCTTGATAAAGACGGCTATAACCGGTCAGTTCACTTTGAACGGAAAAGTTTTTATCAACCAGTTGTTGGGCAGCGGTTCCCATGATGTGCCGCAAATGGGGATTTTGTATTAATTTAAACGCACAATCAGCCAGTTCGTCTGCCGTATCAATGTAATAACCCTGACAGCCATCTTCTATTATACCGATGTTTCCTGGTACAGCGGTCAAAATGCAGGGCTTGCCCAGGCTCATAGCTTCGAGTGCACCCTGGGGCTGTCCTTCGGACCGGGAGGTATTAAGCACAATATCGGCGTTTTGTAGAATTCCTTTCATTTCCAGGTGCGGAACTTCACCCGGATAAGAAACCCATTTTAATGAACTTATACGGTCTTTGATACGGGCGGTATAATCTGTATCCAAAGCAGATCCGATGATCAACAGATGAATTTGAGGGTATTCCCGGTAAACTCTCTGAAGACCGTCCAGAGCCAGATCCAGGTTTTTTACCGGTCTTAAACCACTGGGAATGACGAATACAATGCTGGCAGGGGCGATCCCCAATTGCTGGCGGGTGATATCGGGTCCCGGGTCCAGTTCAACTCCCTGAGGAATTACTACCTGACGAGGCTGCAGACGGGGTTCTACAGTTGTTATTTGTTCGGCCAGGCTCTGGTTGAAGACGACAACCTTTTCCGCTTTTAACAGGGCGGTGAGGGTTTTTCCTTTCTCAGGCCCAAATAAATCCAGGTTTATGTCGGTACCGGTAGTAGTCAGCAGCAAAGGTAATTTTTTTATATAGGGATGATTGGCTATCCGGGCGAAATGAAGTGCATGGAATCCGTGCACCAGATTATAAGTATTGGCAGCGGTATAATAAGTGAGGCGGGATTCCCAATCCGCTTCATCCATGGCGATTATATCTATTTCATAGCCTCTGCCTCTAAGTCCTCTATACAGCCGGGATGCTGTTATACTATTGCCGCGTTGACTTTTTATATAAGGAGTAATCATTAAAATTCGATTCATTATTTAAGCTCCTGAAATTAAAGTAATGTTCCGATTTTACTGCCGATCAATCTTTAATACCTGAAAACACTCACAGTATTGCCCCTTGCCACCCATTATACCCCGATAACGATTAAGGCCCTGGATGGCTTCGTCATACTGAATATCCTGGAGCTGGGAGGAATGGAGGCGCAAAGCCTTTAACTTTTGCTCCATGCATGATGATATATCTTCCAGGTAGGAAAACTCCTGCAGCGGAGTCCAGACTTCATACGCCAGAATAGTTTTAACTTCCCAGGGCAGACTTCCACATTGCTGAAACCAGGGGCCGGATGAGCGGCGAGAAGCATCCAGCACCAGTTTGGATGTTACGCGATGGTCCTCGTTGCCATCCAGTTGATGGGGCAGGTAAATAAGGTCGGGCCTTTTCTCACGCAGCAGACTGATTATTCTGATCATATTGTCCTGGTTGTATTCCAGAAAACCATCCGGATTTCTTAAAAAAATAGTCTCCTTTACCCCCAGCAATGAAGATGCCTGGCGGGCCTCGTTTTCACGCCGGGCTCCCAGTTCATGGCTGGGGCAAGTGTGACTTCCTGCTTCACCCGAGGTCATATACACCGCAATTATTTCGTGTCCCTGACCGGCATGTTTGGCGATACTGCCGCCGCAGCCCAGTATGTCGTCATCCGGATGAGGAGCAAACACCATTATTTTTTTCATGCTAGCCTCCATAAAAAGTAAAAGAATTTCAACCATTATACATACTATTTATTATTACATAAAACAAAGGGTTATAGTTCCTATCTGTCTCTCGAAATGTTTATACTTAATCCTATAACTATACCGGCTATCATTAGAATCAGTGGGAAAATGATAATTACCATTATTATAATTCGTCCGTGCTCAATAAAATTATAGACTAAATAAAGTACCATTATAAAAATGAAGAAAATAAAGGTAAAGAGGCGGAGCAAAGGTTTTTGTACTGCACCGGCGGTTTCGTATTCACCAAATGAATTGAAATCCAGGTTGGCCAATTTCATTCCTCCAGAGAAATGTCCTATTATATATATATGAGTATAAAGCAGAGGTGTTGAATGCTTTATACTCCGGTTGATGCTATGGAGGAATGAAATAGGTCTTGGTATAATACAAAAAAAGCAGTTATAAGGAGAATATTATGACCACCAGTGGAGTTTATTATATTTGGGGAGAAGAAGAATATCTGATTGAAGAGAAAATCAGGCAGATTGTAGGGCAGATGCATGATTCGGCTGGAGCACCACCGGAAAGGATCACGGTAGATGCAGATGAAATGGATGCCGCGGGCCTGGCCCGGGCACTGGAATTCAGTCCTCTGTTTGCTCTGAACCGGGTGGTGATAATAAGAAGACCGGGATGGTTGGACAAATCTAATCGCAAGACCAAAAAGGCCGATGACATTTGCCGGGCTTTGTCCGATTCTTTTGAACAGGGTGAGGGACAGGTCATAATAATAACGGCTCGAGAGAATAATGCCGGCAATCCAGTCACCAAACTACTGACCCAAAAAGCTAATGTCATACATTGCCCCCATCCTGACGGCAAACAATTATCACGCTGGATTAGTGATGAATTTAAAAGCCGCCATCGCAAGATTAACTCACCGGCTCTGAGGATGCTTTCCAGGAGCGGATTGGACATGTTTTATCTGCAAAATCTGATCGAAAAACTTTGCCTGTTATCCGAACGGGATATTACTGAAAAAGAAGTCGAACAGCAGTTCACCGCCAAACAGGATATTAATGTGTTTAAACTGATCGACACCCTTATGAGCCGTGACCTGAGTGGAGCAATGAAGGCGTACGAACAGTTGCTGGTTCAGGGCGAGCATCCGGTTTATCTGCTTTACATGATCGGCCGGCAGTTTTTCCTGCTGGCGCAGGTCAAGTGCCACCGTGAACAGGGTATGCTGTTAAAGCAAATAGCAGATACGATGGGGCAAAAGGAATTTGCGATACGTAAGATGATGGATAAATGCAACAAGTTTAGCCATGAAGAACTCCAAAAAGTGTTTGCCCTGTTACTTGAAACTGATATCAGTTTCAAGACCAGCAGCAAAAATCCGGATATAGTAATGGAACTTCTGTTAAGCGGAATATGTTCGGGCAAAAAATAAAACCTGCCGTACGCAGGTTTTATTTTTATTCGCTTACTGTATTTACTTGGTTAAACTTACGCGCCAGTGCTGATTTTTTTCTGGCCGCGGTGTTTTTATGAAGAATACCTTTGGTAACGCTCTTATCAATCAGGGAGGTTACTTGCAATAAGTTTTCCCTGGCCGTTTCAGGGTTATCTAAAGAAGTTTCATAATTCTTTATAGCTGTTTTAAGCCTGGTTTTATAGGCCTTATTGCGTAAACGATTATCCTCCGACACTCTGGCTCTTTTGGCCGGTGTTTTACTTTTTGCCACATTTTCACCTCCTTGACAAGCTAACAGAAATACTATAGCATTCCAAAAATCAAAATGCAATAATAAGCGCGAATTACAAAGAAAATATACCCGGGTTCTAATACCGCCGGCACTACCATAAAAATTTAAAAGACCAGCGGGGTGAGGTGAACCAGGTGAGAACAAATTATTTTCGGGCCTTTATAAAGGGTATATTATTAGTGCAAATATTTATTATAATCATCATAGCCGGAGTAAGTCTTGATTTTTACTGGTATCCTTCCGTATCGGGGCTGAATTTCAGATTTTTGCCTTTTAACATCAGTATCAATCAGCAGCAGGCGGTAGGATTGGTGCGGGAGACCAGTTATGCTATGGCATGTCCTGAATACAATGGTATAATACAATATGCCAACCGTTTCTATGCAGAGATTATTCCGCAGGATGTTTTATCTGCCAATATTCCGGTTATGGCCTTCAACGATAATGCGGAAGTTCAGGATGCGGTGGAACAACCGGAAGTTCCTGCAGTTGAGCCGGAAACGCTGCCGGCCGTCAATGCAGATGAAAACAGTAAAATCTTCGGTGCTAATCGTATAGTGTGCTATTGTACCCATAGTGCTGAATCTTACATTCCTGATAGTGGGAAGGCTAAATTAGAGGGTAAAAGAGGTCTCATAAATAATGTAGCGGAAAATCTGGTTCAGGAAACGGCGAGACAAGGGTTGAAAGCCGAATTTGTAAATACCATTCATGATTTTCCTGACTACAACAAAAGCTATACTAATTCCCGCAGCACCGTAAATAATATATTAAAGGGCGGACCGGTGCTGGCTTTATTTGATATTCACCGGGATAGCATTCCGGGTCAGAGCAAAGGTAGCGTGGTAAATATAAACGGACGGAAAGCAGCCCAAATATTGATTATCGTTGGTACCAATGAACGGAAAAGTCATCCCAATTGGCGTAAGAATCTTGATTTTGCCCAACGCCTGTACAATGCTTCAGAAAAAATGTATCCGGGCTTGATTAAAGGAGTCAGGAGCCAGGCCGGAACTTACAATCAGGAATATCATGACCATGCGTTATTGTTGGAGTTTGGCAGTGATTGCAATTCGCTGGAAGAAGCCCGTTATGCGTCCGGTCTTTTTTCCAGAGTGCTGGTTCAGGTTTTAAAGGAGGAAAATAATTAAGCAATGAGTGCAAGAAAAACCTTCATACTAGTCATATTATTATTAATAACATTTGTATTGGGTTTAAACACGAGCAGTAAAGGGATAAGCAGTCTTACCCTGGACGACCGGGGGCCGGTACTGGGAGTTAGTAAGAGTGATAATAAAATAGTCGTAACGGTTATGGGTAATAAATATGATCTGGAATATCAAAAATTATCATTAGGCACGACCATGCACCAAACCAGAAAGTTGGCCCTTGATACCACCCATTATGTACAAAGGATCTGGCGCATTTTTTATGCGGTGTTTTTGTATTAACAAGCCATGGCTGCATGCCGCAACCACTTATGAAAATGAGTATAAGAGATAGTTATGCCGGGGTGGGGTATTAAGAATGCTTGCACCCCGGCTGCGCTAACCTTAACACCCCACCCCGGCATTTATTCCCCTCTTATGCTCTGCGTGGTTGTCATTATTAGGACCTGTGTTAATCATATTAAATCTGTGTCCTTCTGTGTTGAATTCCCCTATTTTTATTGGGAAGTGTATTTATATGACTCAAACCGGTAAACAGGTAGCACGGGCAGCATTTTTGCTGATGGCTACCGTTATTTTATCAAGTATACTGGGCTATGGCCGTGAGGTGGCATTATATTCATTACTGGGCCAGAATTATATTACTGATGCTTACCGGGCGGCTTTTTCTATACCTGATTTCATCTATATGATGCTGGTGGGAGGAGCATTAAGTTCTTCATTTATCCCTGTTTTCTCAAGCTTCGTAGCCAACGGCAGAGAAGAAGAAGGCTGGAAAACAGCCAGCATAGTCTTTAATTATGTGTTGATCTTCCTGCTGCTGTTGATCGCGGTCGCCTACTTACACACCGAACCACTTCTGACTTTGCTGGCACCCGGCTTGCCCCCTTCATATGCTGAGCTCGCCGTGCATCTCACCCATATAATGTTTATACAAACCTTCTTCATGGCTTTAAACGGTATAGCTATGGGAGTTCTGAATTCCTACAACCATTTTGCTGCTCCTGCGCTGGGAAGTTTAGTGTACAATCTGGTTATTATAGTAGTGGGAGTAGCATTTTATAAACAGTTTGGAGTAGCTGCTTTTTCATATGGAGTGGTTCTGGGGGCTTTCCTTAATTTTATGGTTCAAATACCGGCCCTGCGGAAAGTGGGTATGAAATATTACCCCAGTTTTGATTATCGCAACGAAGGGCTTCGCCAGATCATGGTACTATTCATACCTGTACTGGCCGGTCTGGGAGTAGCTCAGCTGAACTTGTTTGTTAATCAGAACCTTGCTTCAGGTCTTGGACCGGGGATGATTGGAGCTTTAAACCTGGGTCAGAAAATCATGAATCTGCCCCGGGGTATTTTTGCCGTATCCATTGCCACGGCAGTTTTTCCCACTATGACCATGCTGGCGGCCCGGGGGGAATTTGAGAGTTTTAAGAAGACTACCTCCCTGGGGATCAGAGCTATCATACTTATCAGTATTCCCGCTTCTTTTGGCCTGGTGACGCTGGGAGAGCCGGTTATAAAATTGCTGTTTGAACAGGGTGAGTTTACCGCCCGGATGGCTGCGGTAACAGGTCAGGCCCTGAACTATTACTGTGTGGGACTGTTTGCTTATGCGGTCTTGCAGGTTCTAAACCGTGGATTCTATGCCTTGAAAGATACCGCTACCCCGGTTATAGCTGCGGTAATTACCATAGCGGTTAATATAATTCTATCTCTGACTTTAATACATAGTATGGGGCACAGGGGACTGGCCCTGGCTTACTCCCTGGCCGGCATTGTGAATGTAATGATCCTTTTATTGGCATTGAAAATTAAGGTGGGTAAAATAGAAGGAATTAAAATCATAAAGACCTTTGCCATATCGGTAATGGCCTCCATTATAATGATGCTGGCCGTAAAATATTCCGCTTCATATATTTTTGCGGTCTTGCACCTGCATAGTAAAATGAACCTGCTATTGGGGACTACTCTGGCCGCTGCCATTGGAGCCGCAATTTACATGGTGCTGATTTATGGGTTCAAGTTGGAAGAAACGGAATTGGTCTTAAATATGTTCCATAAAAAGCGGGCTTAATATTACCGCTGGTTTTTTTTGCGTCTTATATTAACATCAATGGCCACTCCGGCAAAAAACACACAGGTGCTTAGCAATCTGAGATGGGAGCCCCAATTGTTTTGTCCCAGTATTACACCAATTGCGAAACCAAGCATTCCAACTGCCATCAGGGTCAATGTAAGCGGACGTTCTTTGATCCCGGGCCAGGTCGATTTAATATAATAACCCAGCGCAAAAAGGGCCAGTCCCAGAGTAATTAATTTCGCTACCATCATATCTTCCTTTCAGCCCTATCCACGCGATTGATTCCGTGTCAGGACAAGTTGTATAGTGAAACTAACTTATATAATACCAGATTGAGTTTTCTATAGGCAAAAAATACGTGAAATAACGATTCATTTACGCAACGCGTTGAATAGAGCCGTTTAAATAAGGTATAATTTATCAATAGTTTTAACTTTGGAGGGCTTTTAGCTTTGCAGGCAAACATTAGAAATTTCAGTATTATTGCTCATATTGACCATGGCAAGTCGACTCTGGCCGACCGCCTGATGGAATATACCGGCGCACTCAGTGCCCGGGATAAGAAAGAACAATTTCTTGATAAGATGGATTTGGAAAGAGAAAAGGGTATAACCATCAAACTCCAGCCGGTAAGGTTGCATTATACGGCAGCCGACGGTCAAAATTATATCCTTAATCTTATTGATACACCGGGACACGTGGATTTTTCCTATGAAGTTTCCCGCAGTCTGGCTGCCTGTGAAGGTGCGCTGCTGCTGGTGGATGCTTCTCAAGGCATAGAAGCTCAGACTTTAGCCAATGTGTATATGGCTATGGATTTGAATTTGGAGATAATCGGCATCGCCAATAAAATTGATCTGCCGGGTGCCCAACTGGAGGAAGTCAAACAGGAGATGGAAGACGTACTGGGCATCGACAAGAATGAAATTTTACCGATTTCGGCTAAAACCGGGGAAGGCGTTAAAGAAGTTCTGGAAGCCATAGTTAAACAGATTCCTGCTCCTCAGGGCAGTGTAAGCGCACCATTCAGCGCCTTGATTTTTGATTCCTATTTTGACTCTTACAAAGGGGCTATTTCCTATATACGCGTACAATCAGGCGAAGTCAGAAAAGGCCAGATGATTCGTATGATGGCGACTGGACACGACTTTGAAGTAATCGAACTGGGTGTGCTTACTCCTTTTGTTAAAGAAGTTGACAAATTATCCGCCGGGGAAGTAGGCTATCTGGCGGCCGGTATCAAAAATGTGGCCGACACCAAAGTGGGCGATACCATTACCAGTGCCGCCACTCCGGTCAGTGAGCCTTTACCTGGTTATCAGGAAGTTAAACCCATGGTATATTGCGGACTTTATCCGCTGGAAAATACCGATTTTGAAAGACTGCGTGAAGCACTGGAAAAACTAAAGCTCAATGATGCATCCCTCTTTTTCGAACCGGAGACTTCGGAAGCGCTTGGCTTTGGATTCAGATGCGGCTTTTTGGGACTTTTGCATCTGGAAATCATCCGGGAAAGGCTGGAAAGAGAGTATGGGCTTACCCTGGTTGCTACCTCACCCAGTGTGGTATATAAAATCGATTTGACTGATTCCACCCAGATCAGTGTGCAGAATCCCACCCACTGGCCGGCTCCGCAAAAAATCGACCAGGTGCTGGAGCCTTACGTGAAAGCTTCTATAATGATACCGGACGATTATGTCGGGACCGTCATGGAATTATGCCAGGAAAAACGGGGAATTTTTATAACCATGGAATACCTCTCCCGCCATCGTGTGATTGTAAAATATAAATTACCGCTGGCGGAGATATTATATGATTTCTTCAATGGACTAAAAGCGAGAACTAAAGGGTATGCTTCCCTGGATTATGAATTGAGTGGTTATGAACCATCCAATCTGGTCAAACTTGATATTCTGATTAACGGTGAAATGGTTGATGCCTTAAGCATTATCGTACACCGTGAAAAAGCTTTTTACCGTGGGCGTAACGTAGTCCAGAAACTGCGCCGGATAATCCCCCGCCAGTTATATGAAGTAGTTATTCAATCGGCCATCGGCAGTCAGATAGTTGCCCGTGAAGCAGTTAAGGCTTTACGCAAGGATGTACTGGCCAAATGTTATGGCGGCGATATTACCCGGAAGAAAAAATTGCTGGAGAAACAAAAAGAAGGCAAAAAGCGCATGAAGCAGATTGGCCGGGTGGAAATACCCAAGGATGCTTTCATGAGTGTACTTGATGTGGAAGATGACAAATAATGAGGCTTATCAAGGGCTTTACCTGCATATTCCCTTCTGCCTGCGCAAGTGTGATTATTGTGATTTTTATTCCATTCCGGTAAATAATTCAATCCTGGCGGGCTATGTCCGCTGTCTGGTCAGGGAAGGGGAATTGCGGCGGGAGGCCGGTAACCTTCCCGTGGCTACCATCTATCTGGGCGGAGGTACGCCCAACCTGCTTTCTGCCTATGATATAGCCCATCTGATCGATGCTTTGCAGAAAAGCTTTACGGTTGACCCCAAAGCCGAAATTAGCATGGAGGCCAATCCGGTCCGGCATGATACCGATTATTTCAGGATAGTAAAAGACAGTGGCATCAACCGGTTGTCACTGGGAGTGCAGAGTTTTAATGAAAATGAGTTAAACCTTCTTAACCGAATCCACAGTTCCAGGGATGCCTTGCAGACCGTCGAGACGCTGCACCGGGTGGGACTCACTAATTTTAATATAGACTTAATTTACGGCATTCCCGGGCAAACTCCGAGTAGTTGGGAGAAAACACTTAAAACTGCGGTATCCTGCCACCCTGCCCACATTTCCATGTACCTGCTGCAGCTTAACCCTGCTACTCCTATGGCCCGAAAGATAGAACAGGGTGAATTGAGCCTGTTGGGCGACGATAACGAAGTTGCTATGTATTATCATGCCCTGGATTTTTTAAGAGCAGCAGGCTACGAGCATTATGAAATTTCCAATCTGGCCCGGCCCGGCTGCCGGTGCAGGCATAACCTGATTTATTGGCAGGCCCGACCTTATACCGGTCTGGGTGCAGGTGCCGTAAGTTTTATAATGAACCGCCGCATAATGAACCAGGCCAATGTAGAACAATATATAAGAAGTATTCAGAGTGCAAGGCTGCCGGCCACCGAGTTGTTGGAGGAAATGACCGCGCCGGATCTGCCGGTTGATGCTTTGATTTTAGGTTTGCGCCTCATCTCTGGAATCAATTGCATGGATTTTCAGGAAAGATATGGCATAGATATAATGAAAGTCTATCAAGAACAGATTAGCAATTGCATTAGTAACGGACTGTTAAAATATGCAAACAATGTGATAGCCTTGACTGAGAAAGGGTATTTCTTATCAAATCAGGTTTTATGTCAGTTTCTTAGATGATATGAGTGCTTGACAAAGGATGCAACTGGTGATATTTTTGAGTAAACACTAATTAGCACTCAATCGATGAGAGTGCTAACAGAGTGGGTGATAGAATGACATTGGATGACAGGAAAAAGCGAATACTGGAATCCATTATCAGGGATTATGTAGAAACAGCTGAACCGGTTGGCTCCCGGGCCATGGTTCGCAAACATGCCCTGAGAATAAGTGCGGCTACGGTCCGGAATGAAATGGCAGATTTGGAGGAAATGGGTTACCTGGAACAACCCCATACCTCGGCTGGAAGGATACCATCGGAAAAAGGATTTAGATATTATGTGGATTGCATGATGGAAAAAGAACTCCCCGGGGATGAAGAAGTGGAGATGCTCCAGCAGGCGATTTCAGGCAACCAGGATGACTGGAACAATCTGGTGCAGAATATTGCCCGGTTTATAGCGCAGGTAACCAACTATGCAGCTTTTGTAATAGTGCCTTCAGTCAAAATCAGCCAGTTTCAATATATGCAAATAGTACCGCTGCAGGATAATCAGGCTTTAATGGTACTGGTTACTGATGTGGGAATTATTATGCATCGCAAAATATCCATACCGGCTTCGGTAACCAAAGAAGATTTACAGTGTATAAGTGAAGCTTTTACCGGAGTTTTCAAAGGCAAGAATCTGGTGGACATGAGCCGGTCTGACTTGCAGTCTATCCGTGATAAAATGGTGCGCCGCAGAAAGGTCATGGATATGGTGCTGGAAGCTCTGCATGTTTTAATAGAAGGTTCCAGTGAAGAAAAGGTGGTTATAAGCGGAGCATTAAATATTTTAAATGAACCTGAATTCAAAGATACCGAAAAAATTAAAAAAATATTATCTATTCTGGCTCAGGACGGGACTCTTAAGGAAGTTATCCCGGAGCAAATCAGAGATGATGTGGATATCAGAATAGGACAGGAGAATAATATACAGGATATAAAGGAAATGAGCCTGGTATACGCCGGGTATAGAATGTCCGGCGATATGGGAAAAATAGGACTCATAGGGCCGGTTCGGATGGAGTATTGGAAGGCGGTCGGAACGGTGGAATCAGTTAAGGATATTATCGAAAAAATAATCCGGGACAGATTCTAGCTGATACTTCATCCCCAGGTTATGCCCACCGTCTGAAAGACTATAGTCCTCTAATAGTACTAATACGGGGACATTCCTTACTTTAATTCACCAAGCGAACGAGAGGAAGGTTGTCCCCTGCTGAAATAGGAGAGTCTAAATCTTCCGCATTAATTTTTAATAAAAGATGAAATCGAGGTGTTTATGATGGAGAATGATACTGATAACAGCAAGTTGGAAGATATCATCGCAAGTTCCGAAGCAGAACCAAAAGAAACCCAACCCATGGAAGAACTGCAAAAAGAGCTCGAAAATGCCAAAGAAGAAGCCAAAAAGAATTACGATCTGTATATGCGGGCTTTGGCCGAGGCAGAAAATACCCGTAAACGGGCCCAGCGTGAACGCGATGAATACATAAAATACGCCAACCTGCCTATTATAAAGAAGATTCTGCCGGTTATGGATGATTTCCAAAGAGCCATGCAGGCCAGTCAAACCTCACAGGATTACGAGGCCCTGCATAAGGGAATGGAAATAATAATCGGACACCTGGACCAGATTCTTCAGGCTGAAGGAGTGGAAGCGATAGAATGTCTGGGTAAACCATTTGACCCGCAGCTGCATCAACCCTTGATGGTGGAAAGCAGCGAAGAATACGAAGAAAATATGGTAATTGAAGAACTGCAAAAAGGTTACAAAATGAAGGGCCGGGTTATTCGCCCCAGCTTGGTTAAGGTAAGCGGGTAAATACCGCCGAACGCGGGCACCCTGCTGAAAAATATTTATAAATATCTGGAGGTGTTATTAAAATGGGAAAAGTCGTAGGAATTGATCTGGGAACCACAAATTCAGCCATAGCTGTCATGGAAGGTAGTGAAGCAGTAGTTATAACGAATGCCGAGGGAGAACGAATCACACCATCGGTTGTTGGTTTTTCCAAAACAAACGAGCGGCTGGTGGGGCGGATTGCCAAACGCCAGGCCATTACCAACCCTGATCGTACCGTGGTATCCATCAAGCGTAAAATGGGGACTGATTATAAGGTTACTATTGATAATAAAAAATACACTCCACAGGAAATTTCAGCCATGATTCTGCAGAAACTCAAGAGCGATGCCGAAGCTTATCTGGGAGAGAAAATCACCCAGGCGGTTATCACGGTACCGGCCTATTTTACCGATTCTCAGCGCCAGGCGACTAAGGATGCCGGTAAAATTGCCGGTCTGGAAGTATTGCGTATAATAAATGAGCCTACCGCGGCGGCACTGGCTTATGGTCTGGACAAAGATAATCAGATCATACTGGTGTTTGACCTGGGGGGAGGAACATTTGACGTATCCATTCTGGAAATAGGGGATGGAGTATTTGAAGTAAAGGCCACCAGCGGTAATAATCGCCTGGGCGGTGATGATTTCGATGACAAAATAATAAACTGGTTAATAGATGAATTTAAAAAAGATAATGGAATTGACCTTAGAAATGATAAAATGGCAATGCACAGGTTGAAGGAAGCAGCTGAAAAAGCTAAACATGAGCTTTCCGGGGTAATGAGTACCGATATAAATATACCGTATATTACCGCTACTCAGGAAGGGCCTTTGCATCTGGAGAGAACGCTTACCCGTGCCCGTTTTAATGAAATGACCGCCGACCTGGTCGAAAAGACTATGGGGCCAACCCGGCAGGCTTTGAAAGATTCCGGGCTAAATGCCAATCAGATCGACAAAGTCATCCTGGTGGGCGGTTCCAGCCGTATACCGGCCGTGCAGGAAGCAGTCAAAAACTTTATTGGCAAAGAGCCGTTTAAAGGAATCAATCCCGACGAGGTCGTAGCGGTAGGCGCAGCTATCCAGGCCGGCGTACTGTCAGGCGAAGTATCGGATGTGGTTCTGCTGGACGTAACTCCGCTGTCACTGGGGATCGAAACCCTGGGCGGTGTCTTTACCCGGATTATCGACCGCAATACCACTATACCTACTTCCAAGAGTCAGGTGTTTACCACTGCGGCTGACAATCAACCTTCGGTAGATATCCATGTACTGCAGGGTGAAAGAAAGATGGCGCAGGGCAATGTAACTCTGGGCCGATTCCAGTTGACCGGTATTCCACCTGCCCCCCGCGGAGTACCTCAAATAGAGGTCAAATTTGACATAGATGCCAATGGTATTGTTAATGTAACGGCCCGCGATACGGCCACCAACAAGGAACAGAAAATAACCATATCCTCATCCAGCGGAGTAAACAGTGATGATATTGACCGTATGGTAAAAGATGCGGAGCAGTATGCCGAAGAAGACGAAAAGCGGATGAAGGAAATAGAAATACGCAACAGTGCCGACAGCCTGGTTTATCAGGCCGAAAAGACCTTAAAAGATAACCAGGACCAGATCGATCAGGAAACTAAAGATAAAATAGAGGCCGCTAAAGAAGAGTTGAAGAAGAGCCTGGAAGGCAGCGACTATGACGATATGAAGGCTAAAACAGACGCATTGATGCAGGAGATATACGCCTTTACTTCCAAAATGTATGAAAAAGCCAACCCGCAGGGTGAAGCCGGGGGACCTAATGCCGGAGGACCTGATAATGATCAGAATGTTTATGATGCAGACTATAATATACCGGATGATGAAAAATAGTTTTTGCACCTTTAGCTAAACTACCTTATATTATAGTTATTGGTTAGCAGGGTGAGAAATACCCGGGAATGTATTTTGTTCCCGGGTTTGCCCCTTTAAGGCCTTTGGAAGCCATGAGGTCTGAATATATTTGCAGGGATTAGGGTTCTTCACGCCCCAAACCCGGATGTAATATTTATAGGAAGGTGGGGGAAAATGGCAGATAAACGGGATTATTATGAAATTTTGGGTGTTAACCGCAGTGCAACACCGGAAGAAATTAAGAAAGCTTATCGGCAAATGGCCCGAAAACATCATCCCGATGTCAATAAAGATGATCCTAATGCCACAGAAAAGTTTAAGGAAATCAATGAAGCTTATGAAGTGCTGAGTGACCAGCAGAAAAGGGCTGCTTATGATCAATTTGGCCACGATGCCTTTGACCCTAATCAAGGAGCCGGCGGTTTCGGTGGTTTTGGCGGGTTTGGCGGATTTGACATAAATGATATGGGCGGCGGCTTTGGTGATATATTTGACATGATTTTTGGCAACGGGCAGACCGGCAGGAGACGCCGCACCGGTCCTCAGCGGGGAGCGGACCGTGAAATCAGAATGGAAGTAAGTTTTGAAGACGCCGTTTTTGGAACCGAGAAAGATTTTCAACTGCCCCGTATGGAAACGTGCGATAAGTGTTCCGGCTCCGGGGCTGAGCCTGGCAGCAGCATAAAGACTTGTCCGCAATGCAAAGGCACAGGTCAAATGAAAACGGTTCAGAACACTCCGTTCGGCAGATTTGAGACGGCCCGAACTTGTACCATGTGTCATGGTGAAGGAAAAACTATCGAAAAACCATGTTCCGCCTGTCATGGTACCGGCAAGGTAAGAAAAAACCGGACCATTAATATACGCATACCAGCCGGTATAGATACCGGTTCCCGGCTGCGTATTCAGGGTGAAGGAGAACAGGGCGCTTATGGCGGCCCCCCGGGGGATCTGTATATAAGTGTTGTGGTTAGACCGCATTCCATGTTTAAACGCGAAGGATATAATCTGATATGTAATATGGCGATAGATTTTGTGCAGGCGGCCCTGGGGGCAGAAATCGATATTCCTTTACTGGGCGGAGCCGAACATACTCTGGTTATTCCTGAAGGTACCCAGCCGGGTGATGTGATTACGGTCAGGGGCAAGGGTATTCCGCATTTGCATAGTCATCGCACCGGGGATTTGCGCGTAATTATTAATGTGAAAATACCTACCAAGATGACTAAACGGCAGAAAGAACTTTTGAATAATTTTTATGAAGGCAGTGAATCCAAGGCAAATAAGAAAGGTATTATAGACCGCTTTAAGGATGCAATGGGGTAATTACACTATTGGCTAAGGAGGCACTCACATGAAATGGAAAGAGTTCAGTGTACTGACGGAGGGCGTTTGTGTGGATGCAATCGCCGGCATTTTTCATAAACTGGGTTCCGGTGGTGTTGTTATCGAAGACCCACAGGCCGCACGTCAGTATATTGCCAATGAGAAGTGGGATACGCAATCAGTGTCACCTGATTTCTTAGACCACGAATTTGTAGTGGTGAAAGCCTATTTTCCCGACGAAAGGGATGTTAAAGCTGAACTACAGGCTTGTCTGCAATCGGTGGAAGACAACTTTTGCATTAAATGCAAGGTTTTTATAGATGAGGTCCGCTCGGAAGACTGGGAACAGTCCTGGAAGAAGTATTATCATACTTTTAAAATAGGGGACAGACTGGTGATAAAACCGGCCTGGGAGGATTATGTGAAAAATCCGGAGGAGATAGTAATCGATATCGACCCGGGTATGGCTTTTGGGACCGGTATTCATGCATCTACCCGATTTTGCCTTACTTTTTTAGACCAGTATATTAAAGGCGGAGAAGAGATAATTGATGCCGGATGCGGTTCCGGTATTTTGTCCATTGCTGCGGTTAAGATGGGGGCCAAACATGTTTATGCCATGGATGTTGATGAGGTAGCGGCCAGGATATCCGGTGAGAATGTACGGCTTAATAATTTGCAGGATAAAATTGAGGTTTATGAAGGTAATATAGTTGATAAGCTACGGAATGAGGATATGAAAGCGGATGTGGTCTTAGCCAACATCACCGCCGAGGTCGTGTATTATCTGATTCCGGAAGCAGCCCGGGCTCTTTCGGCGGGGGGATATTTTTTCGGTTCCGGGATAGTGGAGGGCCGCTGGCCCGGAGTTAAGAAACAGCTGGAAGACTGCGGCTTTGAAATCGAGCAGGTCTTAACCGATGTCGAATGGATAGGAGTAGCCGCCCGCCGCTTATAGACCCAAAACTGAACATACATTAGTCTATTAAAAGGGAAACCTGCGTTTCCCTTTTCACTTTTAAATAACCGTAGCCCGCCCTACGGCCCCGACGTTAGGAGTGGATATACCTCACCGCCTGGGCTAATAGATTGCTAATAGTTTGAGAACAAGAATCTGTGTTAATCATAAAAAATCTGTGCCCTTCTGTGTTGAATCCAAAACCCATACGGAGTTGAGTATATTGCGATACTTTTTTGTAGCACCGGAAAATATTTTTTCCAGCCAGGTGACTATTGATGAAGAGCAGACCAGACATATAGAAAAAGTGCTGCGCCTGAAGATTGGGGAAGAGGTGCAGGTATTTGACGGGTGCGGAAGGGAATATACGGTGGTTTTGAGGGCTAAAGAGGGCAGGTGCCTGATTGGCGCTATTATTGACCGGCAAACTGCCGTACCGCCCCAAGTACGCGTTACGCTGGTACAGGGAATAGCCAAAGGTGACAAAATGGATACTATTATCCAGAAGGCGGTTGAAGTTGGCTGCTCTGCTATAATTCCGGTTACAACCAAGTATACGGTGGTTCAGCTGGAAAAGGACCGGGCCGTGCAGAAGGTGGCGCGCTGGCAGGCTATTGCCCGGGAAGCCTGTAAGCAAAGCCGGAGAAGCGTAGTACCTGAAGTTAAACCGGTAGTCAGATATAACCAGCTATTTTCCCAGCTTAAGGGTAATACTATTATACTGTACGAAAATGAAGACCATGTCAGTTTGCGCACGGTAGTACAGCAAATGAAGAGTTCAAGCCCGGAAGCCGGCGCAGTGAACCTGTTGATTGGCCCTGAAGGAGGCTTCTCCGAGGATGAGGTTAATCTGGCCCGGCAGCATGGGGCCCAGAGCGCTGGTCTGGGTAAATATATTCTGCGAACAGAAACAGCCGGACTGGTGGCAGCCAGTATCGTGCTTTATGAATATGGGGAAATAGGCTGATAAATAAGGCTGGAAGGAAGGTAACTTTAGTGCGGACAGTGGCCTTTAATACCCTGGGATGCAAAGTTAACCAGGTGGAAACAGAGCAAATTAAAGAGGATTTCATACGTCGTGGCTACAAGCTGGTCGATTTTAATCAAACGGCTGATGTCTACGTTATTAATACCTGCACGGTAACCCATGTCAGTGACCGCAAATCAAGAACGGCATTGCACCGGGCCGTAAGACAGAACCCGGCTGCCGTAGTCGTTGTTACCGGATGTCTGGCTCAGATTAATTCGGAGGAAATTGCCGGCATGGATAATGTCACACTGGTAGTGGGAAATAGCAAGAAGGATCTCATTGCCCAAACGGTAGATGAGTTAGACGGTAAACCGGACCGGCCGATAATCCTGGCTGACCCCATCAAACCGGAAGACCGTCCCCAGATGGGTTTATATACCCTCCACCACAAGCGTACGCGCGGATTTGTGAAAATCGAGGATGGCTGTGAAAATTTCTGCTCTTATTGCATTGTGCCGCTGACGCGGGGGCCGGTGCGCAGCAAATTGCCGGAAGAGGTACGGGGAGAAATTGAAAATATGGTAAGACTGGGCTATAAAGAGATTGTTTTAACCGGCATTCATACCGGTTTATACGGGAAAGATCTGGCGGGTTGGAATCTTGAAAGCTTGTTATACAATATTATACAAACGATCGAGGGGGAATACCGTCTCCGGCTAAGCTCCATTGAACCGCTGGAGTTAAGTCCCGGAATTATCGAACTGGCAGCGGGTGATGAACATTTTTGCAGGCATTTTCACATTCCCCTGCAGAGCGGCAGCGACCCGATACTTCGAGCTATGGGACGAAAATATGATTCACAATATTACCGTGATTTGCTGCTTGATATTTCTGCTAAAATTCCCGGGGTGGCATTGACTACAGATGTTATGACAGGTTTTCCGGGAGAAAGCGAAGAGAACTTCAATGATACTTTTAAGTTATTGAATGAGCTGCCGATCTACAATATGCATGTTTTTAAGTATTCCCGCCGGGTCGGTACTCCGGCTGCCGTTATGGAAGGGCAGATACCCGAAGTTGTAAAACAAGAGCGCAGTGCCAGGCTTTTAAACCTGGCTGAACAAAAACGCCGGGCTTTCGTGGAAAGCCAGCAGGACAAGGTTCTAACCATATTGGTGGAACGCAAGAGTAAAAACGGAATGCTCTGTGGTATCACCGACAATTATATAAATGTACTTTTTAGCGCCGGCCATATAAAACCAGGCCAGTTTGCCGGCGTAAGGATAAAAAGCTTTGATGATATGGCAACCGGTGAACTAATTGATAATATTTAGAACGTTCGAATTAAAAATACTTGCATGATGGCATCAGGTTGACTATTATAGCAGATAGTGGTTAGCATATATTGCCGTTTTTCTCATGCTGATATCATCTGGTTAAGATTAATAAAAACCATAATTTAGCCTAAAAGCGTTTTGATTTACCATTATTATTTGTTAAAATTATAAAGAATATTATATTTAACTATCATTGTTGGCTAAGGTTAAACGCCTTTAAAACCAGCATGGGAGGTGAAGCAACTTTTATGTCAGATTGCCTTTTTTGCAAAATAGGAGCCAAAGAAATTCCTGCACAAGCTGTTTATGAAGATGATAAGCTTTTAGCTGTTAAAGACATAAATCCGGCAGCTCCCGTTCATATATTGATAATTCCTAAGGAACATATTCCGAGTCTTAATGATGTTACCGAGGAACAAGCTGAACTGGTGGGCCATGTCCAATTGGTAGCAGCTAAATTGGCCAGACAACTGGGTATTGCCGATGACGGTTACCGTCTGGTAAATAACTGCGGAAAATTGGGCGGGCAGGATATTCTTCACATTCATTACCACCTGTTAGGTGGCAGACAGCTGGGCTGGCCTCCCGGCTAAACTTGACTGTAAGAGGGTATAGATAGTAAAATTAAAAAGCATTTATTCCAGGAGTTACAGTCGATGAGGGGAGGGAAAAAATGAGCGAAGTAAAAGTAGGCAAAAACGAATCCCTTGATAGTGCCCTTAAAAGGTTTAAACGTTCCTGTCAGAAGTCAGGGGTTATGCAAGAAATAAGGAAACACGAACACTATGATAAACCCAGTGTAAAGAAAAAGAAAAAGTCAGAAGCTGCCCGTAAAAAGAAAAAATTCTAAGGAGTGAACTTGAAGTGTCCCTTAGTGATAAACTGGTTGCTGATATGAAGGAGGCAATGAAAGCAAAAGACAAAGTCCGGCTTGCTACCATAAGAATGGTCAGGGCGGCACAAAAAGAAGCGGAGATTGACCGCCATAAAGAATTAAATGATGAAGAATTGATGGAAATCATTGTTCATCAGGTCAAAATGCGCAGAGATGCCTTACCGGAATATGTAAAAGCCAACCGGGCTGATACAGTTCAACAGTTGCAAGAAGAAATAAAGGTTCTGAAGGGTTACCTCCCCGAGCAACTGAATGAAGATGAAATCAGAAATCTTATAAGGGAAACGATCGAGCATACGGGAGCAACCGGCCCCCAGGATATGGGTAAGGTAATGAAAGACCTGATGCCAGGACTAAAAGGCAGGGCAGACGGTAAATTAATAAACCAGCTTGTAAAAGAAATGCTGTAACAAGGTTCAAATAGTCTGGCCGGCTTTTAGCTTCCAGACTATTTGTTATATACAGGGGGTGTTGATTTTATGAGTTTTATGAACCGGGGAATGCAAAATAGGAGGCAAAGGGCTGCGGTGTTGGTAATAGTTGGCGTAGTAGTCCTGTCCTTTCTTGCCAGCATAGTAGCGGTGGCGTTTTATTAAAAAAACCAAGTCAAATATTAGGTAAAGCCGGGTTAGCATACTTTAATGGTGCAGCCCGGCTTTATTTTTTGGCCTAAAACTTACGATCAAACATTCAAACTCAACTTTTCCGACCAGGTCTGGATGGGCCTACATCTAAGCGCTCGAATTTCCCTTATTAATTCCTGACCCCGGGCATATATTTATATATGCAGCATCATCCTGTTCGAGGAGGGGGTATTACATGGAAAAACGCAGGGAAATGTTCGGCAAGGCAATGGCGGATTTTTTGGAGATACCTAAAGATTTGGTAATGGATATTCCTAAAGTAACCGTAATCGGCCGTAATGAATTATATCTGGAAAACCATCGTGGGATTATAGAATACTCACTTACCCGGGTACGAATCAATCTGAGCCGCGGGTTCATAGAAATCGAAGGCCAAAACCTGGAAATAAAAGCTTTGCTGCCGGAAGAACTGAGCCTTTATGGTGATATTAAATCAGTCAAATATGTAGACTGACAGGGAGGAAAAGTATGACCAACAAATTGTTTAATCAGGTGAGCGGTGTAATTGCCGTACATCTGAAAGGGAAGAATACGGAAAAGGTCATAAACATGGCCTTGACCCGGGGTATATTTTTGTGGGACATACGGCGCACGGCTGATGGTATTGACTGCAAAGTTCGCAACAGTGCCTATGAAGCATTAAAAAATATAGCGGAGGACAACGATTTTGAAATAACGGTTACGGAAAGGCAGGGGCTGCCTTTTTACAAAAACGTCCTGAAGCGCAGGATGGGTTTTATAACCGGGGCCCTAATTTTTATTATGGCCCTTTATCTGATGTCTTCATTCATATGGTTCGTAAACATAAGCGGCAATAACCATGTAAGCCAGAATCGGATTCTGCTCACAGCAGCTAAATACGGTCTATACCAGGGTGCCGCCAAGTGGCATTTCAGTCGTTCCGAGGTAGAAGATGCCATGCTGCGGGAAATTGCCGAATTGTCGTATGTCCAATTGGATATTTCCGGGGTCAGGGCTAATATTAAAGTGGTCGAGAAAATTCTGCCCCGTACTGATATTACCGGTCCCTGCCATATAGTGGCGCAAAAAGACGGGGTGGTGGAAGATATACTGGTTTTGGAAGGGGAGGCTAATGTTTCACCGGGTACGGCAGTAGCCAAAGGTGATATACTAATTTCCGGTATTATTATTCCCAAGGTTATATCAGAAGAAGCAGGAGCAAATGAAGCAGGAGAAATTGAAGACAATAATGAACCATATGAAGTGAGAGCAAGAGGCATAGTAAAAGCCCGGGTATGGTATGAAGGTTATGGGGAATGCCGCTTGAAAAATGAAAAAAAGGTCTACACCGGCAAAAAAAGAACGGCGCTTTATCTGGAAACGCCCTGGCGGAAATTTTTGCTCAAGGGTCCACGTAAAGCCAGTTATCCGCTCTATTCATCCAAAACCACTCATATAACGGGATATACGCCGGCGGGTAAATTCGGCTTTTACTGGGTGAAGATCAAGGAACAGGCCATCAAGACCACCGAGTACAGTGAAGAGCAAGCGGTAGAGATTGCCCGCAGCCGGGCTATGAAGATTCTAACTGAAAGAATGAAAGAAACCCAGAAAATCACTGATTCCCGGGTTGATATTCTCTCTTCTCCCAGCGATCCTATCCTGCGAGTCAAGGTGGGGGCCGAGACCATCGAGAATATTGCAGTGGCCCAGCCGATTCAAACCGGTAGAAATGGTAATTGATATAAGGTGTATGGTATAATATCCTAGAAATTATTACACTATGGGAGGATTGGTTTTTGGCCGAAAAAGAAACCAGAATAACGATTGCAGATAATCAACAAGCAGCCATATTCTTTGGTACCGGAGATGAAAATTTCAAATATTTACGTAGTTTGAGTGATGCCGATATAACGGCCCGTGGTGCAGATATTTGCATAAAAGGTGAAGAAGAGGATACCCGCCAGGCCTATGACCTGGTAAACGACCTGCTGGATATAGTTGAAAACGAGGGACAGCTGGGGATAAACGATATCACCTATTTGCATAACCTGATAAAAAAGGGTGACCGGCCCGGCCATCGCGATATCGTTTATGGTACTATACTTACTACTGCGCGCGGCAAGGCCATTAAAGCTAAAACTTTAGGACAGAAAAGGTATGTACAATCAATTCTCAGGGATGATGTGGTTTTTGGCATAGGACCGGCCGGAACCGGCAAAACTTATCTTGCTGCGGTTATGGCGGTAAGAGCTTTAAAAAACAAGGATGTCGAGAGAATTGTTCTGGTCCGTCCCGCGGTCGAAGCGGGAGAAAAATTGGGTTTTTTACCGGGCGATTTGCAGGAAAAAGTTAATCCCTACTTAAGACCTTTATATGATGGGCTCTTTGACATTTTAGGAGTGGATGTAGCCCAGCGCTATATGGATAAAAACATTATCGAGATTGCACCGCTGGCTTATATGCGAGGGCGTACCTTAAACGATGCTTTTATAATTTTAGACGAAGCTCAGAATACGACCCCGCAGCAGATGAAAATGTTCCTGACCCGTCTCGGTTTTGGGTCCAAGGCAGTTATTACTGGAGACGTTACCCAGGTGGACTTGCCCAAAGACGAATATTCCGGGCTTATAGAGATACAAAAAATATTAGGGAATATCAAGGGTATATCTTTTGAATATTTAACTAAAGAAGATGTAATACGACATCCTCTGGTGCAAAAAATTATTGATGCTTATGAATCGCATGAGGAGCAATAAATACAGCAGCCGGTTGGCCGGTTACATTAAGGAGAACTTCGATGAAATTTTCCGGTCTGTTTAAATATCTGGTATGGGAAAGAATTGCACCTATATTAAAAAGTTCTACTACCATGCGTATACTGGGACTTCTGAGTTTTTTTGTCGTTATATCGCTGATTCTGTTCAGCAGTTTCAACCCTAAACAGGTGATGTTGCGTCCGGATGAAGTAGCAACACGTGATATTGTATCGGATATTCAAGCCATAGTAATTGATAAAGGGCAGACGGCGGAATTACAGAAACAGGCCAAAAGCAAGGTTCAAAAAGTTTACCAGGAAGATAAATATGCCTTGCCCAATGCCCGGGATGAGATTAATAATTTCTATGCCAATATGCAGGAAATATTAAAATCAGAGGATACTGAAAAAAAGGAACAGTTGGAGGATCTTTTAAAAGCGGCTTTGAAGTCGGACAAGAGCATAGCTTTAAACCGCGATACAGCCAGACTGGCCACCTATATAAACAATACCCGGGCCGAGGATCTGACCCAGATGAATCAAGCTACTATTTACGTAGTGGAAACGGTTATGGACAAGCCGATTACCGAAGAAGCTTTGCCTGCCATATATACTCAGGCCAAGGCCCTGATCAGCAAATTGTCCTATGCCCCGCAGGCCCGAGATATCATTGAAATCGAGGCTGTAAATGCGATCAGGCCTAATATGATTTATAATCGCGCCGCTACGGACAATGCTATTACGGAAGCGGTAGAATCCGTCAAACCGGTTCAAAAAACGGTTAAAACCGGTGAAATAATAGTACGTGAAGGTGACCGGGTCACCGATGAGCAAATTTCAGTTTTGGAACAACTGGGCATCCAGAGAAGCAAAAGTTATCCGCTGACCCTGTTGGGTACACTTTTGCTGGTACTTATTTTATTCTGGCTTTTGCTGGAATTTTTCAAACGTTACTATGCGGATATTTATGAAAATGACCGTATGATAATGCTGTCTGGAATTATCATAGTAATCATAATTTTGATAACTAAATTTGTTACGGTAATCAAGATAAGTGATCAGCCGGAAATCAATTCTTTGATGGGATATCTGGCTCCGGTAGCAGCCGGGTCGATGTTGTTCTCCATTCTTTTGGATAATCGCCTGGCCTATTTTATTACCATGATACTGGCCTTGTTCGTGGGGCTTTTAACCAATGGCAATCAATTGCTTTATGCCATTACGGCTTTTGTAGGCGGTACCGTAGGTGTGTACCAGGTATCGAAGGTCAACCAGACCTCCGACCTGGCCAAGTCGGGTTTAAATGTAGCCCTGGCTAATATTGTTACCATAGTTACCCTGGCTTTTCTGGCCGGGAATATTTCTCTTAATACGATTTTATTTGGGATAAGCATGGGGGCAATTAATGGAATTCTATCGGCGGTATTGATGATAGGAGTATTGCCCTATCTCGAAAGTGCTTTTTCAGTAACCAGCATGATAAAATTACTAGAGCTGTCCAACCCCAATCATGAACTCTTAAGAAGACTCTTGCTGGAGGCGCCCGGTACTTACCATCATAGTCTGATGGTGGGCAATCTGGCCGAGGCATCGGCGGAAGCGGTAGGGGCTAATCCTTTACTGGTGAGAGTTGGAGCATATTATCATGATATAGGCAAAATCAAGCGGCCGGAATATTTTGTGGAAAACCAGCGCGGTTTTGATAATCCCCACGAAAAAATAGCACCGGCTTTGAGCACTCTGATAATTACCTCCCATGTTAAAGAAGGGCTGGAAATGGGGCGCGAAGCTCGCCTGCCCGAAGTAATTCTTGATTTTATCGGGCAGCATCATGGTACAAGCCTGGCTAAATATTTCTACAGCCGCGCTCTGGAGGAAGACCGCGAAGGAAAAATCAGCGAAGAAAGCTTCCGCTATGAAGGGCCCAAGCCTCAAACCAAGGAAGTCGCCCTGGTGATGCTGGCAGATTCAGTTGAAGCGGCCGTCAGGTCATTGCCTGAACCTACCCCGGAGAACATCAGGGAAATGGTCCGGGTGATAATTAATGACAAATTGGATGATGGACAATTGGAAGAATGCGATTTAACCTTTAAGGATCTTGATATTATTTCCGGTTCATTTTGCAAACTGTTGGAAGGGGTCTATCATAAACGTATTGAATATCCTGAAGTCATAGCCAGGGAATTAGAGAAAAGGAGAGAAAGCTATGGAGACCATGATAATAAACCAGCAGAATAAGGTTAATTACACTAAAGATTTGCAGCAGGTTATTATGAATGTGGTAAATGCTACGGCTAAAATGATGAAATTGCCCAAGAACTCAGAGGTAAGCATTTTACTGGTCGACAATGGCTACATTAAAGAGTTAAATTTAATTTATCGCAACAAAAATGTTCCTACCGATGTACTTTCTTTTGCCATGAATGAACTGGCTGATGATGAACCCGAATATGATAACATGGGGGAAGTAAATGTACTGGGTGATATAGTCATTTCTCTGGAGCAGGCCGTTGCCCAGAGTCAGGATTATGGACATACCATGGCGCGTGAACTGGGTTATCTGGTGGCTCACGGCATGTTTCATTTAATGGGCTATGACCATGAAACCGAGGAAGAAGCACGCGGCATGCGTCATTTGGAAGAGAAAGTAATGCAGGCAGTGAAATTGGAAAGGTAGCCGCGAGGATGAGCAAAAAAGGACTCATACGCAGCTTTGGTTATGCATTTGCCGGTATAGCCTGTGCCTTTACCTGTGGCCGTAACATCAAAATTCATGGAGCAGCTGCTTTGACTGTTGTTGCTGCAGGGTTGCTGGTTAAGGTTACACCATTGGAATGGGCTATTTTATCACTTACCATATTCATGGTGCTGGCGGCTGAGACTACCAATACTGCGATTGAGAAGACAGTAGATCTGGTTACGGCAGAGTATCATCCACTGGCCCGCCAGGCCAAGAATCTGGCGGCGGGAGCAGTTCTGCTTACGGCCGTTAATTCAATAATAATAGCGATTATTATCTTCAAACCTTATTTAATGAAATAATCGGGGGGATATTTATTTTGACCAATGCCGAACTTATAGATAGGGCACGTCAGGCCCAAAATTTGTCCTATTCGCCCTACTCCCGGTTCAGAGTGGGGGCGGCCCTGTTATGCCGGAACGGCATGGTTTTTGAGGGAGCTAATGTAGAAAATTCATCATATGGGCTGACGGTGTGTGCGGAAAGAATAGCGGTATTTAAAGCAGTCACCGCCGGAGAGAAAGATTTTGCGGCCGTGGCTATAGCAGGTGACGGGCCAGGATTTACCTATCCCTGCGGAGCATGTTTGCAGGTGCTGGCCGAGTTTTCTCCGGGAATAAAAGTTATTGTTACAGATGAGAATAATAACTACCATGAATTAACTTTAAAAGATTTATTACCGCAAGCTTTTGGGTTGCAAAAATAGGATCGAATTGATCCTGCAGGAGGGGTAACATTAGTGAAATCCGGATTTGTAAGCATAGTGGGCCGACCCAATGTGGGCAAGTCCACTTTGATAAATGGCATAGTAGGTGAAAAGATAGCCATAGTGTCAGAAAAACCACAGACCACCAGAACCCGTATCCAGGGTATAATCACCGGGGAGAGAGGCCAGATTATTTTTGTCGATACTCCGGGCATTCATAAACCGAAACATTTATTGGGCGAGTATATGGTTAAAGTTTCCACTCAAAGCCTTGAAGAAGTAGATATCGTATATTATATGGTCGATGTAACCCGGCCTTTTGGTTCTGGTGAAAAATATATCATAAATCAGCTGGTCAATGCGTCGGTACCGGTATTCCTGTTGGTCAACAAGATCGATTTGACCGACGAGAAAGTGGTAAAAGAATTCATTCAACCCTTCTGCAACGAAATGAATTTTGCTGAAATAATAGCGCTGTCAGCGGCTAAAGGCACCAACATTTCCAAGCTCCTGGATACTACCTTCAACTATTTGCCGGAAGGTCCGCTTTATTATCCCAGCGATAATCTGACTGACCAACCGGAATCATTTATTGCGGCGGAAATAATTCGGGAAAAGGCACTGCAGCTCACCCGGGATGAGGTCCCGCATTCTTTGGCCGTAGAAGTGGAAGAGTATAAACAACAGTCCAATGGGAAGTTATATTTACGTGCCGCCATATATACTGAACGCGAGTCGCAAAAAGGCATTATTATCGGCAAGAATGGACAAATGCTCAAGACTATTGGTGAACAATCCCGGATTGACATCGAAAAAATGGTTGATGCACCGGTCTATTTGGATTTATGGGTAAAAGTCAAGAAAAACTGGCGCGACAATGAAGGCAATCTCAATCAGCTGGGCTATCGGTTATAAAATATAAAGGGAGAACATAAATGATAGCTTCATATTTGGACAGTACCTTGTTAAAACCGGATGCTACGGTCACGCAGGTGCAAAAATTGTGCGAAGAGGCAGTCTTATATGAAATGGCTGCGGTTTGTATCCACCCGTGCCGCCTGGCTGCTGCCCGGCAGGTTTTAGAGGGAAGCAAAGTCCAACTGGGAACCGTTATTGGTTTCCCGTTAGGGGCGGATTTAACTAAAAGCAAGATTTATGCTGCCCGCTGTGCCCTGGAAACAGGTGCCGGGGAACTCGATATGGTGATTAATATTGGGGCGGTTAAAGATAACAACTACGATTTAATTCGTAACGAAATTAACGATCTGCTGTCCCTAAAGCAAGAGAGTCCATTTACGGCCCGTATAATTGTAGAGACGGCCTTGTTAGACGAACCGCAACTGCAAGCTTTAACTCGGTTAGTAGGGGAATGCGGGGCTGACTATATAAAAACCTCCACCGGATTTTCCACCCGGGGAGTAAATATGCAAGATATTCAGATAATCAATTCGATACGGAAACCGGAATTAAAAATCAAAGCCTCGGGCGGTATACGCACCCTGGATTTTGCCCTGCAGCTTATAGAAGCGGGAGTAGATCGCCTGGGAACCAGCAATGCCGCCACGCTGGTACAGGAATACCGGGAGAAATTCAACCCGGAAGAACCCGGCATCTTTAAGGTTCAGGGGAGTTAAGGTTGGGGTGGCACCGGATGGGGAGATATACTAAGATTTGTAAGAAGCACTGCATGATTTACGTAATCATAAGAAGCAGTGCTTTTTTGTTGGATTAAAATGGCGAGGGGGCAGTAAGTTGAGGAGGATTTTATTAAAAAGGGTTGGCATAATGCTGGTGGTGGTATTCCTGGCAGGGATAGTGGGGGGCTGTGGAAGCCAGAACCAGGCCAAGGTTAGCCTGGCTACGGACAGCCCGACTGTGCTGGCGGCTGAGTTTTCACCTTACCGGGAGATAGCGGTGGATGAACGGGCCTTATTAAAGCCTTATACGGTGGCGGCGGACCTGAGTAATGTCAGCAATGGCGAACGGTTCCAGTTTTCTCCGGAAGCCAAACAAAAACTGGTGCAGAACGGCTTTGTGGTTTTGCCCGGATTTTATCAGGAATATTTTGGGCTCTATGAATTTAATCGCTATGACTTGATCCCTAATTTTGTAACCGCAGATGCTATGTTACATAACTATCACCTTTTCTTCAATCATCTCCTGAAAACGGTGGAAGGAGAAGAACTTCTGCCCTGCTTAAAAGAATTAAACAGGGGTATGCAAACGGCTTCAGAACGGCAATACCAGGAAATGAAAAACACCGCCTGGGCTAATGCGGCCCGGCGCAACCTGGCCTTCTTCAGTGTGGGAAACCGCCTGTTGGACCCCGGAGCATCGGTCCCGGCCAGTGTCCGCCAGGAAGTTGAGGCGGAATTAAAATTGATTGATGCTCACCAACAGGGCATGCAAGTTTCGCCGGTCATGAGCATAGGACAGAAAGCTGATGCCCTGGAATCTCTCAAAGAGGATTATACCCAGTATATCCCCCGGGGACACTATACCGGCAGCGATAAATTAAAGGCTTATTTTAAAGCTATGATGTGGTATGGCCGCATGACCTTCCGGCTCAAGAATGAGGACGAAACCAAATCGGCCGTTTTAATGACCATGGCCTTAAAGGACCCCAAGAACCTGACGGCATGGGATAAGATCGGCCAGACGACCAAATTCTTTGTAGGTGAGAGTGACGATTTAGGTTACACCGAGTATTATCCCCTGCTGCAAAAGATATATGGTAATGACCTGAACCCAACCCGGTTAAGCAAGGACAATACGAAATGGCAGGCTTTCATGAAGGAGGCCGCTAAGCTTAAAGGGCCTGCTATAAACTCCATACCTATCTTTGATGCTTCGATTCAGCCGGACCGTGAACGTGAAATCAAGGGTTTCCGTTTCATGGGACAGTGCTATACGGTGGATGCAGATATATTCCAGCGCCTGGTTTACCGGGAAGTGGGCGAGAATAAACAGGGGGAGAGGCGGACCCTGCCCCAAGGACTGGATATTCCGGCCGCCATGGGTTCCTCTGCAGCGAAGAGTATTTTAAAACAAATGGGGCAATATGAATTCCAGAACTATCCTGACAATATGGGCAAACTGGAAAAATATTTGTCAGGTCTGAAAGCCGGAGCCTGGCAGAAAAATTTGTACTGGAGCTGGATGAATACTCTGAAACCCTTGACCATAGAGAAACCTCAGGGTTACCCTTCCTTTATGCTTAACCAGGCCTGGCAGCGCAAGGAATTGAACACTTATCTGGGCAGCTGGACTGAATTAAAGCATGATACTATTCTGTACGCCAAGCAGGTCTATGCCGAGGCCGGAGGTGGAGGGGAAGGGAAGGTCGATGACCGGGGCTTTGTGGAGCCTAATCCCCATCTGTATGCCCGCCTCGCTGCTCTTACGGCTATGACCCGGGAAGGATTGCAGTCCCGGAACTTGTTAAATCAGCGGGATGCTGAGAGTTTGCAGCGTCTCGAAAAACTGGCCCTGGAACTTAAGACCATATCTGAAAAAGAACTGCAGGGCAAATCACTCAGCGATGAAGAGTACGAGCTTATCAGAAGTTTTGGAGTACAGCTGGAGCATTTTTGGCTGGAGACGCTGCGTGATCAGGATAATAATATGAGCCACAGCGACCTTTTAAACAGTAATCCGGCCATGCTGGTAGCCGATGTTGCTACTGCTCCACCGGATAAAGTACTGGAAGAAGCTACCGGCTATATACATCAAATCTATGCTGTAGTGCCGGTCGCAGGCAGCCTGCGTATTGCTAAAGGCGGGGTTTATTCCTATTATGAATTCCCCTGGCCGGCGGCAGACCGCCTGACCGACGAAAAATGGCGGGAAATGCTTTTCGATCAGGAGTTTGCGCCCGACGAAGGTTCGGACGGTACTAAGGTGAAAGTCCCCGAACCGCCCTCCTGGACTAATTCCTTCCGGGTAAAAGGAGAATGCCGGGTGAAAATGCCCTGGGATAATCAGTGAAATACCGGCCGGTTATAATAGCAGGGCTCTTGATCGCCCTGCTGGTTCCGGCAGTTTATTTGCTGTTGCCTGACAGCGGCGGGAACGGGAGCTTTACCCGGGACCTGGACCGTAATGGGCAAACTGAAATTTATCGCCTGGAAAATGGACATCTCACCATTCGGGAGGGAGACCGCCTGATCTGGAAAACTCCCGAAGACTGGAAGATCCAGAGTTGTCTGGCTGCTGATGCCGACAATGACGGGGGTGAGGAACTCATCCTGGTGTTATGGAAAAAAGGCAGCTTTGGCTCTTCCCGACCTATGTGGCACAAGGGAATAGATGACGAATACAGCAACCATCTTTTTCTCTACCGCCTGATAGCGGGTAAAATGAAACCGGTCTGGTGCTCTTCGGCTCTGGCGCGGCCCATCATAGAGCTTGAAGTGCAGGATATCGACCAGGACGGCCAAAACGAACTGAAAGTTCTGGAAGGCCGTTATTTCAGCCACAGCTATACCACGTGGATCTGGCAGGAATGGGGCTTTGTCCAGGCCAACAAGGGGACGTTCTTTTTGTTGGCAAAACTATCATTTTCACCCCAACCCGACATAAGCTATCTCGTAGTATAGCAAAACCCAGCCCTGAAGCCCGCTCTTAACGCCGGGGCTGTAGGGCTGGCTACACGTACTATGTACGCCTCAATCACGCTCTTCCCTTAATGCCTTGCTCTTGGGCTTTTTTGATGCTCCGGGGTATGGGCACTTTTTTTGACAGTCTTTTGTTTTAGGGCATGTTTTACCTCATTTATCCGTCTTTTGCAGGCAATTGCGGGAATGATTTTGCATCGATCAGTTTAAACTTATGATAAAGTAAAAGAGGAGTATGATCGGTGCTAAAGAAGATATGTCTTTTTATCATCCTGGCCGGGGCTTATGCCTTTATAATGATCAATTATCCCACTGATATAATGAAAGCGGCGGGGTATAATCAAGTGCTGGATTTATATGCTTCGGCCGCATCACGCTGGTGTCCGGTAACTCTGGTATATGATCCGGGATTAAGGCGGTTGCCGCTGGAACCGGAAGAAATGCAGGTTAAGGCCCAGATCCCGAGCGAACATAACGATTATCTTCAGGCCGCCCAGGAGGCATTAAAGCAGGGGGGAGCCATTGTTGAGTGCTCCGGTATGGATGCCTGGCATACCACTGCGGTGGGCCGGGATTATCTGATAAAGCTGCGCCCCAATAATTATCGGGTGGTGGTCATGGATGGCGGACATCATCTGCCCACGCTGGGCTTAAATCCTGATATAATACTGGTACCGGCTGCAGCAGGTTATGCTGTACATGCGGCGACGATTGACGGTATAAAAGTGGAGCAGATAACCAAAATTGCCCGTGAGGTTGACGCGGATTCAGTGATAGCGGTAATACCACGCTGGGCTCTGGTGAAAAATCAGAAATCGCTTGCTATTCTTACCCGGCGGATTATGGCGCAAACTCATTACCGGGACAAGCAGGAGGTTTTTCAGCCGCTCTGCCAACCTGGCATGAGCGAGCGAAAGGGCGTAATAACCGCTTATGTCAACCATGTTTATGCCGCCGATACCGATCTGTTCTATAAGACCGCCCGGAAGCTAGGTCTCGAGAGGGCCAGGATTATTTATCTGGCTTTTGATTACAGTAAAATAAGCCAGGATGAGGCCCGGGACTATGCCGGGAAACTGCAGCGCCTGTGCCGTAAAACCGTGGTACCGGTTAACGAACCGGTTAAAACAACTACGGTTTTATTTAGAGGAAAGAGATAAATGTATTATCGCAGTCGTGCTTTAATAATCAAAAATCGTGATTACCGGGAAACCGATAAACTGGTCACCTTTTTTTCCGAACAAGAGGGTAAAGCTACCGCTGTGGCCCGGGGAGTAAAAAAACCGGCCAGTAGTCTGCGGGCGTGTGTACAGCCCTTCTGCCATTCCCTGCTTTATCTGAATGGAGGTAAAGAACTGGGGACTATAACTCAGGGCAGTATCATTAATTTTTACGGCAACTGCCGCGAAGACCTGAGGCGCACCTTATACATAATGTATATGCTGGAATTGCTGGACAAAACTTTGATGGAACACATTCCCCTGCCACAATTATATGAGATTGTTCTGGCTATTCTGGATTATTTTAATGAGACTGGTTTGAACCTCCTGGCTATCAGATATTTTGAGACTGCTCTGTTAATCAATCTGGGCTATAAACCGGTCCTGGACCGGTGTGTTATCTGTGGTGCCCATCAGAACCTGACCGCTTTCAGTATTTCTGAAGGGGGCACGGTTTGTTCCTCCTGTTGCTCCAACCTGGGGATGACGGTCAGGCTGCCGGGTGAAATCCTGGCCCTGCTGAAGCTTTTCGTTAACAGCAATCTAAAGACCATAACCCGGGTTAAAGCATCACCCCGTATAAAAGTCGAATTGGAAAGATTCCTTGAACAATATCTGGAGTACCATCTGGAACGTAAATTTTATGTCAAAAATACCATAAAAACGCTTAAGAACAGCATGCATCTGCTAGATTGACAATGCCTATAACGGTTGCTAAACTTAGTATATTAAAATTTAATATTTAACCATGATGAAGAATAGTAGGAAAGAAAGTTTAATCCAGAGAACCGGGATAGGTGGAAACCGGTATAAACTATTTCTGAAGGCGCTTCGGAGTTACCAGGAGGAAAGCTGTGCAAACGGCAAGTAAAGCCTGGATGCTTAAGGTGGGCTTAACAGCCAATCAGGGTGGAACCGCGGGTTTACCTCGTCCCTGTCCAGGGGACGGGGTTTTTGTATTTTTAGAAGTATATTTATGCACCCTGCTGCCGGAACTTGGGCAGTGGGTTGAAGTTTATTCATGAAGGAGGTTATAGAGAATGAATTTTCAGGAAATTATTTTACGGTTGCAGGAATACTGGGGAAACCAGGGCTGTATAATTCAACAACCATATGACGTCGAAAAAGGAGCCGGGACCATGAATCCAGCTACCTTTTTACGGGCCCTGGGGCCGGAACCCTGGAAGGTAGCCTATGTAGAACCTTCCCGCCGTCCCACCGACGGGCGCTATGGCGAAAACCCCAACCGTTTGCAGCACTATTATCAATTCCAGGTTATTTTGAAACCTTCACCTGACAATGTGCTGGATTTATATTTTAACAGTTTGAAGTTGCTGGGCATTGACCCCCTGGAACACGACCTGAGATTGGTGGAGGATAACTGGGAATCGCCTACCCTGGGAGCCTGGGGCCTGGGATGGGAAGTATGGCTGGACGGAATGGAAATAACCCAGTTTACCTATTTCCAGCAGTGCGGCGGGATCGACTGCTATCCGGTCTGTGCCGAGATAACCTATGGTATTGAAAGAATTGCCATGTACATTCAAAACAAAGAAAATGTTTATGATATAGAGTGGGTGGATGGGGTTTCCTATGGAGATGTTCACCACCAGGCCGAAGTAGATTACTCTACTTACAATTTCGAAGCTTCTGATGTAAAAACCTTAACCACCATGTTCAACATGTGTGAAAAGGAGGCTAAAAATGTGGCCTCACTGCATCTGGTCCAACCCGCCTATGATTATGTACTGAAGTGTTCGCACCTTTTTAATCTGCTCGATGCCCGAGGAGCCATCAGTGTGACTGAACGTACTACTTATATAGCCCGCATAAGGAACGTTGCCCGTCTGGTAGCGGGGGAATATGTTGAACAACGTAAAAAACTGGGTTACCCGTTAATTAAGGATGAAGCACTGCGGCGTGAACTTATAAATAATGAGGAGGTGCTTTAAATCATGAACCGAGAACTTTTATTGGAAATAGGGGTGGAAGAGATTCCATCTGCTTATATGCCGGGGATACTGGAAGATGTAAAAAACCTGTCTATGCGCAAACTGGGTGATGCCCGGCTGCAGTATGACAGCTTACAGACATTTGGCACCCCGCGCCGGATAGTACTTCATGTCAAGGGCTTGCAGGAACAGCAGGAAGATGCCCTGATTGAAAACCGTGGCCCCAAAAAAGCCATTGCTTTTGATGATAATGGTGCTCCCACCAAGCCCTGTCTGGGATTTGCCCGCAGTCAGGGAGTAGATCCCAAGGATTTGGAAATTAGGACCGTCGGTGACATAGAGTATATCTTTGCCGTCAAAAAACAGGTAGGAGTACCGACCGTGGAATTGCTGCCTGAAATTCTGACCTCACTGATTACATCCCTAGGTTTCCCCAAATCCATGCGCTGGGGATACCATACTACTCGCTTTGCCCGCCCGATCAGATGGCTGCTGGCCCTTTACGGTAAAGATAAAATCGATATCAGCATTGAAAATGTGAAGAGTGATAATCGTACTTATGGACATCGTTTTCTTGCGGGTGAACCGCTTAAAGTAAAAACCATACCCGAATATTTCAAACTTCTTAAAAAGAATTATGTAATTCTGGATCAGGACGAACGCCGTCGCATGATACGGCAGCAGGTGGCAGATGTTGCTGCCGGTGTGGGCGGAGTTCCGGTGGATAGTGAAAAACTATTGGAGGAAAATAATTATCTGGTCGAGTATCCCACCGCCTTTTACGGCCGGTTTTCACCTTCCTATTTGCAGGTGCCCCCTGAGGTTTTAACCACCAGCATGATAACCAACCAGCGCTATTTCCCGGTTTTCGATGCTGAAGGCAAGTTGCTGCCGGGATTTATCGGGGTCAGAAATGGTACCGGGCATCGGCTGGACCTGGTAACCGCCGGCAATGAAAGAGTTCTTAAAGCCCGCCTGGAGGACGCGCTCTTCTTCTGGAACGAAGATACCAAAAAGCCGTTGGCAGAGTTTGTACCCGGTCTGGAAAAGGTAATGTTTCATGAACGCCTGGGTTCGGTAATGGACCGGGTCAAACGCCTGCAAAAACTGGCCGTATTCATCGGGCAGAAAACCGGTTTAAGCACTGCTTCCGATTTGGAACGGGCGGCTTACCTGTGCAAGGCCGACCTGATAAGCAGCATGGTTTATGAATTCACCGAGCTGCAGGGAGTCATGGGACGCTATTATGCCAGGAAGAGCGGCGAGAACAACGAAGTGTGCGAGGCCATTTTTGAACATTATCTGCCTCGCTTTGCCGGAGACGTCCTGCCGGCCACGCAAACCGGAATAGCCTTGAGTCTGGCCGAGAAAATGGATAATCTGACCGGCTGCTTTGCTATCAATATAAAGCCTACCGGTTCCCAGGACCCTTATGCCCTGAGAAGGCAGGCCCTGGGGGTAGTGAATATTATCCTGGAGAATGGGCTGGACCTGGAACTGCAGGACATTATAAAACAGTCCTATCAGGCTTTTCTGACTATAAAGCCGGATAATAACGAAGAAAACACTATAAATGAAGTCTGCGATTTCCTTAAACAGAGATTGCGTGGCATAATGCTGGAAAAAGGCATAACCTATGATGTGATCGACGCGGTATTTGCCCTGCCGGGGTGCAATTTTAAAGAAATAGTCATGCGGGCCCGGGCCTTGCAGGAATTCAAAAAATCTGCCCGCTGGGATGATCTGATGACGGTATTTAACCGTTCCCATAATCTTTCGAAGAAATGGGAGTCAGACCAGGTAGCAACCAAAGTGCTGGAAGATGCAAGCGAAAAAGCTTTGTATCAGGATTTCCGGACTACCCAGTCTCAAGTTCAAGCCGCCTTAGCGAAGCATGATTATGAGCGAGCCTTTATGGGGCTGGCCGATTTACGCCCTGCGATTGATAAGTTTTTCGAGGCCGTAATGGTTATGGTGGAAGACGAAAAATTAAGAGCGGCGCGATTGGGCCTGTTAAAAAGTATCGCGATTATGTGCCATTCTGTAGCGGATTTTAGTAATGTTATTCTATAAAACAAAAATTTTTATAGATACAGGCTTTTTTTTAGTGATATAGTATATATAATTAGAACGGTAGAACCCAAAAAGTATAGCATAATTGGGTGGTGAAAAATCATCGAACTAAATGAAAGACAAGAAAAAATTCTGGGCATAGTTAAAACTCAGGGTCCCATTACCGGCGAACGCATAGCTGAAATGCTGGAGGTCACCAGGGCCGCATTACGGCCTGACCTGGCAGTGCTTACTATGTCGGGTTTTCTTGAAGCCAAACCCCGGGTAGGATACACCTACAAACCTGAAGGTGTGGAAAATGAAATACGAACTATTCTGAACCATTACCGGGTCAAGGATATACAGTCACTTCCGGTGATCGTTAAAGAAACATGCAGTATTTATGATGCTCTGGTCACCTTGTTTATCGAAGATACCGGGACTATATTTGTGGTAGATGAAGATAATTATCTTTCCGGGGTGGTTTCGCGTAAAGATTTCCTGAAGACCACACTGGGGCAGGCGGATATTCATAAAGTGCCTGTGAGTGTAATTATGACCCGGATGCCCAATATTATTACCACTAACCTTGATGAAACCGTGGTGGAAGCGGTTAAAAAAGTGGTGGAACATGAAGTGGATAGCCTGCCCGTGGTTAAGCTATTTATTGATATGCAGGGGCAGGAGAATCTTGAGGTTGTGGGCAGGATTACCAAAACCAATATCGCCAGGCTATTTCTGGACCTGGCATCCAACAAGACGGAGGAGGTTTAGATTTTGGCCAATCACTTACCAGGCATTTTTATAGTATCTGATTCAATAGGTGAGACAGCAGAAATGGTGGTTAGAGCAGCAGCCAGCCAATTTAATTCGGGCTCAATGGAGATCAGACGGGTTCCCAATATATCAGATACCGATACCCTGACCGAAATTGTCCATCAGGCAGTACAGAACCGGTTTTTGATAGCCTATACTCTGGTGGTAAGGGAACTGGCGGTTTTTCTGGAAGAGGAAGCGGCCCGGGCCGGAGTTATATGTGTTGATATTCTAGGACCATTAATAACTGCCTTACGCAGCGTGAGCGACATAGAACCTAAAGGGGAACCGGGTCTCTTGCGCAAAGTTGATGAGATGTATTACCGCCGCATAGAAGCAGTGGAATTTGCAGTCCGTTACGACGACGGGAAAGATCCCCGTGGAATCGGACTGGCTGATATCGTATTGGTCGGGGTTTCCCGTACTTCCAAGACCCCTCTTTCCATGTATCTGGCCCACAAAAGGATAAAAGTGGCCAATGTTCCACTGGTTCCGGAAGTGTCGCCTCCCAATGAACTATTTAGCGTGGAGCGGGGGAAAGTAATCGGGCTTACCATAAGATTAGAACAGCTTAACCATATACGTACGGAAAGGCTTAAGACTCTGGGCTTGCAGGGCCAGGCCAGTTATGCCGATCCGCAGCGTATTCTTGAAGAATTGGAATACTCGGAGCAGATAATGAAACGATTAGGCTGCCCGGTAATTGATGTGACTAACCGCGCGGTTGAAGAAACTGCGAGTAAAATATTGGAAATTTACTATAGGAGGTTAAGTAATGTCTAGTAAAAAGTACATCTATCTATTTGAAGAAGGCAAAGCCAATATGCGTTCTTTGCTGGGAGGCAAGGGCGCCAACCTGGCCGAAATGACCAATATAGGATTACCTGTGCCGCCTGGTTTTACCATAACTACGGAGGCATGTAATGCTTATCTGGCATCTGGTCAGGAATTTCCTGCCGGTATGATGGAAGATGCTTTTCAGGCCCTGGAGGTGCTGGAAAAGAAAACCGGCAAAGTATTTGGCGATAAAAAGAATCCTTTACTGGTATCGGTCCGCTCCGGAGCAGCTATATCCATGCCCGGGATGATGGATACCATATTAAATCTGGGACTGAACGATGATTCCGTACTGGGACTGGCTGATCTGACCGGTGACGAGAGGTTTGCTTTCGACTGTTACCGCCGCTTTATCCAGATGTTCAGCAATGTAGTACTGGAAGTGGAGCACTCATTATTTGATAATATAGTTGAAAAACATAAACGTAAATTAAGTCTGATTTTTGATTATGAGATACCTGCCGCCGAATTAAAAGAAATCATAAAAGAATATAAAGGGTTGGTAAAACAGGAAAAAGGTTTTGATTTCCCGCAGGATGTACATGAACAGTTAACCATGGCAGTCAAAGCCGTATTCAATTCCTGGAACAATCAAAGGGCATTCGTTTATCGCCGTTTAAATAAAATCCCCGATGATCTTGGCACTGCGGTAAATATCCAGTGCATGGCATTTGGAAACATGGGTGAAGATTGCGGTACCGGAGTTGCTTTTACCCGTAATCCTTCCACCGGTGAAAATACCCTATATGGCGAATTTCTGGTCAATGCCCAGGGCGAAGATGTAGTAGCCGGTATCAGGACTCCCATGCCTATATCCAAATTAAAGGATGAACTGCCTCAGGTCTATGAGCAGTTTGTTGATACCTGCAAAAAACTGGAGAAACATTACCGTGATTTGCAGGACATAGAGTTTACCGTAGAAAAAGGCAAACTTTATATGCTGCAGACCCGCAATGGCAAACGTACGGCCAAAGCGGCCATTACCGCCGCCGTTGATATGGTGAAAGAAGGACTCATAACTAAAGAAGAAGCCGTTATGCGGGTTGAACCTGAACAAATAACGCAATTGCTGCACAGGCAGATAGATACTACGGTAGAGCTTAATGTTATTGCCAAAGGCCTGCCTGCCTCACCGGGCGCGGCCTGCGGTATGGTGCTGTTTGATGCCGATGAAGCGGAAAAAATGGGCAGCACCGGAGAAAAGGTAGTTCTGGTACGCAGCGAAACTACCCCCGATGATATACATGGTATCGTATGTGCGCAGGGAGTACTTACCTCACGCGGCGGTATGACCTCACATGCGGCAGTAGTAGCCAGAGGAATGGGTAAACCATGTGTGTGCGGCTGTGAAAGCATCAAGATCGATATCCAGAAAGAGCAGTTTACGGTTGACGGAAGGGTGATTAAGAAAGGTGATATTATTTCCGTCGACGGGGCCACCGGAAATGTAATACTGGGCCAGGCACCGATGGTTGAACCAACTCTTTCCGATGATTTTGAGACGCTCCTAAAATGGGCGGATGATATTAAAAAACTGGGTGTAAGGGCTAATGCCGATACCCCTTACGATGCTGCCAAAGCCAGGGAATTGGGAGCGGAAGGTATCGGATTGGTACGTACGGAGCACATGTTTATGGCTACCGATAGATTGCCGGTAGTTCAGGAAATGATAATGGCCGACAACCTTGCTGCACGGGAGAAAGCTCTGGCCAAACTGCTGCCATTCCAGCGCGATGATTTTTATGGAATCTTAAAAGCAATGGCACCTTATCCGGTAACTATTCGTTTGCTGGATCCGCCCCTGCATGAATTCCTGCCCAAAGCGGAAGTTTTGTTGCTGGAAATTGCCGAAATGAAATTCAAAAAAGAAACCGGCACCGCTTTAGTTGAAAAGGAAGAATTACTAAAGACGGTACGTAAATTATCTGAAGCCAATCCCATGCTGGGCCATCGTGGATGCCGTCTGGGGATGACTTATCCGGAAATTTACCGGATGCAGGCCCGGGCTATTTTTGAGGCCATGGTCATGCTAAAAGCAGAAGGAATTGAGGCCTCTACCGAAATAGAAATTCCTCTGGTAATAGATCTGGCTGAGTTCGCCTATCTCAAACAGCAAATATTGGAAGTCTATGAAGAGATTAAGCAAGAGAAGAAGATGGAACTGAATTTCATGCTGGGTACGATGATTGAGTTACCCAGGGCTTGCATCGTAGCGGACGAATTGGCAGCCGAAGCAGAATTCTTCTCCTTTGGTACCAATGACTTGACCCAGACTACACTTGGATTCAGCCGGGATGATGCCGAAGGTAAATTCATCCCCATTTATCTGGAGAAAAAAGTAATAAAAGATAATCCTTTCGCCGTAATCGACCGTAAAGGTGTCGGCGGCTTGATGCAGATTGCAGTCGATAAGATTCGTGGTACCGGCAAAAATATCCTCCTGGGTATTTGCGGCGAACATGGCGGAGAGCCTAATTCGGTGGAATTCTGCCACTTACTGGGATTAAACTATGTCAGCTGTTCACCTTACCGTATACCCATTGCACGCCTGGCGGCAGCCCAGGCAGTCATTAAGAATAAATAAATCCCGGTTTAAGCAAAGGGGTAGGGCAATTGCTCTGCCCCTTTGTCATTCTTACCTCAAATCTCGCATTCCAAGGCTCCGGGAGACGTTCTCAGCCAGGTGTTCCCCTGACCTCCTCGCCTCGCTGTTAAACGCCCGGTCATCCATACATAATATTCCCATCCTGGACTATATGTTTATATAAATATATATGTTTACTTCTCCCCCGCTTCACAACACCATATTCCGGTACAGCTTGACCTAGCCCGCTATACACCATTTGTGTGATCAATAGTAAAATGGCTACAATTTTACCGTACCTGTATATAGATGTATAAGAAGAAAGGAAGTGGTAAGCAATATGCATGGTAGAAGAAATTATAAGTTGTCGATTTTTGCTTTGGTACTGGCCTTCATAATTCTTAGTGCCAACCTGGCGGGAACCGCCTTGGCGGAGTCAACCCTTTCATGGGGAAGCCGTGGCAATGAAGTAAACCAGTTACAGCAAAAGCTGACCGACCTGGGATACAATACATATGGTATTGATGGTATCTTTGGCAAGAATACTTACAGTGCTGTAACCAGTTTTCAAAAAGCGCGCGGCCTGCAAGCGGACGGCATAGCCGGCCCGGCCACCTGGGCAGCTTTGAAAGGCGGCAGCAATGTTTATGTCTTAAAATCTGGTGATAGCCTGAACAGTGTAGCTGCAAAATATGGCACTACCCCCCAGGAAATTATCAGGCTTAACGGATTGACTTCCTGGGTGCTTAATCCGGGAACCCGTCTGGTTATACCTGTCAGCACTCCTTCCCGGGGCGGTGCGCGTTACGGTGAAATGGCAGACTGGTGGACAGTAGCCAGCCAAGTTTTCACTATCGGTACTACCGCTACAATTACCGACCTCGATTCCGGCCTGACCTACCGGGTGGTCCGTAAAGGCGGAACCAACCATGCCGACTGCCAGCCGCTTACGGCTGCGGACACGGCCAAAATGAAACAGGCCTATGGGGGAAGCTGGAGCTGGACCCGGCATGCTATTCTCGTTAATGTAAACGGCCGGGTATTTGCTGCTTCACAAAACGGTATGCCCCACGGTGGCCGGAGCATTTACGACAATAATTTTAACGGGCATTTCTGCATACATTTCTTAAACAGCAGAACTCATGGCACCAATCGTGTAGATCCGGCCCATCAAGCCGCCGTACACAAAGCTGCCGGACGGTAAATTCAATAAAAACAGAGAAACAAAAAGGCATTCTATTGTAGAAAAACAGTAGAATGCCTCTCTGTTTTTGGGTCTGGTTAGCATCCATATTTATGGCCGCCGGGTCAGGCGAGTATTGCCGGAGCTATATTACCCGATAAAGGATAGCCATTGTATGAATAATTGAGAGAGCGGAGGATGAGAATAAAAGAGAATATTCTGGATTGGGCCAAAATAAAGGAATAAATTAAGCGGTTGTAGTATTTCTTAACAAGAGTTCCAAAATGGTTGCGGGAAGGGAAGATAGTCAGTGAGTATAAGAGAAGAAATAGAACAGCGTGAAAGAAATACTCTTAGTCCTCAGGCTATGCTGGCGGTTAATTCACAGGGACGGACCATAACCGAAGAGCCTGATCCGGTACGGACCTGCTTTATGATTGATCGCGACCGCATAGTACATTCCAAATCTTTTCGGCGGCTCAAACACAAAACCCAGGTGTTTATTGCTCCGCCGGGAGACCATTATCGCACCCGTCTTACCCATACTCTGGAAGTGAACCAGATTGCCAAAACCATAGGAGCGGGATTGAATCTGAATATAGATTTGATCGAGGCTATAGCTCTGGGGCATGATGTCGGTCATACTCCTTTCGCGCACGCCGGAGAACAAATTTTAAACGAATTACTGGCCGGAGGATTCCGGCATAACGAAAACAGCATTCGGGTCCTTACCCGGGTGGAACAAAGCAAAGGCCGAAGCGGTCTTAATATTAGCCATGAGGTCTTGGATGGAGTTCTTAACCATAGCGGCTATGGGGCTGAAGGACAACTAGCCTGTACTCTGGAAGGTCAGACCATCAGACTCAGCGATAAAATAGCTTATGTGCAGCATGACATAGATGATTCTATCCGTGCCGGCCTTTTAAAGATAGAGGATATACCAGCGCCATATCTCGAAGTGCTGGGTTTCACTCATAGCAAACGGATAGCCACGCTGGTGATTGACACTATAAATAATACCCGCAAAATGATAGCGGAGGGAAAGCCACCGCGGGTGGAACCGGGGACCAGGGTGGAGCGAGCCCTGCGGGGGTTGCGGGAATTCATGTTTGAGACCATTTATCAGGGTAAGGTCTGTCTGGAGGAGAGAAGACGGGCCATGTTTATCGTAGAAAAGCTGTTTGCTTATTATCTCAAGCATCCCGAAAAGATGAGCCCCCTGTATCGCAGTATTGCAGACCGGGAGGGTCTGGAACGAGCGGTGGCGGATTACATATCCGGCATGAGTGATGCTTACTGTATTTCATTATTTGAAGATATATATATTCCCCAATCGCTGGTACCCGAAGCGATTAAAAGGAGATAACCGGCAGAAAATCTGAATAAAATTTGACATTTTTCGAAATATTAGAAGGAATTTAATACCCCGCATAGAATAGTAGGTAAGGCAATGACAAGATATTATGATAACAATATTACCCGTGATATTCAATCCCGTCTCGATATTGTGGATTTAATATCGGAAACGGTTGAGTTAAAACGCAAAGGTAACAGGTATTGGGGATTATGCCCTTTTCACCAGGAAAAAACCCCTTCTTTCAGTGTGAACCAGGATAAACAGATGTTTTATTGCTTTGGTTGTCATGCGGGAGGAGATATTTTTTCTTTTGTCATCAAAAAAGAAGGTTTTGATTTCAAAGAAGCAGTTAACTACCTGGCGCAAAAGGCCGGCATACAAATACCTGCAGGGAACCGCAAAGAGGCGGACCGGCGTCGTAAAGTAATCGAGGTCAACCAGGCTGCGGCCCAATTTTATCGCCAGGTTTTGAACGCAACTCAGGGACGGGATGCGCGTGCATATATGCACCGGCGCGGGATTACAAGCGATATAGCGGAGGCTTTTGGTCTGGGCTATGCTCCGAATAGCTGGAATGCTCTGAGCGATTACCTGCACCAAAAGGGCTTTGCCCATCATGATATCGTGCTGGCGGGTGTGATTAAACACAACGAAGACCGGGACAGCTATTACGATTTGCTTCGTAATCGTTTAATTTTCCCCATATTTAATCATTATGGCGAAATAATCGGTTTCGGCGGCCGGGTCATGGATGACAGTATGCCCAAATACTTAAATTCGCCGGAAACCGAGATTTTTTCCAAACGAAGAAATCTTTACGGTCTCTTTCTGGCCCGGGACAGTATCCGCAGTAAAAATGAAGCCATCTTAGTCGAAGGTTATATGGATTGCCTGAAGCTTCATCAGGCAGGAATTGATAATGCCGTTAGTTCTCTGGGGACTGCCTTTACTATCGAACAGGCCCGTTTACTACACCGCTATACGGAAAAAGTACTGGTGCTTTATGACGGCGATGAAGCCGGGCAGCGCGAAACATTGAGAGCAATTGATATTCTTAATAAGGAAAAAATCAAGGCCGATGTAATAACTCTTCCCGATGGCAAGGACCCGGACGAATATCTTGAATTATTTGGAAAAGAGGAATTTTGGAAGTATATAAAGAATAATAGAACTAGTTACATTGAATTTAAAATAAACAGATATATAAAATCTGTTTCAGTGCTTGATATTGATAATAAAACCAGTATTATAAAAAGTCTGCAAGAGGATATCATAAACCTTGATAGCGAGATTGAAAAAGACTATTTTATAAAAATGCTGGCTCGTAAACTGGCAATCCAGGAAAACGTCATATACCGCCAGTTTAACGTATCAGCCGCTTCCAGACCCGGTTATTCTGTACGCAGGAATAAAATTGAAATTATACGGGATAATAATAAATACGGAAATTATGGTATACAGGAGAAAATTATTACAGCCATGCTCTCCGACCACCATATATTTAACAGAGTTAGAGATAATATCGGTCTGGAATTTTTCAAAAATAAGGACTATTGCGCCATGGCTAACTTATATAACCAGCTGGAGGGCGAAAGTACAACCAGAATAGCGCAATTAAAGAATATGGTCCCGGAGATTGGGTTGGAAGAAACGTTGGCACGACTAATATTTTATCTGGATGAAGGAATTTCCGCCAGCGAAATAGAAGTAAACGACTTTATAAACCGGGTAAAACAATTAAAAGAAAAGGCGCGCTGGAATAAAATAGCGGGCAGATTAGAAAAACTGGCTGACAAGGGAGATTTTAACAGTCTCCTTACATTTATATTAAATTTAGATGAATTCCTTCATCAAAACCCAGGAAGGGGGGATAAAATCAGTGAAAGCCGATAAGAAACTAGCCGAATCCATTATGGCCCTGGCCGAAAAAGGCAAGAAAAAGAAAACTCTCAGCTATGAAGAAATTGTCGAGGAATTACAGGGCTTTAATCTGGAACCTGACAGCATAGATGACATATTTGAACATCTGCAATCATTGGGTATTACGCTTGGTTCTGAGCAGGACCTGGAAGATACGGATGATGATGCTGAAAATGAAAACGTAGAGACCGAGGAAGTCGTTATACCTGATGGTATAGAAATAGATGATCCGGTACGTATGTATCTAAAGGAAATTGGTCGTGTACCCCTCTTAACAGCTGATGAAGAGATTGACCTGGCTCAACGAATCGAGATGGGTGAGGAGGAAGCCAAACGCAAGTTGGTTGAAGCCAACCTCAGGCTCGTAGTTAGTATTGCTAAAAGATATGTAGGACGGGGAATGCTCTTTCTTGACCTTATCCAGGAAGGAAATCTGGGCCTTATGAAGGCTGTGGAGAAATTCGATTACCGTAAGGGCTACAAATTCAGTACCTATGCTACATGGTGGATTAGACAGGCTATCACCCGAGCCATAGCTGACCAGGCCCGAACTATAAGAATTCCTGTGCATATGGTAGAAACTATTAATAAGTTGTCCCGTGTACAGAGAAGCCTTTTGCAGAGCCTGGGCCGCGAACCTACTCCGGGTGAAGTAGCCGAAGAAATGGATATACCGGTGGACCGTGTTATCGAGATTATGAAAGTAGCTCAAGAACCGGTTTCACTGGAGACACCTATAGGCGAGGAAGATGACAGCCATCTCGGTGATTTTATTACCGATGAAGAGGCTGAGTCGCCTGAAGAATCAGCTTCCTTTGTTCTATTAAGGGAGCATCTGGATGGCATTTTGAACACTCTTACCGACCGGGAGGAAAAGGTTTTACGTCTGCGTTTTGGACTTGACGACGGAAGGCCTCGTACCCTTGAGGAAGTTGGACAGGAGTTTGGTGTTACCAGAGAAAGAATCCGGCAGATAGAGGCCAAGGCTTTGCGCAAACTAAGGCATCCGTCCAGAAGCAAAAAGCTGAAAGATTATATCGAATAGTTAGTGCAAACCATTGACACGCACCAAGAATCAATATATAATATTTCTCGTTGAGAACATTCCTCGATAGCTCAACGGTAGAGCATCCGGCTGTTAACCGGAGGGTTGTAGGTTCGAATCCTACTCGGGGAGCCATGCTAATCAGGCGGTAACCCTCAAAGTTACCGCTTTTTATATCTTTAAAAAATAAATAAATTTTACTTGACCTCGTACCATATTTTTTATATACTATCTCTTGCGGGGTTTCACACCACACGGGGGCCTATAGCTCAGTTGGTAGAGCTACCGGCTCATAACCGGTTGGTCCCAGGTTCGAGTCCTGGTAGGCCCACCATTCAAATCCGGCCCCATGGTCAAGCGGTTAAGACATCGGCCTTTCACGCCGGTAACAGGGGTTCGAATCCCCTTGGGGTCACCATATTCGGGCGGTTAGCTCAGCTGGGAGAGCACCTGCCTTACAAGCAGGGGGTCACAGGTTCAAGTCCTGTACCGCCCACCATTAAAAAGCAAGCATTCGTATTAACGGGTGCTTTTTTTTATATCTACTACAGAATAGAGATAATATAAGGAGTTGAGATTGATCTATGCAAGCAAAACGCCGTTCCGAATCAGCTTTAACCATGACCCAGATTGTATTGCCCGCCCATGCTAACCTGACCAACACTATGTACGGAGGGGAATTGATGAAACTAATGGACGCTGCTGCCGGGTTGGTAGGCATGCGTCACAGCCGGCGGAATGTAGTTACTGCCGGTACATCACAGATTTCATTTATTGAGCCTATTCTGGTGGGAGATCTTATATTCTGCAGGGCAGAACTGACTTATGTTGGACGCACTTCTATGGAAGCTTATGTGGATGTAACGGCAGAAACGGTGATAGAAGGAATCACCAAGCATGTTTGTAAGGGCTATTTCTTTTTGGTGGCAATTGATGAAGACCATAGGCCCATCGAAGTACCACCGCTGGAAATAGAAAATGAGAAACAAAAACGTATCTTTGAAGATGCCAGAGCTCGCATAACTTATTCCAAAGAGCATGCCAGGACCTGGTTGTTACGCAGGTAATAATGAAAACCACCCGGACGCAATCATTGTTTTTAGAGTATCAGTGCCAGAAAAAATGGAATATAAATAGTAAAAACCACCTGTAGCAGGTGGTTTTTAGCTTAATATACCTTTTATGATTCATTAGCTACATGATGAACAGCCTCCACAGGAACTTTGCTGTACAGCAGGAACGATACGGAAGAGTATTTGGTCATCCCTTTTAACCGATTCGATGCTAAAGCCCTGGTATATATTACACAGGTCCTGGTCGGCTACGAATTGGATATCCTCTACCTTTTCCACTTTATCCAGGCCAGATGGCTCGTCCAGAGCCATGAAAAATGATGTGCCCCCTCAACCTCTGTTAGCGTTGATACGCAGACTGGTCGAAGTTAAGTTATGATCTTTTAGAACCTGCTTTAAGTCTTGCATGGAGGAAGGGGATATAGTAATTAGTGCCATGTTTAATCATCCTTTCATGTTAAATTTGTTAAAAAGGCCTTTGGCTGGGATTCTTGGTTAGACTGTAATGTAGTTCGTAACCTCCCAGAGGTAACACGATACCCCTATGGGGTATTATAACATTACATATGATCCTGCTACAAGTTTTTGATTTCTGTTCTAATTTAATACAAAATACTTAAAGTAGATAAATTGAAAAATTAAATGAAAACAAAACAGGAGGCAGACATGATAAATACGAAAAAAGTGCTGCAAAATATGCGGGCATGGGCACGGGAAGCAGGAAAGATGCAAATGCAGTGCCTGGGCAAGGTGCACTGTATTGATACCAAATCGAGCATGGTGGATCTGGTAACGGAAGTAGACCGTTCCTCGGAACGTATAATACTGGAGGGTATCGGGAGCAGTTACCCGGAACACGCTATTCTTTCTGAAGAACAAGGCCGCAATGAAATGGAATCCGATTACCTCTGGGTGGTTGACCCGCTGGACGGTACCACTAATTATGCCCAGGGTTTACCTATTTTTGCGGTATCCATAGCCTTGCAGTACCGTTGTCAAACTATAGCCGGATTGATTTATGCCCCGGTAATGGACCAGATGTTTGAGGTGGTGCGCGGGGAGTATGTCACTTTAAACGGCCGCAATATACAAGTGAGTCAGAAAAGCAAACTATCAGAATGTGTCCTGGCTACCGGTTTTCCTTATGACCGGGCCAGACATCCTGATAATAATGTAAATTATGCCGCACGCATCATCCCTAAGGTCCTAGGATTGCGCCGTATGGGCTCGGCTGCCTATGACCTGGCCAATGTGGCAGCCGGGACCCTGGACGGGTACTGGGAATTGAATCTGAGCCCCTGGGACGTGGCGGCCGGTACCTTGATGGTGGAACAAGCAGGGGGCTGTATTCATTATCTGACTGACAAAAGGGGAGTTTCCCTCGTGGCCGGCAACAACATTATTGGCCGGACCATATGGGATGAAATTAAAGCCGAGGATCAGGAAGCCGGTTTATAATGGTAGGGGTGACCAAAGGCGTGCTTCAAAAACGAGGCCGCGGAATCACTATACCGATAAAAAGGACTGCCCGGTGGCTGTCACCGGGCAGATATCAGGGGTTAGAGGGATAACTGGTTAATTCAGCGGACTTAAACTTATATCAACTATTTTCCAACGCTCGGATTTCTCCGCTGTAACCTGATATAGCCAGCAGTCGCCGGGACTATAACAATTGGAATAAATCCTGTCCAGGCGGGCAGTATGGTTATTAAGCTGAGTTATCCGGCAAAAGCTGCGGTCGGCTGAGGTTATTACCGGGATGGAATCCGTGGGAATAACGGTCATACAATTCAGTTCCGGTTGAAACTGCAGATAACAATCCACTATAGCGACGGCCAGATCAGATTCAAAGCCCGGGGCTAACCAGGCTATAGCCTCGGCTCGATGGTGGATATCACCAGGAGCAACGGCGAGCAGATCACTAAATAATTGAAAATCTATAATTATGTCGTCAATTATACGGTCCGTTTCGCTGCCGGCAGGCTGATTCGGGACAAGGGCCGAAAGCGGTGCAGCTTGCAGCAAGAGCAAAAATAGAATCGGTAGTCCAAGTAAGACCTTACGCATATATCCTCCTCTAACATAAATAAGGCAATTTTAATATAACCCTCCATGATTTTAACATCACTCGGCTAATTTTTATATTAACAAATTGGGAATAAATTACAATTAACAAATAGGTTAAAATAATTTGTTATTACCCATTTATTCGGGTTTACGGCAGAGAAAACAGTAAGATTTATTCCGGAATGTCTTAAAGCAGATATGATAACAGAATTTTTTTGTTCCGGATGACCGGTCCAGGCGAATTTTGCAGGAATTTACTTGGTATATGATTATGCCTAAAAAAAAATCAGCCGCGAAATCGCGGCATGATTTTTTTATGAATAAGTTGTAATTGTGCCCTGGAGGTATTACGCATTAACGTGACCTTGCAATTAAGGCTACCGGGTTATTTTGGCCTGATCTAAACCTCGTAAAAACTTACTCCCAGCAATCCCGGTCCGGTGTGGACTCCCAAAGCCGGACTGATATCTGAAGTAATAATTTCCTTCACATTAGTTAGATGGCTGAGCCGGGCCAGGATTTCTTCTGCCTCTTTGCGGGCGCCGCCATGCATAACTGCGAGATAAGCGGGTTTGTCTTTAATATTATCTTCTACGATTTGTATTAAACGTTCAATAGATTTTTTTCTGCCCCGGGCTTTGCAATAGGTGTAGTATTTGCCCTCTTCATCCACTGAAATGATAGGTTTCAAATGTAAAAATTCACCCAGCATACCGGCTACTTTACCGATACGCCCACCCCGGCGCAGGTATTCCAGGGTTTCCAAAACATAATAAACCTGAACTTTGGGTTTCAGCTTGTAGAGTTGGTCGACCACCTTGTCAAAGCTAAGTCCCCGGCCAATGTTTTTGGCTGCATCCAGAACCATCCAGCCTTGGGCAATGGATAAGGTTTTAGTATCAATGACCTTGACAATCATATTATCGATATCATTGGCGGCCATCTGTACGGCTTGAAAGGTTCCTGAAAGGCCACTGGATATATGAACCGCCAGCAAATGAGTAAAACCTTCATTTTTAATTTTTTCAATGGTGCTCTTGATTTCACCTAAACAGGGCATAGATGTGGTGGGTATCTCATCCGGCATTTTATCATAAACATCCTGAGGAGAAATATCGACCCGGTCGGAATATTCTTTTCCAGGATATATGATTTTAAGAGGCAGCATCTTGATATTTAACTTTTTAATTAATTCCTGGGGTATATCACAGGCGCTGTCGGTCAACAGGGCTATTTTCTCTTTCACAAAACTACCTCCCAATAATTTAAATTCTCATGTAATAATTGTAAACCATAAATATGACAAATGCACACCATAATTAGTTGACAAATCGTTTTGATCTCAGGTACAATCAACCTGTAAAGTATTTCTACTTTACAGGAGGCGAGCACATGCTGGAGAAGTTGGACTACATGGTTATGCTCAATGATTTCTATGGACCCTTGTTGACTCCCAAACAACAGGAAATATTGAGCCTCTACTATGAAAACGACTGGTCTCTTACCGAGATTGCCAGAGAAAAGAATATTACCAAACAGGCCGTACATGATCTCATCAGGCGCGCGGAGAAATCTCTGCAAGGATATGAAACCAGGCTGGGCCTGGTGGAAAAATTTCAAAAAACGCGCCGTCAGTTGGAAGCCGTCTATGATTTATTAAATCATTCAGAAGACCGTGAAGCAATTAACCAGGCGGCGCAAATACTCAAAGAGGTCGCCGGATCAGCAATCAAAGGAGAGGTATAGATGGCATTTGAAGGGTTATCAGATAAACTTCAGGATATATTTAAAAAACTGCGTGGAAAAGGAAAAATATCCGAACAGGATGTAAGCCTGGCCATGCGTGAAGTTCGGCTTGCCCTCCTGGAAGCCGATGTTAATTACAAAGTGGTCAAAGACTTTGTGGCCCGGGTTAAAGAACGGGCGGTGGGTCAGGAGGTATTGCAGAGCCTGACTCCGGGTCAAGTTATTATTAAAATAGTTTCCGATGAATTAACCAGTCTAATGGGTGGAGCGGAAAGCAAACTCAATCTTGCCGGGAGAACTCCAGTGGTCATTATGGCGGTAGGACTTCAGGGTGCCGGTAAAACCACCTCAGTAGCTAAGTTATCCAAGAATTTGGTTAAACAGGGCAGAAGGCCGCTTATGGTGGCGTGTGATATATACCGGCCTGCTGCTATAAAACAATTGGAAGTGCTGGGAGGCCAGGTGGGTGTACCGGTATTTTCCATGGGTCAGTCTAATCCGGTCGATATAGCCCGGGCGGCTATTGAGCATGCCAAAAATAACAACCGCGACATAGTTGTGATAGATACCGCAGGCAGACTCCACATTAATGAGGAATTAATGGATGAACTCAAAAATATTAAGAGTGCGGTTGAACCGGCGGAGATCCTTTTGGTGGTAGATGCGATGACCGGACAGGATGCGGTTAATGTGGCTGAAGCATTTAACGGTGATCTGGGATTAACCGGTGTAATCATGACCAAATTGGATGGTGACTCCAGAGGCGGCGCCGCCTTGTCAGTTAAGGCAGTTACCGGGTGTCCGATCAAATATGTCGGAATGGGCGAAAAACTGGATGCTCTGGAGATATTTTATCCTGACCGCATGTCTTCCCGTATACTGGGTATGGGTGATATTGTAACTTTAGTGGAAAAGGCCCAGGCCAATTTTGATGAGAAAAAGGCCCGGGAAATGGAGAAAAAGATAAGACATCAGGAATTCACCCTGGAGGATTTCAAGGAACAATTGCAGCAGGTTAGAAAAATGGGTCCCCTGGAAGATCTGCTGGGTATGATACCTGGAATGGACAAACAATTAAAGGGCATGCCGGGTGAAATAGACGAAAAGGAATTTGGCAAAATAGAAGCTATTATTAATTCCATGACTCCGGCGGAGAGAAAGAATACCGATCTCATTAACGGCAGCCGCAAAAAACGTATTGCCCGGGGCAGCGGTACCCGAGTGCAGGATGTAAACCGGCTGATAAAACAATTCGATGATTCCCGTAAACTCATGAAGCAATTTGCCGATGCAGGCCGTAAAGGGAAAAAAGGGATACCTTTTAAAATGCCTTTTTAGAGCTAAAAGGGTTTACTGATCATAAATTATCAAATTAAGGAGGTGAGTACGTGGCAACATCAATCAGATTAAAGAGAATGGGAGCCAAGAAAAATCCCTATTATAGAATCGTAGTGGCTGATTCCAGGTCCCCCAGAGATGGTCGCTTCATTGAGGAAATAGGGCTTTATGATCCTTCTACTGATCCTGCCACCGTTAAAATCGACGAGGAAAAGGCCTTAAAATGGTTAAAGGATGGAGCCAAACCATCCGACACAGCCAAATCATTACTTAAGAAGCAGGGTATTTGGGCCAGTTTTGTCGTAAGCCGTGATTAGTGAACGGGCAGGGGGTGCAAAATCAATGAAAGAACTGGTAGAGTTGCTGGCCAAATCTTTAGTTGATAACCCTGATCAAGTTGAAGTCAGGGAGATTGACAGTGAAAGGTCAACCATCATTGAACTTCAAGTGGCACCTGACGACATGGGTAAAGTAATAGGAAAGCAAGGGAAAATAGCCCGGGCTATCCGCACACTTACCAAAGCCGCCGCCGCCAAAGAAGGCAAAAGAGTTGTAGTAGAAATCATGCGATAGGGCTAAATTTAGCCCTATCTATTTTTCAATAGAGTTTTTCGGGGGTGTGATTATGCCGGCTGAATTGATAAGTATCGGGAAAATAAGCGGCACCTATGGATATGACGGTGTGGTTAAAGTAATGCCGCTTACTGATTTTCCGGAAAGGTTTAACAACATCCGCAACATTAAAATCAACCGTCATGGGAATATAGAAGAATTCACGGTGGAAAAAGTTAAGCCCTATAATAATATTCTTCTGCTGAAATTTGACGGCATCAGCAGCAAGGAACAGGCCGGCGCATATCGGGGTGCACTGCTCATGGTAGAGGAAGACGATGTCTATCCTTTACCGGAAGGATATTACTATTATTTCCAACTTATCGGCATGCAGGTATATGATACGGAAAGGGGCTTGCTGGGACAATTAAAAGAAATAATTGCAACCGGCGCCAACGATGTCTATGTAGTCCGGGGTGAAAAATATGGCGAGATTCTTATTCCGGCCATAAAAGAGGTTATTTTGGATGTAGATACGGCGCAGAATAAAATGCAGGTAAAACTTCTGCCCGGGCTGATAGAAGAGTAACAATTCAACACGGAAGGACACAGATTCAGTATGATTAACACAGACTTTCAATATGATTAATATTTAGATGCAGGTCTTTGCATACCACAGGCCTGTGCTATTGCCATCTTCTTAATAAGAAGATCAGTGTTAATCATTTAAAAATCTGTGTCCTTCTGTGTTGAACTTCGCGGACTAGTGCAAGCTGGAGGAGTAAATGAAGATTGATATTCTGACCCTGTTCCCCGATATGTTTATATCGCCTTTTAATGAGAGCATTATTAAGCGGGCAAGGGAGCGGGAACTGGTCACTATTAATATTAACAATATAAGAGATTTTGCCCTGGACCGGCATATGCAGGTAGATGATTACCCTTATGGAGGGGGAGCCGGTATGGTAATGAAGCCCGACGTTTTAAGCCGGGCGATTGATGCTGTAAGCCAGGAAGACGGTCATGTTATTTATATGTCACCCCGGGGAAAATACCTGACTCAGTCTAAAGCAGCTGAACTGGCCCGGGTGCAAAACCTGGTAATACTGTGCGGCCATTATGAGGGAATTGACGAAAGAGTACTTAATCGGGTAGATGAAGAAATATCGATCGGTGATTATGTCTTGACCGGAGGTGAAATTCCGGCTATGGTACTGGTCGACGCGGTAGTTCGTCTTATTCCGGGAGTGTTGGGGGATGACGAATCCAGTGTGGATGAATCCTTCAGTGATGGCCTGCTGGAATACCCGCAATATACCCGGCCGGCTGAATTTGAAGAACAGACGGTACCGGAAGTGCTTTTATCCGGACACCATGAAAATATCAGGTTATGGCGCAAACGCCAGAGCCTGATGCGGACCCTTTTAACCCGGCCGGAACTCCTTTTGGCCCGGGATTTTTCCGATGAGGAAAAAGTATTATTGGAAGACATTATATTTAACAGGGAGAGTAGTCAAGGTGAGAAAAGCTAAACTATACGTTGCCCTCTTACATTATCCCATGTTAAACAAAAGAGAGCAGGTAGTGGCAACATCCATTACCAATCTGGATTTGCACGATATCAGCCGGGCAGCCAGAACCTATGAGGCGGAAGGATTCTTCGTAGTACACCCCGCACCGGGCCAGCAGGAACTTATACGTGAAATACAGACATTCTGGCAGGAAGGTTACGGTGGGCAGTATAACCCGGACCGTAAAGAGGCTTTTAGCCTTTTCCACCTGGCCGGTGATCTGGAAGAAGTCGAGCAAATAATTATGGACCAGACCGGACAAAAACCTGTCACTATAGCTACAGATGCCAAAAAATATCCTCAGACCGTATCCTACCGGCAGATGAAAGATATCATTTTTAATGAGGAAAAAGTGTTGTTATTGCTGTTTGGCACCGGCTCAGGCATGCTTGCGGAAACGGTAGAAAGTTGTGATTTCATTTTAGAACCAATCCGGGGCGCCGGTAATTATAACCATTTGTCGGTACGAAGTGCAGTTTCGATTATTCTGGACCGGCTGTTAGGTGAATACTGGTTTCAAAATTAGAGCATGGTATGATATAAGGGTATTTGTTCTTGAGATTAGTCTGGGCCTGTGCTATAATACCTTTGTTCTGTATTAAAGACGGTCCGCTGCATTCATTATAATGTATTGAACGTCTGGTGGAAGGAGGTTGCGAGTAATGGAAGACATAATCAAATCAATCGAAGAAGAGCAGTATAAGAAAGATTTACCCGTATTTGGCCCTGGTGATACCGTCAAGGTTCATGTTAAAGTCGTAGAAGGAACCCGGGAAAGAATACAGGTTTTTGAAGGAACTGTAATGAAAATCAGAGGCGAAGGCCTTTCGAAGACATTTACAGTCAGAAGAATATCATATGGAGTGGCGGTAGAGAGAACATTCCCTATTCATACTCCTAAAATTGCCAGAATTGAAGTTACACGAAAAGGTAAAGTCCGCCGGGCCAGACTATTTTATCTGCGCGGCAGAACCGGCAAAAAGGCCAGAGTTAAAGAGAAGGGCCGTTTCTAACATAACATTAGATTGCAAACGAGAGAATACCGGCAGGTATTCTCTTTTTTATAATTTTTCTGCCAGGCAGCACGAGTGAAATATTTGCATAGAGGATAGAGGTGTCAAGAATTGAGTATTAACTGGTATCCGGGACATATGGTCAAAGCCAAACGTGAAATTGAGGAAAACCTTAAACTGGTGGACATAGTGGTTATCCTCCTCGACGCGCGTGCTCCTTTTGCCTGTCGCAATCCTGAACTGGAACGTATGTTAAAACGCAAAAAAACCCTAATCGTACTCAATAAAATGGATCTGGCAGATCCCAATGCCACCGCTCGCTACCGGGAACGGCTCCAGGCTGAAGGAGTGACTGCCGAAGCCATGGATTCATTGAGTGGAAGAGGGTCCAAAGAAGTGCTGCAGGCGCTTAAAAATGCCTATAAACCGATAGGAGAAGAATTCCTGCGCCGGGGCAGGCGGATTAGAGCGGCCCGGGTCATGGTAGTAGGGGTTCCCAATATAGGCAAATCTACCTTCTTAAACTGCCTGGCCGGACGCAAGATAGCCAGGACAGGTGCCAAACCGGGTATTACCAGAGGCAAGCAATGGGTCCGGGTACGGGAGGATATTGAATTTTTAGATACGCCGGGACTTATGTGGCCGAAGATAGATATTCAGGAACAGGGTCTGAAACTGGCATTACTTGATATTGTGAGTGAAAACGCGTACAGTGAAGAAGAGGTAGCCTTGTATCTGCTTGATTTTTTGAGTAAAAACGCACCTCAGATTTTAAAGACTGCCTTGAAACTGGAGGAAACCCAGCAACCGGTCCTGGAATTACTGGATAACATAGCCCGCAAAAGAGGACATCTGTTAAAAGGCGGGAATCTCGACACCGCTAAAACCTGCAAATTGCTGCTGCTTGATTTCCGCAGGGGCAATCTGGGCAGAGTTAGCCTGGATTAAATCCGGGATTTTAAGATGATTCAACACTGAAGGACACAGAACAACTATGATTAACACAGATCTTTAAAAAAACCGTACCAGACAATAATCGGGAACACTCAGTCATAATGTAATTATATGCACATATTTTTATAGGCGGTGGTGTGCCTGTTCATGTCTGTGTTTGCAGGTTTAAGTATGATTTACACGGTTTTCATTCGTAAATAATAAAAATCTCTGTCCATCATAATTAAATCAGTGTCCTTCTGTGTTGAATTTATGAAAAATCGCGTTGGACATTTCGGGGGTGGGAATTTTGAAGCGGCGGCTTGTAATAGTGATCCTGGTTTTCATCCTGGGAGGGTTATTTATCTCCGTTCATCTATATAACCTTTCTGCAATGGGAAACCCGGTCGTGGTAGGATGTGCCCTGTCCAGCCTGCGCTTAGACAGCACCGATATAGTAAAAATCAATGAACAACCGGAAAAATACATAATGAAGACGGAGACGGGATATTCTCCATTTATTAAACTTATGAACCGGCGCGGATGGGCCTTGCAAGAACAGACCAATAAACAGCTGGTTTTTACCAGTGCGGACGGAGACTTAACGGCCAGGGTATCAATCAACGGCAAATACCGGTTGATTCTCCTGCCTAAAGACGCTCCCACCCGGGTCGAACCCCGTTTCCAGGAAATAACCCTTACCGCTGCCGGCGATATATTAATGCATAATACCCAGATATATTCAGGGTTGCAGACCGATGGCTCCTATCGCTATGATAGTTTTTTTGTTCCGGTAAAAAAACTTCTAGAGGAAGGCGATTATTGTTCTACTAATTTTGAAGCCGCCATGGCCGGACCTGAATCAGGATATACCGGATATCCTCTCTTTAACAGTCCTGATGCAATGGCTGATACCCTGAAAGAAGGCGGCTTTGACCTGGTGATTACCGCCAATAATCATTGCCTGGACCGTGGTTATGCAGGCGGGGTGCGTACCTTGGATATTTTGCACCGGGCAGGTCTTGATACCACCGGAACCTACTCTAATCTGAGCGATAGTAAAAAATATCTGGTCAAAAATATAAATGGCGTCAAAGTAGCTTACCTGGCTTATACCTATTCCACCAACGGTATTCCTGTACCAAAAGATCGTTCTTATTTTGTTAATATGTTGGATACCAAACGTATAGTCAAAGATATAAAAGCCGTTCGGCCCTATTCGGATTTCATAGTACTGGTAATGCACTGGGGAGTCGAATATAATCCGCAGGCTACCGACGAGCAAAAGGAAATGGCCCGGCAGTTTTTCAAAGCCGGAGCCGATATTATTCTGGGCAGCCATCCTCATGTCATAGAACCTATGGAAGTAATAAAGGTTAATGGGACCGATAAATTTGTTATTTATTCGATGGGTAATTTTATCGGCCATCAACGCGGGTTGGAGCGCAACAGCGGTGTAGTCCTGAAGTTTAAACTGGCCAAGGACATGGCCCAAGGGAAAACTTTGCTAAAAGAAGTATCTTATACCCCTACCTTCTCACATTCATACCGGGAAAATGGGCGGCTGCAGTTCAGAGTTGTTCCCGTCGAGGAGACCATTCAAAAAATCCAGGCCGGGCAGGACCCCTATCTGGATCAATCTTACATTCCTGTTCTTAAGGCGGTGCTTAAAAACACCCAAAATCAACTGGGTCCCAACGACCTGATTTTAAATTCCGATTAACCCTATGCCTCACCGCCGGCCTCCGTGAGCAAAACATTTTCTTGAAACCAGGCATAAGAGCCGTCCCATGCCTGGCCTTCTCTGCACCGGCCTGAAGGGCTACCGCCTTGCGTCCTTAATGTCGCAAGGGAACATCAGTTGTACCCGTAGGGCATAGACCGGCCTACGGTTTTATATTTTCCAATTAGCCGGCTACACCACCGGATACGATAAATGTCATCACTTCTGAACTGCTCACATCAAGCGGTTTAATCTGGTCCCGGGGGAATAAAAGCAGATTACCGGCAAAGTTGTAAGACTGGGGAACATATACCGCCGTGTAATCATCCAGCCCCAGATTCTCAAGCGATTCAGCTGTAACGAAGCCCAGCACACTGGCACCGCTTTCCGGCGCTAATCTAACCAGGACCGGTTTATTAAAGCTTTTTTTGTCCCCCACAAAGGCATTAATCAAATCTTTAATCGAAGAATACAGCATCTTGACCAGCGGTAAACGAGTAAACAAGCCGTCGACTATCAGCATCAGCCGGCGGGTAAGAAAATTGGATACCAGGAAGCCTATAACCGTAATACCTGCTATAGTTACTAAAAAGCCAACACCTGGAGTGGAAAATGCCAGGAGATGGTCAATCTTAAAAAATATCAGATAGAATATGTACAATGTAAGAACTACCGGCACCATGAAAAGCAAACCATTTACAAAATAAGACGTAAGCCTCTTCAAATCCCATCCATCCTTTCATAAATAATTAATATTATAGTGCCAGTTTGTTATGGTTTTGTCCACTTTTCGCCAGTATTGCAATAACCTTTGGGCAGGCCGTACTACATTTTTTATAACCCTTAAAAGGTCTGTAAGCGTTTTAACCGTAAATGCGTAATGCTTATAAGATGGGAAATGTGTTAAAAATGTATTCTCTATAAGCATAATTTTGGGCAGAAGCTGCAAACTTCGGCAGGAAATCGCCCGGTCGATGTCTAATACATATTTTTACGTGTGAATGTGATAAATTTATGGGAAATAAGTTGTAAAAAAGCTAATAATACCACCGATGTTTTATAGAAAGTGAGGTACGGAATGTTGCGAAAAAAAATATTTTTTGTACTCGTATTGGCTTTCCTGATGAGTTGCTGTACATATGGTCCTGTGGGGGCCGCTAATACCAGCCCGTTTCAGGATGTAAACGATAGTCATTGGGCAATGAGGCACATCGTAAAAATGAACCTGCGCGGAGTGGTGGCCGGCTATACCAACGGTACCTTCCAGCCGGATAAACAGGTAACCCAATTGGAAGCGGTATTGATGGCAGTACATAACATGACCACCCCGAGCCAGATTGCTCTGGTAAATGATAACCGTACATTACCGGTATCGGTTCCGGCCTGGGCTGAGCAAAGCTGTAAGAAGGAGTTGCTTTATGCGGTAGACCAGGGCTTGATTAAAACGGCTGAGAGTAATTTTTATGCCGGTGCTTATGCCAGCCGGGCCTGGATGGCGCAATTGATGGTACGTATGATTGGCAAAGATGCTGAAGCAACTGAACTGTCAGCCAATAAGACTACCTTTACGGATGATAGTTCCATTCCTATCTGGGCATTAGGCTATGTGAATGCTGCGGTCAAATACAATATTGTGGCAGGCTATCCCGATAACACCTTTAAACCCCTGCACAATGTAACCCGGGCCGAGGCGGTATCCTTGTTAAGCTCCAGTGAACAGCACCTGAATATTTCCGGCAATCTTATAATTGGCAGCATCACCGGAATCAATAATAGCCTCTATACTATTACCGCTGCTAATGGCAGCGTAACTACCCTGACGCTTAACAATCAAACCTGGGTCTTCGATCAGGACGGTAAACTCTCCAATTATACTATTCTCAAAAATGGCGATGCGGTTAAATGTATAACCAATGGTACCAATGTGAGCTATATAGAAGTGCAGACCGGAGCAGTATCTACCCTTCCGGTACTGAAAACAGTTAATGGGACTATTTCCTATGTAATTCCGGAAGAGAATGTTCTAGTGGTAAAACAGGATGATAATAGCATGTTAACTTATAAAACATCCGCCACCACAAACATCGTTACCGACCAGGGTGAAGCCCTGCTTCTGAGCAAACTTCAGTCCGGTTATGATGTGCAGATAAGCCTGGATGCGCAGAATCAGGTGGTTCGCATTACGGTCTTGAATGCCCAGGGGCAAATAAGGGACAGCGGTATAATTTATGATCTGGTCCCCGAGCAGAAACTAATTATCCTAAAGGATAGCCTGGGAAATTACAGCTCATTCCAATACAGCGATTATGTTCTGGTCAAGATTGAAGGAGTTCGTTTCCCTGTTATGGAAGATTTACGCCGTGGTGATGAAGTCAAAATCCGCACTAATAAAAATATAGTTGAGGAAATTGAGTTGCTTAATGCCCAGCAGGATATGAATGTATCCGGCAAAATCGTTTTACTGTCGGAAACCAAGAACCTGATCACCCTTGAAAAGGATAACAATATAAGCACCTATTACCTGGCCTCCAATCCCACCATAAGCATTTCCGGCTTGACCAATGCCCGGTTCTCTGATTTGAGTGTGGATGATGAAGTCGAATGTGAGGTAACTTCCGGCAAGATAAGCAGTATCAAGGTGAAAAACCGCTCCCTTGATGATAAGCTCTACGGAACCGTCGTAGCGGTGGATACTAAAGAGAAGATCGTGGTTCTGCGTACCGATGACAAAGAGGTCAAGACCCTGGAAGTCAGTTCGGTCGCCCAGTTCTGTATTAACGGCAGTGATCGCGCTTCCTTGTCCGACCTGGAGCGGGATATGGAAATCGAAGTTGAACTGCTGAACGGCAAGATCATTTATGCCGAAAGCGGAATCGGCTTGGGAGGAACCCTCGTATCCATCAACGAAGACCGCAACCTGATTGCGGTGGAGCGCAGCGGTGGTCAGAGCCAAACTTATTTTGTATCCGAAAAAGTCAAAATAAATATGGAAGATACGCGTTATCCGGATTTATCGGACTTGCGCCGCAATGATTATGTAGAACTTAAAGTGGAAAATGACGTGGTAACCCAGATAGATGTCCGGCGCAGTTATGTATGCGAAGTTACTGACGTATCGAAATCCTCCGAACGCCTGGAAGTTGAGAATGCCGATGGAGATGACAAATATTTGTATTTGGACAGCCGGGTCGAATTGGTTGTTCCCGGTGTCAGCTACCCGCGTATCAATGATATCAGTGAGGGAGATTTTGTAAAGGTTACCTATCTGGGTACAGAACTGGAACGCATCGAAGTAATTGAATCAACCGGAGCAATTGTCACCAATGTCAATACTTCAAGTCGTAAAGTTACGGTAAGGCATTTTGATGGAACGGTTAAAACCTATAGCTTTGACAGTAATTGCACGGTGATTAAGGGAGGATCAAGAAGCAGCCGTATCGGTGATCTGGCTGTGGATGATCGTGTCATTATAGCCGGTGAGGACGGGGCGTCTTTAAGCTTTACCTTATTATCCAAGATTACCGGTACTTATCAGAGCAAAGACAGCAGCAACTCTGTCGTCTATATTAACCGGAGTTCTACCGTGAAATACGTGTCCTGGGAACTGAGCGACAATTGCTATATTCATAGGGGTACCCAGACCTTGACTCTCAATACTCTGCAGTTCAATAATTACCTGACCTTGTATACCCTTGGAGAAAAAGTATACGAAATTGAAGTTAATTAAGCTGTTACAACAGTTTTAAACTAAAGAAAGAGACGGCTTGCTATTAAGACATCGATCATGTCTGGATATAAGCCGTCTTTATTTCTTAACCGGAGAAAATGAAAAACTCGATATTTGCAATAAACCAGTATAAAATAAACGGAAGAAGATTTTAGGTCCCTTAGAGGGTGTTGAATGATAATTGAAAGGGGTAAATTCTCAATGGTTCAGTTTCCTGGCTTGTTTTCGCCTGGCCGCATCGGTGGGCTGAGACTCAAAAACCGCATCATAATGTCACCTATGGCAGTTAATTATGCCGGAATTGATGGAACGGTAAGTGATGCTACGGTGGATTATTATGAAGCGCGTGCCCGCGGAGGGGTGGGAGCAATAATCGTGGAAGCGGCAGTTGTAGACAGCCCGATCGGAAACGAAGGTTTTGGACAAATAAAAATAGATCATCCCAGGTACATATTGGGGCTGGCCCGCCTGGCGGAAACTATAAAAACCTATAATTGTGCCGCATTTATTCAGCTGTATCATGCCGGACGGGAGACCTCGCGTTTGCTTACGGAAGGGATACAACCGGTGGCGCCTTCACCGATACCCTGCAAAATAACCCGGGAAATGCCCCGCGAATTAAGGTCAGATGAAATTCCAACTATTGTACAGAAATTTGTTATGGCAGCAACCTATGCAGACATGGCTGGTTTTGACGGAGTAGAATTGCATGCGGCCCATGGCTATCTATTAAATGAATTCCTTTCTCCCCAGACCAACCATCGTCATGACCAGTACGGAGGTACGCTGGAAAACCGTATGCGCATCCTCCTGGAAATCGTAGAGGGCATAAAAGCTGCTGCCCCGGGACTATGCCTGTCAGTAAGATTAAACATCGATGATTTAACTGAAGATGGCTTAAAGCCGCCCGAAGCGGTCAAAATAGCCCAGATCCTGGCTCTGGCCGGAGTGGATGTTATCAATTGTTCATGCGGGATATACGAATCAGGATTAAGCAGCATCGAACCTTCCTCCTATGCGGAAGGCTGGCGGGTTTATATGGCCGAAGAAGTCAAGAAAAATGTGAATATCCCGGTCATCACCGGGGGAATGGTACGCAGTCCGGCCATGGCGGATAACATAATCACCGAAGGTAAGGCCGACTTCGTTTTTCTGGCCCGCAGTCTGCTGGCAGACAGCGAATGGCCAGAAAAAGCCAGAAGCGGAAGGGTGGACGAAATTCGCCCCTGCATTACCTGTAACAATTGTATTGAGAATAATTTTAAGGGACGTGCGGTTCGCTGTACCGTAAATCCTCACACCGGCCGGGAGAGAAAATTTGATTTTATGATAAAGCCGTCTAAACCGGCTGGTAAAGCTGTAGTAATCGGAGGCGGACCCGGTGGCATGCAAGCTGCCGCAGTGTTGCAGCGGCAGGGATTTGACATTACCCTGTTCGAAAAAGAGAATCGATTGGGAGGTTTACTGGAGTTGGCGGGAGTGCCTCCCTATAAGCAGAAAATTCTGATGTTAAAAGACTATATGATAAAAAGATTGCAGAGTTCGGGGATCGACCTGCAGACTAACCATGAATTTACCCTGGAGGATATAGCCCTCTTAAAGCCCGATATCGTAGTGGTTGCGACCGGCTCCCAACCGTACTGGCCGCAAATACCGGGTTATCGTCCGGATTTTTGTACCGGGGTAACCGAAGTACTGGCCGAGGCTGAACCTATACGCAAGAAACAGGTGGTTATAATCGGTGGTGGCATCAATGGCTGCGAAACGGCTGATTATCTGCAGACCTGGGGTAACCGGGTGACTATTATTGAACAGGCGCAATATCTGGCGGCCAGAATGGAGAAAAAGAACCGGCGGGCCTTGATGAACCGTCTGGAAGATGGCGGAGCTATTAAAAAGACCGGCAGCAAAGTAATTGAAATAGCAGATGCAGGGGTAATCATACAGGGAAGTGACAACCTAATCGAGACCCTAGAAGCAGATAAGGTGATTATGGCAACCGGATTTGTACCGGTCAACCACCTTTATGAACAGCTGCAAGATAAGGCGGAGCGCGTTTTCCTCATAGGTGATGCTTTAAAAGTAAGAGGCATAAAGGATGCCGTTCTGGAAGGAGAAAACATAGGTTATGCAGTTTTCAAAGCCAGAAATAATTGGTAGAGTATGAAGAAAAACCGGGAGCAATATCTGGCAGAGGAAAAAGTTCGCCTGACTGCTATGAGTTTATATGAAAGCCAGGCCTTCAGTGAAGGTTGCCGCTTTATTGCCGGTCTGGACGAAGCCGGCCGGGGCCCTCTGGCCGGACCGGTGGCTGCGGCGGCGGTAATTCTGCCTCCGGGTTTTTTCCTGCCCGGAGTCAATGATTCCAAGAAAATTACCGGCCCGGTACGAGCTGAATTATCTGTTGCCATAAAGCAACAGGCGCTGGCATGGGCAGTAGGTTTTGTTTTTCCGCCTTATATAGATGAAATTAACATCCTTAATGCCACCCGCAGGGCCATGTCCGCTGCTGTTCGCGAATTGCAGGTCAAGCCTGACTTATTACTCATTGATGCACTCAAAATTAACGATATAGCTATAAGACAGCAATCAATAATAAAAGGTGACAGCTTAAGCATTTCCATTGCCTGTGCTTCTATTCTTGCCAAGGTTGAACGGGATGCAGCCATGCAGGTATATGATCGCCTTTATCCGGGCTATGGTTTTGCCCGTCATAAGGGCTATGCTACCAGAGAACATCTGGAAGCTCTGACCCGCCTGGGGCCGTCTCCGATTCACCGGCGCAGTTTCGAACCGGTAAAATCAATGGTGGGTGAAAATAAAATTGGATTACAACCAGGTCTCTTTTAATAAAACCATGCTTAATATTGCCACGCCCCAGGGCGAGGGTATAAATTTCAACAAGGGCGAAATCCTTAAGGGAATGGTACAGGAAGTTAAGGATGACGGCCTGGTTATGTTGTTTATCAAAGGCAGGTTGATAGAAGCTGCCAGCGAAATCATGGTCAAATCAGGGCAGCAGCTTTACCTGATGGTGGATGAATATCGGGATGGCCGAACCTACTTGAAGGTTGTCACACCCCAGATGATGGGTGAGATTGAAAATGCCAATCTTTCCGCCAGCTTAAGAGACCAGGGAATGGCCAGCAGCCAGGAAAATGTACAGATGGCGAGAAAACTGCTGGATTATAATCTGCCGGTGACTACCTCCAATCTTAATACTTTATCGCGAGAGGTAAATATGTTGGGCGGCTATAATCCCCGCAATCTGGAAATCGCGGCCTTTGCCCTGTCCAGGAATATAGCTCTAAGCCCGGCGGCTCTTTCCGCTCTGGCCAATTTTGTATCGAGTGGAAGCGCGAACGCAGCCAGGTTATGCAATGATATAATCCAAATACTAAACCTGCTAAATGCTGATGATGCAACTCCTCAAGCCGGTACATCGGTATCAGCCTCGAACCCGGGGCGGTCTGCAATGGCCGGAACTTTCATATCCACTTTGGGTAAGGCAGCGGGACTCAATACTAATAACCTGCCGCAGCCTGAATCAACCGGTTTCCCTGCCGCAGAAACGCCTGCCAACCCAGGTTCAGCTGCACAGAATCAGATCGCGGAACCCCAGATCAGCAGACCCGGTATGAGTGCGTCAACAGCGGCAGCAAACGCTGCCCCGACTATGGTTAATGCCGATTCCAAACCCGTAATAAATACCATTAATCAGCAAATTCAAGGCCAGAGCAATGAGGCTGCTGTAATTTCACCCGAAAGCAAGACTACAGCCCCTTCTACTCTTCCTGCAGATGGGTCAACCATGGGAGCGGACCGTAATTTCAGAGAGGTCCTTAATCTGGTGCAGAGGTTAGTTGAGGCCCTGGTCTTAAAAGCAGCCGATTCGTCCGGGAGTAATTCATCTAAATTAGCTGCCATCATAAAATCTGAACCTGATATGGTAAAAAATCTGCAGGTGCTGGGAGAGGTTCTAAAGGATATCAAGCCGGATGTAAATAGTCCGGCTTTGAAGGAACTAACTTCCGAACTGATATCCCGCCTGGAGGGTATGGAAAAGGAAATTACCGGGCAGAGGCTTTTGAATATCACTGCACGTATTCCGGGAGAAAACGTCATTAATGGCTATTATTTCGCCATTCCGGTCCAGATAAAAGATGAACTGCATTTATGCCAGTTGAAAATCCACCGGGATGCTAAAAAGTCACTCCACATGCAGGATAGTATACGGTTTATTGTGTCACTTGACACCAAGAATCTGGGAATGGTGCTTTTTTATGTTGACTGGAAACGGACAGGAGAACTGGATTTACAAGGTGTAGTTGAAAATAATGATACCCTTGCATACCTGAATATGAATAGAGAGACGCTAATAAGTAAATTACAGGCCCTGGGTTACAGGGTTAATTTTGCAGGGCTTAAACTGGCCCGGCCGGATGAAGTGGAAAGCCTGCGTCCCCAGCTGGGCCAAAAACCTGAAACCCCGTTCAGACCATTTAGTATAGATGTTATTGTATAGAACCAGGCATGAGGACGATTCTTGTCTATGGAGGCCGGCGGTGAGGCATAGCCCGTTTGCTCCATGCTCCGGCAATGGAAACACCAGCGGCTCATTTCGCGGCTGATGGGGCACCGCGTATATTCAACATCCGTGTTGAACTACGCGCTCGCGGCATCCGTGCCGCTCGACCCCATCATCCGCTCAATTTGCCGGGTGTTTCTCACCGCCTGCGCAAGTCGCGCCCGGGCTATACCTCACCGCCTGGCTGGAGTTCCATAGCAGAGGTTTTTAGTGATTAGAGGGGGATGGTTATGGGAGAGAATATTAATAAGAACGCAGTGGCCTTGCGTTATGACCCGGTAAAAGATGATGTTCCGCTGGTGGTGGCCAAGGGCAGGGGGTATCTGGCTGAGCGTATACAGCAGGTGGCACAGGAGAATGGCGTGCCGGTTAAAGAAGATAAACAATTGGCCGAATACCTGATGTCATTAGATCTTTATGATGAAATTCCCCCCGAACTTTATGCGGTAGTCGCTGAAATACTGGCTTTTATCTACAGCATGGATCAGAAGTATGAATAAATTTCAGAAAACGGTTTTAGGCCGAAAAGGCGAGGAAATGGCGGTCGCCTATCTCATGGACCGGGGGTACCGGATACTTAAGCGCAACTATTATACCCGTTACGGTGAGCTGGATATTATTTGTATGCATAAAAACATCCTGGTCTTTGTAGAGGTGCGGACCAAGACCAATCTTAACTATGGCTTGCCGGAGGAGTCGATTACAAAGAGCAAGATCAAGCATTTGCGTAAAGCTGCGCTGGTATATCTGGGCAATGGCCGGATTTCCTATGAGGAAATCCGCTTTGATGTTATCGCTATTTTAATTACGGGAGATAATACCCGCATAAGTCACATACCCAATGCTTTTTAATAAATCAGGAATAGGAGATAAGATTATGAAAAATCCGCGAATTGGTGCTCATTTACCGATAGGCAAGGGACTGCAGTTTACCGCGGGCGAAGCAGTTTCTATGGGACTGGAAGCGGTGCAGATGTTTATTCGCAATCCCCGCGGACGGGGAGCGCGGCAATATAGTGAACAAGAACTGAGTGCGTTCAAACAGATATTGCAGGAAAATGATATTGGGCCGGTAGTGGTCCATATCCCGTATATATGTAACCCCGCTGCGGCCAGGGATGATCTCTATGAATATGCCTATGAAGTGGTGGCCGAGGATTTGAAAAGATGCCGTCTTATAAACGCCGGCTTTTTGGTACTGCATCCGGGTTCTTATACCACATCCTCATTGGAACAGGGTATCGAACGCATCGCTGCTCTGCTGAACCGGGTATTGAAGCAGCATGAGGGTGAGACCTGTTTATTGTTGGAAACGATGGCCGGGCAGGGTACTGAGATTGGAAAAACCTTTGAAGAGCTAAATCTGATCTTGCAGCAGGTAAATAATAAAGATAAGATAGGAATATGTTTTGATACCTGTCACACCTATGCTGCCGGGTACAATTGCACCACGGATGAAGGCTTAAATGAGGTCCTGACCAAAATGGATAAAACATTTGGCCGTGACCTGGTTAAAATAGTTCATGCCAACGACAGCAGCAAAGAACTGGGTTCTCACCGTGACCGCCATGCTCATATAGGGCAGGGCTTCATCAATTTATCGGGTTTTGAAATCCTCATGCATAATAATTTCTTCCGTGATTTGCCTTTTATTTTAGAGACACCGCTCGAAGCTATGCCGGAGGATATTGAAGCCTTAAAAAACATTCGCGAGCAATCATAAAGGAGGATTTTATGTTAATCTACGGCAAAGAAATTAGAGAACAATTAAAGCGGAAAATTACGAGTATTTCCCAAAGTATGCCGCTGGTGATGGCCATTATAAAAGTGGGGGATGATATGTCGTCTGCTTCCTATGTAAAGGGTATTCAGCGTTTTGCAGCGGAAGCGGGAATAAATACGGAACTGGTAACCCTGGCAGGTGATTCCTCAGAACAGCAAATAATAGATACTATCCGGCAGCTTAACCGGGATGATCGTATAACAGGTATAATGGTGCAGACTCCTTTGCCTAAAGGGTGTAATGTCAGCCGGGTGATTAACAGTATGGATCCTGATAAAGATGTGGAAGGTATACACAATTACAATTTGGGCCGGCTTATCAGCGGCGAAAAAGGGGTAAGACCTTGTACCCCGGCTGCGGTTATAAGGATACTGAAGGCTCATAATGTACCGCTGGAAGGCAGCAAAGTCACTATAGTGGGCAGAAGCATGGTGGTGGGAAGCCCGCTGTCGGTAATGATGACAGCGGAAAACGCTACGGTAACCTTGTGCCATTCCCGTACCCGTAATCTGGCCGGTGAAACTTTGAGGGCAGATATCGTAGTCGCGGCAGTGGGCAAGGCCGAATTCATAAAACCTGACATGGTAAATGAAAACTCGGTGCTTATTGATGTTGGGACTAACTTTACTGAAGATGGGAAAATGGTAGGGGATGTGAGTGCAGCAGCCCGCGAGAAAGTGCGCATGGCCAGTGCCGTTCCCGGCGGTGTTGGAGTGATAACGGTGGCCGAGCTGTTTATGAATCTGACCTGGCTGGGGACCGGACTCCAACGATAACTCTTCAGGAAGATGCAGAAAAAATCGCCGCGAATTAATTCGCGGCCATAAGCAGAACATTAATCTGCTTATGGGATGGGTTATTTGGTTTTGAAAATCAGGTTAGGTGTACGCGGTTCAATAATAGTTGACAAATCTTCACCCGGGATACCGATGATACCCAGGAGAGAGCCGGAGTGAACTACAACGTTTTCATTAATAATGATTCTTAACAGGGTCCCTTCTTTGGGGGCCTTATATTTTATTTCCTCATTCGGACCAGAGAGCTCTGCTAAAACTTCTCCTTCATTAACATGATCCCCTTCGGATTTTATCCATTTGTTAACCTTACCAATATTTTTATTACCAACTATGGGCATTACCAACGGGGTAGCCATATTTTACCTCCTGTTTCAACCATAATTCGACACTAAATATAAAATAGCGACAAAATATCGTTATCATAATATTAAGGCGTAATTATGGGGGCGTCAATATTAATGTTGTTCTATTCTTATACCTGCTTAAGCTATCGGACCGGGCTATTCATTGGAAAGAGGAAAAGACAAACTGTTATCAATAAGCCTGACCAGGCCGATATCGTAGAAAAAGCCAGCCTTTAAGCCCCCCTAACGGATTGGGGCCGCACGGCTGGCTGCGTTTATGGCAGGGGTGGTTAATTTATTTTTTCAAATAGAAATCAAAGGTTTGACTCTGCCCATGCCAGGCCGTATCTATTATGGTAAAGAATTCATTATATATGCATACCCGGCTGTCAATCAGATCATAAGTACGGTTACCGTAACTGAAATGCCCCGGGTCATTAATATTGATGGTATCGAAAGTACGATAAGCCCCATTCACATAGATAGTAACATTACGATTGATTCCATCCTGATAAACGGCATTGTTAAGGTAAAACATATAATTAAGAGGCTGATAAGCTCCGGTATAGTCTTTGGATTCCGTAGCCGAAATTTTAACTATATCGTAGGTGGTATCGTAATCTATGCGATCTATATCATAAATTTTGTTGTTGAAACGACATTTTATGGAGGAATCCACTTCGTACTGTTTGCCGCCGATGCGGATTAGATCGCGATCGACTACCATAACCTGGTCCAAACTATAGGAAATGTTGTTGCGGATTATTTGTATTTCTGAAGCATCATGGTATTCATCTTCAAACAATACCCGGTTGATATTTGAAGCCGGTTCAGCATAAATTATAAATTTACCCTGGTAACTGGTAATGGAATTGATGCGATAATAAGAACCGTCTATTATCATAGTAACCTCGGAGCAAGGATAATTACTGCCATTGGCAGTAAAATTACCGGAACCGTCGATGGTCACCTGAGAAAGGCTGTACATGGAATGGTTAACAAGAAAATCAATATCTTTTACGTCATCCATATCAATGCTCTTGCTGCCAGCCAATATGGCGGTTATGTTTGATACCGCAAGCCCATTTGAAATAACGGCATCAGTTTTGGCCAGTTCCAGACGGGTGGTAGTGGAACTGAATATTATTTTTTTAATGTCATAATATTTTTCTCCCAGAGCTATGGTAATCTTTGAACGGCTGAGGTCATAACTTTTACCGTCGATTATTACCGTGTATTGGTCCCGCAGGATGGCATCGCCCAGATAATTCTCGCCATTGGTGCTGTTAATATAAAGTTTGACGAAACTGGCATCGTATTTATGATCTCCCAGTGTAACGTTGTTAAGTCTTGAAGCTGAAGCGGAGATCAGCAATTGATTACCGCTGACACTCAGTTTAGCAACCGTGTAGATGGTGTTATGTATGACTAATTCAGGATTGCCAATTTGGCTGTCCAAAGGGAAGCTGTAGGTGCTGTTGAAAATGATCCGGCCGCCGGAGGAGGATATGGATGTAATCTTAATGTCGTTATAACCTGATTTAAAATAAAATGGAGTAGTTGCCAGGTCATAACTGTTGCCTCCCACTACCAGCAACCATTCCGCTGCAGAAGGTGTGGGATCGGACACCGGGCTGCTTATCCCCAGGAATGTTTGCAAAACTGTTGCTGCCTGCCCCCGGGTGATATTATTAAATGGTTTAAACTCACCGTCGGGAAAACCGGACATGAGTTTCTGGGCATAGGCGGTTCGGATATAGTCACGGTAGTCACTCTGCTCAACCGCAGTCTCATCCTCAAATTTTATGTTGGCAGTTGTGGTGCCGGTCCCTTTTGCCCTGACCAGCATGGCTGCAACTTCGCTGCGTTTTATCGCATCATCCGGTTGAAGTCCATTAGGATACTCCGAGGGTATCAGGATTCCTCGTTTGACTGCCTCATTGATTTGCGTTTTAGCCCAGTGATCCTTAGTATCGTTAAAGTTGGAAGGCAAAGTTATGGTATATTGCTGCTCTGTTCCCAGACTGGCAATAAGTGCGGTTGTAAACTCAGCCCTGGTCATGGTATTGTCAGGGCGGTAAGTGCCGTCCGGATATCCGTTCAGGTATCCCAGAGCAGCAATGCTGGTAATCGAATCCCGTGCCCAGTGGCGGCTGATGTCTGAGAATGCCGCGGCAGCGGCAGCGGTTGGATAAGCCGCACCAGCCAAAAATACACTTAATAAAATGGTTACTGCCAACCGTAATCCTCTCTGCAAGTTTATTACCCCCTTAGTATTTAAGTGTTTAAATATACGCTCTATACTTCATTTTACCAGAAGACAGGCTTAAAATCGCGATAATTTGGTCCATTTATTCCAAATATATACTTTTTAATTTTTACGCCGCAATGTTATAATCGGAAACATAAAATATAAACAGCGCATCGGGGAGCTGAAAATCGGCTGAGAAAGGCACAGGACCTGACCCGCTAACCTGATCTGGGTAATGCCGGCGGAGGGATTGCTGCGTAAGGAAACCAGGCTTTTTATCCCCAGGGGTAAAAGGCTTTATTGTTTAAGGAGGGTGATTCATACGGCTGAAGCCAATTTAAGCCTGCAGGTCTTGCCGGCAGTAGCGGAGGGTGAAATTTATGATATAGTTGACCAGGTAATTGCCATGGTGGCTGATTCCGGTCTTAAGTATATCGTAGGTCCCCTGGAAACATCTATTGAAGGTGATTTGGATACATTGCTGGAACTGGTCAAGAAAGCTCAAAATATTTGTATAGCGGCCGGTGCGCCGAGAGTAATTTCGATCATTAAAATTGATTACAAACCTGACGGAGTAACGATGGATGAAAAAATAGGCAAATACCATTAGCCTCCCGGGAGCAGGTAAAAACAGGGATGCTAATGGCAGTCTCCCTGTTTTTTAACCTACAAATCCTTTTTCTTTTAAAATAATAGAGGCCTGGGACCGGTCTTCCTCGGCGACCAGCAGTACAGGACCGGTACATCCCATGCCACTGGCGGCAAAAATACCGGAATCCCACAATGATTCCATGGCTTCATCCAATTGCATGATATCTATGCCGGCGATCTGCGCAGTAGTTACCTTGTCCGGCGGGGGCTCAACCGCTTTGGCCTCGGCTGCTTTTATTTTTACTGCGACTTTCCAGCCGGCCTTTTCGGCTTTTTTGATTTCTTCGGCGGCAATGCTGCTTAAGCCGCCTCTTACCATGTCGGCGCAGTATTTAATGGCTTGCGCTATTACCGGGGCCCCCGAGGCTCTGGAGATAATCATTATCAAGTGTTTGAAATCCGGACCTATGCCCGGCCCATAGCCATAACCCAAAGTTTCGTAATTTCCGCCGCCGGTATAAGCGGAAAAGATTTTCACAAGCAGGTTGCCGGTCAGGGTATCGGTGACCGCTACATCCACCGAACCCATTAAAAGATCATTTCCCCGCAAGACGCGACCTCCTTCAGCGCGTCCTGAGCTTCCCCATTCGAAATCATAACCGGCATTTCTCATTTTCTCCAGGTGCTGCTCCGCCTGCCGGGCTCCGTCCACATTAAGGATACCAACCCTGGGTCTGTCTATACCGGCCGATCTGGCTGCCGCAATACCGTAAACCGCATTCTTGACCATAGCCTGAACCCGGTCGGTATCAGAAGTGCCGGTACTGGTGGCCAGGAAAACCTCTTTGCCGCGCCCGGGCGTTATTATCCGGCCTACTGTAGCGACACCGATCGGAAATGGATAATGTGCGGTTACACAACCATCAATCTTTCCCCGGTTGAGAAGTTCTTCCATTATACAATGCTGTTCATCTTCGTCGGCACAGGCATAAGTTTCGAGGCTGCTTTCGGCACCTGCACCAATCAAGACCGCTTCGATCCCCAGATTATGCACCATGGCCATCTGAGCACCTCGTATCAGTTCTGCCGCCCCCAGTTCGCTGCCTAAGGTGGTCAGCCCAACCCGCACTGGTTTTAGGCCATTATTTGACCGCAGTTTTAAGGCGGCATCAGACAATACCTCCGCCAGCAGGTCGCCTGCCATTTTTCGGTCAGCCATTAGTATCACCTCCCGGCTATCTCGGTTGCCGCTTTCGCCAGTGCTTCTCCCAACAGGTCCATTATTTCGGCTTTAAGGCCGGAAATGTCCGCTGCTTCCTCCTGGGGAGCCATGTGGTTAGGTTCGATAATTATTGATATGCCATCAAAAAGGTCGGTCATGCGGCCTAAAAACAGACTGCCTTTGCCTATTATCATCATACGATTGATTTTACCCCGCATAATACTGTCCCTGGCATACCCCAGGATAGGTACTCCGGAAGGAATATGGCCCTGAGTCGGAGCAAAACCCATTAGCCCCACTTTTTCCACGAAATCATTCATGGCGGTCCGCTCTATTTCGCCCCGCTTGACGGCCATGGCTGCGATCATCTTGTAGTTAGCCAGGGGAACATCTCCTGCGCCTGCGGGAACCGTTATCTCAGGATTTTGCAGTTCAGGGGCATAAAGGTCGATATCCGTCAGTTTTAATCCGTTCTGGTCCAACGGATCACAGACAATTGCCTGAATGACCGCCTGGGGCGACGCACCGGAGGAAATACGGTGCCGGCCCACAATATCGGTTCGAAACACGGGACTGTGACCGTCATCTTCGCCGATCAACAAAGCATAGCCGCCCAGCATATCTTCCAGCAGGGGCATATTTTTATTTACATGATCCCGTCCGTTCATAGCCAATTTGGCCAGGGAGCCTCCGGCAAATACTACAATATTTTTAAAGGCACCGGATTTGACCATAGCGGCTGCATGCAATATCCCGTGGGCCGGGCCGGCGCAAAATCCTCTTACATCACAGCCGGTAGCGCTGACCAGCCCTGCAAATTCACCCACTGCTTTGGCCATGTTGCCTCCGCCGCGCTGGTTCATATCACCCACAGCTTCTTCCGAGGTTTCAATACAGTAATCAACCGTTGCCGGGTCAAGGTTATTTTGTTTGACCAGCTTAATAACCGCCAATACCCCTGAGGCTTTGGCGACCAGATTTTCCAGCATGGTGTGGGCATTCAAATTGCTGTCTGTTTCATGGGCCTGCCGTACACAGCCAATAAGTTTTTCACCCCACCACAAGCCCTCGGCTTTGTGGTTATTAACCAGCTCAGTGATTTCCCCGGCCGGGGTAGTTTTTTCCAAAAGCGCCAGCCGTATTTCATCGAAGTACCCGCGCCCGGCCAGAGCAGTTTTGGCCTGGGCCGCGTATTCCTCGGTAAGTAAAACCAGTTCAAATGTATCTACTATTTTGAGTACCCCATAAAAGGTAAGTTCATCGTAGATTTCGCCGTGCGGTCCTTTAGCAGCAGCATCTTCCATAAGATTTCGGTACCAGGGCTGAGGCTGGCTTTTTAATTCAACCGGGGTAAGGTTTCCGATATAAGTCTGGTTGGGCCCATACTTGACTGCCTGTTCAAATGAACGCACATGTCTCCGCCACTCTTTTAAAAAAGGCGATGGGGAAGCAGCTCTTTGCTCTTGTTGAATGGTGGTTCCATACTGTAGCAACCCCGGCACATGCACTAAAATATTACTTACTGCCTTTAATGTTGCATAACTCAATTTTTTACCCCTTCCTGGTTACAATCCCGCCTTCTTTAATCTTTAAACTGTGCTATATTGCTCCCGGATAGTCTTAACTTCACTAATATTGCCTTCAACATCCATGACCATTTCCATCATACCCAGTTGATCCTCATATACATTGGGGTCAATCAAGTCTTTGAGCTCGAAGATATGGTAAACTCGAAGCCCAAGTGCAACGTTGGCCAGAGGTCCGGCATAAGTTGGGTCACCTGCACTTACAGTTTCGGCCGAAAGCCCGCTTGACTCAGCCTCCGCTCCGCCCAGCAGCACTACCACATTTTCAGCTCCGTATTTATCCGTCATATCCTTGATACGCTGTTGATTGGCCATGTCCATGGCCCCGGCTGCAGTTCAAACAAAACATTCCGTACTGGCAAAGACCACTTCTCCGCCTAAATCCTTCACACATTCAGCGATGGCCGGACCGGGAATGCCATCCCGGTCTCCCAGAATACAAAACTTTTTATCTTTAAATATTGCTTTATCCATTAATGATCGTTCCTTTCTGTTTTCAGCCTTAAATAAGCCTTTTAAGTTCTTCTTCGATTTTTTCCGGAGTCACATCACCGGTTACTTCCCTGATCTTGACACCATCCCGGTAAAAACCGATAGTAGGCAAGCCCAAAACTTTCTGACCGATGGCCAGGCGCCGGTTCTCATTTACGTTCAACTTGCAGAATTTCGCCTTATCGGCATATTTCTCTGCGAGCGTTTCTACAAATGGCAGCAAGGCTTTGCATGGCTCACAGGTTGTACCCCAAAAATCCACAATAACTAAACCCTGAGCTTTCAAAACTTCATCTTCAAAGTTTTGTTTGTCAACCGCCAGCATTGTTTTCCAACCTCCTTTTTTATACCGATTAGACTGACTTGTTTATCCAATCCTTTACCTGTACTTTATCCATCATCCCCGCCTGCACCGCGGCTGCTTTTCCTTCTTTAAATACCTGCAGGCAAGGCAGGGCACTAATCTGATATCTTCTGGTGAGAAGTTCATTGCGGGAAGCGTCTATCTTGAGGAATCCCAGGCTGACTTTGCTGCCTTTGACTATCTGTTCCACCATTCCGGCATACTCAAGACTCTTTAGGTCACAGGGTGTATAGTAAGCCAACACAACCGGCTTTACTGCTTTAATTACCTGTTTTTCAAATCCTTCACTTTCGTGCAGATACTTTTCGGCGGCCATAGTGGCAATGGCTCCATCCGCTGCTGCCGTGATTACCTGCCGCAGGTATTTGACCCGGCAATCGCCGGCGGCATATACTCCTTCCATTGAAGTCTGCATCTTGTCATCGGTAATAATGTAACCCTGCTCATCCAATTCAACCTGTCCCTTTAAGAATTCGGTCTTGGGTATCGTACCGATAAAAATGAAAACTCCATTGGTGGGGTAGTCGGACAATTCACCGGTCTTAAGATTTTTGAGAGTAACATTTTCCACTATTCCGTCCCCGTTAATGCTTTCTACCACCGAGTTCCAAATCCACTTAATCCGGGGGTTGGCAAAGGCCCTTTCGGCTGAAACCTGATTAGCGTCCACCACACCCTGGTCATGGAGCACGATTACAGTTACGGTTTCGGCAAATTTGGTCAGGAACATGGCCTCCTCTATCGCCGCATCACCTGAACCTACCACTACCACATCCAGTTCTTCAAAAAACTCGGCATCGCAGGTAGCACAATAGGAAACCCCTTTGCCCCGTAAGCGTTTCTCGCCCTTAACCCCCATTTCCCGGTACTCCGCTCCCGGTGCGAGGATTATGACTTTGCCGAAGTAAGTATCTTTACGGCCGGTTATTTTTTTAGGTGAACCGGCGAAATCGACTTCCACTATTTCATCCCGAATAAACTCGCAATCAAAAGATTCGGCATGTCTGGCCATTGCTTCCATTAAACCTGGTCCGGTAGTTCCCCGTCCAAAGCCCGGGTAATTCTCTACCTCGGCCGTGGTGATGGCCTGGCCGCCATATCCTTTCTTGTCAACCAGGGCTGTCTTCATTTTGGCCCGCCCGGCGTATATACCGGCGGCCATACCTCCCGGACCTCCACCCAGGATCAAAAGGTCATATACCTCAGACATACGAGTTAACTCCTTTCCAACATTAAACTTGCTGCCGCCGCGAATAACGAAGATAAAAGGAAAGATATGCTTTATAAATTAGTTTGGTTATTATAACTGCACATTATTGATGGAAATTTTTCGCAACGCAGTAATCGGACAGGACTTTTTTAGTCAAGACTCAGAATAGGTTTTTCGCGATAATATCATAAACTTTTACAAAATATGTTATACTTAGTTCAAAAAAGAGTGGAGGGGAATTTTTGAAGATCGCTGTAGTGGATGGACAGGGAGGCGGAATCGGGCGGCTGATTGTGGAAAAGCTGCGTCAGGAAATGGGATCGGCCTGTTACATAATCGGTTTGGGTACCAATTCTATAGCAACTTCTATGATGCTTAAGGCCGGTGCCAATGAAGGAGCCAGCGGGGAAAACGCACTGGTTTACAGTGCCTCCCGGGTTGACGTTATAGTTGGTTCGATTGCTATTATCGCTGCCAATTCGTATTCCGGCGAACTTACTCCTCGTGTATCGGAAGCTATAGCTTCGGCCGAAGCAGTCAAAGTTCTTATTCCCCTTAACCGGTGTGGTATCGAAATAAGTGGTGTGGTCGATGATCCTTTGCCGGTCCAGGTTGATTATCTGGTAAACCAAGTAAAAAAGTTTTCTGAAAACATAAAAAAATAACTGCAAACATAACCCGGAAAGGTGGATGAAGAGAATGTGCAAAAATATGCCGCCACTGGAGCTGGCGATCCAGTTTCACGGGCATATCTGCCCGGGACTTCTGATAGGTGTCAGAGCGGCTGAGTTTGCCCGGCAGTATTTGGAAGTTGACCAGGATCATGATGAGGAACTCGTTACCATAGTTGAGACTGATTCCTGTGGTGTTGATGCTATCCAGGCGATTCTGGGCTGTACTTTTGGAAAAGGAAATCTTATATTTAAGGATTACGGCAAAAACGTGTATACTGTAGCCAGTCGGGAAAAAGGACGGGCTATTCGCATGGCTCAAAAATTTGGGGCAGCCAAATGGCGTGAGTCTGATAGATTCAGGATTTTATCCCGCCAGTCTGATTTGAGTGAAGCTGAAGCTAATGAAAAAGAATCTTTGCTGGGAGTTTTATTTGAAAAGATTATGAGTATGCCTTTTGAGGATCTTTTTAACTGGCAGGAAGTTGCCATGGACATTCCGGAAAAAGCCCGCATCCATCCTACCGTGCAGTGTGCCGTCTGTGGCGAAGGGGTAATGGAAACCAGGGCAGAGAAAACTGATAAGGGATGGATTTGTGCTCCTTGCCGCATGAAGGGTGGTGTTGAATAAATGTGTGAATCTAATGTCTATATTTGCCGGGGCGGACAGGAAGAACTGTTAATGGAAAAGGTAGACCGGATCATTCCCGGCGATGACGCTACTATTTTTCTGGAGAGTATATTTGGTGAACGTAAGGTGGTAAAGGGAAAAATAAGAGAGATGGAGTTGGTTCACCATCGTATTATCCTGGATGAGATAAAAGAACCGACAACCAGCCGGGAATTGGAAAACTGGCTGGAACCGGGTACTGACCATGGCCATTTCCATGAGGGTGAAGAGGTGGTTTTAAAGCTCCATAAAGGATATAACATGCATCCCGCTGAGGAAGCCGAGTTTTCCAGCCTGCAGGCATTTGTTGTAAATGAAGGAATTGCCGCTGAAGTGGAGATTAAAGACCATCATGGAGTCAAAGAAATAAATCTGGACCAGGAGAGCGATGGATTGGTTCAAGTTTATGTACAGGAAAATGGAGCTAAAAAGCTCTTCAGCAAAATAGTTATGGAAGTGGGACATCATCACCATCATGGGCTTGAACCTGCAGGTTTGCCCTTGGAGATAATACCCTGCAATTTCAGCCATGCCCGTATGGGGGAGAATTATGAGGTACAGGTGCTGGAAGCAGGAAATCCTCTAAAGGGAGCCGAGGTTAGGGTAACTTACAGCAGTACCCTTAACCATGATTATCCGCATAGATTAACTGCTAATGAAGAAGGCAAAGCTAAAATATTTTTAAGTGCCAAAGGCAACTATCTTTTTTCGGTAAGCAATGCTGACATTATAAGTACTTTTACCTTGGTTAAGAGTTTTTAAAGACCTGATAAAAAGAGGCCCGGGGGTAAAATAGACACTATGAAGGTGTTACTCCGGTTTAGATAGATCAGTTCATAAATAAATATTAACAATTATGCCATGGAGGTATTTGCTGGTTAGAAACCGGTTTGTATTTTCATGGTTTTTTATTGCTTTGAAGCGGCAATAAAAAACGATTTGAATTAAACTAAAGGGAGGAAAAATAATGCATATTCCAGACGGATATTTAAGCCCACAGACCGCGATCCCATTTGTAGCAGCAATGGTTCCGGTGTGGAGCATAGCGGTTAAAAAGGTTCAAAATAATCTAAGAAAAAAGGATATACCCATTCTTGCCATCGGAGCGGCTTTTTCTTTTACTATTATGATGTTTAATCTGCCTATTCCGGGAGGAAGTTCCGCTCATGCCGTGGGAGCGGTTCTTTTAGCTCTGTTGCTGGGACCGTGGGCAGCCTGTATTGGCGTATCGGTGGCTCTGATCATTCAGGCGCTGGTATTTGGTGACGGGGGACTGCTTGCTATTGGAGCCAATTGTTTTAATATGGGTTTTATAATGCCTATGGTAGGATATTATGTGTACAAACTGATTAAAGGTAATGCCGGCAATCAGTCTGCCCGGGCCATGGCGGCAGCTGCTGTGGCAGGTTATATTGGACTTAATGTAGCGGCACTGTTTACCGCAGTGGAGTTCGGAGCGCAATATCACCTGTTCCAGGCCGCAGACGGTACGCCGCTGTATTTTATGTATCCCATGAAAGTGGCCATAGCGGCTATGATGTCGGAACATCTTATTCTGGCCGGTCCGGTTGAAGCTCTGGTAACCTTTTTAGGTTATAAGTTTGTGAGCACGACTTATCCCAACATATTATCAGAAAAGCTAAAAGTCAGTGACGATTGGGGGGTTAAAGGAAATGTTTAAAAATTTTCGCAAGCTTTGGATAGCACTGGGTGTCTTTGTTATATTGTCGCCCCTGGGCCTGATAGCTACCGGTACCGCTTTTGGTGAATGGGGGATGGACCAGCTTAAAGAAGAGATCGGTTTTGTACCGGCCGGACTTAGCAAGTTTGCTGACCTGTGGCAGCATGTGCTTTTGCCGGATTATGCGGTGCCTGCTCTGGGCAGCAGTACCGCCGGTTCGGTCATAGGTTACATATTATCGGCCGTCATTGGAGTTGCACTTATAGTATCGGTATTTGCGTTTTTCTCCAAAATCGTCAAAGATTAATTACAGGGGACGGTTCTCTGTTTGTAAGGAGGCCCGGCGGTGAGGCATAGTCCGTTTGCTCCATGCTCAGGCAGTGGGAACACCAACGGCTCATTGCACGGATGATGGACCGCACGATTTATACCTATAGGAAGATTTATCTCTTGCTATTTTAGCAGGGGACACACCTTCCTATCAGGTTCGCTCCGCGAACCGAAGTAAGGAATATCCCCGTGTTAGTGAATCGGGTGTTTCTCACCACCTCTGCAAGCCGCGCTCTTGGCTATACCTCACCGCCTGGTTGGCTATACTTATTTTTTATAAATTATTGTGATGACAAATCATGGACGGTTAATTTAAAGTTATTACATAAACTATGGTTCCGGGATGGTCTTTGGCACTCATCCCGGGGACATTATTTTGGGTGAAAGGATTAAGTAAATGATTCCAGATTGGATGGAGAAGAATCCCGGCTATGCTGATTTAGCGGTATCCGGTCGCAGAAGCCATAGTTTTCTGGGAAAAAGTATCCGGCATATGAAAAAAACTATATCCGAAGAACTGGTGACAGAATATTATGCCAGATCGAGGGGGTTGCTGCAGGGAATTGATCCCCGGGTTAAATTAATTTCCGCCGTATCATTAATAATATTGGCAGGGATAACCCGCAGTATCAGTGTTCTCCTGGGTCTATGGGCAATTACCATCCTGCTTATGTTCTGTTCCGGATTACCGGTATTTACCTTGCAAAAACGTATTTGGGGATTATTACCGCTTTTTTCTTTACTGGTTGCTCTTCCCGGGATGTTTAATTTAATTACTGATGGCAGCCCCTGGCTGGTTCTTCATCAATTTAAACAGCCCGTAGTTTGGCTGGGCATTCATCTGCCGGATAGTATCTTTATAACTAAACAGGGACTGCTGGCCGGTATTTTCCTGTTTTTACGGGTAGGAATATCTGTTTCCCTGGGAGTACTGCTGACCATAACTACGCCTATCAATAAATTGCTTAAATCCTTGCGGATAATTGGAGTGCCGGTTCTGTTTGTTATGATAATAGAAATGAGTTATCGCTATCTTTCCATGTTATTAAATATTTCCATAGAAATGTTTGAAGCCCGGCATGTCAGAACCGTGGGCAAAATATCCCCGGGAACGCAAAGAGTTCAGTTAGGGTCTTCCATAGCGGCACTGTTTGCCCGAAGTATGGCTGTTTCCGAAGAAGTCTATCAGGCCATGACCGCCCGATGCTATACCGGGGAAGCCGTGATTGCCGATAATATGAAACTGGGCAGGTTTGATCTGGCGGCCATCGTGCTGGTCGTTATTATAATCACATCCGCGTTAATGGGGGGGCCTTATGTTGGATAATCCTTTATTTGCTATGAAAAATGTATCTTTTTACTATCATCCCCGGGAGCCTATTTTTGAAGATATATCTATCGATATTAAATCAGGTGAAGCCGTATGTCTGCTGGGAGCCAACGGTTCCGGAAAATCGACCTTGCTGAAAATGTTCTGTGGTTTGGTTTTTCCGGTTAGAGGCCAGTTTGAGGCCTTTGGCCAAAAAATTAGCGAAGAAGCGATGGAAGATGATAACTTCTCCAAACAGTATTTCCAAAGAGTAGGTTTTGTTTTTCAAAATTCCGATGTGCAGCTTTTTACTACCCGGGTAGGGGATGAGATTGCTTTCGGCCCTTTACAGTTAGGGCTTGGTCCGGCCGAGGTCAAACAACGGGTTGAAGATGTATTGGATATGCTGAAAATCAGGTATCTGGAGGATAGGTCTCCACACCGCTTAAGCGGCGGAGAAAAAAAGCGAGTTGCGGTTGCTTCCGTATTGGCTTTAAATCCGGAAGTTTTAATATTGGATGAACCTACCAATGGATTGGACCCCCGGACCCAGAGAGGTCTGGTTGAACTTTTGCTGGAACTTAACCAGATAGGCCGCACCATCATTATTTCCACTCACAATCTGGAGCTGGCGCATACTTTATCCCGCCGCGCATTGGTTATTTCCGAAGAGCACAAAATTGTTTATGACGGGTCAACCCGGGAGGCTTTGGATAACCGCGATTTACTCATAGCGGTCAATTTAATTGATGAATATAGCCATAGACATGGAGAAGTTGAACATACCCATTTATATAAACATGGTTGAAAATTATTTTTGGGCAAGGATTTTTTGCAGACCAATTATCGGCTGCCATCCAATTATTATAAGTCATTGCCAGTAATGCTGCCGGCGTTATGAATGCCAGCAGCAAGCTTGCCCTCTCACCACTGTGAATCCCCGCCTTTTACCTTCTCTAGGCCCATACGTTTCCGATTATATTTCCTGTTTCTTATTTATAAAAACCAGGTGTACTTTTGAAAATATTGTACTTTTTTTCACAATATAGGTTCATGTTATTATAACCGGTTTTTTTTGAAGGATTTGGCGAGTTAATGTAGAATGTAATCAGATATAAGTTTGGCGTATTTGTTTATAACCGGCATTAATTGATGTCACCAACAATAAAATTCATATATATCTCCGAGCCTGGATTTCTAAGGTGTAAACTATGAAAGTCAGGCCCTAAGGGTTCATCCCGAAACGGATGTGCCTTCCATTGTGAAAAGGGGATGCTAAATTGCAGCGGATACTGGGCGGGTTCCAGGTTGGAGTACTCTGCTAGTATTTGTGCGATTAATCCGGCATTTCTACCGGATTTTTTTATTGGAAGCAAATGTATAAATAACTTTTATGCTAAACAAATATTTCTAATAGATGGGTTACGGTGCAGTCGCTATGCATGAATTATCTTTAATGGAAAACGTTTTGGAAATAGTACGGAGCAATGCTCTGCAAAGCAATATAACCAAAGTTTATAAGCTAAAACTGGTGGTGGGCAAGCTCTCTATGGCTCTTCCTGACAGCTTGCAGTTTGCTTTTCAGGTATTGGGGCAGGATGAAATGTTTAAGCAGGCTGTCCTGGAAATAGAAGAAAAAGAAGTCATTGGTTATTGCAAAGAGTGTCAAAAGCAATTTACAATAAAAAATGATTATTGCTTTGTTTGTCCTACCTGCGGGAAAAGTATGATCGACCTTATTGAAGGACGGGAGTTATATCTCGAATATTATGAAGGAGATTGAATCTATGCCGCATATTCAGCTGAATTCTAATATACTCGGGGCTAATGATTTACTGGCGAGGCAAAACAAAAAGTTATTCCAGGACCATAAATTATTGGCGGTTAATTTAATGAGTTCTCCCGGATCTGGTAAAACTACCATTCTGGAAAGAACTATTGAATTGATGAATGATGGATTGAAATTGGGAGTAGTTGAGGGAGACCTATATACTGACCAGGATGCTCAGCGCATAGAAAAAAAAGGAGTCCAGGTAATCCAGATCAATACCGAGGGTGCCTGCCATCTGGATGCCGGCATGGTCGGAAAGGCTTTACAGGAGCTTTCCGTGGATGATCTGGATTTAATATTTATTGAAAATGTAGGCAATCTGGTATGTCCGGCTGAGTTTGACTTGGGGGAGGATTTTAGAACCGTTGTTATAAGTATTACGGAAGGTAATGATAAACCGCTTAAGTATCCTTTAATTTTCCGAGAGGCACGGGTCATCCTGGTAAATAAGATTGACCTTTTGCCTTATACCGATTTTAGTCTGGACAAGTTCGAGGAGGATATTGCCCGGATTAATCCCGCGGCTGAAGTATTCCTGCTTTCAGGACGTACCGGCCAGGGAATAGAGGATTGGATAAGATGGCTCATTAAGGAGGTGAGAGTTAAAGGAGCATAGTAACTTTGTAGTATTTTTATAGAGAAAGAAGGGGCATGATCAAGATATTATGGATAATAGCCTCAAATTAAAGATTGGATTAGAGAGGGAGAAACAAGGTAAATTTAAATGTTGGGGGGAATATTTTACATGCCAACCAAACTGAGTCGTCGCGACTTTATCCGCCTTTGTGCAGGGTCAGCTGCGGCTATATCTCTATCAGGGTACTTGGCACCCTTTATGGCTGAGGCTGTAGCGGCCGGAGCGCCACCTGTAATTTGGTTACAGGGAGCCAGTTGTACCGGGTGTTCTATCTCGCTGCTGAATACCGTTCACCCGGACATTCAGGAAGTATTACTGAATACTATCAGTCTGAGGTATCATCCCAATATTTCTGCCGCTGCCGGTGATCTGGCAATCAAAGACGCCATCTACAAAGTAGCGGAAGATAACCCAAAAGGGTTCTTCCTGGTTGTGGAAGGATCAGTACCGACTGGTGCAGACGGATTATATTGTATGGTGGGAGAAGAGAATGGCAAACCCATTCCTTTCATGAAACTCGTTCAGGATATAGGCAGCCAGGCTCAGGCTATTTTGAATTTTGGAACCTGTTCTGCTTTTGGTGGTATTCCTGCTACTCCGCCTAATCCGACTGACTGTAAACCCGTTGGCGACATAGTGAAGAATGTACCAATCATAAATGTGCCCGGCTGTCCGCCGCATCCTGATTGGATGGTCGGTACTATTGCACATGTCCTGCTCTATAATGATATTCCTGAGCTAGATACCTTTGGAAGACCTAAAATGTTCTTTGAAAATATTATTCATGACAACTGTCCTCGCCGGCAGTATTTTGATAATGCTATTTTTGCCAAGAACTTCAGTGAACCCGGTTGCCTTCTGGAAATCGGATGTAAGGGACCAATTGCCCACTGCGATGCTACCACTCGCTTATGGAATGGCGGCGTAAACTGGTGTATTAAATCCGGTGCCCCGTGTATAGCGTGTACCGAACCGGAATTCCCGGGTTGGCCTATGTATGAAAGAATGCCGTCAATGCCAGTCGGTTCAGCTATCACTGCTACAGCAGATCAGGTTGGATTGGTGGTTGGAGGTGCGGCTGTAGTCGGAATCGCCGGTCACCTGGCTGGAAATGTTTTAACCGGCCGGATTGGTCCTAAAAAAGCCGAGAAAGAAGGTGACGAATAATGCCGCAAAAGATTATTGTCGATCCTGTAACCAGAATTGAAGGTCATCTGAAAGTTGAGGTCGAGGTTGAAGGCGGAGTAGTCGTAGATGCCAGATGCAGTGGAACCTTATTCAGAGGTCTGGAATTAATAATGAAACAAAGAGACCCCAGAGATGCCCAGCAGATAATGCAGAGGATTTGCGGGGTATGCCCCACTGGTCATGCCACTGCGGGTACTTTGGCTCTTGATGATGCTTTTGGAATCCAACCTCCTCCCAACGGACGAATTATTAGAAATCTGATTTTGGGTGCCAACTTTATACAGTCACATATACTTCATTTTTTCCATCTTGCTGCTCTGGATTATGTCAAGGGACCTGATGTTCCGCCCTTCATTCCCCGTTATGAAGCTGATTATCGCTTACCTGACGATGTAAATAAAGCGGCTGTGGACAACTATCTGGAAGCTCTGAATATGCGCCGCAAGGCTCAGGAGATGTTGGCTATATGGGGTGGCAGAATGCCGCACGTACAGGCTATTGTACCTGGTGGTGTTACTGAGGTACCCGATACCCAAAAGATTTTCGAGTTCAAAACTCGTCTGGCAGAATTAATAAGTTTTGTAGATAACGTTTATGTCCCTACAGTTAAAGCGGTGGCCGAGGTTTACTCAGATTGGTTTGATATCGGCCGTGGCTGCATGAACATGATGGCCTATGGAGGAATGCCTTTAGAGGAAGGTTTGGATCATGTAAAGAAGAAAAAATTCTTCCCGGCAGGAGTCTATGTGCGTGGCCAGTTTAAAGCCCTGGAGCCTGATAAGATTGCTGAAGAAGTTAAGTATTCCTGGTTTAAGGATGATACCGGAGGAAATCAGCCTACTGATGCGGTAATCGTACCTGATCCCACCAAGAAAGATGCCTATTCTTACCTCAAGGCTCCGCGTTATAACGGCGAAGCTATGGAGGTTGGACCTCTGGCCAGACAATGGGTTGCCAAACAAAAGGATGTGGCTGCGCTGGGAGATAAAGCTTTCTCAGTTATGGGCCGCCATTTTGCCCGGGCAATTGAGTGCTCGGCGGTAGCTCATGCCATGGATGAATGGGTTATGCAGGTTGAACCGGGTAAACCGGTTTGCACTCCACATGAGGTGCCGGCATCTGCACAGGGCATGGGTTTATGTGAAGCTGCTCGCGGAGCATTGGGACACTGGCACAAGATCGAACATCATAGAACCGCTGTTCTTAATGCGGTAGTACCGACTACCTGGAATGCCTCGCCCCGGGATGGAAAAGGAACTCCTGGACCGATGGAACAGGCTATTATCGGCACTCCTATAAAGGATCCCAACAATCCTGTGGAGATAGTCAGAATTATCAGATCATTCGATCCCTGCTTTGGTTGTGCTATTCATCTTATGACTCCTGACAAGAAGACTATCAGCCAGTTCGCAATCAATTAGGGGGTGGAATGATGAAAAAAGCGATGGAGAATAGACATTCCGCCTGGATCAGAATCTGCCACTGGATTAATATGATTTCGATTACTTTGCTGATCCTGACCGGATTCTATATTCATGCACCACTGTCCTTCAGGTTATTTCACAATATGGATAATCCCAGAATGCTGCACTTTTGCATGGCCTATGTGTTATGTGCAGGCGTAGTATTAAGGCTTTATTATGCCTTTGCTACCGGAGACTGGAGAAATATAATTTTTGATGTAAAAACAGATTTTAAAAAATTGCCCAGCATGATAAAATACTATACATTTTTAGCTAAAGAGCATCCTTATTATGGTAAATACAATCCTGGGCAAAAGGCAATGTATACCGGCGTTTTCGTTATGGCCATTATCCAGATTATAACTGGTTTTATCATGTATATGCCCAATACCTTTATGGGTTTGGGAGGATTACTGGGCGGCCTTATAGCGGTTAGAGTAATCCACTATGTTATAAATTGGGTACTTGTGCTATGTATAGTGGCTCATGTCTACCTGGATATCTCTGAAGGAATACCTGTTCTGAAATCCATGTTTACCGGTAAGATACCGGCTGATTTTGATCATGGAGTACACGGTGTATTTGACGAACCGGTTGTGCATGGGGAAGATAAAGGTGTCAGCATCTAAGAATTATTAGACATGGTCAAGGAGGATGGCTTTGAAGAGTATTATGGTAGTGGGTATCGGCAATTACATACTCCAGGACGAGGGAGTGGGAGTACATGTGATTAATCGTCTCATGGAAATGAATCTTCCTCCCCAGGTAAGTCTGGTTGATGGCGGTACCCACAGCTATGACCTGGTAGATTTCTTTTGTCAGGCGGATACGGTAATCGTAGTAGACGCTCTTAAGGCCGGAGGAGAACCTGGTACACTTTACCGGGCTCCTCTGGAAGAGCTGGGATTAAAACCGGATGATAATTATACATCTCTTCATCAGATGCATTTTATAGAAGCTGTACAAATGGTTAATCTGCTGGGATATCATCCTCAAATAATTGTTTTTGGGGTGGAACCGAAAGTGATTGACTGGGGTATGGAATTAACTCCTGAAGTTGCTGCGCGGGTTCCGCGCTTGGCCGAGTTGATAAAAGATGAAATACAAAATGTAATAGCCAGTAACTAGATTTGGATGCGGCATATTGGCCCTTAATTCCAAAGTTCCAAATTTATACGAAGCAGGTATGAGAATGCAGGCAAATATTGCCGGTTATCAAATTAAAATACAAGGTATTGTACAAGGGGTGGGGTTTAGACCACATGTCTACCGCCTGGCCCACGAGTATGAACTTAAGGGCTGGGTATTGAATTCATCAGCCGGAGTTCTGATTGAGGCGGAGGGTAATATTGATAATCTTAATCAGTTTGCCCGGAGGCTTGTGGATGATCCTCCCCCTATGGCTATTATTAGAAGTTGTCAGATTTCATCTATAGAACCCCGGGGCTGTCAGGATTTTACCATCAGGCAAAGTGATAATCAGGACGAAAAGACAGTCATGATATCACCTGACATCGCTACTTGCGCGGATTGCAAGCGAGAGGTACTGGATCCGCACAACCGTCGCTATGGTTATCCTTTTACCAATTGTACTAATTGCGGACCCAGATTTACCATAATAAAAGATGTTCCTTATGATCGGGCCATGACTACCATGGCTCCCTTTATTATGTGCCCGACCTGTCAGCAGGAATATGATAATCCCCTGCATCGCCGTTTTCATGCTCAGCCTAATGCCTGTCCGGTTTGCGGGCCTCATACCAGTTTGCTAAACCGGCGGGGCGAAGTGGTAGGGGAGAGTCCGCTTGACCTGCTCAAACAGGGCAATATAATTGCGGTTAAGGGTTTGGGCGGATTTCACCTGGCCGTTGATGCAACTAACGCCCAGGCCATAAAAACACTGCGGCAGCGTAAACAACGGGATGCCAAGCCATTTGCGATAATGACCAGAAATCTGCAGGCGGCGCAACGGTTCTGTATGATCAGCGAGGTGGAAGAAAAATGGTTGACCTCACCTCAAGCACCCATTGTTATCCTGGCGGCCAAAGATGATAGTATATTGCCGAAAGAGGTTATTCACCCCGGTATAAATACTTTGGGAGTGATGCTGCCTTATACCCCGTTACATTATTTATTATTTGATCAGGAACTGGAAATCTTAATTATGACCAGTGCCAATATCAGCGATGACCCGCTTATCACCAGCAACAAAGAAGCCTTGGAGAAACTGGCTGCTATTGCCGACTACTTCCTGGTGCATAATCGTGAGATCTATAATCCGTGTGATGATTCAGTACTAAGAATAACTTCTCTCAATACTCCGCAGTACCTGAGAAGGGCCAGAGGGTTTGTGCCTCAAGGCATTAAAATACCGGTCAGTTCTGAACCTGTTCTGGCGGTTGGCGGGGAAATGAAAAACACCTTTTGTATTACCAGACAGGGAGAGGCTTTTTTAAGCCAGCACTGGGGGGATTTGAACCATTACCGCAATTACTCCAATTTCCTACATGGCATCGAACGCTTTAAAGCCATGCTGGCAGTCGAGCCCCGGGTTATTGTACATGACCTGCATCCCGATTATCAGACCACCCGCTGGGCCAAAAACCAGGCCGATTTCAGAAAAATAGGAGTTCAACATCATTGGGCTCATATGGCTTCAGCCCTGGCCGATAATGGCCTGGAAGGTGAGACGCTGGGTCTTGTTTGTGACGGCACCGGGTGGGGTACCGACGGCGCCGTATGGGGGTGTGAGGTACTCAGAGGGGACTATAGGCGTTTTTCCCGCCTGGCGCATCTTAAATACCTGCCTTTACCGGGGGGCGATGTGACAGCGCGTAAACCCTATCGTATGGCTTTGGTATATTTGATGATGGCTCTGGGAGAAAAAGGTTTATCAATTGCTGATAAATATCTGCCGGCCTTGCCGGTTCCGGAAAAAGAATTATTGACCGGCAGTTTACAGAAAAAACCTTCCCGGGAAGTGCAGACTTCCTCCTGCGGTCGTTTGTTTGATGCGGTGTCCGCCTTGCTGGGAATATGTTCGTTGAACAATTATGAAGGCCAGGCGGCGATTGAGCTGGAAGATCTGGCCGATCCCAACCAGACCGGTTATTATGATTACCTTATTAGTAGAGAAGAAAATATGTGGATAATGGATGTTTTTCCGATGTGGCGGCAATTAGTCACGGAGATAACGAAAGGTTGCCCCGTCTCCGCCATGGCGCAGAAATTTCACCTGACCTTAATCCAAATGTTCAGCGAAATGTTGATAAAAGTACGGGATGAAACCGGACTAAACAGAGTAGTCCTGAGTGGTGGAGTTTTTCATAATCAGATTCTGCTGACCGGGTTAATGCAAAACCTGACCAGCCAGGATTTTTCTGTTTACCAGCACCAGCAGGTTCCCCCCGGGGACGGAGGAATATCGCTGGGGCAGGCAATTATAGCGAGTGAGGTGAATGCCTGATGTGTTTGGGAGTACCTGGTAAAGTGGTTAATTTACTCGAATATAATACAGCTACCGTAGATGTCAATGGCAACCAGGTGGATATAAGTGTGAGATTAACTCCTGAGGTTAAGGTGGGAGATTACGTACTGATTCATGCCGGATTCGCCATGGAAATAATTGATGAAACAGTGGCGGAGGAAACCATGTATTGGTTAAAGGAGCTGCAACCTGATGAGCTGTGATACTACCTATATTGATTACTTATTAAAGGAAATACAGCGGGAAGAGCGGCCGGTGGCCTTTATGGAAGTTTGCGGTACCCATACCATGGCCATTGCCAAGAGTGGTATTCGCAATTTATTGCCTCCCGGCTTTAAGCTTCTTTCCGGTCCCGGCTGTCCGGTATGTGTTACTGCTCAGGGGGATATAGATGCAGTCATAGAATTAGTGAGGCAGCCGCAGATCACCCTGGTTACCTTCGGAGACATGATGAGGGTACCCGGTACGCATAGTTCCTTACAGGAAGAACGCAGCCGCGGTGCCGATATTCGGATAGCTTATTCGCCCCTTGATGCGCTGGAGATAGCTCGTAAAAATCCTGACCGGGAAGTCGTTTTCCTGGGGATAGGATTCGAAACCACGGCGCCAGCCGTAGGTATTACGGTTGAACAGGCTGCCGCTGAGCATTTATCCAATTTTGCGGTTTTCTCTTTACATAAGCTGGTGCCGCCGGCCTTGGAAGTTATTTTTTCCGATCCGGACATAAAAGTGGACGGCTTGATTTGTCCCGGTCATGTTTCGGCCGTAATAGGGATTGAACCGTATAGCGTTTTAGCTGAAAAGTATCATAAACCCTGTGTGATAACCGGTTTTGAAACTAAGGATATCCTGGAGGGCCTGGTAATGCTGTTGAGGCAACTGCACCGTAATCGTGCCGTGGCTGAAATTCAGTACCGCCGGGTAGTGAAAAATGCGGGCAATAAAGTAGCCCGGGAAACCTTGAAACGGGTATTTAAACCTACCGATGCCCGCTGGAGAGGGTTAGGGCTGATTCCTGCCAGCGGACTGGAATTACAGGAGGAGTATCGGGAATTTGATGCCCGCTGCAGATTTGCAATTCCTTATATTGAAGATATACCGATCAAAGGTTGTGCCTGCGGGGATGTATTGACCGGCAAGATTACTCCCCATGATTGTCTGCTTTTCGGTAAAGCCTGTACTCCGCTGCGCCCGGTTGGACCTTGCATGGTCTCGCATGAAGGAGCCTGTGCGGCTTATTACTGGTATACTCCATTGAAGGGAAGAGATTAAATGAGTACTGATCGCGTATTAATGGCACATGGAAGTGGCGGACTCATGAGCCAGCAGCTGATTGATGAAGTATTTAAAAAGGCTTGGAATAATTCTTACCTGGACCCCATGATGGATGGGGCCTTATTTGAAGTATCACCTGGAAGAATGGCCATGTCCACGGATTCATTTGTTATTACTCCGGTTTTCTTTCCGGGAGGAGACATAGGCAAGCTGGCTATATGCGGTACGGTTAACGATCTGGTAGCGTGCGGTGCCACTCCATTATACATGTCGACCGCTTTTATCATAGAGGAAGGTTTGCTTTTATCTGACCTGAAAAAGATAGCCGAATCTATGGCGGCCACCGCCCAAAAAGCCGGAGTGAAGCTGGTAACCGGAGATACCAAGGTGGTCGAAAAGGGCAGTGCGGACGGTTTATTCATTAATACTACCGGAATCGGTGTTATACCTTCCGGCATTGATTACCGGCCGGCCTGTATCAAGCCCGGAGACCGGATTATTGTAACTGGGAATATGGGTGACCACGGTTTGGCTATTCTGGCTAAACGGGAAGGTTTAAGTTTTTCCACCCCGGCGGTGAGTGACTGTGCCCCTCTTTATCAAATCGGGCGAACCCTGCAGAAATATGGGGCCGATGTCAGGTGTATGCGTGATCCCACCCGGGGTGGCCTGGCCACGGTATTAAATGAACTGGCAGACCAGGCCGGTGTGGGTATACTCGTAAAAGAAAGGGAAATACCGGTATCCCCGGTGGTGCAGGGAGCTTGTGATATGTTGGGATTGGACCCGCTCTATATGGCTAATGAAGGCAAGATGGTTATATTTACAGCCCCGGCCCAAGCCCAGGAGGTACTGAAGGACTTACAAGCTCTGCCGGAAGCCAGAGATGCGGCTATTATCGGGGAAGTAATACCTGAACCAAGGGATATGGTGTTGATTGAGACTGAACTGGGTGCCCAGCGTATCATAGGGATGTTGGAAGGGGAGCATGTACCCCGAATATGTTAAAATAATGATCCTCTAATACGTAATTTAGGCGGGAAACAATTCCCGTCTATTTTATTAGTACCAAAATACTGTTCTTGTCATTCTGAACGCAGTGAAGAATCTTGCCGGTATTGATGATTAACAAGGGAAGGATCCTTCGTTAACCTTCAGGATGACGCATTTTCATAAGTGGTTGCGGCATGCAGCCATGGATGGTTAGTAGGGGAATGGCCGTAGAAAAAAATACTGCCCGCCTGCAGGCAACAAGCGGGCTGAAAGAAGATTGGGAGAATATGTTAAAACCACTATGGTTTTAAACCGTATTTAATTTATTGGCAAACTTATGTTAAATAAGAAAGTCGTGGCCTTGAAAAGGTCACGACCAGATGCCTTATATACTTTATAAGTCATCCAGTTCTCCTTTCCAAATCACGGGAGGTATAGCTGTTTCCGGCTACACCCAAAGGCTGCGTTCCTTAGTAATAACCGTAGGAACACCAGCTCGGAGAATTAGTATGTTATTTTAAAAACAATAAAGGGACAGGTGTTTCGAAAGAAAGCACACCTCTCCCTTATATGCAAAACTGAGATTGCTCCTTTCCAAATCACGGGAGGCACAGACGTTTCCCTCTATACCCAGGTTTTGAAACCATAGTATTATCCACCGTAGGATTTCAAAACTCGGAGACTATTAGGTTGTTTTGTTAAAAATACCATAAAATGCTCATAAAAGCAACATTAATTAACATTGGAAATTCAAAAAACCCAATTGAAAAATATTATAAGATTGCTGTTAACCTCACCAAAATTATTAACGATAATAAATATGTAACATAGAAAGGGGGACAGCTGCTCTGGCCTTTGCGGTCGAGTGGCGTGATATGAAATTATTTATTCTTAATGGTGCGGCTGCTTCCGGTAAGACTTCATTAATGGATTATCTGCTGCTTAATGATGCGGATTTTCTCGAGCGGATCGTTTCTTTTACCACCCGGCCACCCAGAAAAAATGAACTTGATAAACGCGATTATTATTTTATTTCCAATGAGCAATATCTTCAATACCGGTTGAACCGGAACATTGTTGAAGAGGTAACCTATATGGATAATCGCTATGGAGTCACCAATGATGAATTAACCCGGGTTAATAATACCAATAAGAATGGCCTGGCCATTATGAACACTGAAGGAATAAGGGCTTTCAAAAAAAGTCTTGGTGCTCAGAACGTGGTCAGCATCTTTATCCATCGCGACTTAAAAGAAATCATAAATTCCATAATGGGCCGGGAATCGAGTGAAAAGGAAAAACGGGCACGGATAGAACTGGCCAAAATTGAGATGCTGGATATGAATAGTTGTGATTATGTGGTCTATAATATTGGTTCACTGGCCGAGGCTTATGATCAACTGCTGAATATTATTAAAAAAGAGATAAATGCCAGGCCCATAAACATGGAAATTAAGCCGGGGGAAAGATACCGGCATTTTAAGGGTGATGTTTACGAAATAATCACTACCGCTCTCTATACTGAAAATTTTTGCCCTCTGGTAGTCTACAAAGACATCAATACCGGTATAGACTATGCACGTCCCTATGAGCTTTTCTGCGGTAAAAAGGAATTAAAAACGGAAAACCGAATCGTTAACCGCTTTGAGCTGGTTAAAGAATAGTGTAATGGAGATGTATGGCAGTTTAATGGGCAGTTGTTATAAGCTGTCCTCAGACTGTCAAAAAAATGCCCATACCCCAGAGCTATGATATTTTATTACTCCTGATCCATATCTTCATTTTTTCTGCTTCCTTAATCAATTCCTCGCGAAAATCAGGATGGGCGATATTTATCAAGGCTTCAGCTCTTTGCCAGGTAGTTTGACCTTTCATCAAAGCCTTGCCATATTCGGTAACTACGTAGAAATTTGCAGCCCGGTGGCTGGATACGGCACCGCCGGGGGTGATAATTGGTTTGATACGTGATTCCAATTTCCCGCTTTTGTTTACTACCGTCGAAGTAAGACAAACGAATCCCTTGCCACCTTCAGATTTATAGGAACCCAATATATAGTCTAACTGACCGCCGGTACCTGAAATTTGTCTGGTTCCCGCTGATTCGGCGCAAGCCTGTCCATAGAGGTCGATCTCAATGGCATTATTGATGGCTACCACTTTATTATTCCGGGCTATTATGTAAGGGTCATTAGTATAGTCTACCGGATACAGGGCGCAGGCCGGATTCTCATCCAGAAAATCATAAAGTTTGCTGCTGCCCATGGCGAAGGTATATACCATTTTACGCTTATCAATCTGTTTACGGCGCCCGGTCAGGCGTCCTGCTTCATACATGTCAACAAATGAATCAACCAGCATTTCTGTATGTACGCCCAGGTCCTTAAGGTCGGATTGGGCGATCATGCTTCCAATAGCATTAGGCATTGCGCCGATGCCCAACTGCAAACAGGCGCCGTCCTCAATTTCTTTCAGCACCAGCCGGGCTATTTTTTGGTCTGTCTCCGAAAAGGGGGTCTCTGGAAGCTCAAGCAGCGGCCTGTTATCGCCCTCAACAATATAGTCGATGTCAGATATATGAAGGGATTCTCTTGATCCCCCGAGACATTTTGGGACGGAGGTATTTACTTCAGCAATGGTAATACGTGCAACATCACAGATGGCCGGGGTCATAGAGCTGGATGTACCCAGGTTAAAGTAGCCATGTTTGTCCATCGGAGTAACTTTGATAAAAGCTACATCGACCGGCACATGACCTCTTTCGTAATAGGCAGGTGTTTCATGGTAAAGCATGGGCATGAAATAACAAAGCCCTTGATCGTGCAATTTGCGGCTGGCCGCACTGAAATGCCAATCATTATAAATAAAATGTTCCTTGTTCGGATCGGCCAATACTGCCTGGGGTTGAAAAGGGCAGGTAGTAGTAATTATATTAACATTAGTTAATTCATCTTTACGTTTAGCCAGGGCCTCATCGAGAAAGGCGGAAGCCATCATAAATTCACCATAGTTCACCGTATCCCCGGACTTAACTACTTTAACGGCCTCATCCGCTGTTACGAGTTTCCTTTGGTATTCTTCCTTATAATCCACCGATATAATTCCTCCCAACGTAATTTATGGGTATAAAAGCCTTACAAGTAATCAAATGTAAGGCATGGCATTTTTATTCCCATAACGACATAATTCGGAATTATATCATAAAATCCTTTAATTGGATTAATTTTTATATAATACTATTAAATGTAACTTATTTGCTGCAAGGGAAAATAGAATAGTTAACAAACTGCCTTTTGGTGATACTCATCAGTGTTCAAGAGCCTTTCAGCCAGGATCGCATTTTGTATTTCCACTATCAATAAATCTATCCCATATTCCAGGCCGGAAGCTCTTATTTTAAAATAGTCGCTTTCCGGAAAAGGCTGTACTCTATCATAAGCTAATCCATAGGCATTGTTTTTAATGCTGACCAATCTGTTTAGAATATCAATATTATCCATTATTTCTACCTCCTTGGTTTGAACATACAAAAAAGAACGAAGGGCGGCCGCTTTACCGCCGCCCTTTGCATTAAGTAAAGAGGTAATTAGGGGAATTTAGTAAGTTGTTAAGAAATTTTGTTGGTTTTAACCCAGATTTTCATCTTTTCCGCCTCTTTTATCAGTTCATCCCGAAACTGGGGATGGGCGATGTTAATTAACGCTTCAGCTCGTTTCCAGGTTGATTCACCTTTGAGCATGGCCTTGCCATATTCGGTAACCACGTAGAAATTCACCGTACGGGGATCTGTCACCGTTCCGCCCAAAGTAATGGTAGGCTTAATGCGGGATTCCAGCTCACCATTCTTTCCCTCAATCGTCGAGCTGAGACAAATGAATCCTTTGCCACCTTCAGACTTATAAGAACCAAAAATGTAATCAAACTGTCCCCCGGTACCGGAGATTTGCCTGGTACCGGATGATTCGGCACAGGCCTGGCCATATAAATCTATTTCAATGGCGTTGTTAATGGCTACTACTTTTTTATTACGGGCTATAATATAAGGATCATTAGTATAATTTACCGGATAAGCAGCACAGGCCGGATTATCATTCATGAAATCGTAAAGCTTATTACTGCCCATGGCGAAGGTGTAAACCATTTTACATTGGTCAATCTGCTTGCGGCGCCCGTTAAGACGGCCGGCTTCATACATATCAACAAATGAATCTACCAGCATTTCCGTATGTGCACCGAGATCTTTAAGGTCTGATTTAGCAATCATTGCTCCGATAGCATTAGGCATAGCACCGATTCCGAGCTGCAAACAGGCACCGTCTTCTATCTCTTCCAATACCAGCTCCGCCACTTTATTATCCACATCTGAAATGGGAACCTCGGGAAGCTGTAAAAGCGGTTCATTATGGCCTTCCACGATGAAGTCTATATCAGAGATATGAATTGATTCACGTATTCCCCCTAAACATTTGGGAACGGACGTGTTTACTTCGGCAATTATGATCCGGGCTGCATCACAGAAGGCTGGGGTCATTGAACATGATGTTCCATGATTAAAATAGCCATGTTCATCCATAGGAGCAACTTTTATAAAAGCAACATCGATAGGTACATAACCTCTTTCATAAAAAGTTGGCGCTTCATGATATACCAAGGGCATGTAATAGCAAAGACCCAAGTCATGCAGTTTGCGGCTGGCTGCACTGAAATGCCAGTCGTTATAAATAAAGTGTTCTTTATGAGGGTCGGCTAATACTGCCTTGGGTTGAAAAGGGCAGGTGGTTGTGATTATTTTAACATTGGTCAGTTCATCTTTACGTTTAGCCAGCGCTTCATCCAGAAGTGCTGAGACCATCATAAATTCGCCATAGTTTATCGTATCTCCTGATTTAACCACCTGGACCGCTTTATCGGCCGTAGTCAGTTTGCTTTGGTATTCTTCCATATAATTCATAGATATTATTCCTCCTACCTGATTTGTGGGGGAAAATACTTGTTTAGCTCCTGAGCAAGTCTCCCGCTATTACTATGCGCTGCACTTCAGCGGTACCTTCAAATATCTGGAATATCTTGGCGTCACGCATGTATTTTTCAACCGGATAATCTTTGGTATATCCATATCCACCAAAAATCTGTACTGCTTCCAATGCACAGAACATGGCGGTGTCACCGGCAAAACATTTGGCGAGTGAAGCCGCTTTGCTGAATCTTGGTACATTCATATCCTGTAAAGAGGAGGCTTCCAGGTATAGCAGACGTGAAGCTTCGATTTTCATTGCCATGTCAGCCATTTTAAACTGAATGGCCTGGAAGGAGGAAATGGGTTTGCCAAACTGAGTTCTTTCCTTGGCATAGGCGAGAGAAGCATCAAGGCAGGATTGGGCCACACCGGTGGCCATAGCGCCGATGCTTGCTCTGGAAAGGTCCAGAGTTTTCATAATGATGTAGAACCCTTGTCCTTCAGAACCCAGCAAATTCTTGGCCGGTACCCTGACATCTTCAAATATAACCGAGGTGGTATTGGAGTTTCTGATTCCCAGTTTATCTTCCTCCGGTCCTATAGTTATTCCCGGAGTATTGCGGTCAATCATAAACGCACACATGCCCTTTGGGCCCAGCTTCTTATCCAAGGTGGCCATTAAAGTATAGACTCCGGCGGTTCCACCGTTACTTATAAATTGCTTGGTCCCGTTTATGATATAATCATCGCCGTCTTTTACGCAACGGGTGGCAATGCCCCCCGCATCAGAACCGGCCCCGGGCTCGGTCAGACAAAAAGCGGCCAGGGCGCCTTCATTCAACATGCCATAGAACCATTTCTTTTGCTCGTGGTCGGCCGCTATCAATACCGGATCGGCAGCCAGCAGGGTACTGGCGACCATAATAGTACCTACACCGGCGTCTCCATGACAGATTTCTTCGGCTACTATATTTTGAGCTACATGATCAAGACCGGCTCCGCCATATTCTTCCGGCACTCCTATAGTCATCAGACCAACTTCATGCATTTTTTTGATACAATCAGCCGGATAAATATGATTTTTATCCCAGTCTGACGCATAAGGAGCAATCTCATTGTCGGAAAAATCCCGGGCCATTTTGCGCATCATTTCTTGTTCTTCACTTAAACGAAAATCCATGATTATAACCCTCCCATATTCTATTTACTATATGTCCCTGGTCCACAGAGAACACATGGCCGGGCCGCCGCCCACACATAATGAAGCTCCGCCAATGGTTTTGCCTTGTTTCTCCAGTTCGTAATAGAGTGAGACTATTATTCTCAATCCGGTACAGCCCACGGGATGGCCCAAAGCAATTCCGGAACCGTTAAGGTTACACTTGTTCAGGTCCAGGTCAATGTTAAAGTCTTCTTTTAATTTACGACCTACCCCGAGAAACTGAGCGGCAAAGGCTTCATTGAGTTCCCAGTACTCGACGTCGTCCCATTTCATACCTGCTTCTTTCAGACACTTGGGGATGGCTACCGCCGGGCCTACCCCCATAATTTCAGGAGCTACGCCTTCTGCACAGATGTTTATGAGTTTCATGAGCGGTTTTAGCCCCAGCTCAGTTGCTTTCTTTTTGGACATAATGATAACGGCAGCGGCGGCGTCGTTGATGCCGGAAGCATTTGCCGCTGTTACTACCCCGCCTTTCTTAAACGCGGGAGGCAGTTTGGCCATGCTTTCCAGACTGGCATCCGGAATCATATGCTCATCAGTTTCATAATAAGTGGTAGCTTTTTTGGTCTTAATCTCAACCGGAACGATCTCACGCTTGAAGGTTCCGTCTTGAACTGCCCGGGTGGCGCGCTGATGACTCATAAGGGCCAATTCGTCACATTCTTCCCGGGTGATGCCATATTTTTCAGCGATGTTTTCAGCTGTAAGGCCCATATGTCCGGGTACCAGCGAATCAAACAGTCCGTCGTGAATCATGGAGTCTTCAATCGTACCCTGATTCATCCGGTAGCCCATTCTGGCTTTAGGAATCATGTAAGGTGCATTGGTCATGCTTTCGGTACCGATTACCAGTGCTATATCGGTTTTACCCAAAATAATATGATTGATAGCAATGTCTAGGGCGCGCATGCCCGAGGCACAGTTTTGGTTGACATTACAGGCATTGCTCCTCACCGGGAGACCCAGAGCCATACCAACTTGACGGGCGGGAAGAGAGCCCTGCATATGGGGATAAACTTCACCCATAACTATTTCGTCGATTAGATCAGCACTGATACCGGCTCTTTCAATAGCACCTTTGCCGGCGTTTATAGCCAATTGCTTACCAGATATATCTTTCAAACTGCCCATAAATTTCCCAATCGCTGTTCTACAGGCACTTACGATTACAACTTCATTCAATTCCATTATGAACCCCCCAATTTTGTATTTTAAAATTCTATTTAGCTTGGAAAACCGGTTTGCGTTTTTCCAGAAAAGCTTTCATTCCTTCTTTTTGGTCCATAGTTGAAGAACACATTCCGAACATATCCGATTCGATTCCCATGGATGTATCCAAATCAACCTGTATACCTCTTCCAATGGCATATTTGGCATAGCCTACGGCCAGGGGTGCCTTGGAAGAGATTTTTTGAGCCAGTTTTTTTGCTTGTTCCATTAGTTCCTGAGCCGGATAGATATGGTTAACTAAGCCCAGCCGATAAGCTTCGGCCGCATTAATGGTATCTCCGGTATAAATCAGTTCCTTGGCCCGGCCTTCTCCGATTAAGCGGGGCAGGCGCTGGGTTCCGCCGAAACCGGGTATTACACCAAGACCAACTTCCGGCTGACCGAACAGGGCATTTTCCGCGGCCAGCCTAATATCACAGGCCATGGCTAATTCACATCCACCCCCCAGGGCAAAACCGTTAATAGCTGCGATGACCGGCTTTTCCATGATTTCTATCATGCGAAGGGTTTTTTCCCCATAGTCGGAAAACTCCCGCCCCTGGGGTGCTGAAAGGGGCTGCATATAAGCAATGTCTGCCCCGGCTATAAAGGCCTTGCTGCCGGTTCCGGTAATTATAAGAGCGGAGATATTAGCATCTGACTGGACATCCTCGATAGCTTGTCTGATTTCTACCAGAGTAGCTTTATTGAGGGCATTAAGTGCAGCCGGACGGTTTATGAACAGGATTGCGAGGTTATCTTCCTTTTCCAGGATTATATTTTCATAAGCCATTATTTCTTTCCTCCCCACTTTGATAGAGGTAAATTAATTAATAATCGTAAAAGCCTTTGCCGGTTTTCATTCCGAGATGGCCGGCCCGTACTTTTTGTTTAAAGGCTAGTGAGGGACGGTATTTGGAATCACCAAATTCAGCCCAAAAGTATTCACAGACCATTAAGACCACATCGATACCGACCAAGTCGGCCAGGGCAAGAGGTCCCATAGGCATGCCTGCTCCGAGTTTCATAGCTTTGTCAATCTCAGCGGCGGGGGCAATACCTTCCTGGAAAGCGATAGCTGCTTCGTTCATATAGGGAATGAGTATACGATTGACAATAAAACCGGGGGATTCTTTAGCTTTAACCGGTTCTTTGCCGATTTTAGCGGCCAAATCAGCGGTGGCATCTACCACAGCGTCCGATGTCATGGCACCGGGAATAACTTCAACCAATTTCATAGCGGGGACCGGATTAAAGAAATGCATGCCGACCATTTTATCCGGACGGCTGGTTGCGGCCGCAATTTCAGTAATACTCAAAGCTGAAGTATTGCTGGCCAGGATGGCATCAGGCGGAAGGATCTCGTCCAATTCTTTGAATACCTTTTTCTTCAGGTCCATGTTTTCAATGATTGCTTCAATGACAATGTCGCAATCCTGAAAATCTTTTATATTTGTACCGGTAGTTAGAAGAGCAGAATATTTCGCGATGTCTTCAGCGGTCTTTTTACCCTTTTCTACCGCTTTACTCCATGATTTATTCATACTTTTGGTGGCTTTTTCTATTACTGGTGGGACGATATCGACCAGTATTACGTTATAACCAGCCTCAACGCTGACCTGTGCAATTCCTGCTCCCATAGTTCCGGCACCTAGTACACCAATTTTGGAAATGTTCATTATTTAACCTCCTTATCCGTATAAAACCGAGTATTAGTTGTGTTTAATCAGTAAATCGGCATCCCCCCTTCGGCGTCAATTTGATACACGTGAATGGAAGAGTATCTTACAATTGGGAATATAAGCAAAAAATGTACCAATATAAGGGAAATATAAAAAGAGGCGTAATAATGCGGTGCAGCAACGTTTTTGTTACTACACGCAGCAGGGAATGTGATCGAGCCGGTTATATCATTTTGGGAGACCGGGATTAAGATAAGTAGTGGGTGGTACAGATGGGAAAGGCGATTGGGAATATTCTCCTAATTTAGGAGACCATTCTCCTATTATGGTGTACCTATGGAAATGAATTTAATTCTCCAATCCATATTTATTTAATTTGCGATATAGAGCAGAACTGTGAATGCCCAATATTTTAGCAGTTTGGGTCTTATTGCCGCCCGCGCTTTTTAAAGCTTTAATAATAATTTGCTTTTCCACGCTTTCTATCGCTTCCGGCAGGGTTCTCTGGTGGTTAAAATAGGTGTTTTCCACCAGAGAGGGAAAGTTTTTAATAGTGAGACTATCTTCGCGATTCATATCAGCCAGGTTAATGGCTCGTTCTACCATATTCTCCAGTTCACGAACATTGCCCGGCCAGGAGTAACTCTGCAGCAGTTCCATGGCTTTATAAGAAATTTTGGATACATTCGTATTCAACTGATTGTTTATGCGTTTAATCAATTCCGAAACCAGTACCGGTATATCGCTGGTCCTTTTACGCAGGGGAGGAATACTAAGACGTACTACGTTTAATCTGTAATAAAGATCCTGACGAAACTCGCGATTTAACATCATCTGTTCCAGGTTACGGTTAGTAGCGGCTATTACCCGGACATTAATCGTGATAGGCCTGGTACCCCCTACACGCTCCACCATTTTTTCCTGGAGTACGGATAAGAGTTTGGTCTGCATGGTTAAAGGCATATCGCCAATTTCGTCCAGAAAGATAGTTCCATTGTGGGCTAATTCGAATTTACCCGGCTTTCCGCCTTTTTTGGCACCGGTAAAGGCGCCTTCCTCATAGCCAAAAAGTTCGGATTCAAGCAGATTTTCAGGCAGGGCGGCACAGTTTATGCGGACAAAAGGAGCCAGATGGCGACTGCTGGCATTATGGATAGCGTGGGCAAATAATTCTTTGCCGGTACCGCTTTCTCCCGTAATCAGGATAGTAGAAGTGGTCCTGGATAGTTGATAGGCCATGGACTTAGTTGCGATAAAATTTTGGTCCACCCCCATCAAATCCTCAAAGCGCCACTTGGCCCGGTAAGTCTGGCGAATTTCTTCCTTATAAATATTCAGTTCTTTCTCCGTATCCGATAATCTCTTCATAAAAATCTTGGCACCGGATACATCCAAAAATAGACTTTTAGTGATGGCGCCAATAATTTGCCCATCTTTATAGACGGGCAAACGGGTAATCACGGTATCTCGCCCGTTGATTCGCGCGACATCAGCCTCTACGATTTTGCCGGTTTTTAAAACTTCAGGCAGACCGGAATCAGGCAAAATATCGAGGATGTATTTTCCCACTACATCTTCCTTTTTTAGTTGCAGAATATCGAGATAGGTTTGGTTCATAGCCGTTATGAACCCATCTTTATCTACAATTACATATACCATATAGGGGCTTTCGATTAGGGCTTCGGAGATGGCCCGAAATTCTTTTTCGCTTTCCTGCATTTTCTTCATCAGTACCCGGGCACCGGACATATCGAGAAAAAGACTCTTGGCTATGGCGCCGATGATCTTTCCGTCTTTAACTATCGGCATGCGGGTCACAATAGTTTCACGGCCATTTATGGGCCAAATATCTGCTTTGTCCACCCGCCCGGTTTTTAGTATTTCAGGCAGATGGGAGTTGGGGGTGACATCCAGTATATAACGGCCTACCACCTCTTCCTTAGTTAATCCCAATTCATCCATGTAGGTCTGATTCATGGCGGTAATAATACCATCTTTGTCCACAATCACGTAAACCATGTGCGGACTCTCGATTAGAGCTTCGGAGGTTATGGCAAATTCCTTTTCCCGTTCCTGCAGTTTTTGCATTAATACGTGGGCCCCGGACATGTCCAGGAAGATACTCCGGCCTAAAGCTCCGATAACCTGCCCGTTTTTTAAAATGGGCATACGTGTTACCAGAGTATCCCGCCCTTTTAATTGCCAAATATCAGCTTTATCAATCCGCTTGGTACGCAGCACTTCCGGAAGTTCTGAATTGGGGACAATATCGGTAACATACTTTCCAATTACATCTTCCTTATCGAGTTCAAATATATCCAGGAAAGTCTGATTTATCATAGTAATAAAACCGCGGCTATTTACTACCACCAGAGCGGTATAGGAATTTTCCAGCAAGGCTTCCAGAATAGCGCTGTATTCTTTTTCCGTTTCCTCCAGTCGGTCCATAAGAACAGAAGCACCGGACATGTCAAGCAACAAGCTCTGACCTATAGCCCCAACAATTTTGCCTTTTTTAATTATCGGATAACGGGTGACCACAGTATCGCGGCCCATTATAGCCCATATATCTGCTTTATCGGTCCGTCCGGTTTTAAGCACTTCAGGGAGCTTCGAATTAGGAAGGATGCTTTTAACATACTGGCCAATTACATCTTCCTTGGTCATGCACAGAAGATCGAGAAAGGTCTGGTTCATAAAATCAATAAAGCCATTTTGATCTACGATTACTATAGCCATGTAGGGACTGTCCATTAGCGGTTCTATTAGCTCGTTAATTTCAAAATCATTTGATTTTACCATTTTGAACCGACCACCTCCCACAAAACAAATAAACAATATTTTCCTGTATAAACATATTTTGTATCCGAACATTAAAGTCCTTCAATGTGAATAAAGTATCAAATAACCATTTATTCTATAAAAAGGAAATTAATTAGGCTGCGACCTGCCCTGAGGCCCGCTCTCCTGACGTCGGGGCTGTAGGGCAGGCTGCGGATATGAGATATACTTAATTTTCATAAGTGGTTGTGTCCTTGGGGCATAGCTTGTTAATATGTAGATTAGACTACGATATTAAATGAACGGAGAAAATGCATGAGTATAGATAAGCTAACCCATATGATTGCAGCCGAAAGCGGGTTACCGGTTGGGAAAGTTGCCAATACGGTGGCATTGCTGGACGATGACAAGACTATTCCCTTTATTGCGCGTTATCGTAAGGAGGCAACCGGTGAACTGGACGAAGTCCAGATCCGCCGCATTGATGAGCTGCTTAAATTCTACCGTAATCTGGAACAAAGAAAAGAGGAAGTAATACGCCTTATTGAGGAACAAGGGCTACTTACGGAAGAAATCCGAGAAAAAATCAGGGCCGCCCGTAAGCCCAACCAAATAGAGGATATATATCGGCCTTTTCGCCCCAAACGCCGGACCCGGGCTTCGGCAGCCCGGGAACGCGGTCTCCAGGGTCTGGCTGATTACATAATAAAATGTTCAGAACAGGCTGAATTGTTGGTAGAAGCGGAAAAATACCTGAATGATGAAGTCTCGCCGGAAGAGGCCTTGCAGGGAGCACGGGATATTATTGCCGAACAGGTGGCCGATGATGCTGAAGTGCGTCAATCCAGCCGTGAAATAGGTTACAGGTCAGGAATTATTGTTACACATGCCCGGGAGCCGGAAAAGGATACGGTTTATTCCATGTATTACGATTACCGGGAACCGGTAAACCGCATTCCCTCACACCGTATCCTGGCGGTTAACCGGGGAGAAAAAGAAGAAATACTTAAGGTTCATATCGAAATGGATGAAGCATCGATTATCAGAATGATCGGCCGGAAGTATTGGGGTAAAGGCCAGGCGGCAGAGCAGGTCCGGCAGGCCATCGAAGATAGTTGGCAGCGCTTGCTGGCTCCGGCTATTGAACGCGACCTACGTAATAATTTGACTAATAAAGCCCATGAACAGGCTTTAACGGTTTTTTCAAAAAACCTGCGGGCCCTGCTGCTCCAATCGCCCGTCAGGGGCAAAACCATGCTGGGGATTGACCCGGCCTACCGTACCGGCTGCAAATGGGCCGTGATTGACCCTACCGGACGGGTACTTGAATTCGGAGTGTTTTATCCCAATCCGCCGCGCAATGATATCAAGGGAACTGAAGAAGTGCTGGCCCGGCTGGTGGAAAGCTACCATATTAATGCCATAGCCATTGGCAATGGCACCGGTTCCCGGGAAACCGAGCAGATGGTGGCTGCATTTATCAAGAAGTCTGAATATCCCGGGTTAGCTTATACCATCGTGAGTGAAGCCGGGGCCAGTGTCTATTCCGCTTCCGAACTGGCGGCCCGGGAATTTCCGGATCTGGATGTAGCGGAACGCAGTGCCATATCTATAGCGAGAAGGGTACAGGACCCGCTGGCGGAACTGGTGAAAATTGAACCGAAAAGTATCGGAGTGGGGCAATACCAGCATGATATCAATGCCCGGCGTTTGGATGAGAATCTGGCTGCGGTGGTGGAATCCGCGGTTAACTATGTAGGGGTTGATCTTAATACTGCTTCAGCCGCGCTGCTCTCCTATGTAGCAGGAGTAAACCATGCGGTAGCCAATAATATTGTCAAACACCGTGAAGCCAATGGACCGTTTATAAACCGTAAACAACTGTTAAAGGTCTCCAAATTGGGGCCCAAGGCGTATGAACAGGCAGCCGGATTCCTGCGCATCGGCGGGGGAGAAAATCCGTTGGATGATACTCCCATTCATCCTGAATCATATAATGTTTCCAAACGCTTACTGACTTATCTTCAAGTTGGGATTACGGACCTGGGGAGTGAAGAACTGCAGGCTAAAATCAAATCTTTGGATTTAGAAAAAACCGCCGAATATCTTGAGATAGGTCTGCCCACCTTGCGGGACATAGCGGACGCCCTGCAGCGTCCTGGCCGCGACCCCCGGGAAGATGTACCTCCTCCGGTTTTCCGTCAGGATGTACTGAGCATGGAAGACATTAGGACCGGAATGGAATTTGAAGGGGTAATAAGAAATGTAGTCGATTTTGGAGCCTTCGTGGACATAGGAGTCAAAGTTGATGGACTGGTACACATATCCGAAATGTCTGAGCATCGTATCAAACATCCGCTGGAAGTGGTTTCTATTGGCGATATAATTAAAGTACGGGTTTTAAGTGTAGATAAGGCTAAAAACAGGATAGCATTGAGTATGAAATAATTTAGCAGGGGTGTGAATAACAGCTCTTAAAACCCGGGGATTTTTTAGCCGAAAAACAAACCATTTTGTCAATATACCTATTTTGTATTGACAATAAAAATGTTTTATCTTATCATAATTATGTAAATAAATACATTTTAATCTATTAATGGTGGCTGAAAGAGAGACCATAGGGTAGCTCCGATGAGAACCAGTATTTTGGTGCCAAGATGTTTTGCTTAGCATAGAAATATTGGTTTTATTAATTTCTGAGAGTTTATCATAATTTAGCCTAATATACATAATGGAGGAATTTTCTTGGCTAATCAAATTAAACTGATACAGAAAAAAGATATTGATAGCAAAAATATACCTGTGCGTAAGCTGACTGATCAACAACGACGTCAGCTTCAACACGAATTTAAAATATATATGGAACAATACTTTAAAGATAAATTGGGAAAAGGTGTTGATTATACCAAAATCGTAATATGGGATGACATGTTGATAATCAGAGGTGAGGGTTTTTTAACTGCACCAGAGAAATATATCAATGAAACTCCTTCAGGAAGAGAGGTGGTTAGAGCAGCCCGTATGCAAGTGGTTAAACAACATGCACTTGATAACGTACCGTATTTTGAAAAAATGTTGCAAGCCAAGGTAATTCATCAGATTTATGATGTAGAACCGGAGAATGATTTTTGGATGCATGTTGCAGTCTTTGACCGGGTCTTAACTGAGCCGGTGGGCAATGACTAAAAAGGTTACAAAAAGTTAAACGGTAGTCTAATGAGAACCCTGTAAGGGGGCTCCGTAGAAGACCGATGTGTTATAGAGCGTTTTGGTGCGAATTAACTCATCGGTTTTTTTTATGTCCTGATTAGGGGGAGATATTAAACCGAGGATTGCAGAGAATCTTCAGGTTAATAAAGGGAGGTAATTTGTAATGGCTGACACAATGAAAGCTCTGGTTTATCGTGGCCCGGAGAAAATTGCTCTGGAGGATGTAGCTGTACCAAAAATTATTGAACCCGATGATGCTATTGTTAAAGTAACAACATCCACTATCTGCGGAACCGATATTCATATCTGGCATGGCGGAATGCCTGAAGTGGAGCCCGGAAGAATAATCGGTCATGAGTTTGTTGGTGAAGTGGTAGAAGTTGGTCCTGCCGTAAGAAATGCCAAAGTTGGGGACAAGGTAGCTGTTTCCTGTGTTACCCAGTGTGGTGAATGCTTCTATTGTGTGCGCGGTATTTATTCCCATTGCACAACCGGCAGTTGGATATTTGGTTACATGATTGATGGCTGCCAGGCAGAGTATGTACGGGTTCCTCATGCTAATTTGGGACTATTCGGTATTCCGGAAGGCTTGACGGAAGAGGATGTACTGTTTGTAGGCGACATTCTGTCCACCGGCTATTTTGGAGCTGAAAATGCTAAAATTGAACCTGGTGATGCAGTTGCAGTAATGGGCTGTGGCCCGGTTGGAATGTGTGCTATGACTACTGCCCGTTTATGGGGGCCTTCCAAGATTATTGCGGTTGATATCAACCAGGAACGGCTGGACTTCGCAGTCAAGACGGGTCTTGCCGATGTTTCAGTTAACCCGCTGAAAGTAGATAATGTTGGCGATGCAATCCGGGAAATGACCGAGGGCCGCGGTGCTGACAGAACTATTGAAGCCAATGGTTTTAAGGCAACTTTTGATATGGCCATAGATGCCGTTCGGCCAGGAGGTAATGTCTCCTTAATAGGCGTATTCGAAAAGCCCCAGGAACTGGCCATGAACACTTTATGGATCAAAAACATAAATATCAGCATGGGTCTGGTAAATGCCAACCGTATTCCTGAACTGATTAAGCTCATTCAGGCCGGCAAAATCAATACCAACTTCCTGTGCACACATCATGCTCCATTGAATGATATTCTTACCGGGTATGACGTTTTCGGAGGCAAAAAAGACGGGTGCCTCAAGTGGATAGTAACTCCTTATTTAAAATAGGTATCATATATCCCTGATCCTCATCAAGCTTATAATTGTTTTTCACTCTCTCAACAGGATTCATGTTCAAGCCAAAAAGCGCCTCTTTATGGGGTGCTTTTTGGTCTGTGGGGCTAATTCTCTCTCCCTTTGCATTGCCATAAGCACTTTTTATATTTGAGCATTTTTAGTATGATAATCGTAAGAACACGTTTGCGACCTTTATGCGGAGAAAGGAGTTTTTTAAATGGAAGCGGAAAAAGTATGCTATCAGTATATCTGTCCTAAATACCCTAACTGCAAACGGGCCCGCGGCAAGGGCTGCTGTATTGATTGTGAAGAGCCGCCTGAAGAGATAATTCGCGAAGGGGAGTGTACGGAAGAAAACGGTTTCCCATTTTTTAAAGAAGACTGATGATCAGGATTTGCGGCCTCTTGCATCATAAAAATCGATAATTACTATTAAAATCCCCCTCTTAACGGAAGGGGATTTTGCATTTTATGGTGCAGTAATTGCTTGATTTGGCAGGAAGTGCATCATCATTAAATAAATTTCCTATGGACTAATCGGCAGGCAATAGTTAGAATAATAAATAAACATATAGGATTACTTGGTATTGAAATCAAATAACTTACCTATGCTCAGGAGCTTCCGCCCCGGGGCTGGAATTTTAGTTGTTTCGGATTTATTATTGCGAATATCGAAAAAATATTTCTAATAACAGTTGGGGGAATAATTATGAACAGCTTTAACACCAGATTTTTTGTAGCAGATGATGTACTAGCTTTAGGGCTTAATGTGGCCTGCTTTATTGTGGAGGGGATAAATAATAAGGAAAGCACGCCTGAATTTGAGTCTTATCTGGAACAGGAAACTAATGGGCTATTAAGGGATTTAACTTCTGAAAAAATAAAGAATGATCCCATATTACAAGGATTTCGCCTGTTGCACCAAAGGGCTGATGTCTCAAACCGCAAAAACATTTCGGCAGCTGAAAATTTGTTAAAAATGCTGCTGAAACATGGGCAATTACCGCGCATCAATTTGTTGGTCGACATATATAACCTGGTTTCTGTTAAAACCCATTTGTCGCTGGGGGCGCATGATCTCCAAAAGCTCGGCGGCGATGTCCATTTAAAATTAACCACCGGCACCGAGCGATTCTGGCCCATTGGCACTAATGAGCTATCTCCGGTCAAACCCGGCGAATATGCATATGTTGATGATGACAACGATATTATCTGCCGCCTTGAGGTACGTCAGGTGGAAAAGACCAAGGTATTGCCGGATACCACAGCTTGTTTTTTCATAGTCCAGGGAAATCCCGCTACCAGCCCGGCCTGCCTGCAAGCTGCCTGTGCCGAACTGATTGAACTAATCACCCGATTCTGCGGCGGGCAGGAACGTATGCTGTATAAAACCTGGTAATCCACCTGTGTTATATTTTCAAGCGTCTAACACCGAATCTAACTTTCATTTTCCTTTGATGCTAGTTAATAGAAGCAAGGTGTTGGCATTTATAGGCAGTGATTTTCTGTGGGTATTCCTGCATTTATACCCATTATTTTTCTTATATGGTCCTCTTGGGAAGGATAGAGGTTGCAAGTTAGCGAAATCTCCATATCAGTATGAATTGTGGAGTGAGTTGCTATGCTTGCCGCTGTTAACCCTTTAGTAATAACCGGAATAGATGCCAGAGTGGTAAAAGTTGAGGTAGATCTAATGCTGGGGCTGCCCGGATCCGATATAGTTGGTTCAAAAAACGTTAGAAAGCATTCACTTTTATCGTGCTTGTTACAGACATCAATTCTATGAGCTTGTACTTACTCGCCGATCTTCTCCTTTGCTCTCAATCCTTTGTCAAGCCCTATTCTTTTGCTTGGTATATCCCGGGCAAGGAACTATCTATAATTTCCTCTTATCATCTTTGCGAAGCCAACAAAAAGAACGTCCCTCTGTTGGCTACATATATCACGCATCCACTGATCCAAACGTTCAAATCCTTGGTCTGTGTTGCTAAACTTCAGCAGCCTGGCCAGCTCTATCCCTCTGTAATCAAAGGCTCTTGCATAGTGGGTCTCTTTACCAATGTCAATTCCAACAACCAATGTCTCAATTTTGATTTGCGAAATCTTCTCGTTTTGTGTATTTTTCATATAAGGACGCCTCCTCAATCTCTTGTTTTGTGCCTTTCTGTCGCGGATCAGCACAATTCAATTGTATTGATGGGCGTCTCTTTTTTCAAAGATCGTTCTTAAGCTTTACAGGAATGCTCCTAATGACTAATCAAGTCCAGGTTTTCGTCCGCACCCCTGGTGGCTCTGGGAAACCGGTATATGCAATGGAAGCCTAATTTAATAATCAAGAAAATCTGCGGAACTGTCATTAGTAGTATTACGTACCAAGGAATATGAACCATGTATTTCCTCCAAATGGCCTATGATATTACGGGACAAGATAAATACATAATTCAACACATTATCCATATTTTCCTTTTATATTTATGGGCATTCAGGGAGCTAAAACGGGTATACGGAGCATTAACCCGTATATCTCGGAGAATCGACAGGAAATATCAAGAAATTAAATAGAATTCCGGCGAGAGTACACCAAATGACTGATTCTTATTTATTTTACTCACATACGTGAATACGCTTACGGCTCAAGTTGTTGCGATCTCCGTTAATGATTTTGATTAGTAGTTCCTATGGAAAAAGGAATGCCCTTCACTGATGCAACTAGCACATAACCTAGAACGATACCCGAAATTGGGAAATCAAAAAAATAAGGCAAAGCAGGTAGATATAAATAATTCCAAGCGAGACTCGGTTGAAAAGTTAGATACACAAGGGGGATACCTAATCCCAGAGCCATAACCCAATCATACTCAAAATTATCGGTTTTAGGTTTTCTGTGAAATCCTATTAGGCCTAATAAAACACCGATAAACATGGGGTGAACTGCTATTAGTAGTGAAAAGAGATGAATATTCAATTCCTGCTGCTTGTAAGTAAATTTAAAACCATAGTGGTACATAATGCCTACTAATAAGATAAAAACCAGATAACATAAAATGCGTATTATTTGTTTCACAAACTTACCTCCATCAACCAAAATACACCAAGGCGCAATAATTGCATTATTGTGCCTTGGTGCGTACAGTTAATTAGCTTGTTCTTTGTACAAGAGTATAAAACTCCCATGTATTACCGGCTCTAGTAATAGTTCCCCATGATTCTGCTTTTAAATGTGCACCTACTGCACACCCACTCTTTATCCACCACCAATAATCAGTATCGTCTGCGAACAAGGTATAAGTCGACCCGCTTATAGGGTTGTCAAATGATCTCAGGTCAGTTTTACCGGCCGTTATGTAAAAGGGACCTGTTTTATTGCTTGAATAGCTACCTGCTCCGTGTAGTTTTAAGATTAGTGAGTCTAAATAAAAACTACCATCGGCCTGTGTTAATTTTGAATAGGTGCGGGTAAACTTATAGACAGTTCCGTCGGGTATATCGTCATTATAAATACCAGTTTCATATGAGTAGTATGTTGTTTGATTTAAGGTGCCAGCCCCTACCATAGAACCATCAGCGTCATATGCTGGTATATCGTTACCATACTCAAGAGGTACAATAACCAATTCAGTCATTGAATTAGCCACAAAATCTTGTTGACGTTTACCCCCAATCAAAACTTCTTTAAGCTTTTGTGAGGTACATTTAACATCTTTAACAACCACTTTATACTGTTTCCCAGACTCATCTGTAATAATATCTCCACTAATATGAGCCTCAACTTTGATTGAAGGATCATCTGTTATACCATTAGCCATTCTTTCAGCGATTATCTTCTGGTCTTTAATCTCATCCGATTGAAATAACGTTCTTTCTTGTATTTGACTTGCACTTGCGCTCCCCATCATACCCGAAAGAAATACCACACCTAAAACTATACATAGTAATTTCCTGATTTTCATACAGTATCCTCCTTACGTTTTTCTCATTCAATAAGAGACCTCATGCCGACACGGAATTGTCATTCAACACCATTACGGAAATCGTTCTTATTTCCTATTTAAAACTTATATCTCGCGAGATAAATATTCACATTCTATTATCTATCCTTCTACTCCTTCACGAATTCGCAAGATACCACTTTTAGAACGTAAATACCCGATATCCTTACCTCAATACCCAAACATAATAGAAGTAAAACTGTTGTTTTATGTAAAGTAAAGTAAATTAATAATCACCAGTATTGATAATTAAATTGCCAATAATAATACGATTTTCAAGTGTACCCGGTTCAAAAGTCAGCCCTAAGTTAAATGAGAAAAATATCCCATGATATATTGTAGAAGAAAAGGTTAAGGATGTTCAGAAAACTGACGGAGAATTTGGCAGCTCAGATCAGATAAAATATTAATAAATTCCTCTAGTTATTCTTGTTTCAAAGGTATAAGTTTTTGAGTCTCTTTCTACGTTTGCAATCGCGTATATTCTTATTTTGTTTTACATATCCGATGGAATTAATAAAGTAATAACAATATTTTTATTGCTGAAGAATATTTTCAGAAAGAACCAATAGTGTACTGAATTATAGATGTGGTTAAATCTATTTATTCAGGAAGTTTATATTATCAAGGCACATAGTGCCCTAAGACAATTTTTAATTGTCCGTCACTTCCTATAATATCGTAGAAGGAGCGCTTATAATTTTTATAATTAATTATAAAGGTTTCATCTAAAAGAGGCATCTCGTAAGCCCCATAGGTGCTATAGTTAGGCGCCACGAGCGGTGCAATATGTACACCCTCCAACGGATAGGTTTCAATCTGATCTAAATCTTCAATCTGGAAACCATTGGGGTATTCGTTGTTTGGACTATCAGTTAAGAATTTCATTACATGGACACGAATAGCAGGTTTTCCATTCTCCATCTGGAAATCTTTAATCGTTCCGAAAACCTTCCTGCCACCTCCGGCAAGGTATTGTTCAGCAGTATATTGCAAATCGACTACATTATAGAAACCATCTGCAAATTCAAAGCTGTTTTTTATTTTTCCCATTATAATCTTATCTGCGTATTCACGTTTAAGAGTAATTCGGAATTCACGAGATGTTTTATCATTAAATAGATATTCCCGCATCATACCAACATCAGCAGTCGTTTCATTAGTTACTTCACTTTTATATGGAATTAATTCAATCTCTCCTACGTTATTATTTCCGGCATATATATTCCATAAAAGCGGGGATCCTTTCATAAACTTGATCTCCCAATCACTTGGTATCTCCACAGTGAAGAAGCTGGAACCCACAACCTTAAAGCCTTCATTATCTGCTTTTGGTTTTTGGTTTCCCAGAATGGAAATGCTATTATATATTTCAGGAATTCGTTCAGACATAGCTTTGTACTCACTGCTAACTTCTTTATCATCAGGTGGATACTGGACATCGGAGGGCTCAATTGTAAAATAGGTGTATCCATTTCCCTGCAAAATAATTTGCTGACCGACAGGTGCCGGCTGCATATCCTCTTTGGTAATCAATTCTCCTGTAACCCGTTTTATATAGTAAGAAGTCGTCCTGCTTCGTTATAGTTTTCATATATTTTTTTATTGAAAATAGAGATGTTATCAACCGATTCCTTTATTATGTATTTATCCTGCCAATCGCTTGGAAATTCCAATGAAAATCCAAGCGGTTCATTTCTATAGATGATACTATCCTCAGTTTTAGAATCGGTAGATTACAGCCGGCAGATAATCCAATAATGCCCAGGAGTAGCACTGCCATTATCAAAGATACCATCCCTTTTCTTTTCCTGCATGAATCAAATAAGCTTGCAAATCTCTTTTTAAACACTCTTTTACCCCCCTCCAAAATAAATAGACAATACTTTCATTTGAGCTATGCGGTCATATACTTTTTTGATTTTTATTTCTATTATTTATCTTACATGGTCTTGCTAAAGAGGATATCGGTTGCAAGTTAGCGAAATCTCCATATCAGTATGAATTGTGGAGTGAGTTGCTATGCTTGCCGCGGTTAACACTTTAGTAATAACCGGAATAGATGCCAAAGTGGTAAAGGTTGAGGTCGATCTAATGCTGGGGTTACCCGGATTCGACATAGTTGGTTCAAAAAACGTTAGAAAGCATTCACTTTTATCGTGCTTGTTACAGCCATCAATTCTATGAGCTTTTACTTACTCGCTGATCTTCTCCTTTGCTCGCAATCCTTTGTCAAGCCCTATTTCTTTTGCTTGGTATATTCCGGGCAAGGAACTATCTATAATTTCCTCTTATCATCTTTGCAAAGCCAACAAAAAGAACGTCAGACTGTGTGAAAATCTTCTGCCTCAACATTAAGAAATAATCAATTTCTCAATTAAAGTAACTAAAATTAGGCTGGATTCGTTTTATATCGGAGCCAGCCTTCTTACTATTTCTCTGACCCCCAGGATATTAATTACCCTTCGTAAGTTATAGGCCAAGAAATGCAGTTTATTTTCGGTATTTACCGAACTAAGCCCTCTGGTCAGAAAATAGTTATAGCCCCAGGTTCGTTTTACTGTACCAAAGGGGTGTTCCACCATCATTTGGCGCTGGGCGTACAACTCCCGGTTTTCACGCGTTCGTTCATCCACTTTTGCAAGTAAATCTTGTTCTACATTACGATGAATGGTCCGCCCTTTCTGTGATTTTGTACATTGATCTTTTAAATCGCACTTATGGCAGGCCCGTTGGTTTTTGTAAACTTTATATTTTACGTCTTTTACTTCACGCATCTTGCCTTGATAAAGTTCCTCCCCCGCCGGACAGATGTAGATGTCTTGCTCTTGATCATATTGGAACTTATCCGGCTGGAAATCGCTATTGGCTATACTTCCTGTAAATCTTTGCTTGGGTACGTAGGTTTCTATTTGGTTCGCATCACATTCTATCAGATCCTTGGTAGAGTAGTACCCTTTATCAGCCAGTACTTTGATTTCTTTTACATCAAGTATTTCCTTGGCTTGTTTGGCCATATTGCTTAACTGGCCTTGATCAGCTGGATTGTTAATGGCATAGCTTTCAATGATTAGTTTATGTTTCTGATCTACAGCTGTTTGAACATTGTAGCTAACTTCAATCCCATTGTTATTAACTGCCATTAATCGTGCATCGGGATCGGTGGTGCCGGTCTCTTTAGTACCGGTTTCCTTCATGAATTCCTGTAAATCAATATACTTTTTCTTCCGGGTTTGCAGTTCTTCGATTCGTTGTTTGATTTCCGTTGCGCTTGGCACATGTATGTCAGCTTCAAGTTGATCATTATCATCCAATTCGCTTAAGTAAACAGCGATTTTATCGTCTATATACTTTAAATGCCGCTGGATTTTCTTTTCATTGTAGTTGCTGCGTTTGGAATTGCTGGCTCTGAATTTGGAGCCATCTATGGCAACAATTTCTTTTCCGTAAAGATCCCAATCTTTGCAAAGTAATGTAAAGTGTTTGAAAACTCCTTTTATGGCCTTGGCATTATCTTTTCTAAAGTCGGCAATGGTCTTGAAGTCAGGTTTTAGTTTTTGTAAAAGCCATATTAATTCAATATTTCTGGACGCTTCGGTTTCTAATCTCCTGGATGACCGAATCCGGTTTAAATATCCGTATAGATACAGTTTGAGTAAATCTCTGGGATTATATGGGGGCCTCCCACAATCATTGGCCTCAGCTCTTTGAAAGCCTAATTCTTTCATATCCAGTGAATTTACAAAAACCTCAATAACCCTGACTGGATTGTCCTCTGAAATGTAATCATCCATTGCTTCAGGGAACAGGGTGATCTGATTCCGGTCTTCGCCTTTTATGTAGGCCATTATCCCACCTCACTATCACCCTACTATTTCGGTTTTTATGTCCTTTAAACCTGCTGCTTCTTGATGTTTTCACACAGTCTGACGTCCCTCTGTTGGCTAACATAAAAAGCCCTCGTCATTTTTGTAAGGAATACCCTTTATGGCCGAGGCCAAGACAAAACCTAACAGTATCCCGGAAATAGGGTAATTGAATGAATACGGTAAATATGGTAGGACGATATTATTCTGCAGCAATAAGGGTTGAAAGTTTAAATAAGCTAGAGGAATACCTAATCCCAGAGCATAAGCCCAATCATACTTCAATTTATCTACTTTCGGCTTTAATGTAATTTCAATAAGGCCTAATAGGATACCGATAAACATCGGATAAACTGCAATAAGGAATGATAAAATACGACCATTACGCATAACCTTAAATGATTGAGTAAGCTCTAAACCATAGTTATATAAATATCCAATTAGTAAGATACATATTAAATAAAATAGAAAGCGAACAATTTGCTTCATACATTTATTCTCCTTGTACTTCTTAATTTAGCTGCCAAAGCAAAATAGACACTTTGGCAGCTCAGATCAGATAGAATATTAATAAATTCCTCTAGTTATTCTTGTTTCAAAGGTATAAGTTTATTACCCTGTTCTATACAAAACAAGGAATAACCGTATTATTTTTCTATATTGAATTGATTTTAATAATCAGCATTTAAATTATTAAAGGTATGGCCGAACAGCACATGGTAAATAGTAATAAGCATAGAGTGGGCAACGGCAACCGCGACAATTGTTTTTTACGACCTCGTCGTACTACAAGACGTTGGTATTGGGCGTAAAAAATCCTTTTTTTGACAGCTACAACAGCACACATTGGAGTTGTCAAGAATAGTTTAGCCAAAAGATGCAAGGTACTAAAACTGTGAAATAATCAGTATTTAACCATATCAAAAATAAATATTTATAATGGTCTCAACTTTCGGTGCAGAGATTAGTAAATAACCTCTGGATATATACGGGCTGAGA